>Ga0209358_10000895_pt1 | contig 25028 bp, 14 predicted proteins | sample LauGreFa1BDMLBSN_2_FD_187574 | JGI IMG/M metagenome (GOLD analysis project Ga0209358, IMG submission 187574) | Freshwater lake microbial communities from Lake Michigan, USA - Fa13.BD.MLB.SN (SPAdes) (version 2) | ecosystem: Environmental > Aquatic > Freshwater > Lake | place: Lake Michigan, USA...
CGGTGATGCGTCCCGCTCGCCCCCGCGGCCTTGCCGCCTTGCGTACTCGTTTTTCCGGTTGGTTGCGGAGGGTGACGCTGGCGCTCGTCATTCTGCCGCTCATGGTCGTGGCGGGCAGCATCTCCTCCGAGACCCAGCCCGAGCTGGCCAAGCAGGCCTTCGTCGACAAGGCCTATTGGGAGGCCATCCGCATCTGCTGCAACTCCGAGATCGGCGGCTTCGTGATGCGCATGGACTGTCCATTGGACGGCATCGGCGGAGCGACCGAACGTTCTCCGACCGATCCCGCACTCGGGGCCAACTCCAAGGTCACCGGCAAGAGTTCGATCGACGTGCAGATGATGAACTACCGGCACTGGGCCTTCGAGTGGAAGGCCCCCGGGGACTCGGCCGGGGCGGGCTGCCTCTCCTGCGGCGGCGCGGGCGGCGGGGCCGGCGACGGCACGCGCCTGTGGTGGGGCCGCGTGCACCGCTTCCGCGAGGCCACGCAGCGCTCCTCCTTCGGCCCGTGCGTCTTCTCCCCCCTGGACTTTTCCCTCTCGCTGTGGACACAGACGGACGGCACCCCCCGGGCCCAGCTCTTCCACCCCTCCTGGCAGACGGAGGTCTACTTCACCCCCGACGGCGAGGTGCTCCGCGACACCGCCCTGGGCGTCGGCCGCCACCTGCGCCTCCTCGACGCCTCCGGCGTCCCCACCATGCTCCCCGCCTCGGCCGTTTCGGCCGAGTTCGAGGGCCTCGACGGACGCGTCTGGACCTTCGGCCTGATCGCCGATTCCTCCGGCGGACTCCTCGGCCGCCTCACCGGCTGGCGCGACGTCTCCGGCCGCGGCGCCTCCCTCGCCTACGACGACACCGGCGCCCTCGGCCCCGACGACCGCTTCCGCGTCGCCACCGCCACCGACTCCTGGGGCAACGCGCTCGCCTTCGCCTGGACCCGCCTGCCCTCCGGCCGCTGGGCCGTTTCCTCCGTTTCGCTCCCGGGCGGACGCTCCCTCTCGTACGCCTACGACCAGGGCGGCTTCCTCGTCTCCTCCACCCAGCCCGACGGCGCCGTCGCTTCCTTCACCCGCTCCGTCTCCGGCTCCAACGTCTCCGTCGCCCTCGACGACGCCGCCGCCGATCCCGGCAAGGCCCGCCGCACCCTCGCCCTCACCACCAACATCGGTTCCCTTTCCTCCACCACCTCCGCCCTAGGCATCACCTACTACCCGCAGGCCAGCGCCCTCGTGCGCACCGTGCGCAACGGCGCCGGTCAGGTCGCCTTCGCCGTGGCCAACGGCGGCAACTCCGGCGCCACCTCCGCCGCCTGGCGCTTGGTCCACGAGGGCGGCTCCTCCCTGCGCTTCGTCGACGGCACCAGCGAGTCCACCGCCTACCGCTCCTGGTCCTTCGACACCTCCGCCGCCTCCGCCTTCGCCGCCGTTTCCGGGGTGAAGGAAGCGCAGGGCACCTTCACGCCCTATTCGAACTACCTGGCCGTCGCCCGCGGCACGCCCCCGTGGCTCACCACGCCCCAGTCCGTCACCACCGACTACACCTGGGACGCCCAAGGCAACCTCACCAAAGAGGCCCCGCGCGGCGCCCCTTCCGCCCGCTCCTGGTCTCGCGACGCGTCCGCCCGCCCTCTCGTGGCCACCGGCCTCGACGGCCTCTCCGAACGCTGGAGCTACGACGCCACGGGCCAGCCCCTTTCCCATGAGGTCGGCCTGCGCCGCGCCGCCGCCCCCGCGGCCTCCCTGCGCGCCCCCGGCCTGCGTAAGGAACTTTTCACGACAACCTCCGCCACCACGCTGGCCACCATCGCCGCCGTCCCCGGCGAGGACGTCGCCGCCCCCGCCAAGCTCGGCGTCAGCGGCGGCCAGCGCCTCACCGGCTGGCTGCGCGTGCCCGTCGCCGGTTCCCACCGCATCGTCCTGAACGCCGACGACGAGGCCGTCCTTTACCTCGACGGCGTCAAGGTCCTGCGCTCCACCTGGCAGGGCGGCGCCGCCACCGTCACCCTGAACCTGTCCGCCGGCGACCACTCCTTCCGCCTCCTCCACACCCAGGTCGGCGGCCCCGAACGCCTCGACCTCACCTGGTCCGGCCCCTCCACCGCCGGCGTCACCCGCGCCTTCGACGCCGGGCTCTTCTCCCACGACACCGCCCCCGGCGAGCTCGTCGCCTCCCCCAGCTCCGCCTACGCCAAGGAGACCTGGGAACGCGTCGCCTCCGGCCCACTCAAGGGCTTGGCCACCGCCCACGTCTCCTTCGCCGGCCTGCGCACCGAGTTCACCTACGACGCCAACGCCCGCCTGGCCTCCGTGCGCGTGCGCGACGGCGCCGGCTGGGCCACCTCCACCATCGTGCGCGACGCCCAAGGACGCGTCGCCGCCACCACCGATCCGGCCGGCCGCACCGCCACCTACGCCTACGACGCCCGTGACCGCGTCGTTTCAGTGGGCTACCTCGACGGCACCACCGACACCTTCGCCTACGGCTCGGGCGCCTCCGCCAACCTCGTCGTTTCCTCCGTCGACCGCGTCGGCCGCTCCACCGAGACCGCCTACGACGCCGATGGCCGCGTCGCCTCCGTCGTCCGCGGACGTCTCCTCGCCGGCGCCGTCCAGGCGAACCCCTCCGTCACCACCTACGCCTACCCGGTCGGCCGCACGGAACCGTCGTCGGTTTCCTCCGACGGCGACGCCGTCGCCTACGCCTACGACTACCGCTTCCGCCAGGTCTCCTCCACGCGCTCCCCGTGGGCCGGCGCCTCCGTCGCCCGCACGAGCGCCTACGTCGGCAACCGCCTCTTCCGCGTCGTCGATGACTACGGCCGCGCCACCTTCTACGCCGTGCGCGCCTGGGACGGCGCCGCCCTGCGCGAGGTCCGCGAACTCGTGGCCGGCGCCGCCGGCAACCCCGCGGATGGCGCCGCGGTGCTCGCGCTGTCCCGCTCCGCTAGCCTCGCCATCACCGACCATGAGCCCGACCAGGAAGGCCGCGACCTCGCCGTCACCGACGCCCGCGGCGCCCGCACCGCCTTCGTGCGCGACGAACGCGGACGCCTCGTCGGATCCGTCGACGCCCTCGGCGCCGCCTCCTCGCTCACCCTCGACGCCGACGGACGCGTCACCGCTGACCTCCCGCCCGCCATCGCCGGCGAACCCGCCGCCGTGCGCTCCGTCTCCTACGACGCCCGCGGCCTCGTCGCCGCCGCCACCGACCGCCGCGGCAACGCCTCGTCCTTCGCCTACACCCTCGACGGCAGCCAGGCCTCCGTCACCGACCCCCTGGGCAACGTCGCCTCCACCATCTGGCACCGCTGCTGCGCCCGCCCGCTCCTCACCCTCGACGCCGACGGCGACGGCGTCGTCGCCCACTACCTGCCCACCGGCGAACCCGTCCTCCAGGCCGCCGTGCGCTCCGCCTCCGGACTCTTCGCCTCCTCCCGCGGCACCGCGACCTCCGTCACCGCGTCGATTTCCTTGCCGGCCGACCGGACGCTTTCCGCCACGACCACCAGCTACGATTCCCGCGGCCGCCCCGTGCGCTCCACCCGCTGGCTCGTCGCCCCGCCCGCCGTCTCCCCGACCTCCGTCCCCCACGCCACCTCGCCCGCACAGGGCCTCGTCACCACCACCGACTACGTCGATTCGCCCGTCACCGACGCACGGCTCGCGGCCTTGGTTTCCGCCGCCTCCGCCAAGGGCGCCGTCCTCCAGCAGGGCATGGGCTCCGCCGTCCTCGTCACCCGCCCCGACGGCGTCCGCGAGGCCGCCCTCGCTGACGGCCTCGGCCGTCCGCTCGCCTCGGCACTCATCGCCCAGAACGGTTCGGTGTCCGCGCTACGCGTCACCTTGGTCGACGCCGACCAGGGCCTCGTGCGCACCCGCGTGAGCGATGCGCTCGGCACCGCCTCCGCCTGGGCCGACGCCAACGGATCCGTCCGCCGCTCCGCCGACGCGCTCGGCAACGCCTCCACCGCTTCCTACGACGCCGCCGGCTCGCTCCTCTTGTCGCTCGACGCGGAAGGCCGCGCCAGCACCCGCACCATCGATGTCCTCGGCCGCGTCCTCTCGTCCTCCGACGCCTTGGGCAACACCTCGTCGGCCACCTACGACGCCCGCGGCCGCACCACCACCTCCACCGGCCCCGCCGGAGACCTCACCGCGTTCTCCTACGACGCCGACGGCCGCACGCTCGCCTCCTCCGTCACCCGCTCCGCCGACGGACGCGTGCGCACCGAACGCACCGCCTACGACGCCCGGGGTCTGGCCACCTCCACCACCGACGGCGAAGGCCGTGCCACCACCTACGGCTACAGCGCCGCCGGCCGTCCCGTCCTGCGCACCCGCCCCGACGGCGCCTCCGCCAGCTCCACCGTCGATCTCCTCGGTCGCGTCACCGCCGTCGTCCACGAGGACGGCACCACCTCCGCCTACGCCTACGACATGCTCTCCCGCGTCGTCTCGCGCTCCGGCGTGGGCCTCGCCGAGTCCTGGTCCTACGACGCCTCCGGCCGTCCCCTGGCCGCCGCCCGCGGCGGCGTCGCCCTCGCCTGGGCCTACGACGCCTTCGGACGGGTTTCCACCGAGACCCGCGACGGACGCGGCGTGACCGCCGCCCGCGACGCCGACGGACGCCTCGCCTCGTTCTCCGCCCCCGGCATCGCCCAGTCCTTCGCCTACGATGCCGCCGGCCGCCTCACCACCGTCGCCGTCCCCGGCCAAGCCGACGCCTACGTCGCCTACGACCGCTCCGGCCTCGAGTCCTGGCGCCTCGCCCGCGCCGGCGGCTCCGACGTCCTGCGCACCGACCTCCACCGCGACGCCGCCGGCCGCCCCTTGGAGGTCGCCGCCACCTCATCCTCCGGCGCCCAGGCCGGCCTCCTGCGCACCCTCGACCCCGAAGGCGCCCCGCTCACCCAGGTCGACCAGTCCGGCAAGGGCTGGTCCTTCTCCCGCGACCTCGGCACCCGCGAGCTCCTCGGCGCCCAGGAGATCGGCGGAGGCTCCGCCTCCGTCGCCACGGGGTATGATTTGGCGGGGCTGAGGTCCTCTCACTCCGACCTCCTCGCCTCCGGCGCCTGGTCCACCAACTCAGCCGGCGAGACCTCGCAGGCCCGCGGCCGTCCCGTCGTCAACGACCTCCTCGGCCGCGTCACCTCGCTTGACGGCTGGAACCATACCTACTCCTGCGACGGCCTGCTGCTTTCCTCCGAGCCTTCCGCTCCCGCCGAAGGCTCCCGCCGGTCGGTGCATGCCTACGACGCCCTCGGCCGCCGCGTGCGCACCACCGTCCAGGCCTACGTCGGCGGGCAGTGGACGGCCTTCAGCGCGACCGAGAGGGACTTCCTCGGCAGGTTGCCGCTAGGCATCGAGACCTCCTTCGTAGGCGGAAGTTCGAAGAGCTGGCGCTTCCTCCGCGGCCCGGATGCTTCCGGGACGCTCGAAGGCGCCGGTGGCGCCCGCGGCGTCCTCGCCGTGCTCAAGGACGCCTCCTCCTGGAAAGCCGTCGCCGCGGATACCTTGGGCAACGTGCTCGCCCTCGCGGGCACGAGTGGGGATTTCACGCGGAGGACGTTCGATCCATGGGGCAACCCGCTCACGCGGGATGCGGCCGGCAACTTGCGTGCTTCCACGCTTAGCGAACGCCGCGCCGACTACGACGCCCTCCCGCTCGCCTGGGCCTCCCAGGAGGTCGATCCAGACACCGGGCTGACGCATTACCACTTCCGGGAATATAGCCCGAGCTTAGGTGGTTGGCTCACGCAGGATCCCATCGGGCTCGCCGGCGGCTACCTCAACCTGCGCTCCTACCTCGGCAATAGACCAGCGGATGCGCTGGACAAGGAGGGGCGATTCATATGGGGGTTCGTCATCGGTGCGGCGGCCGATTTCATCGTCCAGACGGTTGTCGAGGGGAGGAGTTTAAGTGATGTAAATTATTACCGAGTATCCGCCAGCGCCGTGATAGGGTTGGCGACTGGAGGAGCGTCGGCTCTGGTCTCTCGCGGGGCGTCGGCTGCAGGGGCTTCCTTAGCCGGCAGAATTGCAGGGCAGGCAATGGTTGGCGCTGCTGCCTCGGTCACTCAAAACGCTGTCGTAAATATAGACCACGGCCGTCCTTTAGCAGAAAACGCGGGTAAAGCAGCGATAGCAGGCGCGTTAATAGCCGGAGCGATGGAACCCTTGATGGAAGGCGCAGGCGCCATCACCGACGCGGTGACTGAGGCGTACAGCGAAGCCAGAATCGGTATTAGCCTGATAAGGGAATCCAGCAAGTCCGGCGGCGCTAATGCGGTCGCGGCGGAGGTTTCCGTCGCGGAAAACACCGCGGCCCGGACGGCCGTACAAGCCGAGGCTAGTCCATCGGTTCAGGTAAGGTTGACTTGTCCGAAGGCCGCAAGGGAGGTAGTCGGTGCAGCGGATGATGTGGCAATTCAGTTCGGGAAGAACGCAAACCAGGTCCAACATGCTTTTCGACACACTGACGCACTCGGTCTTAATCGTGCGGTCGTTCAGTCTGGAGTTCAAAGCCACCTCAAGACAGTTGCTTCGCAGATTGCCCCAGGAAAACCGTTCAATCAAATCATCGAAGTTGGCGGTCAACGAATCCAATATACTGCTTTCAAACTTCCAGACGGAACAATCAATGTGGGGAGGATCCATGGTGCTCCGTAATCCATCGCCAAAAGAGTTCATGCTTCTGGAGTTTCTCATTGGTGAAGCCGACCTTTCTGAAGCCTCTGAGGCAATCCTCGAAAGCCTGAAGGTTGCCGACGTAGACGATGGTGGAATGGGAAGTTTGAGGTTGTTTCCCAAGGGGTCTGATGACCGTACTGAAAGAATCGGGAAACGAGCCAGTGCCTGTCAATTTACAGATGAGGATGGAGTCGAGGTTGTGGCTTCCCTGAATCTGGATAAGCATGGAAACCTCTACGAACTGGACATGTGGAAAACCGATTTTGGGAAACTGATTCGGATTCCAGACGACAGAAACCTACTACGACGGGAGGAGAAATGACCTAACCGTATGACCAGGCTGCTGGGGTAGTCACGTGGGATTGTCACGGTTTTTTGGTCCAGCATCGTGTATTTCAGGAAAACAAACAGGCTCGATACGGACGCACCCTTGCTTTTCTTCGCACGCCCGTCCTGTTGACCTGACCAAAAACCTAGACGGCAGATAACCTCAAGTCGCCCGATTCTCACGTCGTCTCCCAAACACGTAAACCGAACCCTCCTCATGGATGCGCCGGAAAATCGCTTCAGCGGCTATCCCGGCTAGGGCCTCCGTCATGCTGTACTGGGTGGTCAGGATGGTCACCCTGCCCTCGCCTATGCGCCGCTTGGGCAGTGCGGTTAGCACACTCCGGCGTCCTGCATTGCCGTCCAAGCGCCCGGGCCACGACGACCAGGCATCGGAAACGCATCACCTCAATGAATCACCCGCGCCAAGAACATACGCGTACGTTCACTCACAGCTAATGCGATTTCTTTAGCCTCGGGCAACTCCTTCGAAACCCCATCAATGGCCTCAATTGTCGCTGCAGCCAGTTCAGCGACACGCGTCCGGACGATGGGCTTAGTCAGGCCGACATCCGCAGCGAATTTAGCGAAGTGAACCTGACTCAGCACCCGGGAGTCGGATTCGCCACCCAGTTTCATAGCCATGGCCTTCGAAAGGTTCTCGTACCTGGCCGTGCTGATCAGGTCGTACAGCGGAGCTAAACCAACCGTGCGCCGACCCGTGGCATCCCGGCCATAAAGCAGGGAGAAGTTCTTTCCATGGGCGTCGTCGTTGCCGATCAGGCAATTGAAAATGACCGCGTCCAACATGGCCTGCAGGTCCCGCACCGGGGAAGACGAGGCCTCCCTCAACAAACCAAAGCAATCCTTCAAGGACGGGCCGCCTTCGGCCTGATACTTGTTGTCGGGCGATACATTCAACGCCTGGCAGAAATCCTCCTGATGCTCGCGAAGCAAGCCCGCTGGACCAACGCTGCGATCGTAACGCTCGACGCACAGGTAGTCGACCGCCCCTGCCCTGCCGACCGCCACATTGGCGACGTTCAAGCCGACCGCACGGGCTAACCTCATGCAGAACGCCTCATTCTGGACGACATCCGGATACTCCTTGATAGCTGGCTTCAGGATGTGCGAGCTGGGAGAACCATCCAAAGGAAGATAGACTTTCCCGTCCATGATGCGGACCGCCAACTTGTCCTGGACTCCGGCCAGCGAAAGACGGACCCCCGCCTCTCCCGCCATCAAAGGACGACCCGGTAGGCCGAACAGCAACTGTTCGAGTTCGCCCTCATCGACTAGACGATAGTCTCCCTTCTCAGGAGGGAGCGACCTGCCGGACTCGATGAAGGTCACTGCACCTGCGCAGTCGCCGCCGATGCGCTCCAGCAGCGCGTAGTCATTATTTGCGCTCACCCCGAGGTTACGGGCAACCAAGCTTCGCTTACCGCTCTCCGGCAGCACCCCGGCGAAGAACGCTCCACACTCATTGCGGCCAAACACCCCGGAGCGGAGGAGCATGGAATGAGAAAGCGGAACCGCGTCAGGCGCAGCCAACCACCCGGCGTCGTAACCGAAAGTCGTCAGCCCATGCTCGTCCTGGGTTAGCCGACCGGCCAACCTCCTACCCAGGTAGACGTCCAGGACGCCTTTCATCGGACGGTACGGCCCGGGGACTTGACCTTCGAAGGAGTTTGGGGCGCAGCCTTGATCGAAGGCGGAGGAGCGAAGTCGAGCCTGACGCCCAAGGTGTTCAAGACGGTCAATGCCTTGCCGATTTGGCAGGTAGGCTTACCCTTCTCCAGATCGATGATGAAACGCAGCCCGGTGCCTGAAGTCAGGGCCAAGGATTTCTGGGTGACGCCTAGGTTCTTCCTGGCGGTGTGCACGATTTGCCCGATGTCATGTGGAGCGTACTTCATAATCAGTAAAATCAGCGGTGCATATTACCGATCGGGAACAATACACCCCAAAGACTCTTAATTGCAATGATTTATTACCGCTCGGTAATCTTTTACCTATTTTTAGCACTTTCCATTGATATATTACCGAACGGTAACACGGCAAGAACTACCCCACCCTATCGCCGCCCCACTGCGATGCTTGAATCCCCTTAGGCCTACATGTCTTTAACGAATATTATAAATACGAGGCGAGCGCTATGGGATGGACAGGCCCACGGGCCCGGTTTGTCTCCGGTGATGCGTCCCGCTTGCCCCCGCGGCCTTGCCGCCTTGCGTACTCGTTTTTCCGGTTGGTTGCGGAGGGTGACGCTGGCGCTCGTCATTCTGCCGCTCATGGTCGTGGCGGGCAGCATCTCCTCCGAGACCCAGCCCGAGCTGGCCAAGCAGGCCTTCGTCGACAAGGCCTATTGGGAGGCCATCCGCATCTGCTGCAACTCCGAGATCGGCGGCTTCGTGATGCGCATGGACTGTCCATTGGACGGCATCGGCGGAGCGACCGAACGTTCTCCGACCGATCCCGCACTCGGGGCCAACTCCAAGGTCACCGGCAAGAGTTCGATCGACGTGCAGATGATGAACTACCGGCACTGGGCCTTCGAGTGGAAGGCCCCCGGGGACTCGGCCGGGGCGGGCTGCCTCTCCTGCGGCGGCGCGGGCGGCGGGGCCGGCGACGGCACGCGCCTGTGGTGGGGCCGCGTGCACCGCTTCCGCGAGGCCACGCAGCGCTCCTCCTTCGGCCCGTGCGTCTTCTCCCCCCTGGACTTTTCCCTCTCGCTGTGGACACAGACGGACGGCACCCCCCGGGCCCAGCTCTTCCACCCCTCCTGGCAGACGGAGGTCTACTTCACCCCCGACGGCGAGGTGCTCCGCGACACCGCCCTGGGCGTCGGCCGCCACCTGCGCCTCCTCGACGCCTCCGGCGTCCCCACCATGCTCCCCGCCTCGGCCGTTTCGGCCGAGTTCGAGGGCCTCGACGGACGCGTCTGGACCTTCGGCCTGATCGCCGATTCCTCCGGCGGACTCCTCGGCCGCCTCACCGGCTGGCGCGACGTCTCCGGCCGCGGCGCCTCCCTCGCCTACGACGACACCGGCGCCCTCGGCCCCGACGACCGCTTCCGCGTCGCCACCGCCACCGACTCCTGGGGCAACGCGCTCGCCTTCGCCTGGACCCGCCTGCCCTCCGGCCGCTGGGCCGTTTCCTCCGTTTCGCTCCCGGGCGGACGCTCCCTCTCGTACGCCTACGACCAGGGCGGCTTCCTCGTCTCCTCCACCCAGCCCGACGGCGCCGTCGCTTCCTTCACCCGCTCCGTCTCCGGCTCCAACGTCTCCGTCGCCCTCGACGACGCCGCCGCCGATCCCGGCAAGGCCCGCCGCACCCTCGCCCTCACCACCAACATCGGTTCCCTTTCCTCCACCACCTCCGCCCTAGGCATCACCTACTACCCGCAGGCCAGCGCCCTCGTGCGCACCGTGCGCAACGGCGCCGGTCAGGTCGCCTTCGCCGTGGCCAACGGCGGCAACTCCGGCGCCACCTCCGCCGCCTGGCGCTTGGTCCACGAGGGCGGCTCCTCCCTGCGCTTCGTCGACGGCACCAGCGAGTCCACCGCCTACCGCTCCTGGTCCTTCGACACCTCCGCCGCCTCCGCCTTCGCCGCCGTTTCCGGGGTGAAGGAAGCGCAGGGCACCTTCACGCCCTATTCGAACTACCTGGCCGTCGCCCGCGGCACGCCCCCGTGGCTCACCACGCCCCAGTCCGTCACCACCGACTACACCTGGGACGCCCAAGGCAACCTCACCAAAGAGGCCCCGCGCGGCGCCCCTTCCGCCCGCTCCTGGTCTCGCGACGCGTCCGCCCGCCCTCTCGTGGCCACCGGCCTCGACGGCCTCTCCGAACGCTGGAGCTACGACGCCACGGGCCAGCCCCTTTCCCATGAGGTCGGCCTGCGCCGCGCCGCCGCCCCCGCGGCCTCCCTGCGCGCCCCCGGCCTGCGTAAGGAACTTTTCACGACAACCTCCGCCACCACGCTGGCCACCATCGCCGCCGTCCCCGGCGAGGACGTCGCCGCCCCCGCCAAGCTCGGCGTCAGCGGCGGCCAGCGCCTCACCGGCTGGCTGCGCGTGCCCGTCGCCGGTTCCCACCGCATCGTCCTGAACGCCGACGACGAGGCCGTCCTTTACCTCGACGGCGTCAAGGTCCTGCGCTCCACCTGGCAGGGCGGCGCCGCCACCGTCACCCTGAACCTGTCCGCCGGCGACCACTCCTTCCGCCTCCTCCACACCCAGGTCGGCGGCCCCGAACGCCTCGACCTCACCTGGTCCGGCCCCTCCACCGCCGGCGTCACCCGCGCCTTCGACGCCGGGCTCTTCTCCCACGACACCGCCCCCGGCGAGCTCGTCGCCTCCCCCAGCTCCGCCTACGCCAAGGAGACCTGGGAACGCGTCGCCTCCGGCCCACTCAAGGGCTTGGCCACCGCCCACGTCTCCTTCGCCGGCCTGCGCACCGAGTTCACCTACGACGCCAACGCCCGCCTGGCCTCCGTGCGCGTGCGCGACGGCGCCGGCTGGGCCACCTCCACCATCGTGCGCGACGCCCAAGGACGCGTCGCCGCCACCACCGATCCGGCCGGCCGCACCGCCACCTACGCCTACGACGCCCGTGACCGCGTCGTTTCAGTGGGCTACCTCGACGGCACCACCGACACCTTCGCCTACGGCTCGGGCGCCTCCGCCAACCTCGTCGTTTCCTCCGTCGACCGCGTCGGCCGCTCCACCGAGACCGCCTACGACGCCGATGGCCGCGTCGCCTCCGTCGTCCGCGGACGTCTCCTCGCCGGCGCCGTCCAGGCGAACCCCTCCGTCACCACCTACGCCTACCCGGTCGGCCGCACGGAACCGTCGTCGGTTTCCTCCGACGGCGACGCCGTCGCCTACGCCTACGACTACCGCTTCCGCCAGGTCTCCTCCACGCGCTCCCCGTGGGCCGGCGCCTCCGTCGCCCGCACGAGCGCCTACGTCGGCAACCGCCTCTTCCGCGTCGTCGATGACTACGGCCGCGCCACCTTCTACGCCGTGCGCGCCTGGGACGGCGCCGCCCTGCGCGAGGTCCGCGAACTCGTGGCCGGCGCCGCCGGCAACCCCGCGGATGGCGCCGCGGTGCTCGCGCTGTCCCGCTCCGCTAGCCTCGCCATCACCGACCATGAGCCCGACCAGGAAGGCCGCGACCTCGCCGTCACCGACGCCCGCGGCGCCCGCACCGCCTTCGTGCGCGACGAACGCGGACGCCTCGTCGGATCCGTCGACGCCCTCGGCGCCGCCTCCTCGCTCACCCTCGACGCCGACGGACGCGTCACCGCTGACCTCCCGCCCGCCATCGCCGGCGAACCCGCCGCCGTGCGCTCCGTCTCCTACGACGCCCGCGGCCTCGTCGCCGCCGCCACCGACCGCCGCGGCAACGCCTCGTCCTTCGCCTACACCCTCGACGGCAGCCAGGCCTCCGTCACCGACCCCCTGGGCAACGTCGCCTCCACCATCTGGCACCGCTGCTGCGCCCGCCCGCTCCTCACCCTCGACGCCGACGGCGACGGCGTCGTCGCCCACTACCTGCCCACCGGCGAACCCGTCCTCCAGGCCGCCGTGCGCTCCGCCTCCGGACTCTTCGCCTCCTCCCGCGGCACCGCGACCTCCGTCACCGCGTCGATTTCCTTGCCGGCCGACCGGACGCTTTCCGCCACGACCACCAGCTACGATTCCCGCGGCCGCCCCGTGCGCTCCACCCGCTGGCTCGTCGCCCCGCCCGCCGTCTCCCCGACCTCCGTCCCCCACGCCACCTCGCCCGCACAGGGCCTCGTCACCACCACCGACTACGTCGATTCGCCCGTCACCGACGCACGGCTCGCGGCCTTGGTTTCCGCCGCCTCCGCCAAGGGCGCCGTCCTCCAGCAGGGCATGGGCTCCGCCGTCCTCGTCACCCGCCCCGACGGCGTCCGCGAGGCCGCCCTCGCTGACGGCCTCGGCCGTCCGCTCGCCTCGGCACTCATCGCCCAGAACGGTTCGGTGTCCGCGCTACGCGTCACCTTGGTCGACGCCGACCAGGGCCTCGTGCGCACCCGCGTGAGCGATGCGCTCGGCACCGCCTCCGCCTGGGCCGACGCCAACGGATCCGTCCGCCGCTCCGCCGACGCGCTCGGCAACGCCTCCACCGCTTCCTACGACGCCGCCGGCTCGCTCCTCTTGTCGCTCGACGCGGAAGGCCGCGCCAGCACCCGCACCATCGATGTCCTCGGCCGCGTCCTCTCGTCCTCCGACGCCTTGGGCAACACCTCGTCGGCCACCTACGACGCCCGCGGCCGCACCACCACCTCCACCGGCCCCGCCGGAGACCTCACCGCGTTCTCCTACGACGCCGACGGCCGCACGCTCGCCTCCTCCGTCACCCGCTCCGCCGACGGACGCGTGCGCACCGAACGCACCGCCTACGACGCCCGGGGTCTGGCCACCTCCACCACCGACGGCGAAGGCCGTGCCACCACCTACGGCTACAGCGCCGCCGGCCGTCCCGTCCTGCGCACCCGCCCCGACGGCGCCTCCGCCAGCTCCACCGTCGATCTCCTCGGTCGCGTCACCGCCGTCGTCCACGAGGACGGCACCACCTCCGCCTACGCCTACGACATGCTCTCCCGCGTCGTCTCGCGCTCCGGCGTGGGCCTCGCCGAGTCCTGGTCCTACGACGCCTCCGGCCGTCCCCTGGCCGCCGCCCGCGGCGGCGTCGCCCTCGCCTGGGCCTACGACGCCTTCGGACGGGTTTCCACCGAGACCCGCGACGGACGCGGCGTGACCGCCGCCCGCGACGCCGACGGACGCCTCGCCTCGTTCTCCGCCCCCGGCATCGCCCAGTCCTTCGCCTACGATGCCGCCGGCCGCCTCACCACCGTCGCCGTCCCCGGCCAAGCCGACGCCTACGTCGCCTACGACCGCTCCGGCCTCGAGTCCTGGCGCCTCGCCCGCGCCGGCGGCTCCGACGTCCTGCGCACCGACCTCCACCGCGACGCCGCCGGCCGCCCCTTGGAGGTCGCCGCCACCTCATCCTCCGGCGCCCAGGCCGGCCTCCTGCGCACCCTCGACCCCGAAGGCGCCCCGCTCACCCAGGTCGACCAGTCCGGCAAGGGCTGGTCCTTCTCCCGCGACCTCGGCACCCGCGAGCTCCTCGGCGCCCAGGAGATCGGCGGAGGCTCCGCCTCCGTCGCCACGGGGTATGATTTGGCGGGGCTGAGGTCCTCTCACTCCGACCTCCTCGCCTCCGGCGCCTGGTCCACCAACTCAGCCGGCGAGACCTCGCAGGCCCGCGGCCGTCCCGTCGTCAACGACCTCCTCGGCCGCGTCACCTCGCTTGACGGCTGGAACCATACCTACTCCTGCGACGGCCTGCTGCTTTCCTCCGAGCCTTCCGCTCCCGCCGAAGGCTCCCGCCGGTCGGTGCATGCCTACGACGCCCTCGGCCGCCGCGTGCGCACCACCGTCCAGGCCTACGTCGGCGGGCAGTGGACGGCCTTCAGCGCGACCGAGAGGGACTTCCTCGGCAGGTTGCCGCTAGGCATCGAGACCTCCTTCGTAGGCGGAAGTTCGAAGAGCTGGCGCTTCCTCCGCGGCCCGGATGCTTCCGGGACGCTCGAAGGCGCCGGTGGCGCCCGCGGCGTCCTCGCCGTGCTCAAGGACGCCTCCTCCTGGAAAGCCGTCGCCGCGGATACCTTGGGCAACGTGCTCGCCCTCGCGGGCACGAGTGGGGATTTCACGCGGAGGACGTTCGATCCATGGGGCAACCCGCTCACGCGGGATGCGGCCGGCAACTTGCGTGCTTCCACGCTGCAGGAACGCCGCGCCGACTACGACGCCCTCCCGCTCGCCTGGGCCTCCCAGGAGGTCGATCCAGACACCGGCCTCACGCATTACCACTTCCGCGAGTACAGCCCCAGCCTAGGAGGTTGGCTGACGCAGGATCCCATCGGGTTGGCGGGCGGGTATTTAAACCTCAGGAGCTACCTCGGTAATAGGCCGGCGGATGCGCTGGATGCGTGGGGAAGAAGCATGTGGTCGGGCTGGTGGGGAGTGCCCACCCCTAATCAACTTGATGATTCTGATAGAGAATACCTCAAGGAAAATGGGTGGGATCACACAAAGGTGACGTTAACCTTTACAATCGAAGGCGGTGAATGTTGCGACCCAAACAAGCTAGCAAGAGAGATTCGTGAACAAATACAGAGATTTGAGCACTGGGATGCACCTAGAAAAAACGAAACTGACTTGAGGATAAAGACAGATGAAAAATCAGGGAGTCGGCATGCGTTCTTCGATATGAGAGGAAAGTATAATACCGCACGGGCATCAGTTGCCTCAGTATTAACAGCCGCGGACAAAGTGCAGGTCGTTAAGCTCGACAATGATCCGGATGGACCAGGCGGAAGTGCCGCTTTGCAGGCAACAACGATGAACGACCATTTACTAAAAGGAGCCAGAAGGTGGGGAGTCGATGTCAACGGAAAGACCATTACCATATGGACTGAGTCATATGATATAGCCCAAGGATTTGTTCATATTAGGCCTCTTGGGTTTAATTTTAATTGGAGGCCTGTGAACAGCTCTCTGACGGTTAACAGAGAAGAAGTAATGAATAAAGGCGGCTTGGGGGAGGCCGATCAATATAAGTTGTGGACGACGTATCTCGACAACCTGTACCAAACAGCAAAGTCGACTCACGGAAAAGATCCCAGTCGGAAAAATTGCGCCCTTGGCAAGCCCGAGATTGTGTCGACGTTCGGTAGGACATCTGGTCAGAATCCATGGAGAAGCGACCTAAGATGAGAAGAAGCTTCGTTGATGTTGCGCTAACCCTTCTTGAGGGCATAACCCTATTCTGGGTAGGTGGTATTGCTGCCTGGTTAGCCCTAGAGTACTGTGTATATTCTTTTAGAAGCATTTCTGACGCTCTATATACAGCCTCCTTGGCAACACTCATCCTTCTCCTGTGGTGCCCTCGCGCATGGTTTCCAGACTGGTGGTTGCGTTCTTTGTGTATACGTTTAACGTCATTAAGTACCTTTTCGATGCTCTTAATGTGTGCAGATTTTTTTGCCCACCATTATGCTGATCCGTGGAGCTCGAGCTGGATCCATGGGCCATTTGTGTTTATGTTTCTCGTGATTAAATGGGGGGGGGCGCTTGATTCAAATCCCGCATCGCGCATATGTAGATTGGCTCCGCCTTTCTTGCTCGTTTTTGGTCCAGCGATCGTTCGTGCATTTCAGGGGGGTGGTTAAAGTTTATGGTCAGGAGGCGAGCTGAGTCAACAGGTGAGCACGGCGGTCGACGGGCTTGCCGGCGAACTCGTCGGGGGTCATGAAGCCCAGGCTGCCGTGGGGTGACCCGACCCCCTGAAGTTGGACAGTTGATAACTGGAGTCTCCTGGGGCATCAGCAAACCCATGAGAACGAGTCGATTCAGCGAGGAGCAGGTGCTCCAGATCCTGCAGGAGGCGCGGGCCGGCACGGCCGTGAAGGTCCGCATGCTGGACCTGCCGACGTCGGAGCGGCAGAAGGTCACGCACCCGGACCACGGCTGGAACTGCTACTTCGTGCACGACCAGACCAAGGCCGGGGCCAGCTTCCGCCACTAGTACAACACCCCGAGCCTGCACAGCTCCCTGCGCTACCTCACCCCGGCGGAGTTCGCCGCCAAGCCTCCGTTTCGCCTTGTCTTGCCAACCCCAACCAAGCCCCCAAGGCTATTCTTTAGCGCCGTCCAAGCTTGGGGATAAGATTACAACCAGATTATCTTAACTCGTTTACCAAAAATGTTTTATGAATTAAATAAAATTGTTTGTGAAAAAATCACAAATAATCGAAGTTAAGGATTGAGAGGTGGTAAGGATGTGTGATTTAATTGTGATTGAGTCACAACCATGCTGATTTCGCTCACAGTCTCGAACTTCCGGTCCATCGCCAAAGAGCAGGAGTTTTCGATGGTGGCAGATAACTACTATCAGGACCACCCTGAGCATCTATCTGCCATCCCTGGGGGTAAGGATCATCTGCTGCCGACCGCAGTCATCTACGGGGCAAACGCCTCAGGGAAGTCCAACCTCGTCAAGGCCTTGCAGTTTATCAAGGAGCTTGTCCTCAAGGGGAGCCAGCCTGGGCAGCCTATCAACCGACAGGCCTTCCGCCTTCGTAAGTCATATGCGAGCGAGCCTTCTATGTTCGATCTTCGGTTCGTGCATGGGCAGCGCGTGTTCGGTTACGGTTTCAAGGTCACTGATGCGGAGGTGGTCGAGGAATGGCTTTCCTTTTTCGAAGGCGAGCGGGAGATTCCTTGTTTCGAACGGACGACGTCCGAGGGCGTGACGAAGGTGAAGACGCTCGAGGGATTCGGCGGAGACGAGCACGGCGAACATTCGCGCATCAAGCTGCTTGGCGACATCGGGGCCCGGGGTAACCAACTCTTCCTGACCGCCGCCCGCGAGGCATTTGATGCCGACGCGCAGGACCCCATTGTGCGTGCGGTCTTGGAATGGCTTAACCTCCTGACAATCATCGGGCCTAACGACCGGTTTTCCGTGCTCTCGAAATTTGTTGATGACAGGCCTGACTTTAGGGCTTTTGCGGGAGATTTTCTCAATGCGGCGTCTACGGGCATTTCTTGCCTACAGGTGCATAAGGTCGAGTTCGACGGGCAGGATCCTCCGCATCCTTCGATGCGCGTGTGGATGGACACGCTCGCCCCAGGGCAGATTCACTCCACAACGGATGGACATATCGAGCGCAGTGACGGAAAAGGCTTCCGGGTCGCGAGACTCATTGCCGAGCACAGGGATGACTCCGGGCAGCCCGTTCCTTTTACCCTTTCCGACGAGTCGGATGGCACGCGGCGAGTCTTGGATCTCCTGCCGGCGTTGTATCAGGCAAAGGGTGGGCGCAGGGTGTTCGTGATTGATGAGATTGACCGCAGTTTGCATCCTCTTCTGGCCAAGAAGTTCCTGGAGTTCTTCCTGCGTCTAAATTCCCGTGAGCGAGGCCAGATGATACTCACGACCCATGAGTCGAACCTCATGGATCTAGACCTGCTCCGTCGAGACGAAATCTGGTTTACCGAGAAGAACCCTGACTCCGAGACCAGCGTCTACCCGCTTTCCGACTTCAGCATCAGGACCGACCTCAAAGTGTCCAAGGGCTATCTGCAGGGAAGGTTCGGGGCCATCCCTTTCCTGGGCGACATCGACCGTCTGGTTGAGGGGGCGGTTCGAGACGTGGAGGCTACCCGTTGATGGCTGCTAACCGGCACCGTGCGTACAGCCGTCGTTCCGCCGACAAGACGCGGGATGCCCGCCTCTTCGTTATCGCGACTGAGGACACCAACGCGCCTAAGCAATACTTCAAGATCTTCGAGAAGATGTCGTCGCGTGTGAGTATCGTGGTTTGCGAGACGACGGACAACCGCAGTTCTCCCCGCCATGTGATAGACAGGCTTGTCGAGCACAGGCGCAATGAGGACCTCAACGAGGATGACCAGCTCTGGGCCCTTCTCGACACTGATCATTGGATCAAGCGGAATCATGTCGCCGGGCTCAATGAGGCCCGGGCCGTAGCGAGGCAGAACGGCATCCGGCTCGCCATGAGCAATCCGTGTTTCGACCTGTGGCTGTTGCTTCACCATATGGACCTTCCTTGTGGCCATGGTATTTGCGACGCCAATGGCGTCGCGGAGCACATGCGTCGCAACGGAGTCCAATTCAACAAGCAGCGGCTTAACGTCGGGGATTACACGCCGGCGACGGTACGCTTGGCCATCGAAAGGTCGGTTAGGATGATGGCGGCCGATGCCGGCTCTGGTTGGCCGCAATCCACAGGAACGCAGATGCATCTGCTGCTGGAGGAACTGAGGACTGCCGGCATCTTGCTCGATTGACGCATTGGCATCGATTCTGCGCGACCTGCAGATTGGGATGGTCACGCTGAGATGTGCCAGTTGAAATGATTGAGCGCCCCCAGACTAGATTATTGGACATGAGCAAGATGCGCCACGAAAAGGAGCCACGGATTAGGGCTATGCGCGAGTGGTTTCGTTACGGTTGGCTGGTCCATCGATCCCAATACTCTGTCTGATAGAACAACCATAGCGGCTATGCTTTTGATGGCATGTCGCCTTCTCTACACTCTGCCCCTGTGCGTTAGATGACGTCGTTCATGCCCAATGGCATTGACCTGATTCAAAACCTGGACGGCAAAAAACCTCAAGGCACCCGATACTCACATCGTCTCTCAAACACGTAAACTGCCCCCTTCTCATGGATGCGCCGGGAAATCGCCTCTGCGTCCTGCTTCTTGGTTATCCCTGCCAGGGCATCCGTCATGCTGTACTGGGTGGTCAGGATGGTCACCCTGCCCTCGCCTATGCGCCGCTTGAGCAAGGCAGTCAGCACGCTCCCGGTCACCGGCGTTGCCCGTCCGCTGCCCAGATCGTCGAGAATCAGGACAGGTGCATCCGCCAAACGAGCCACCAATCGCGACTCCGAGGCGTCACGGGCATTCTCCGTGGATTGAGAGACGAATTCCGACCAGGAGATGAAGGCAAACTCGGCCGAGCGTTCGATGAAGTAGCGCGCGGCAAGAGCACAGGCGGTCCGGGTCTTCCCGGTGCCGGTAGGCCCCGCAAGGCAAACCACCAGACGACTACCATGTGGCTCAGCCATGACTGCCCCATATGTCGCAGGGTCAGGAAGCTCATCTATCTTTATCTCATCCTTGAACCCCTCGGGAAGTAGGTCCTTTACCCGTTGGGCCTTCGCCTCGACAGCCATTTTCTGCCTGTCCTCTAGATGACGCTTCTCCCTGGCCAAGGGATGAGGGCACTCTCGATACTTGGCACAAGGAAAGGGACAACTGCAGGTCTCGGCTGGGGCAAGGTCGCCGGACAGGTACAGCGCAATGAGGTTGGGCGGCTCGCCATCTGATGGGGTAATCATTCGTACTTCGGTAGGAAATTCTCTTTGGTCAGCTTGCCTTCACCCGGTCCACCAGGACGGGTTGGGGAATGTTGGGTGTAAGTAGATGGCTTCGGATAGGATTTGGGCAGGCCTATGGCGCTGAAACCCTGGGCAATGCATTCCTTGAGACGTAGGACGGTCTTTTCAGGCCCGAGAGTCGGCAGCATCGATTTCAAGGAGTGTATGTCCTGATCCAGTTTGACGTTCGAAAGCCGGCGGAGTTCGCGGATATGCCTGACCCAATCCGACCAGGCTTGAGGCAAGCCGGGCACGCTCTGAAGTTCTGCCGGGAGGGTCCTGACGACCTCGACCGGAGGGGACTGCTTCTCTCTCTTTGTATTTTCTCGGGGGATAGGGGTTATAGGGGAAAGGGGGGAAGCAACGTGTACCTTACTAAGTACAGGTTCATCGCACCCCTCCCCTGCCTCATCCTGCCGCCATTTCTCGACAAGACGGAACACCCCGTCGGACTCCCTGGACAGGAATCCAGCCGACTGGAGTCCATGCAGGCACCCGAGGGCACCACCGCCCCGATAAGGACTCCGTTCAGCCAACATACGCAGGCTGAACACCTTCCCGTCCTCAATGAAACGGCCTTCAGGGAACCAACGCAGCTTTTCTGCGATCAGCCAAACCAACACCCCGAACTCGGCACCGGAAAGGGACGACATGGCCGGCGAAGCGCAGATCCAATCCGCCGGGAGCCTGACTTCCTTGCGTCTAGCCATGACTGCCTCCTCCTGCACATACCAGAGGGTCCCACGGAGGGGATTGCCGCGCCCAACGGTTGCCGGAGGCTTCCGGTTCCGATGCGCTGGCCTCATGTGGGGCCTGTGCGGTCTGGCTTGCGTGCTGGTGTTTCATGTCATGTGCCGGCAATTAGCCGGCTCCTCGATAAGGTTCGGTGATTTAAAGGGCGATCCGTGCTAAGGCCGGCAGGCGCATCAGGCGGAATCGCCCTTGCCACGTTCGGCCAGCTTCGGCTGCTGCCTTCGGCGGGACGTGATTCGCACGCCCGACGAAGCACGCAGGTACTCGTCGAGCTGGTTACGGGGGATCAGGCCGCTGCCCATCCGCGACAGCTTGCCTTCCTCGATACGCCGATAGACCCACCAGATGCTTCGCCCGACCAGGGTTGCGAACTGGCGCGGAGTATATCCCGCGTAGTTCACGGGCACCTTGCCGGCCTCCTGACAACTGGCGAAGTTGCGGACGATGTCGGTCAACCCGTCTTCCAGGGACCCAATCCGCTTGCTCGTCTCATCGATCCGAACCTCAAGGCTGGAGATCCGCTCAAGCATCTCAGCCACGTAAACAGGAAGTATGGCGCGGGGGCGTGGCGTCAGGCCGGAGGGAGCCGGCATGGGCGGGATCGGGCTAGGCTGGGGGGAATGCTGCTGGCTCATGCGGACTTCTCCTCGACCAGGTTGGACATGGCCCCGATGACGATGCGACGCACCAGAGCGGATGGAGCCATCCGCAACAGCACGGCGTGCTCGCGAAGCCTACGCATCTGGGGAGCACTGAGCCTGAAGGTGACCGCAGCCGTCCCCGTAGGGGCTTCTTCGGAAGTCAGCACGACGGCCTGCGTTGCGAGCTTTTGCGGAGATGGAGTTTTCATGCGGCCGGCATCTTCCATGAAATCGCCTCCCATGTCCTGCCGAATGGATTTATTTTTGCTCATCAGGGTTCGATGAATCGGTGACCAGCCCGAACAACGCATCGGCGGCTTCCATGATGCGCTTCTGGGCCTTGCTTACGGAGGATGACCAATAGGAGGGCGCGGGGTCGTACGCCTTGCCCCCCATCAAGTTGACCCCATAATCAGTGGCGTTGGTCGGCCGCTCCCCGAGGAACCCACGGAAAGTGGCATGATCCTTACCCCCGAGCCGACCGATGGAGTATCTGAGGAATGCCAGATGCAGGAGACGATGGGACTGCCGTCCACCGCTCATCTTGGCGACCGTCTTGCTGGCATCCAAGAACCGCCGGACCTTCCCGATGATATCCTTCTTGTTTACGGGCCCGACCGTCGCCCTGGGCATGAATACCTCTAGGCTGCGCCTGTGCGGATTGAACAAGCGCCAGTCACCCAGTTCCTTCTCGTCGGACCAGATGACCTCGATGGACTGATCCGATTTGAGCTCCTTCATGACACGCGCCAGGGCAGGCAACATGTCAAGGGACAGGGGCATCTTATCGATTTCGCAACGCACATGCCGACGTAGCCTTGCGATGACGTGCAGCATCCCCATGAAGAACGGCGACCAATCGGGATCGGCCCCATGGCCGCGGCACAAAGAACCGAGCCTGTCGACATCCAAGCGCCACAGCAGGTTCGGGTCATGTCCTTGACGGATCAGGCGCTCGCGGACCAGCCGGATCGCTTCCCGGAAGTACTCGCAGTGCGTCACGACGAACTCCATCTCCTCTGACTTGACCCAGCGGAAATCGATTTCGGGCAAGCTCCTTTGGACTGGGAGTTTCTTCAGCTCGCAGGCCAAATGACTGCGGCGACGGGCTGGGCTGCGGACGATATCGCGTCTGGAGCGATGGGGGCGGGACGGGGGATGAGAGGATTGTTCCATGGGGATTTAGGCGTCGGCCATGACCTTCGCACAATGACATTGAGCGCCTCCGTTGTCCCGTTGAACAGAAGAAAATAATTTGCAGGATTAGGCACGTTTTGCAGGTTTTGCGGATGTGGGCAAAATCTACTAACACTCAGCAAGCACTTCGGATTTTGGCACGGTTCCTAGCGCGTAAAAACGCCGTGCAATCTATCCGCTGATCCGCGTTGGCACGATTTGAGACGCTATGTCGGCAAGAAATCGCCGCGTACTTTTTGGCGCAAAACCCAGCCGAAAAGTTATGCGCACCAGATTCACAAACCCTGAGCAAGCATCGTCCGGAAAGCCTGCTCAAGGCCACTGAGCCTTAGGAGGCAAAGGCCGCTTGCGCGCCGGTCCGCGCAGACGGATCACCTTGCCCAACGACTCCGAATACCGCTCACGGAAAGAAGGCTTAGGGGACGCCGACGGGTCGGGGACCATCTTGAAGTACTCCTCGGCGTCGGCATGCTTGGCCAACCCGCGGTAATGGCGGTAAAGCATGTGCTGGCTTGCGTGCTGCATGAGGAGGGCCGTCTTGCCCGCGTCCATGTGCAAGGCCACATGGCAGGAGCAGAATGAATGCCGGAGGATGTTCCCAGGGTTCACCACCCCTGCCCGGGCGAAGAGGGCGGCCTTCTCCTTGCCGTACACCGCCGAGCTGAACCCGAAGGAGCCATCGATCGCCTTGGCCTTCTCCAGCCATGCCCAGAGGTTGTCGGGCAGCTTCTCCAGCAGGTAGCGGCGACCGGTCTTGTGCTTGGACGCGGGCAACAGGATGCTGCGCTCCTCGAAGTTGATGTCGGCTAGCTCCAGCCGGAAGGCGCTGGAGGCGCGCAGACCTCCGAAGGCCTCCAAGGCGAGCATGCCCGCCATTCGGGTGCCCTCGGCCTCCTTGAACACCTTCCGGGCATCCTCCAGGGAAAGCACCTTGATCTCCTCCGTGTGCCTGCGGCGGAACTGGATGGCCATGCAGGGGTTCCGGCTGACCCATCCCTCGGCCACGCATCGGTTGAAGAACATGGACAGGGTGCGGAGGTGATGGTGCACCGTGGTCCGGGATAATCCCTTGGCGGCCAAGGAATCGAGCCAGTCGCGGACGTCCTGAGGCGTGATCAGATTGGATGCTTGGTTGATATCCCTGCCCTCCAGGAACCGACCGATGTAGTTCCTGAGCCAAAGGTTCATGCTCTTGGACGCGCCCTCCTGCTGACGGGCCGCTAGGAACCTGTCCCGCATCTCCCCGAGCGACATGCCATTGACGAGCTTCTGGTGGGCATTCCAGACCGCCAGGACCTCAGGCAACGGGGCCCGGTTGGTCGCCTCCCGGAACTGGCGCCACAACTCGAGCTCCCCCGGGGTCAGGTCGTTGGCGGCGGCCACCTGCCCTTTCCGGCGGACCTCATGGTACAGCCGCTCGGCGTAGGTCATGGCGTCCTCATGGAAGCGGAAGGTCCGGTACCGGCGGCTGCCGGAGGACCGCCAGGAGACCTGCCAGCTGCCGGCCGTTTCGCGGCGCGGGAATACCTTGATGCCCCCGTCGAAGGTGACGGAACCGGGCGTGGGATTGGGATGCATATATGCGGGGTTCATGCCTCCGAAGCGAGACGCAGGAGGATGGGTGCATTTCCCATGATGAGACCGCCTTCGGTCAACGTTGCCGCGGTTTTGCCGCGTCAAAACCGCTTTTTCCCGCCCACCTTGCCCGCGCCCGCAAACGCATTTCGAGACGCAAACGCACGCAAAGTCCGTTTGAGGGGGTTTTTCCGCGTTAAAATGGCGGAGAGGATGGGATTCGAACCCACGATTTGCATACGCATCAAGAATCCCGTTATTTCCTAACAATTAAGCGTCTGTAACCGTCCGTGGCGGTCCTTGACTGGTCATACTTTGTGGTCATACCTTTCTGGCCATGGGATGGATCTACAAGCAGCCGAAGTCGGACAATTGGTTCGCCAAATTCAAGGGCCCGGACGGCAGCTGGAAGCGCGTCACGACCGGCACCTCCGACAGGGCCATGGCCAAGAAGGTGATGATCGAGCTAGAGCGCATCGCGCTCAAGGCCAAGCGCAACGACGGGCTGATCGCCAACACCCTGGTCAAGTACGCCCAGGAGGCCAGCGAGCTGATTACCGGACAATCCCTGGGCATCCCTAGCACCAAGGAGTTTTTCGAAGGGTTCCTGAAGGCAAAGGAGGTCAACAAGAAGGAGGGAACCCTCCGGTCCTACAAGACTACCGTGGGTAAGTTCCTGAGCCACCTAGGCAAGGACGCGCTCCAACCGATCGACAAGGTGAAGCCCGACCACATCCAGGCCTTCGTCAAGGCCAGGGCTGCGAGCGGCACCTCCCCTGCCACGATCCGCCAAAGCATCGTCGTCCTGCGCATGATCTTCAAGAGGGCCCAGAAG
>Ga0209358_10000896_pt1 | contig 24982 bp, 20 predicted proteins | sample LauGreFa1BDMLBSN_2_FD_187574 | JGI IMG/M metagenome (GOLD analysis project Ga0209358, IMG submission 187574) | Freshwater lake microbial communities from Lake Michigan, USA - Fa13.BD.MLB.SN (SPAdes) (version 2) | ecosystem: Environmental > Aquatic > Freshwater > Lake | place: Lake Michigan, USA...
ACAAGTAGTAGTCGCAACATGCGATACCACCAATATTACTTACGCTGTAACGGTTACTAATATATTAAATACTAGTTGTAATAATTGCCATGGTGCAGCTTCGGCTAATTTGATTGGCGGCGGAATTTTTTTACATACTTACGCAGCTGTAAAGCCTTATGTAACTAACGGAAAGTTGATTAATTCAATGTTACAAAATGGACAAGCATCTCCGATGCCTAAAAATATGGCAAAGTTAGATCAATGCACTATTAATAAATTGATATTGTGGGTGAATAAGGGGGCGTTGAATAACTAAACATAATTACATAGTTCGATAATGAATGTTTGTGTGGGTGGAAAATTTGGTTATAAATTAAAGTTTATTGAAAATAATAAAGAACTTTATTTATACCATACTCGATTTCAAAATAAATATTTAAGTAAATAAAATTTATGAATCTAAAATTAAAATTAACGAGCATATCAAGTTTAATCGTACTTATCTTACTCATAGGTATGACGCAAACTGTAAATGCACAAAAAGTATTTGCGACTAAATCAGGACAAATATATTTTAATGCGACAGGTGCGTTGGTTAAAATTGCAGCAGTGAATAATCAAGTGGATTCAAAATTTGTGGATGCCACAGGACAAATCATCTTTGGCGTATTAATTAAAGGCTTCAAGTTTGAGAATCAATTAATGGAGGATCATTTTAATGAAAATTATATGGAATCCACCCAATTCCCAAAAGCGGATTTCAAAGGCTATATCACGAACATAAAAGAGATCAACTTTTCAAAGGATGGTACTTATCCTATTCAAGTAGATGGGACATTAACTATACATGGGGTAGCCCAAAAAACCACGACCAAAGGAACACTTACTTTAGCGCAAGGGAAACCTACCATCGAAGGGGAGTTTAATGTTAAAATAAAAGATTATGGAATATCTGGAATGTATATTGGAGATAAAATTGCCAACCAGGCTGTTATTAAATTGAATTGTAAATATTAATATCTTTAGTAAAAATCCTCATCATGATTAAATTGAAAGCCTGCTTACTTTTTTTATGCATCTTAGGAATGCAATTGAACGCAACAGCGCAAACAATTGATTTATTTGCCGAAACTCCAAATACCGTGGCGAAGGATATTGCTACTGGAATTTTTAAAACCACCCGAATCGTTAATGGACAATCCATAGAGAATGTAGGGGAAGGTATTTTGGATTTTAGGATACTACACCGTTTTGGAGCCATCAATCAGGGAGGCTATGAATTTTTTGGTTTAGATCAGGCGACTATGCGTATGGGCTTGGATTATGGGATTACCAAAAACTTAATGATTGGCATTGGGCGTAGCACCTTTCAAAAACAATTTGACGGATTTGTAAAATATAAAGCATTAAGTCAACAAACCGGCGAACGCAATATCCCTTTAAGTATTAGTTATGTGGGTACTGCTATCTATAAATCATTAAAGGATGCCACGACCACTTATGAACCTTATGTTTCAGATAAGTTTTCATTTGCACATCAAATTTTATTTGCACGAAAATTTAATGATTATTTTTCATTACAGTTAACGCCAACCCTTTTACATTATAACATTGTTGAAAATGTAAATATCCCCAATGACTTTTATTCTTTGGGTATTGGCTTCAGACAAAGAATCAGCAAGCGCGTGAATATTACTACTGAATATTTTTATCGTATTGATAAATTGGATGGTTACTACGATCCTTTGACAGTAGGGGTTGACATTGAAACTGGCGGCCATGTGTTTCAGTTACATGTAAGTAATTCAACAGGCATGACGGAGCGTACATTTATCAATGAAACAGCAGGTAGCTGGGGTAAAGGTGATTTGCGATTTGGTTTTAATATCTCTAGGGTGTTTACTTTAAAAAAGCCCAAGGAGTTAAAGAACTTAAAGTTTTAATAGGGCGATTAAAATCCGAATGCTATGTCAACCAAAAATAAAATAATTATTGTAATAGCTTTGATAGTTGCTATTACTTTTGGTGTTTACTATTACGTATTTGTATATTCAAGTCAACATCGTAGACAAGTACAATCAGAAACTGGCATTGTAATTACCGCTGACTCCTTAGTTGCCAAATACCAGGCCGACGAAAAATTAGCCAATAGCTTATATTTAAATAAGGCGGTAGTAGTAACCGGGGTACTATTAAGTATCGATAAAAATCAGGAAGGAAAAACAACCCTAGTCATTGGCCGTAGCGATTCATTTTCCAATATATCCGTCACCATGATCAGCACAGCACCCATTATTCAAAAAGTGGGTACCCCAATCACCATCAAAGGCTTATGCACCGGCGCTTTAAGCGATGTAGTCATTATGGACGGGGTGGTGGAGTAGGAGGTCAATTTTTAATGACATAACGCTTTGTTCTAACCAACTCAACTTCTTTTGTGATTTCTTTTAATGAAGGAGCGGTTTTTGCATTTGAACGAAGGTTATTTAATACAGACCGTAAGTTTTTATCTGAAGTCCTTTTAATGGATATCAAATTCTGCTTTTCCATATCTTTTAAAATAATGTCAGCTTTAGGGTTCAATATGTTCACTTGAATGGTGTTCATTAATCAAATTTAGAGATAATTTAGCCAGCTTTTTAATTTTGTTTGATTTACTAATATCAATTTGTAATGTACAAGTCTGAGACATTTGATTATTAAGTATTTACCAGCGGCTTTTGGGGTACAAATGAATATGTTTATATATGACTCGTATAAGTTGAGAAATCGCTGGCTCTAAGCGATGTAGTGATAACAGACGGGGTGGTGGAGTAGGAGGTGGGCAAATTGCTGCTAAAAATTACCATAAACCCCTAAAAATCAAGCAAAATCATCAAATAGGTTAATTTTTCATAAAATGCCTATAACTAATTAGTTGTAAGCTATTTTTAAATACATTTTGGGCTATATTTGAGTAATTTCTCCCCCGAGTTTATAAATTGAACATAGTTTGTTTCGTATGAAAAGAAAAGTGCTCATTCAGCAAATCGGTAGGTATTTAATTGACTTTGCACTTATTGTAATTTGCTATCAGCTATCCTTATTTTTTACAGACCTCAATGAATATTATAAAGTAGACATCCTTTTTTTAGGCATGTCATTTTTGGGTTGGTTATGGGTATCCAGGTATTCCAATTTATATTCAGACCGTCGATCTAAAAAGTTTTCAGAGGAAATTGTATTGGTAGGCTATCATATGGTTTTATTAACTGTGATACTCGGTGCCGGCATCTTTTTTTTAAGATTAAACCAGGTAATTTTCAGCGTTCGATTCATCAAGTTATTTCTAATATTTTTAGGAGTAGGTACTTTGACGGTAAAGTATTTTTTCAGAAAACGTATACATGCCTATTTACAGGAAGGGCAATTGTTTGATAATGTATTGTTAGTTGGATCAACCCCATCTGCCCTTAATTTTTTAAAAACCATAAATCAGTTTTATTATTACGGCTATAAATGTGTGGGGTTTTTAGATATACAGGAAAGCAAAATTGAAGGCTATAAATATTACGGTAATTTAGACAATATAGAATCAGTAGTTAAAAGTGAATCCGTAGATGAAGTAGTCATTGCATTGCCTGCCAGCCGACAAGCTGAAATACAAAAATGTATAGATGTATGTGATTACTATAAAATTAAAGTAAGTATTTTACCCGATTTAAGACAATACAATAACTCAACCATCTACATAAATAATATTGGACAAATGCCAGTAATCAATGTAGGTAATTTGCCCTTGGATAGTTTAGAAAATAAAATCATAAAGCGCTCCTTTGATATTTTTATTGCATCCGTGTTTTTTATCTTTTTTGGAATATGGTTGATGCCCTTAATTATAATTTTAATTAAACTAACATCCAAAGGCCCTGCCATATTTAAACAGGAAAGATGGGGCTTGAACAATGAAAAAATTATTTGCTATAAGTTTAGAACCATGTATCGCGAATCAACGGATATAAATGATGATGGTGAATACCAACAAGCTTTTAAAGGAGATCCCAGGGTAACCAGGATTGGGAAAATATTAAGGAGTACTAATTTTGATGAGTTACCACAGTTTTGGAATGTACTGATAGGCAATATGTCGGTGGTAGGGCCCAGACCACATCCTACACCCTTAAACATTGAATCCATGCATACCGTTGAAAACTATATGCTACGTCATATTGTATTACCAGGCATCACTGGCTATGCGCAAGTAAACGGCTGCAGAGGGGAAACCAAAACTGCGGAGGATATGCAAAAAAGAGTTGACTTTGATTTGTTCTATATACATCGTTGGAATTTTTGGATGGATTGCCAAATCATCATTCAAACAGTCATCAACTTTATAAGAGGCAATCAAGATGCGTACTAATCTACTTATAAAAGGCCTACTATTCAGCCTACTCTTCTTACAAATTCAGAGTACGCTACTTGCACAAAATATATTTGAGAATCATCGCACTGAGGTATATCCTTATCTTTCTCGCATGGCGCAAAAGGGCTTAGTGACGATTGATGATTATATACAACCTATTAGCCGACAAGCCATATTAATGGCGTTATTGGAGTTGCAAAAAAATGAAGCTAGCTTAAGCAAAATAGAGCGAGCGGAATTAAACTTTTACTTACAGGAATACAATACTATTGAAGGCCTAACGAATAAGGACAACACCAAGGCTGACTTATTAAAAAAAGATGAAAATGGACGTTGGCGAACCATTGCCATACATGCAAAGGATTTTCAATTCAATATTGATCCAGTAACGAATATACAAGTAAGTAGCAATGGTGGAAATAAGATAAACCAAGTAAGTAATGGATTTAGCTTATGGGGGGCAAGTAAAAATATAGGGTTTCAATTATACTACCGTGATTATACGGAGACGGGTGATTTAACTAAAATTAATAATTTTGAAACGTCCAATACAGGTATCATACGTGTAGGCTTATCCAACGACAATAGGTTAAACTATAGTGAAGTGCGCGGCAATATTTCCTATAGTTGGAAAAATGGATCTGTCAATTTTGGAAAGGATAATTTTTTATGGGGCTATGGTGAAAATGGACGAATCGTATCCTCTGATAAAGCACCTAGCTTTCCTTATTTTAGATTAGACTATAAACCACTCCAATGGTTAAGCTTTAACTATATGCATGCGTGGTTAAATTCCAATTTAATTGATTCCATGCGAACCTATAATACCTGGACAGGGGGTGTAAGTGGAGATGTGCGCGTAAGGTATATATCCAAATTTTTAGTTACCCATAGTATAAAGGTTACACCCATGAAAGGATTGGATTTGTCATTAGGCGAGTCCATGGTGTATAGTGACAAATTGGATGTTGGATTTTTAATACCCATCAACTTTTTCAAGGTATATGATAATAACCGAAGTAATTATTTAATCAATGCAGGTTCTAATGGGCAAATATTTATGCAGGCAAGTTCCCGCAATCAAATAAAAAACACCCATTTATACACCACTGTATTTATCGATGAAATAAGATTAACAGAAGTATTCAACAAATCAAAAAGCCGCAACCAATTGGGCTATACCATTGGCGGATCCGTCACCGATTTGTTCGTACCCTATTTAACATTGGGTGCTGAGTATACAAGGGTAAACCCATTTGTATATAATAACTTAATTCCAGCGCAAAGATATACGCAATATGATTATTCATTAGGGGATTGGATGGGTGCGAATATGGATCGGCAATTATTGTTTGTAAAATATACACCGCTGCCTAAGTTAAAATTATATGCACGCTATCAAAGCATTCGAAAAGGCGGTGAAGGCACACTTTGGGAACAATATGCGGCAGAACCACAACCTGCCTTTTTATTTGGCTTAGAAAAAACTAGGAAAGATTTTTACTTACAAGCTACCTATGAAGTAATCAATAACTTATATGTAAAGGGGGTGTACCAAAAAATTAATGAAACTTATACTACAGGTCAAAAAATATCCAATAGCCTAATACAATTGGGCGTTTCCTTTGGGCTAAACTAACCCCGACTTATTTAAAAATGGATTTCAATTTTTGAAGCAGTATTAAAGGAATGAATACTGGGGCCTCTATAAAATATCTTTTAAACATACGCTTCGGCTCCTTATAAAAGCGGTAAAACCATTCAAGGCCATTTACTTGCATCCAATGGGGTGCCCTAGGAATTAAACCTGCTGTCACTTCAAAAGCACCACCAATACCAATCGCAATTTTAGTATTTAACTTATGTAAATTTTCAGCAATCCAAATGTCTTGTTTGGGTGCTGTTAAGCTCACCAAAACAAAATCAGGCTTTGCTTCATTAATAAGCCCAATCATTTTATCATTTTCAGCTTGTTCAAACTTTTCCGCAAAGGGCGGACTATAAACGCCACTAATTTGAATACCCGGATAAAGTTGTTCCGCTTTTGCTTTTAAGCTAAGGCCTACACCCGGGGAAGCCCCTAAAAAAAATAAACTAAAATTATTTTCAGAACAAAATGGTAATAAGGCAGGTAAAAGATCCAATCCAGTAATGCGTTCCGCAATAGGGGTTCCTAAAAATTTGGAAGCCCATAATACCGGAACGCCATCACAAAGTGTATAAGTGGCATTGTTATAAATAGTTTTTACAACTCTATTTTTATTAGCAGCTAGAATTGAATTTACTGGTGTAATGCAAACATTTGCTTTTGTATTTGATTGAATAGCATCCTTAAATTCTTTCAACAATGTTTCAAGGGTAATGGAACTAACCTGAATGCCTAAAATATTTACTTTCGTATGCATGGTTAGGAATTAGGTTGGGTAATGGAGTCAGCTTGATCAGTATCAGTAATATTATTAGTATCTGAACCTGTATCTAAGCTAGCACTATCAGCAGCTTTAGCATCTGCGACTCCTATGCTCATAAAAAGTAAGCCTACCCAGGTCCAAAAAGGGAAGGCGCCCATGGGGCCTTCTAAATACACATCAAAGCTTGCATTAAATATGAAAGCGATAAGGATACAAGTAATGGCTAATTGTTGGTGGCTTAATTTTCTTTGAAAGATGGGTTTAATTATTAAAACCAACCAGTATAACCATAGCAAAAATAGCGGAATACCAAACCGGGCCATAATGGATAAATGAAAACTATGTGGGGAACGTACATCATCTTCAGTCATTACTATATCATCGGATTGCGCTAAGCTCATCCCTAATCCTTTCCCATGTAAAAAATATTCCTTTGAAAAGCTATAATCAATAATTTTACCCCACCATACAAAACGCCATAATAAATTATCTTCTAAAATTTTATTATCGGAATCGGTGGTTAAGGAAGTAATGTTTTCTTTAATTTGGTTAAAACCCGCTGTACGTCCCTGAAAATTTTCACGTACTTGTATACTTAAATAAATGGGGATTACAATTACTAAAGCCCAGGGAATAAATTTTGTAAAACTTTTTAAGGCGTCTTTAATCACGCTGTCCTTAGCAAAATAAATGAAACAAAAGATACCTGCTATATATGCCAGCATTCCAGCACGACTATATGCAGCTATTACTAAAAAATCAAAAATTATTAATAAGGTTAGGACAAGCAACCATTTATTAGAAAGCTTATTAATATTCAATAAAATAAGTATGGTACAAATTAATAAATGTACACTCATGTCACCATACTTGTATAATAAAAGGGTGACATCACCAAATACTGTGAAGGTGTCAAAAAATGGGAAGTAGTATTGTAAAATGAAATTAATGAGGGCGACCAAGGGAAACCACTTATAAATATGAAATAAAACTTCCCAAATTTCAGCAAGTTTATCTTGGTATAAAAATAAAATAAATACAAACCAGCCGTATTCAAAAATGAATGAATCTCGAATGGTGTCAATTAGCGGATAGCTTTTTGCACCCCATAAAATGTATCCAAGGGTGATCAGTAAAAAAAATAATAAAACTTTTATACGCTTATCCCAAATGAATATGTATTTGTGCCTATTTAAAATAAGTAGGATAATGCCCCCTAACCACAATGCCTCAACCAAATAACTATAAGCTATGCCCTTATTAAAAAAAACATATAGGGCCATGACAAAAAAATAGGCCCTTAGGTAAAGTGATTTAATGGCTTCCATTAAATATAAATTTAAGGGAAAAAGTTAATTGTGAATTACTTTTATCCGAACCTACCCCAGGATCCCCAAATACATATTTGTCATCCACTATTCGTTTAAGCCACCTGTAGTTAATCGCTTTTGAATTTATATACGAAACACCCAAAAGAATATTTTTTTGTGGGCTCCATTGTGCCTGCACGCCTGTATTTAAATCAACATAATAGGCATCTGCCATGGAATTACCTAAGGAGCTTAAATATACCACATGGTAAAAATCGGTATTGTGGTTTATTCTTTCCACCATTAACCCAATTTTGCTGAGCCCCTTATTCCAACTTACATGTAGGGTTTGGCTTGCGGAACCTGGCCCAATGGAAGCGCCTAGTAATTGCGCTTCGTTGGTATACCCTTGTCGGATAACTGGACTAGTATAAAAGGAGTTATTCTTTGGCGTACCAAAAGGATCACCATCCACAAAAATTTCCTTTGCATCCATTAATTGAATTTGGGTTGCTTCAAAATTAAATTCAAAGTAGGATTTTTTATTACGCGCGAAGTATATCTTTTTAATACCAAAAACAAAACCATTTAGCGCAGTGTCGTTAAAAAATTGCCATGGCATTGCAAAACTACGTGGTTGTCCCAATTCGGCATAAATCTCGGCATTTTCCTTGGGAAGCTTTAAGCGCATCATTAATGCGCCAATACTATATTTTTCAGTATTGTTTTTTGCTTTTGAAAAAGGTTCAATGTATTTATTGGTATTCGTAGAATAGTGTTGTGTGGAATAAGCGTACCCAAGGTATAAATTAGGGAACCATTTGGGGTTATAATTGATGGTCAAGGCCTGCATTACTCTTTGCTGGTTAATTTTTGGAATAATAGCACCGGGCCATATAGCACACATAATTCTTTGGTCAGGGTTGATCCAGTTTAAGGAGTCCAATTTTCCTGAAATCATTTTAAATTCAAAGTTACCGACCCTAGTTTCAATAGGCTTATTGGTTTGAATATAAGCGTGTAAAAAACCAGGTGCATTATTGGTATAAATAAGGCTATTAAATTGCCCAGGGCCCCACCAAATATTTTCATTGGACACACCTGCACTCCAAGTTTTTGTGGAAAGCCCCACCCTTGATTGCCCCAATGAAATTGTTTCAATAGGGAGTTTACCAAATTGTCTAAAGTCGTCAATATTGTTGGCTACTATTTTATAGTATCTTGTCCACCAGTTACGATCGCTTTCATTGCCTCTAAAAAATTCTTGCTCAATATTTTCAAGTTTTAAAAATTCAGGCTGCACATTAATATCAATAATGCCCCATCTTATATTAGCTCCTGCACTAAAGCGTTCCTGTTTACCGCGCGCGGGGTACATATTACCATCATTGGAACCGTAAGGCAAAAAACTATTATTTTGATTATTATACATTAATTGCAAGCTTTTGATACTAAAGCTTTTATATTTAAATAATGGCGTGCTAGTTAAATTTTGAAATGCATGGGTGGAGCGGATCATGAATGAATTCAAATGGGTTGAATCTTTATCATCCTCGTCCTCATCCGATGCATAAGCATGTAAAAGTTGTTGATTGCGTAAGGCATTCATCAATTTAATGTCATCCATTAAAGCAGACTGCGTATAACCAGCTAGGCCAACTAAAGTTAAAATAAAAAGGGTGGCTATTTTTCTTACCATAAATAAATAGTATTTATGTAAAAGAAAAGGTTGGTCGGATTATGATCTTTTTTCCAGATATAATTTTTAGCCTTAATTATTTCCATATTGGCACTGAGTAATATTTTTTTATAATGGTACCTGGTTTGTAAACCAAAGGAGTAATCGGTCCATTTAATGGATCGAATACCTACCTCATTAATATCTGCCACTTGATCATATGGATTTTGTAAAATATGCTGAAAAATAAATCCAAATTTATTCCAGCCTGAATGATAACTCACTGCAAGTGCTTGCATATTATTACCAAAACCACTTACCCCCCCCATAATTTGATTTAAGTTGGTGTATCCTTCAAGAATACCACCATGTTCATACCAGTTGCCCGCATTGCGATGTAAATAACTGGTGGTTTGTGCAAGCCGCGCCATTTCAATATTAAAATTAATGTACTGAGTCTCGTTTATGTATTTTAATTTTTTAAAACCCCAAACGTAACCAGAGGAATGTGCCATGTCCATCATTAGGTCCCTAAAATTTTGTTTAGCATCGTTGAATCCAAATTCAAAATACATTTCTGCTTTTTCCTTGGGTAAAATCCAACGGGCACTAACAGCTGCTACTTGATCCCTTCTAACAGTATCATCACTATAGGTATTTTTGAAAAAGGCCACAAATACCGGCACATAATTGTAAACAAAACCATTGCTATTGCTGGACTGCAATCGGGTATAGTTTTGAAAGGTTCGGGTTAAACCGAAATACACATTTTTTAAAAACTTAGGTTGGTAGGAAACATTGATAGAGTTGTAATAGCGTTTGCCATTATTGATGATCGCAGGGTTTAATCTTTTATTTTCATACCCTTGGGTACTATCTTTTTGCAAAAAACCTGCTTGTAGTTGAAATTGAAAGCTTCCTGCAAAAGTATTGATGGGTCGATTGCTGTTTATAGAATAATGTAAAAACCCCGGTGCATTATTACTCATTAACATGGAATTATAAATACCAGGGCCCCACCACATATTTTCAGTGGATGCGCCCACAGTCAAAGGGCCTAAATCATAACGAATACTAGACTGACCTGGCATAATTTTTTTAAAACTAGGCGTTACTGCACCCCAATAATTACTTGTTTCATAATTGCCGCTGGCCGTTTTTACAAATTCAGGTCGTAATTGAATTTTGAATTTATGCCATTGAAAATAAACACCCCCACCAATTAAAAATTGGTATCCTTTTGACAAACTAAAAGCACCATCATTCCACCCATAAGGATGGTGCGTGGTTAGTTTTTGTGTAAAATTGATAGGAAGTAAACTAATATTTAAGTTAGGCTTATTGACTAGTTGATTGTTGTTTTCAATATCAGGGTCAATTAAATTTAAAAGCTTATTGTAAGTAATATCTGAGTTGGAATATATGGGACGAATGGTGAGTGCATTATTCGGGGCTATTTTACCGGCTAATTGAAGGTCACGAATCAATTCCTCAATATCGGTAAATCCAACAGGGATTGACAACTCTGCTGTTGGCTGATCAGAACCAGCTAATTTAAAAAAGCTAAGCGGACTTTTTAATATTTTCCAGGAGATTATTTTTTCCTTCCAACTTTTTGAATTTGAAGTATCCTGCGCTGATGCATTATTCAATGATAAAAAAAACAGTAACAAATAAAGGCAAAGGGTGTAAACAATACGATTCAATTTTGAAGCATTAAATAGCTTCTTCATCAAGGGTTCTTTAATGATGTTTTTTGTAATACGCATATTGATTCCCCTAGTGAAAATAATCATATTACAAAGATATATAATAATCCTTGTTTATCATATTACACCTGCACTTGTTTTGCCCCTTTCTTTAAAAACAATAAAACCTGTTCTTTAACAAGTCCATTTTTTAATAATATAAAATGAAAAAGGGAAAACCAGCCTAAACAAATTATACCAATGATACTTAATTGTATAAAAGGATTTACTATTAATAATTTAACGCATATAATTATTATGATATAGGGAATGCCTGCAAGTAATTGCTCCAACATTAAGGGTAACAATTGCTTCATATTATAATGCTTTTTTGAGAAATATATAAAAGCCCCACAAACGGCTAATTCAGTTAACAAAATGGTAATGGCTTCGCCAATTTCTTTGTATTTACTTACTAAAATAAATGTCAATAGTATGCTTAATACCATTCCTATAATAGCTGAAATTAAAATTTCTCGATCCTTGGAAAGTGCATTTAATATTTGAAAACCAAAAATACTCGAAAGACTTACAATTAAAATTAAAGGCGCTGTTATTTGCAATGGCAATATAGAACGTTCAAAGCCTTCGCCTAAAACAATTAAAACTATTTGTGGTGCGCAACTAAATACAATAATCATCGTCGGAATACCAATACTAATGATCAAGTAAAAACCCTTTCGAATCATTTCAGTAAACTTTTCAAATTCACCTGATTGGTATAAGCTGGTGATTTTAGGGAACATGGCCGCTGAAATAGCAGCCAATACCGCAATAATAATTTTATTTAATTTCAATACGGAGGAATAGTAACCCACACTTTCGTTATCGGCTAAAAAGCCCAACAACACAGTATCTAATGACAAATAAATACTAATCGAAAACAAGGTTAAAAATAAAATAAGTAAGGGTTTTATATGTTGCCTTAAATTTAGCTCCTTAAAAATGTTTTTATCAAAACTGATATATTGGCGCAGGTAATTAAAATTCACGAGGCTTACTACAATGCTTGATGCTACTTGTAAAGCCATATATTTTTGATAATCCGTATTCTGTTTTATAAAAACAAATACCCCAACAATGAAAAGTAAGCGAATAATAAAATATCGTAGCGCAATAAATTTAAATTGATTCATTCCAGCAAATAGCCATTCAAACAAAAATAATTGTGTAATAAAAAATAATAGGGACCAGGTAAATAAAACTTTGTCCCCAGCCAGCTTTTCAATATAAAAAATAGAAAATATAAAAATGACCGAAAGTCCAATGGTGACAATGAAATTAATTAAAAATATTTCCCAAAAAGTTTTTGATAATGCGGTTTTGTCATGATTATTTTTTGCAATCATTCGGACGCCATATACTGGAATGCCTACTGCTGCTAACAACACAAAATAACGCGCAAAGCTTTCTGCAAAATTTAATGAGCCTAAATAAGAAGGGCCTAAAATACGTGCTAAATAAGGAAAGGTTATTAATGGCAATAAAACCTGCGCTAGCGCAAATAAAATATTATAAAAAACATTTTTTTGTGTTGACATTATAGTTTGTTAACGGTAACTAGCGTCCACAATTAAACTGTATAAATTTTTCAACATGGGTTTTATTCGCTTTAATTTCTTTTTTAAAGGAATGGCACGAATATATTTTATGTCTAACACATTATCGAAAAAAGCTTGGTCAAATAGTTCTTTATGTTCACTTGCTAATTGGTAACAAATGTTTTTAATATCATTGATCTCGGTTAAATTATCTTTCCCATTCACAAAGCGTCTAAAATCGGTTCTAAAAGGACGACGGTGTTTCATTTGAACTGCATGCACCACCGCTGTTTTGTTCTTTTTTAATATACGTTGTAGGGTAGGGATTAGGTATACATCAATACCCTGTCCTGAAATACTATGTTGGTAATATGGCCCCGCTGCCATAAAAATTTCCATATCATAAAAAGGCGCCATAATTTCAACCCATAAGGTTTCTTGGATGATAACCCCTGCTTTATGCACCAATTGTCTATGTGAGTTAACACCATCATGGGATAAGCTAGCTTGAAAAACATCTAACTCCTCTAGGTTGGCTAAAAAAAGTAGCTTGTTTAAATCGGACACCGAAAAATAAACGTCATCATCAATAATGCCAATATATTTATAATTAGCAGAAGGGTTTGTGGTATTATTTTGAAAATAGTAATAGATATGCTCTATAATATCACCCTTACATTCTGTTTTATGAGATATAAAATGTGTGATCGGTAAATGTGCAAATAATACTTTATCTGCTTTACCGGTATTGTCAAACAATAAAATTTCAAACTGAGGGGGAACATCTTGAAAAATATGGGATAATGCTGGGGTAACGCCATCCCAAGTAACTGCAACAATTGAAGGTTTGTAGTTTGGCTCCATAGTTAACAAAAGTAAGCAATAATCATATTACGAAAGTCGAAAATGCGGATGATTATCCATCTTTTTATGTTCACCCAGTTATTTTCGACAACGATATTGCTGGGGGTTGTTTTCCAAGTATCAATCATCGCAGGCCTAATGGCCCCTATACGAATATTGGTATTTTTTAAATGAAATTTAAAATAATCGACTGGGTAGCTAATTTTAGCCGTTTGTTTTAATAAAACTTTTGTGGCCAAAGGAGTTATGGAATAGCCATAAGTGCCATATACCGATTTTATTAATGGTTCACCAATATTGAACTTGTTAAGAATTTTTGATTGGGTTGATTTTTTTATTCTGGTATTCCCATTCCAGGCACCCCAAAAAAACAAATCATAGTTATAACTATTATTCGCATTGATGATTTCAATAAATGCCCTTTTAAAATCATCATTATAAACGATTTTACTATCCGATTCTAGCACTAAAAAATGCTGATTGGGAGTTGCAGTATGTTTTGCAATTAACTGCCAAATTTTTCGGTGTCCCAATAAACAACCAATTTCTCCTTGGTTAAGCGCTTTCCCAGTTCGTGATTTAGATACTGCCACCAATTTTTGAATAAAAGGAACTTTTTGAAATTTAGGAAAAATGGCTTCTACGCAATTTATATCACCCAATTGTTGCTTTAATGTATTGATATGCCCCCCCCTTCCTTGTTCCTGCTTGGAACACAATACATAAGTATGGATATGGTTTTGCGTCATATTGGAAAATGAGTAGAAGAAAATTTATCAAAATTGGAATAACACTTATTTGCCATACTAAAAGGGGTAAAAAATGCAGTTGATCCATTATTTGGATATAATATATAATGTGGTTTTTGTAAGGCATTACATAAATGTATAGGCAGGCTATCTGATCCAAAAATAAAATCGGCGTTATTAATCAAAGCCAATAACTCCTCAAAATTAGCATAGGAAACTAATTCATTTTGCGAATCCGTTTGAAGCTTGGATTCATTATCCTTATTAAAATAGGCTACTTGCAATGACTTATTAGTGCCCGTTAATTGTGTTTTAATATACTCAATTACGTTTTCTGGTATGCGTCTAACACTTATGCGCGCATCGGGTACTATAAGCACTTTGTTTATTGAACTAGTTGGTTTAGGACTTGAAATAGAAGATTTAAAAAAATCATCCATATCAGCATAAACTTGCTTGTTTACTATGGCTTTAAACGAATGCCCAGCAAATAAATTCAATAGGGTAGATTTTTTTTCTTGTTCCACATAATCCACGACTTCATTATTCGGATTGTTTTTTATAAACTGCTTTAGCTTATTTACTTGATGTAAAGTGTTGATTGAAATTATATGTCGGTTGGTAAATAAATTAAGTTGTGATTTTGTAATGCCAAAATCAACAAATTCAATTTTAAGGGAACTTAAATCAATATAACTACTTAATGCGTTAATTAAAGGTTTTAAATGGCTGGAGGCAATTACCTCATAATTATTTTTTTCAGGGCTATTTGATAAAAAATGTAAAGCAATGGTAGCATCACCATAAGCGCGTAATAAAAATAAGCGATGCGACTTAGTGCTCATGTTAAACTAGGATTTATTGTTCCCTGTGTAGGCTAGCAATAAATACAAAAGTCCAATCACTAATCCCGCTAATAACCCAATCAATTCAATGATTAAAAATGATTTTTGTTGATTGACTAAAGGGAATTTAGGTAAATCCAACACCTGAATAATTGGTTTTTGATTGATCAAGGAGATACGTAATATTTCCACATTTTTAACCACTTCGGCATATAAAGTATTGAGCACCAATTTATCTCGTTGTGACATTTCCTCAGGCACAGCGGATGATTTATATGCCTCATTCGCATCAAAAGTATTTAAAGCAGCAGATTGATAGGAAGTTCTGTTTAACATTGCTTGTAATGAATCGGCTTTATTTTGAAGACGATTAATATTTGAACTTAAATTACCCACTTTAATTTTTATATACATTTCGCTTGTTTCATTTAACAAACGCTCTGAAAATAACTTTGAAAATTGTGGGTTCGTTGAATTTGTACTAATACTAATAATGGATCCTTTTTTATTGGTGCGTTGCACGTTTAAATTATCCTTATTAATTTTTTCAATAATAATGAAAAGTACACTGTCCTGCAAAATGGTATGCCCTGCTCCATTTTTTATACTTGAAAAATTTAAATTAGCTAAGTCAATACTTTTGCCTTCTAATTTATTTTTTAAACCACTTGTTTCATAATACAAATCAGCTAAGGTTTTATTATTTGCGCTATCAGTCACATCAACTTTGGATAATAATACAGATTCAATAATATTTCTGGATTTTATAATTTCTAAAATATTATCACCATCAAATAAACCTGCATTGCCTCCTGTTAAACTACTAATATCAAAACCTAATTGCCCCGCCATACCTGCTAAACCACTACCGCTTGATTTTTCCTCCACAATAAAAGTCGCAGTTGCTTGGTATTTAGGGCTAGTGGTAAAATAGTAAGCTAACCCTAATACGCCACCCAGAACAATCAACAATCCTAATAATTTTATTTTGGATTGAATAAATTTGATGAAATTTTTAGCAGAAGCTATAATATCAGTAAGTGCAACGGTATTATTTGGTAATGACATTGTAAATTATTTTGTTGCATTAATAAGTGAAATTACTAGACCTACTAAGGAAGCAATGGTAGTACCAATACCAATCATTTCACCGGTGGTTAATTCTTTCTTCGGTTTAATTGGCACATATACCTGCGATCCTGCAGTGATTTTTGGATAAAATTTGATAAACATAAACTTTTTCGTACTTCTAACTTTACCATTAGCGCCAATCACATAGGATAGTGTTTTATCTGCATTGGAAGCAAAGCCTCCGGATGCGCGAATAGCGTGCTTGAATCCCGCGTTATTATTATCAAAAGTAATTTTCATTGGAATATTTACACCCCCAAATGTTTCAATAGTTTGTAATACTTTTTCAATTCTTAAGATATCATTTTCCTCTAAAATTAAATCATCTGGGCTTCCTGGAAATTGTAAAGCTTTTTTCAAATCAAAACTCACAATTTTCTCCTCATTTTCTTTATAAATATTTTTTATAAGAGAGGTATCAGCTAAGTTTTTTAATTCAGTTCTGTTTTTAATTAGGTTTTGTCTGGTACGAAACACCACACTATCCGTTGTTGAATTTCCAATGGCTTGTTTACGAATTAATATCGCACCCTCGGTATAAGCTGAAGCAGTTAAACCACCCGCTCGTTTAATAACATCGGATGCGCGTTCATTTTTGTTGGATAAAATATAATCACCAGGGTATAAAATTTCACCTTCAATACTGATCTTTTTTTGAACAGTATATCCAGTTGATTTACGGACAGAAACAATATCAAAGGGCGCTAATAAAAAATTGGGGTTTTCATAAAAGGCGGAGTTTTTATCAATATTAATTTCCTTAACAATCGCGTATTTAAAAGTTTCTTTTTCGTTTTCTAATTCTTTAACACGTCTGGATATTTCAATTTTTTGCAAAGTAGCACCATCTTTAGGCCCCTTCGCCATTAAAATTAAATCCATTAAGCGCATACTATCTTTGTAGTTATAAGTGCCTGGGGTATTTACTTCCCCATTAATGGAAATATAATACTGTTCCCTGATATCATCCTTTTGGTAAATAAAAATGGAATCTTCTTTTTGCAATTGCATATTTGATTTACCAGATAAAATTTCATTTAAATTAAAGTTTAAAAAACTTGGGGTAAAATCAGCTTTCAAACGTATCAAAGCGCCACGATCAAAATATGTATTCTCTTTAATTTGGGCTAGCAATAACAAATCTTTTAAGGTAGGCACTTCACTTAAACCATATTCACCAGGATAATAGATAGAACCTTGAATATGCACTCTGTTCGAATAGGAGGAGGCAATCGTATCTACCAAAATAGTATCACCTGATATTAAATTAAAGCTGTCAAATTGGTTTGATTTTGCAGTGAGTATTTCTTTGTTTTTATCACCTACGCGTTTAACGCGGACAAAATCCTTATGGCCCATATCGGCAAATCCACCTGCAAATTTTAATATATCTCCCAAGTGATCTTTTTCCTCCACATCATATAAGGCTTGCTTTTTTATCGCCCCTTTCACGGCCACACGGTTGGTATAAGGTGCAACCCGAATCACATCCTCATCCATTAATAATTTATTTTTTGATAAATCACCTTTTAGTAAAAAATCATACAAATCAAATTTCACGAGTTCCTTACCATTGCGCATTAAAAAAATATTTCGAAAGGAGCCAATGTTGTTAGGCCCTCCAGAAGTATATAATGCATTCATTAAAGTAGAAAGAGAAGAAAGGCTATAGGAGCCTGGTCTTTTTACTTCCCCCACAACTGTGACACGAATACTACGTATATCACCTACTGAAACATTAACCTGTGTTTTACCAGAACTAATGGTGGGATAAATTTTTGTAAGTGCGATTTTAATTTTTTGTTGCGCATCCTCCAAGGTTAATCCTGTAACTTTAATTGGACCTAGATTAGGAAAACGAATAAACCCTTCTGTACTTACATTTAATTTTTGTGTTCGTTCACTAACGCCAAATACATCCACAATAATTTGATCATTTGCGCCAATCATGTAGTTTTTGGGTGAGGGAATGGATAAATTAGGTTCAAAATTCAAAAATTCCTCCTCAAAAATATCAGCGCCAAACACTTTAAGCGTATTTAGGCTCAAGCTATCATCTTCCATATATAAACCCGATTTTATGCCAATTTTTTTGCGTTGGGTATATGGATCCGTAGAATTTTGCTGATTTTTGCCTAAATTCCCTTGATTTAAGGTGGACATTCTTGCTTTTAAAGCCTGTATTTGATCGTTAGAGAGGCCTTTTTCCTTTGCTTTTGCCTCTAATTCAGGTCCCGTTAAACCCGTTAATTGGTATTGACTCACCAATTGCATCAGCTGTTCATTGGTCATATTGGCCACATTCATGCTCCTATTTTGCGCGAATCCATTGAAGGCGAATAAAAACAATGCACTGATTATCAATATTTTACGAAATAAATTCATATGATTTATGTATATAATGTAAAAATAACGAATAATAATTTTTGTTTGGGCAAAAAGGGGGAAATATTCAAGAACCAAACACGTGAAAGGATTTGATGTGAGTAAGCATTATTAGCAATAAATGATGGGTTTAAATCGTTATAATCATGTCGCTTAAATGTTATCAAAAATTAACTAATACTTATTACATTTTCTATACATTTTTAATGTAATTTCGCAGTACCCCCCTAAAATAATTTATTGCTTCTAAGTAGTTCATAACTCTTTCATTTTATGTGACTTAGAAAAGCGTAGCTATATCCAAAATATTCAAATTAACAAAACATAACCTATGAGGTTTTTATTATTCATTCTGGCTTTTTTATTTATTACCAATGCAAGCTTTGCACAAGGGGCTTTAAGTGGCAAGGATTTAAGCACTATTAAAGTGGATGCTTTAACCGAGGCTGAAATTGGACAAATTCAACAACAGCTTAAACAAGGTGGTGTATCTATTGACCAAGTGGAACAACAAGCCATGGCCAAAGGTATGTCGGCGAGTGAGTTTGCTAAATTAAAAGCGAGGTTAGCTAATGCAAAACCAACCTCAGGGAATAAATCACCTTTGTTGAAAAAACAAAGTAATCGCCGAAACGATAGCACTTCAAATAAATCCGATAGCTTGAATTTATTTACATTCATCAATCCATTAATTTATGGATCTGAATTATTTAATCAAAATAACAACGGCTTAAGTTCCAATCAAAATATTGCTACGCCATTGAATTATGAAATTGGTCCCAATGACGTATTGAAATTAGTGGTGTATGGGGTTCAGGAATATGCGGAGGATATTACAGTTTCAAATGAGGGTCGTATACAGGTACAAAATGTTGGACCTATTAAAGTAGCTGGTTTAACCATTGAGGCAGCTATTGAAAAAATAAAACAACAAATGGCGAACACCGCCTATCCAAGTATTGCAAGGGGTGAATCTAAGTTAGCGTTAACCTTAGGTGATATTCGTACCATACATGTAACAGTGATTGGTGCTAATAAAAGTGGGGTGCATAATGTTTCTTCCTTATCCAATGTATTGAGTGTATTAACGGAAGCAGGTGGCCCCAGTGAAATTGGTAGTTACCGACAAATTGAATTAATCCGAAACAACAAACCGTTTAAGAAAATTGACTTGTATCAATTTATGCAGAACGGGGATCAGTCGCAAAATATTGGCTTAAAGGACAACGATGTGGTGCGTGTGCCTCCTTATAAAAATAGAATTGAAATTAAGGGACAAGTTAAACGCCCAGGTATTTTTGAACTTATCGGAAACGAGAATTTTGATCAGTTTTTACAATATGCAAGTGGCTTTGATGATACTGCATATACCGCTTGGGTAAAAATTATTCAAAAAAATGGTAAGGAAAAAGCGGTAAAAGATTTAGCAAAAATCGATTTTGCTAAATACCAACCACAGGGCGGTGATGAAATATTTATTTCAAAAATTTTAGACCGTTATGCAAACAGGGTAAAATTATCTGGGGCAATTTTCAGACCCGATTTATATGAACTTACACCAGGCATGCGTGTTGCGGATTTGGTACAACGTGCCGATGGTTTAAAGGAGGACGCTTATACAGGGCGCGCACAGTTAATTAGGTTAAAGCCTAATTTATTAAAGGAGCTAATTACCGTTAACCTAACCAAGGCATTAAAAAATGATCCCGCGGAAAATATTTTATTACAACGGGAGGATGAATTGTATATCAGCAGTGTATTGGAAATGCGTGATTCATTGGCAATTGATTTAATGGGTGAAGTAAAAAATCCAGGCAAGTTTAATTATATCGATAGCATGACCGTGAAGGATTTAATATTATTAGCAGGGGGCTTTACTTATATCGCTAATAAAAAAGTGGAAGTGGCTAGACAATTAAAATTTGGCGATAAAGTAACCAACAATAATGTAGCTACTATTTTGCAAACTGAAATTAATGGGGATTTAAGTTTTAATTCAGGGAATGAAAATTTTATTTTACAACCATTGGATGTAGTTACTATTACTAAGCAAACAGGATATACGCAACCAGCCATTGTTAAAATTACAGGGCAGGTACAAAACACGGGTAATTTTGCATTGGCAAGTAGGTTGGACAGGGTGAGTGATATTATTTCACGTGCAGGTGGTTTGATTGATGGATCCAGTGGCGAATTTGCATTTATCAAACGCAAAAGATACGAATTGGATAGTTTAAAATCGGATGAAACAAAAGCAAATATTGAAAAAGCCTATGTTGAAAAATTTAAAGCACAACAAAACGGAAGGTTGGAGGAAGAAAAACAGTTGATGGCAGAGGAAATAAAAAATGGTAATAGTACTAACACCAATACAAGCTTATCCATGAGCACGAAGTTGAATGAAATGCAGCGTAAAAATTTAAAGGATACCTTGAATATGTTGTATCAGGATTTACAGGAAGATTTTTACCAAATTGCGATTAACTTAAATCAAGTAATCAAACATCCTGGAACAAATTCAGATTTAATTTTAATCGATGGCGATGAAATAGTGGTTCCAAAACTAGATAATAAGGTTAAAATAAGTGGTGGTGTATTGAGGCCCACCAATATTGTATATGAGGAAGGCTTGACCATTAGTGATTGTGTATCGGCAGCTGGTGGCGTATCAGAATATTCAAGACGCAATAAAGCTTATGTGGTGTATGCCAATGGGAAATCGGCAAGAATGAAGGATTTTGGATTATTTAGAATAAACCCAAAAGTAAAACCAGGTAGTGAAGTGGTGATACCTGAAACTAATTCACGCAAGGACAAAGCTTTAAATGTAACCCTACAATACTTTACAGTAATTACCCAACTTATTGCAGCCTTGGCTACAGTTAAATTGTTAACCAAGTAAGTTAAAAATTGAAAACTATGCAATCAGAAAATAGCACAAACAATACCAATTTTGAAAATGATGAAATTTCCTTAAAGGAGGTCATTTTTAAAATTCGTGAATGGTATCAGTTTTTATTAACAAAGTGGAAACTCATAATATTGGTCAGCGCCCTTGGCGGTGCTATTGGCCTTACATATGCTTTTTTTCAAAAACCAATATATAAGGCTGAATTAACTTTTGCCTTGGAAGATGAAAAAAGTGGCGGTGGCGGTTTAAGCGGCGCTTTAGGATTGGCAAGTTCTATTGGGATTGATTTAGGTGGTGGCGGTGGTTTAAGTGGTGCATTTTCGGGGGCAAATCTAACAGCATTAATGAAGAGCCGAAAAATTATTGAAAAAACATTGTTATCACCGGTGGTATACAATGGTAAAATTATTAGTTTGGCCGATTATTATATTGAATTTAATAGAATGAGAGAGGGCTGGAAAAAAAATCTAAATCTGAAAAATATTCAATTTCCCGTAACAAGTGATAGAAGTAATTTTACTTTACAGCAGGATTCTATATTGAAATTTTTTTTTATTAGTATTGTCAATAAACATTTAGAGGTTGGGCAAATTGACAAAAAAATTAGTATTATCAATGTTACTGTAAATTCTATTGAAGAGGGTTTTTCAAAAGAATTTTGTGAAACTTTGGCTAGGGTTACTACTGATTATTATGTTGAATTAAAAACAAAAAAATCAAAACAAAATGTAGCTATATTACAAAAGCAGGTGGACGATATTAAATCAAAATTAAATTACTCTATGATTGGATCTTGGGGACTAGAAAAAGTTAATACACAAGTTAATTCTACTATTCTAGGTCAGTTATCTATAAATTTGGAATTATCAAAAGCCTCCCTTCGCAAGGAAACTCCATTTATTCAAATTATTGACCGCCCCATTTTGCCTTTGGATAAGGAAAGAGTGAGTAAAATAAAATCATTATTGCTTTGCGGATTTTTAGCTGGTTTTTTGACCGCATTATATTTAGTATTAAAAAGTTTGTATAAAAAAATGATTGCTTAGTTTATAGGCTTAGTTCACAGTAAAATTATTTATTCAATCTCCCCGTTGAATGCATCAAAACAATAAATTCATGTTTAAAAATTTTAGTATTGTCCCAAGGTGGGTGATATTTTTAATTGATATTGGGGCCACTTTATTTTCCTACCTATTGGCTATTGCTATTCGGCAAAACTTAACCTTAATTGGGGTGGATTGGGCTTTTGTGATCAATTCTGTTGGGTTAATATTAATCATCAATACCTTGGTGTTTAATGCCATTAAAACTTATTCGGGTATTGTTAGGTATACGGGTTTACAGGATGCTGTTCGCATAGCCATTTCAATTTTAGCATCCTCGGTGATGTTGTTTTTAATAAACACCATTTCAATGGCTGCGAAAAGTCAGTTTATTTTAAGTACTTCCATATTAATTGTATATACCAGTTTTAGTTTTTTATTATTAGTGAGTTACCGCGTATTGGTCAAGTTATTGTTTGTTTATGCCAAAAACTATAAGATGAAAAAGAAGAGTGTTGTTATTTTTGGCGCTGCCGATACTGGTGTAGCAACACAACGTGTACTTGAAAATAACGGAGGCTCCAATATTAATATTGCTGCCTTTGTTGATGATGATAAAAAGAAAACTAAGAAAAATTTAAATGGTATTCAAGTTATTCGTTTTGAAGAGTTTACAAAATTAGTTGCTATACAGCCTATTGACGAATTAATTATTGCAAGCTTTACCATACCTACTAAACGAAAAAATGAATTGGTTGACTTTTGTTTGGACCATGATATAAAAGTGTTAAGCGTACCACCTTATAGCAAATGGGCCGAGGGTAAGTTTAGCAGCAATCAATTACAAAGTATTAAAATTGAGGATTTATTGGAACGTGATCCTATTGTGATAAATAATAACCAAATCCGTTCACAAATAAAAGGCAAGCGTGTATTGGTTACTGGTGCAGCAGGTTCTATAGGAAGTGAAATTGTTAGACAATTGGTACCCTATGCACCTGAAATGATTATCATGTGCGACCAGGCTGAAACACCACTGCATAATATTGAATTAGAATTACAGGAGCGCGGCACACGTGTCAACTGCGTTATGTTTTTAGCGGATATCACAAATGAAAGAAGAATAGAGGGTTTATTTGAAAGTTTTAAACCACATTATGTATACCATGCAGCAGCTTATAAGCACGTTCCAATGATGGAGCTTTGCCCAACGGAAGCGGTTCGTAATAATGTAATTGGTACAAAAATAGTTTCTGATCTTGCTGTAAAATACCAAGCTGAAAGGTTTGTAATGATTAGTACCGATAAAGCGGTGAACCCTACCAATGTAATGGGTGCAAGTAAACGTATGGCTGAAATTTATGTACAAGGCTTGTCGAGTGAAAAAAATATTACCACTAAATTTATCACTACCCGTTTTGGAAATGTACTTGGTTCTAATGGATCAGTAATTAATCGGTTTAAGGAACAAATTGAAAAAGGAGGACCTTTAACGGTAACGCATCCAAATATTACACGTTATTTCATGACCATCCCCGAAGCTTGTCAATTGGTATTGGAAGCGGGTAGTATGGGGAATGGTGGTGAGATATTTGTTTTTGATATGGGACAACCTGTTGCCATTGCCGATTTAGCTAAAAAAATGATTCGTTTGTATGGTATGATCCCAAATATTGATATTAATATTACTTATAGTGGTTTACGTCCTGGTGAAAAATTATATGAGGAATTATTGAACGATGCTGAAAACACCCTAGCTACTTACCACGATAAAATATTGATTGCTAAAGTAAGGGAGGTTGAACTTACCAGTATTAATGAAAGCTTTAATGACTTGAGGCTATTAGTGACTTCGGCATCTAAAGTATCCAATGAAATGGAACTGGTGGGTAAAATGAAGGAGCTGGTCCCTGAGTTTATTAGTAATAATAGCATTTTTGAACGCTTGGACCCTAGCCTTCATACCAAGATATTGGATATGA
>Ga0209358_10000897_pt1 | contig 24974 bp, 31 predicted proteins | sample LauGreFa1BDMLBSN_2_FD_187574 | JGI IMG/M metagenome (GOLD analysis project Ga0209358, IMG submission 187574) | Freshwater lake microbial communities from Lake Michigan, USA - Fa13.BD.MLB.SN (SPAdes) (version 2) | ecosystem: Environmental > Aquatic > Freshwater > Lake | place: Lake Michigan, USA...
GGCGAGTACGTCGACGTCGTGAAGGCCGGAATCATCGACCCCGCCAAGGTGACTCGTGCTGCGTTGCAAAACGCTGGCTCAATTGCTGCTTTGGTCCTCACCACCGAATGCCTCGTAGCCGACAAGCCTGAAAAGGGCGGCGGTGGCGGCGGTATGGGTGGCGGCATGCCTGGTGGCATGGGCGGCATGGGCGGAATGATGTGATCTGACGGTCCGCCGTCAACACACTTTCAACCAAGTACAACCGAATCATTGAAGGGGCTGGTGGAGCAATCCACCGGCCCCTTTGCTGTTCCCTCTTGGGCGCGAAACACCCCCGAATTCGGTGGTCAAATGACCCAAGCGGACTGGCAACTAGCCTGTGACTATGCCCGCTCCCGGAAAACGCTCGTTTTGGCTTCATCAGTTGGCTGAATACATCGTGGGCGGGGCGTTGTTGGCAACGGGTTTACAAAGTCCCAAACCATTGATTCCGGTCATCGTCGGAACCTTGATCGTGCTCAACACCGCCATTGTTGACGCTCCCTTTGGGGCATTCCGTTTGGTGGGACGGCGACTACATCGAATCCTGGACTACATCGTCTTAGGCGTGGCGATAGTGGCCTGTGTAGCCCCAGGTATGGACGTCTCAACACGTCTAGTTCAGATATTGATTGTGATTGTTTTGGCTGTGGTGGTGTGGCGAACTGATTACTCAGCGCCAAAACCCAAAGTCAAACAACCGGTTTCTGCGACCCCCGAAGGCAAAGCCGATGAAATTGGACGTTTTGCTGGGCATACTGCGGGAACGTGGGCGAGCAAAATCCGCGACAAGAGTCGAGAGTTCAAGCAATCATGAATAAGCCCCCGAAAAAATCAGCGCCAAAACCCAAGCGTTTCAAACTTCCAGATGGCACTGGCCTGGTGGTGTGGACCGATCCGATCGGCACTGGTTCATTCGCTGCACTTGTGATTAAAGGTGGTCGCCTCGAGGTTGTTGACTTCGATGGTTCGACGATGGTGTACGACTTCGCCAATGCGTATGACGCCATTTTCCCGCTGCTCGTTGCTCACACCACGATGTCGGAAGAGACGGCATTTCACGTGTTGTTCTGCGAGATGTACAACGAAAAACAAGCTCGAGGGGTTGTCCAACAAATTCTTCGTTTAGTGGGTCGCGAGCGGTTTGAGAAGCAGAATTTTGACGTGCGTTGGTCGGGCGGTCGGGCTCACGCACTAGATCTATTGGCCTGAAATCGCATTGAGAGTCTTTGTGCCGATGAGGCGTAAACTTTGCCCATGACTTCATCATTCGAACGTCCAGATGCCGACCTGAACAAGATCATCGCCGCGTGGGATGAATGGGAACGGGGCGAAGAAGCTCCGGGCAAGACCATGACGAATATGAAGAAGGCTGGCCTTGCTGAAATTCTGAAAGAACTTCAGTCATCGGGCTGGAAGCCAACAGTCGTCGCCTGATTTGTCATGACCTCGGGTTCACCGCGCCGTGTCGGCGGAGCCCAACAAATTCCGACCCCATCCTCGCGTCGTAGCGCTGGTGATCCGCTGTGGATCGAACATCAAGCTGAATTTGATCTTGACTCAGTTGTGCAACGAGTCAAACAAAAACAAGTTGACGAAAGAGCACACAAAGCACCTCGTGTTGAAGAAAAGGTTTCGGCAGTTCTGGCATTGCTTGCACCAGGTGCACATGGTGCTGAAATTTTGTTGACTCGACGTTCAACACAACTCAGTAATCATCAAGGTGAAATCAGTTTTCCAGGTGGCCGGGTCAACACTAATGAGACCACGACTGAAGCGGCCTTGCGCGAAACTCACGAAGAAGTTGGCATTGAACCCAGTTCCATTACTGTCCACGCCGAATTAAGTCCTTTGTCAACATTTGTGAGTCGAAGCTTTATTGTGCCAATCATTGGCACTATCGAGAAGAAACCAGAACTGGTTCTTAATTCTTACGAAGTTGAACGGGCAATGTGGGTGCCTCTTGCTGAACTTGTACGGGCCGATACTTTCTCGTGGGAATGGTGGAACTTTGATCGAGTTGAACTTCTGGGCGATCGACCCATGTTCTTTTTTCACTTAGACGACGAAACGGTTTGGGGTGCAACAGCACGAATGTTGCACGAACTGTTGTGTGTCATTCATGGTGTAAATCATTTTGATTTACCGAACTGGTAGATCAAGATATGAACATGTTTCAATTGCGCCGACTCGAGTACGACGATGTCGAGTGGATTTTTGATGCCTGTCAAGATGAGGCAATTCAACGTTGGACCATGATTCCGCGGCCATATTCGCTGGAAGATGCTGAATGGTTCGTTGAGAACGAACCAGAGTACGTGACGATGGTGATTAAAGATTCGGAATCATCGATGCCACTTGGTTTGGTGAGTATTCACGAGATTGATGAAGTCACTCGTGAAGCTCCCATGGGGTATTGGGTGGCACCTTGGGGTCGTGGAATGAAAGCTGCTTCGGCTGCCGTGAAATTGTTGATTGCCTCAATCACACCTGATGAAGACATTCATTCAGTTGTTGCCTACATCGCTGAAGAAAATACGGCTTCACGGCGCACGATCGAGCGTGCCGGCTTTGTTGAAGTTGAACGCGGGTGGGGCTTGGCCAGAGAGTTCATGAATGAAGTGATGGCTATTAAGTATCGAAAAACTCTCTGACCTACCCAAACGTTAGAGACCGCCCGCGGTTCGGACTCCTTTATAGAAAACCGTGGCCCACGCTTTGCATGGCAGGTAGTCAAGGAAAGAACGTGACGAGCAGTGGTTCAACATGTCGGTACGAAAGCGCGAATCAATTCGTAACCGAATCTTGCTGTTCCACCATTTGCCGTACTTAATAGCCCCGGGTGTGCAGACCGAATTCGCTGCGCGATTCGTGCAGGAATATCGCTGGTCCATTAGCTTGAAATTTCGATACGCGAAATCATGTCTCAAACATGGTTCGGTGAAATCAAAAGTTCGACCCGAACTTCCGACGAGTGGTGCCGAACATAAATCGGTTGACCAATCAAACCAATTGTCTGCTTCAGGGTGTCGCTGCGATAGCGCAACAAAGTCGCGCAATGTAGTGGAGAAGACCAATGTCTCTAAACGCTTCGAATCACGATTGGGATCGGGATTCGACAATGGAGCGGTCAAAAAACTCGAGACCGCCACGAGGAGACTGAGCACAAAACCCATGTCGCCCTCCTTTGTTGTATGAGTCGCTGCTGCAACGACCCAATCAATGTGGGGAAGAGTTCAGTGAAACGGCGACGTTTTAGAGAGCCGATTCGGGTAGGTCAAGTAAGTGACCCATACGATCGCGCTTCGTTTGGAGATAGCGCAAGTTTTCTTCGGTGGGTGCAAGGTCGAGGCGTACTCGCTCAACGACTTCAACACCTTCGGCTTCGAGGCCTTCAAACTTGGCGGGATTGTTAGTGATCAAGCGCACCTGTTTGATACCAAAATCGCGCAAGATGCGCGCGCCAATCGAATAGTCACGATCGTCAATGGCGAAACCGAGCTCGGTGTTTGCATCAACAGTGTCACGGCCCTGGTCTTGCAACGAATACGCACTGATCTTGTGGGCGATACCGATGCCGCGTCCTTCGTGATCGCGGAGGTACACAACAACGCCGCGTCCTTCTTGGGCAATGAGTGCCATTGATGTTTGCAATTGTGGACCACAGTCGCAGCGCCGACTGGCAAAGACGTCACCAGTGAGGCATTCACTATGTACACGAGTCAGAACTGGTTCGGACGACGCGATATCGCCGACTGAAAATGCGACGTGCTCGGTTTGAGTCGTTGCATCACGAAAGGCTGTACATGCAAACATTCCCCACTCGGTAGGGACCTGTGCTTGTGACACGCGAATGACTGAATTTGCTGACGGCGACGAATTTTGACTGATATGTCAGCGTAACAGATGACCCCCGCACGCCTTCTGACGCATCTTTGACTAACGAGAGTCGTTATTGATCACAATTTCGATGTCGTCGCCGACCATACGCACCGATGAGATAGTTCCTCGCCACATTTCATTGATTGACATAGAGCCTGGGCCGCGGAATAGGGCAGTGCCATCGTTGCCTCCCATAAACGCTGGGGCGATGTACATGACGTATTGATTGATCAGATTCTCGCGATGGAAAGAGGCAGCGACAGTTGCGCCGCCTTCAATCATGACTTGTAGGACCCCCTCTTGGCCAAGAGTGTCAAGAAGATCGGATAGTGAAAGATTCCACTCACGACACGGATGTACTTTCGCATCTGGTGCCACTGACCCAAGCACGATGCGTCGAGGTGACGGACCATCAACGAGGCGCGTTGTCAATGATGGGTTGTCAGTGCGTACAGTTCCGGCGCCAACAACAATGGCGTCGCTCTCGGCGCGCAACTGATGAGCAGCTACGCGTGCTTGTTCGCCGGTGATCCATTGGCTTGTTCCGTCGGAAGCAGCAGTTTGACCATCAAGAGTTGATGCCATTTTTAAAATGACAAATGGTCGACCAGTCGTGCGGTGATGCAGATATGGACGGAGTTGTTCATTGACGAGATCGGCACACAAACCGATTTCAACGTTGATTCCGGCCTTGCGTAACGCCTGAAAACCTTGGCCACCAACTTGTGCATCGGGATCGGTGGTTGCACTCACGACTCGAGCAACTTGAGCATTAATGAGAGCTTCTATACACGGACCAGTGCGACCCTGATGGCTACAGGGTTCGAGAGTTGTGTAAACAGTTGCGCCTTGTAGTTGCGCATTGGCCGAACGTGCAGCATCAAGCGCAACAACTTCGGCATGTCGACCACCAGGTGCTTCTGTAGCGCCAGTGAAGGTCTGCCCGTCGGCAGTGACAATGACGCAACCGACCCACGGGTTAGGGGATGTACGCATACGAACGGAAGCAGCAACGTCAATTGCTTGCATCATGTAGTTCGTGTCGTTCATGCTCGAGTCAGTTTCACCTTGTTGGGTTCGTGTGATCTTACGAGAGATTCTTCAACAATTCCCACGCTGCCATCACGTGATGGCGCTCGGTCGTGCGACCACCGATAGAGAATCGCAGAACACTGCGACCATTCAGCACCGTTCGTGTGAAGAAGACTTCCCGAGTGGCGTTGGCAGCCTCGATCAGTGAATCAGTGAGTCGGTCTCCGTCTTCGGCAGAGTCGCCAATGAGTCGTAGGCACAAAAGATTGAGGGTAAACGGGGCAACGATTTCAAATCGCGAATCAGCGGCAACGGACAGAGCTAATTCTTGGGTGATTGCAACATGTCGACGAATGAGTTCTTGGAAAACTGCGGTGCCGTCGGTGCGAATTGCGAACCACAACTTGAGGGAGCGGAATCGACGACCTAACGGAATCTGCCAATCGCGGTAATCAATCGCGGCGCCCGATTCTGCGGCGGCCGAGCGAAGGTATTCGGGCAAGATGCTGAGTGCGCCAAGTAATGATGCGCGATCAGAAGTCCAAAAGAGGTCGCAGTCAAAGTTGACGCCCATCCACTTATGCGGATTGGTGCAATAACTATCGGCCAGTTCAAGACCATCGTTGACCCAACGAAGTTCTGGTGCAAGAGCAGCAATACCGTGCATCGCTGCGTCGACGTGCAGCCACACGTTGTGACGTTGAGCGATCAGACCAATCGCGACAGTCGGATCAAAGGCTCCAGAAGAAGTGGTTCCGTGAGTACTGCAAATCCAGAACGGAGCGAGTCCCGCATTCTTGTCGGCGATGATCTGCGCTTCAAGCGCGTCGGCGTTCATGGCGAATGATTGATCGTGTTCAATGACGCGAATGTTTTGCGTACCAATGCCAGCAATACGAAGACCTTTTTCAATGCTGCTGTGGGACTGCGATGTGCAGTAAGCAATCAGTTTTGATGTATCGCCGTCAAGATTCACTTTTCCATGAGTGATGCGCCAACGGGCCGCAAGTATTGAAGAGAGTGTGGCTTCACTCGCTGAACCTTGAATGACTCCGCCACCAGTAGCGGTCGTACTGCGATATTTATCGGGCAGACCAAGCAGTTCTTGCATCCAATCGAGCATCAGTGTTTCAACTTCGGTGCACGCTGGTGAAGAGAGCCAACTCATACCTTGTACTCCTAATCCAGCAGTTAACAGATCGGCGAGAATTGATGGATACGACGAGTTACCGGGAAAGAATGCGTAAAAATTGGGGTGTTGCCAATGGGTGAGACCGGGCAGAACGATGTTGTTGACATCGCGCAAAACGGCATCAAATGATTCAGGCGATGTAGGTGGATGTTCGGGCAACTTTGATCGAATATCCCCGGGTCGCACGTCGGCGGTGACTGGGCGTTGTTCGATCGTTTCTAGGTATTGAGCAATGAGTTCAATCACTGCTTGGCCATTAGCGCGAAATTCGTTGGCATCCATGGTCTACAGGCTAGGCGTGCGGGCTCGCCGAGTACGGCGGGATTTGACAGTTCTCGGTACGGTAGTGGCATGAATCCAGATGTTGATCCCCAGCGATTTCAACTCCACACGTCTACGTTGCGCGGGTTTAAACAGACATTTGTTTATGAGCGATCAACTAACGGGTCTGGGACAGCTTTGTTATGTCTTCATGGTTGGCCCGAAAGTAAGCGTATTTTTTGGAAAGTCATTGAACCTCTCGTAGCCGCCGGCTTTGATGTGATTGTCCCCGACTTGCGTGGATTCGGTGACAGTGGTGTCGCACCCGATGGTTTCTATGACACGCCATCACATTCAAAGGACATGTATTCACTCGTACACGATCAACTTGGTTACGACAAAGTTGTTGTGCTTGGCGGAGACATGGGGGGACCAGTCATTCAAGACATGGCTTTGCGATATCCCGAATTTGTTGACCGCATGGTGTTGTTCAATTCGCCGTTACCGTTTGACAAAGAACGTATGAAGAATATTGAAGGCACTCGTGCGCCGCGTGAAGCCGCCGACTATTTCATTCGTCAAGGAACAGACGCTGACGGATTAGCTACAGAACTTTCAACGCCCGATGCACGACGTCGTTATATCGCAACGTTTTACGGAAGTCGTTTTTGGGCTCACCCCGGAACTTTCGATCAAGAGGCCGTTGACTTCCATACCGAACCATTTTCGAGTGCCGACGTATTACGTGCATCATTTGGTGGTTACGAAACGGTGTTCAATGCTTCAAAGAACAGTGACTCAACAAAGATGGGTCGCAATGAGAAAACTCCCACCTTGATTTTGTTTGGGCCAAGCGATCATGTGATCTATCCAGGGTTCGACCAAATGGCTGCAGTGGTCTTTGACAAGCACGTGGGACCGTATTTGTTGCGCGATTGCGGTCACTTCGTACCGTGGGAGGCACCGCATGCCTTGGTCTCGGGCACAGTTGCTTTTTGTTCAGACTTGTTGGGCCGATAAACCCTTGAGCAATTAGAGATTTGGTGGCAAGAGACGATTGACGTTCTGGAAAACGAAGTACAGAACGACAAAGAATGGGATAAACCCAACAGCAGCGCCAATAATGCGGTTGCGGAATTTCTTAGCTACTCGCCATGCGCCCATCACGATGAGAAGTTCGAGTAATCCCCACAACAATGTTTGGGGAATCGCCGAAAGATCACTGAACCAACCACGGCTTAAAGCGTCGGCGCTCTCACTATCAATTGAATCGTCAACGAAAATTTCGGGCGCAGTAGTTGTCGTCGTAATCGCTGTTGGTGCTGTTGGCGTTTCAGGAACGACAATTGTTGGTGCTTCAGAGGTAACAACCTCAGTTGACGGAACCGTGGTTGTGTCAACGATTTCATCGGCATACATTGCCGCTGGCGACGGAGCGATTTCACTTTGTGTCACATCAAGTTCGGCCGAAACGATTAAACGTTGTTTGGCTGAAAACTCAGGATGACAAGTCGTCAACGTGAGGATCGCTTTTGTGGGGTCGGTTGTGGCGACGACCCACGAGTCGTTTGCCTCAACAACTTGTTGATTACTGACAAGATAAGTGAATTGGCGCCCCAACAAATCGGTGATGACGATCGGATCGCCGATGTTCAGGTCATCAAGGTGACGGAATGGTTCACCATAAGTTGTGCGGTGTCCGGCGATTGATGCATTACCGAGTTCGCCCGGAAAAGGTGTCGCAGGGTAGTGACCAGGACCTTTTTTGAGATCAGCAGTTTGAACACCCGCAACGACGTATTTGGTGACACCAATTGTTGGCATTTCAATGATGGCGATGGGGTCGCCTTCATTAATCACGATTGGTTTGGGTGGAGCGACTGTTGTTACTACTGGTGGCTCGCTGGCTGATGGTGTGAGAGATGTTGACGGTGCAGCGCTTGTGGTGACTGCAATTTCACTAAAACGATTTTCAAGTTTGTTCTGCGATTGTGCTTCTTCGATTCCGGTTCCCCACAGTTGGTAACCGACGAACAAGAACATCAATAGTCCAAGAATGATCAAACTTGAACCGAGTCGTCCAAGAAACCAGTACCAATCCTTCTTGGGCTTGGGACGATCCCAAAAAGGAACTTTCATGACAGGGGCCAAGTTTCGCGACGCTTCGTCGTTATTGCGGGGCACCAAAAGTGGCTCGATTGGTCCGACCTCGGTCGGTCGGGGGATAGGCCGGGAGGTCTCGAACGGGTCGTAACTTTCGGGGGGAGTCAGGTCCTCGCCAAAAATTCGTGATTTGGCCGACTCGTCGTTCTCCACAGACGGGAAACGCTATCTGTAATGAGGCTCAGAACAGGGCAGTGCAGAGGTTGCAGATAGCGTCGCTAATGCATGTCCGCGATCGCCCACGAGCCCGATACAGATGTGGTTGTTGACCTTGTTGACGCGGTGGCCGTACTGGGTTCTTTCCCCGCTTTGGCTGGCGCCACGATGTCGGTTCGGCGCGGTGAGATCGTGTTGTTGCGAGGACCAAATGGTGCGGGTAAGACCACATTGCTCCGATTATGTGCGGGGCTCATTCCGCTTGAGCGCGGACAGGGACATGTATTAGGCGTTGACCTGAAGAATGACCGTGAACTTGTGCGTCACCGAGTCGGAATGATCGGGCATAACAATGGGCTGTATAGCGATCTCACAGTCGCCGAAAATGTGCGTTTTTGGGGTCGGACCGTCGGTGCTTCAACCGCTGAGGTTGACGCAGCCTTGCATCGAATGGGGCTCGACGGGCGTTTGGCCAATTTGCCCATCTCACGTCTGTCGGCCGGGCAAAAACGACGGACTGCTTTGGCGGGCTTGGTCGCTCGACGAGCCGAACTGTGGTTACTTGACGAACCTCATGCAGGTCTTGATGCGGCGGGCCGTGATGAACTTGATCAGGTACTCAAATTGGCTGCTGCTGCTGGCGCAACAGTGATGGTCGCGAGTCACGAACTTGAGCGGGCGAGCCAATTGGCAACTCGGCAAGTTGAAGTTGTGGCTGGTCAAGCGCGAGAGCTGGGTACGCCGTGAACAAGCCGCCGCAAAACTCTTCGCCCAAAAACACATCACTTAAAAACACGTCAACCGTCATCGCGACGGCGCGGTTGATTGCCACCAAAGACCTTCGCGTTGAGTTGCGAAGTCGAGTACTTCTCAATCAAGTCGTGCCTTTTTCACTGATTGTCATGGTGATGTTTGCTTTTGCACTCGACAGCGACGCAGTGCTCGAACGAGTAGCACCAGGTTTGGTGTGGTTGGCGACGCTTTTTAGCGTTCTCATTATGGTTTCTCGTTCATTTGCCGTTGAAACCGCCGATGGTGCGCTCGATCAATTGCGATCGGCCGGGGTGCCTGCTATGGGTATCTTCATCGGTAAAACAGTGGCTTTGATGGTTCAGTTATTGGTTTTAGTGACACTTTTGGTGGGTGCGGCCGTCGTTCTGTATCGAGCTCAGGTTTCGTGGTCTGGCGGCGTGCTCTTGGTCACGACTGCGATTGCCGCTACCTGCGGTTTGGCAGCTGTCGGTACTCTGTACGGAGGTCTTGCTGCTGGTGCCAAGGGACGCGAAACTTTGCTTCCGTTGCTCTTGTTGCCAGTAGTTGCACCAGTGTTGATCGGAGCAACTCGGGCGACCGAATCTGCGTTCGGCACGAACGGAATTGCGATCAGTGAAGGTTGGCCGTGGTTGGGCCTGCTGGCAGTGTTTGCAGTGTTGTTCAGTGTTGCTGGGGCAGTGGCCTTTGGGCCTCTCCTCGATGATTGAAAGTAACGAGTGAAGGAGGAGAACCATGAATACGACTGACACAACTACTTCGACAAATTCTTCTCCTCGCGACCGTGTCACTGGTACGCCGTTTACCCGAGGTCTCGGTGTCGTGATTTTGGCTGGGATGACGTTGCTCATCATCCTCGGCATTTTTGTTTCTCCTGCCGACGTCAACCAAGGTGAGTCGGTGCGCATTATGTATGCGCATGTGCCTGGCGCCTGGTTGGCATACCTTGCTTTTGTTGTCACCGGAATTTCATCGGCCGCTTATCTGTGGAAGCGCACTCGCTCCTTGACCTGGGACCGCATCGCTGGGGCCTCGGCCGAAGTCGGCGTTTTGTTCATGGGTATCTCATTAGTCACTGGCAGTTTGTGGGGACGAATTACTTGGGGTACCTACTGGACTTGGGATGCCCGTCTGACCACGACTGCGTTCTTGTTCGTTACTTACATCGGGTACTTGGCAGTTCGTGGCTTAGGTGGCACTCATCAGCAACGAGCACGACGAAGTGCAGTCTTGGCTTTGCTCGCGGTCTTAGAAATTCCGCTAGTGCATTTCTCAGTTCAACTATGGAACACACTGCATCAAGAGGCAAGTGTGGCTGGTCGTGGAACCGATGTTGAAATGGATGGCTTAATGTTGTTCACGCTTTTTCTAGGTGTTGTTGTCTTCACGTTGATGTATGTGTGGTTGGTATTGCATCGCCAACGTTCGCTGGCACTTGATGACATGCTCGACGATTCGGGACTCGACAACGCACTTACTGCCCGTCGTGCCGAAGCACAAGGAGTTGCTCGCTAATGGATAACGCCGGCTTCATTTTCGCGAGTTACATCATTACTTTTGGTTCCGTTGGCGCATATGCACTGGGCATTATCCGCCGTTCTCGCAAGTCGTCTCGCGACGTACCGCGAGATCAGAGGCCGTGGTTATGAACCAAAATGTGAATGACGACGAGATTGGCACCAGTGCTGACTCGCTAGATCTTTCTCCCCGTCCAGTTTCAGCACGACAGCAAAGAAAGCGTCGGCCTTGGCCAGCAATCATTGTGTTGATATTGGTCGTCGCAACTGGCGGAATTGTGCTGACCAAGTTTTTAACTTCGGCCATTGACTACTACTGCAACGTTGATGAGATTGGTTCAAAGTCAGGCTGTGAATCCGGACGCCGCTTGCGCATTCAAGGAGTGGTCGATGAGGGGTCAGTCAAAAATGACGGAGTCACCACCAAATTTGATATGTCATTTGGCGGAGAGACGTTGTCGGTGACTTACGACGGTGAGCCAGGCGGAATCTTTAAAGAATGTATTCCAGTTGTTGTTCACGGGATTTTGACCGATGGCGTTTTTCTTGGTGATCGGGTTGAAGTGAAGCACTCAAATGATTACAAGGCAGACAACCCCGATCGAGTTGAAGATGAAGCTTCTACTGCCGAAGGAACCGCGTGCTTGCAGTAAGTATCAACGGGGCCATTGGTCGCGGTGCGATTTTGCTCGGTCTCTTGACATGTCTGTCGGGTATTGCCATCACTGTTGCTGGTATTCGAAAACATGATCTTCGTGCATTGAGATCGACCACTCGATACGCATATGTCGCGTTCGCGGCGGCTCTCTTGGCGTTCATCATGATGGAACGTGCGCTCATCACACGGGACTTCTCCTTAAAGTATGTGCAGCAAGTTGGTTCACGAGACACACCGGCACTTTTTAACATGACCGCACTCTGGAGCGCTCTTGAAGGATCCATTCTGTTGTGGGTGGTTGCTCTCACCGGATTGATTGCAGCCGTGGCACGAAAGTTTCGGTCGCGTGCTGGTGACGAGCTTTTGGCATGGGCCATGGTTGTCCTGTTCGTCATCGGCTTGTTCTTCTTCTTGTTGTCGTACGGTCCTGCTAATCCGTTTGCGATGGGCGCACCTGGGGTGAACGACGGCCCTGGACCAAACCCGCTGCTACAAAATCACATTCTTGTTTTGTTTCATCCACCGATTTTGTATATCGGATATGTGGGTTTCACCGTGCCATTTGCATTTGCGATGGCGGCTTTAATCACCGGGCGAGTCGGAGAAGGATGGTTGCTTGAAACCCGGCGCTGGACTTTGTACGCATGGGGATTCTTGACCATCGGCATCATCCTAGGTAGTTGGTGGAGTTACGAAGTTCTCGGCTGGAGTGGCGTGTGGGCGTGGGACCCAGTTGAAAATGCCAGCTTCTTACCATGGCTCACCGGCACTGCCTATTTGCATTCGGTACTTGTTCAAGAGCGTCGCGGCATGTTGCGGGTCTGGAACCTGAGCTTGGTGATTGCTACTTTCAGTTTGACCATTCTCGGAACCTTCCTCACTCGTTCTGGAGTCATCAACAGCGTGCATGCATTCAGTGAAGGCAGCGTTGGACCTTGGTTATTGGCTTTCTTCACAATCATTGTGGTCGTTGCAATCGTTTTGATCGGGCGTCGTGGCGACCAGTTGCGATCACCCGGAGCGATTGATTCACCAATCAGTCGTGAGGGAGCATTTTTGGCGAACAATGTGGTCTTCAGTGTTTTCGCGTTTGTGGTGTTGCTCGGAACAGTTTTCCCTCTCATCGTTGAAGCATTGAACGATCGCCGCATTGTGGTCGGTGAGCCATTCTTTAATCGAATGACCATGCCACTCGGTTTGACACTGCTGTTCTTGATGGCCATCGCCCCAGTTCTCCCATGGCGTAAAGCCAGTCAAGAAGTCTTACGTGATCGATTGTTTTGGCCAGCATGGTGTGGAGTCGGTGCGCTTGCAGTGTCCGTTTTCGTTGGCGCCGATGGCTGGGCATCACTTGCAGCTTTTGCGCTGGGCGGATTTGCGGCAGGGGCTGCGATGCGTCAGATTGCGATAGCGAGTCGACGTCAAGGATGGCGCGGAGTAGTGGGCCGCGCTAATGGCGGAATGGTTGTGCACATTGGCGTGATCATTATTGCTGTGGCGTTAAGTGCTTCTTCTTCGTACACGCGCACCCAAGAATTTGTCATGAAAGTGGGCGAGACCGTGACTTTTTCGGGCCACACGTTCACCTTTGAAGGTTTGTCACTCGAAACAGACAATGTGAAGACCAGCGTGAAGGCTGCCGTTCGTATTGACGGTGAACAGGTGTACAGCCCAGCGCGCAGCAAGTACCTCAAGCAAGGTATGGATATTGGTACGCCAAGCGTGAAAACAGGTTTCGCCAAGGACCTGTACATCACTCTTGAAGGCAATGTTCGCCCAACTGATACCGAAGCGCGAATCAAGATTTATGTGAAGCCACTCATTTTGTGGTTGTGGATTGGTGGAGGCTTGATGGCTATCGGAACAGTGCTCGCCGCATTCCCTGGTAAACGCCGTCGTCCAACTGCTCCGGTATCAGCCGATACCGCAATGAGCCAACCCGACGTTGTAGAGCATGTCTGAGCAAGCACCTCGTCGTATTGCGCCGATCATTTCGGTGGCGATTGCCGCAGTCATGGTTTTTTTCATTGTTATCTTGGCAATTTCGTCAAATAACAAAACAGAAAACGCAGCGACGCCTCTGCTGTTGAAACCGGCACCAGAAATAACGAGTACAACCTACGACGGCGATGAGTTTTTGCTGTCGCGTCGCCGTGGTTCATGGGTCGTGTTGAACTTCTTCAATTCGACATGTGTTCCGTGTAAGCGTGAACATCCCGAATTGGTGAAATTCTTTGAGACTCAACAAAGTCTGAACGGAACTGGTGCAGAGTTGTACACGATCGTCAATGATGATGACGAACAGGCAGTGCGTGATTTCTTCAATGAAAGTGGGGGTGGCTGGCCCATCGTTCGTGACGAGGATGCCAACATTTCTGTGGATTATGGAGTTGCGCAAGTTCCAGAGACATGGCTCATCAGTCCAACCGGAGTCGTCGCGCAGCGATTCACTGGGCAGGTAACCGCCGAACTTCTTGGTTCAGCAATCGCATCGATGACTCAGGGCAGTGGCTCGTGACAAATCGACTGAATGTGAAATTGAAACACTGGTCAAGTTGGCTTGTGATGTTGTTTTGTGTCGTGGCGCTGATGATCGTTGGTACTCAACGAGATTCAGGACCAGCGACTCCACAAGAAAGAATTGAAAGTGTCTCAAAGCGATTGGCGTGCCCGACCTGTGACGGTGAGAGCGTGTACGAGTCACGTGGTGCAGCTTCGCAGGCAATTCGCCAAGAAATTGCGCGACAGGTATCGGATGGACAATTGACTGATAGTCAAATAGTGAAAGCGATTGACGATAGTTATTCGGCCGATCTCAAGTTGGTTCCAGGTGGGACGGGTTTTGATGCGCTGATTTGGGTGATGCCGATTGCCGTTCTTGTTGTTTCGGTCGCCGGTCTTGTTGTGGTGTTTAGACGCTGGAAGACGCAAGGGTCGTTAACCGCTACCGATGCCGATCGAGAACTTGTTGAATCAGCTTTGCGTGAAGTGAGCGATAAGCGTGACTCCTGAACGACGCGATCAATTGCGAGAAGAACGCGAATTTTTGTTGACGTCGTTGGCCGATCTTGAACGTGAATTCGCAGTTGGCGACGTTGCCGATGACGACTATGTCTCATTAAAAGATTCATATACTGCCCGCGCTGCGATCATCATTCGTGAGTTGTCAGATAATGAACAACCCAAGGTTCGCAAACGTATTGGATGGCGTCCGTTCGCATGGTCGGCTTTAGTTGTGTTGTTGGCAATCACAGCCGGTGTTGTGGTTGCTCGAAATACTGGTGAGCGTTTGCCTGGTCAAGGTATGACTGGGGCCATCGATGATGGCAGTGTGAGTTCACTGCTTGTGCAAGCGCGATCAATGGGCATGGCCGATATTCCAGGGGTGCTCGATTTGTACTCGCGTGTTTTAGCCGTCGAGCCCGACAATGTAGAGGCACTGACATATTTCGGTTGGTTCACGGTGTTGTCATCAACCCAAGAAGATGATGCAAGTGCAGCAGCAACGCGTTTACAGAACGGCATGCTTTTGTTGCGGCAAGCCACAATCGCCGATGAGACTTATCCAGATGCTCACTGCTTTTTGGGAATCGCGTTCTTTCGTTTCATCGATGATCCCGTAGCCGCGCAACCAGAGATGACCGCCTGCCTAGATGAGAATCCTCCAGCAGAAGTCGCGTCTATGGTGCAAGGACTTGTGACGCAGATTGATGATGCTGTTGCCGCATCGACAACAACTGTTCCTTGAGTAGAGCGACTTAGTCAGTCGCTGGTGGTGACCAAACAGAGGCTTCAGTGACTTCGCCGTTCACACGAGCCAAAACCCATACGGTTCCTTTGCGCCAATCGGGATCGCCAATTATTTCGGCTTGCCGACGCTGGAGCGCGGCCATGACATCAGGGATGACATCACCGTGGCTACACATCACTGAACCGTTTGGAAGCGCGGCAATCAGTTCGAGGGCTCCGTCACGGTCGTAACCTTCGGCGAGGCGAGGGTCGGCTACGACATGGGAATGCAGGCGAGCGGCAAGGGGCTCAAGAGTCTGCATGCAGCGGATGTAAGGACTCGATATGAGCTGAGCATCTTTATGTGAGGCAATGAGGTCAAAGAGCCGATCGCAAATGGCTACTGCTTGGCGGCGACCTTTGCCCGAAAGGGGTCGAATCGTGTCATCTCCGTCCCAAGAAGATCGGTCACCAGCTTTGGCGTGCCGAACGAGGTAGATGGTGGAGACGTCAACCATGGGGTCAAACTACAGCCGAAAAACCCCAGACTTGGGCGGTGTTCTCATGTGAAAAGTGCGTCAGAATGAAGAGATGAGTTTCTTTGAGCGCAATAGGCAGGAAGTTTCTGCCAAAGGTCTAGATCCCAGCCGTTTGCCGCCCGGTCAGTATTTAACGGATCGTTTTCCAGTGCTTCATGTGGGCGATATCCCTGATTATGAACCTGGCCAATGGAACCTCAACATTTTTGGTCTTGTGGATCGGCCATTCACCTTGACTCTCGAGGAATTGAAGGCATTACCAAGTGTGTCGCTGACCTTTGATATTCATTGCGTGACCAAATGGAGCAAGTTTGATACCACCTGGACTGGAGTGCGCGTACGCGATATTTTCGCTCTGGCCGGTGTTCAGCCTGAGGCAACTCATGTCATGGAACATGCCGAATTTGGGTACACCACTAATGTCCCGCTTGCCGATATCACGACCGACGAAGCATTAGTTGCCTATGCGTTTGAGGGTGAAGAGATCACTGCCGAACATGGCGGCCCTGTTCGTATCGTGATTCCGCACCTTTATTTCTGGAAGAGCGCCAAATGGCTTCGGGGGATTGAGCTGATTCCGAAGGATGCCCCGGGTTTTTGGGAGCGGAACGGCTACCACATGTATGCCGACCCCTTTAAAGAGCAGCGTTTCTGGAACGACTGACATTTTGCCTGAGTTTTTCATTAGCCTGACCAAGATCATGTTGGAAGGCTGGAAATGAACAAAAATTCGGTGTTCCGGCACCAACACAGCGGAATCTTGAGTCTGGCCGCCGTGGAGGCTCCACGCGTTGTGACGTCTGATTGGATCGACGAGCAATTGGCCGAAACGTACCAACGCAACGGCCTGCGACCTGGATTGCTGGCCGGACTTGCGGGGATCGAAGAGCGTCGTTGGTGGGATGACGATGTGTCATTCACCGATGCTGCTGCGATGGCTGGACGTGCTGCGATTGAAAAGGCCGGTATTGATCCCTCAAAGATCGGTGTTTTGATTTCAACGTCGGTCTGTAAGGAAAACCTTGAGCCATCAGTGGCTTGCGCGGTTCATCATCAACTGGGCTTGTCGACGTCGTGTCTTAACTTTGACATTGCTAATGCATGTCTTGGATTTATCAACGCAATGCACTTGGCCGCCACGATGCTTGACGCCGGAACTGTTGAGTATGCACTCATCGTTGACGGTGAGGGAAGTCGCTATACCCAACAAACAACTCTCGAGCGCTTGCGCGACCCAAATTCAACAGCTGGCGATGTTTTCGCCGAGTTCGCGTCATTGACACTTGGTTCAGGCGCCGCAGCGATGGTGATGGCTCGAAAGAATCGTCATGGCGATGTGCATCGTCTTATTGGTGGCGTTGCCCGTGCCGGCACCGAGCACAACTCGCTATGCATTGGCAATCTCGACCGTATGACGACCGATACTCATGGGTTATTGGTAGCTGGTCTCGATCTTGCTGCCGATGCTTGGGACGCATCAAAGACTGATTTTGATTGGACCGATGGACTTGATTGGTACATCTTCCATCAAGTGAGCAAAGTTCATACCACGATGTTGTGCGACCGCTTGGCGATTGATTCTTCGAAGGTCCCGTTGACTTTCCCGAAGTATGGAAATGTTGGTCCGGCCGCAGTGCCGATCACTTTGGCCAGCGTGCAAGATCAGATTCAGCCCGGCCAGAGAGTTTTGTGTATGGGCATTGGTTCAGGATTGAATACCAGTTTCTCGGAAATTCTTTGGTGACAATGACCGAGCCGTCCGCGCACTTGTTGGGCGAGATCGGACTTGATCCTTCGTGGTCGCACACAATTGATGTGCCAAGCCATGATGGGCAATCACATCGTTGGCATTACTTAGAACGTGCTGGAACAAGCGACAGCACCCCAACAATTTTGTGTCTTCATGGCAACCCGACTTGGTCATTTTTGTGGTCGCGATTAATCAACGAAATCAGCGATGAATATCGAGTCGTTGCACCAGATCACTTGTCGATGGGGTATTCCGATCAGATCGGGACGCGTCGGTATCGTGATCGAGTTCTCGACATTCATGATTTTGTGAGTGCACTTGGTATCGAAGGTCCTATCTGGCTCGTTGCGCAAGACTGGGGCGGAGCAATTGCAATGGGCTATGCAGTGGCTCATCCTGAGCGCGTATCTGGTCTCATTTTGTCAAACACTGGTATTGCCGTACCAGTAGGTCGTCGGGCTCCTCGACTCATTCAGATTTCGGCGAGTGGGGGATTGCACCGCATCATCACTCGCACGACATCTTTGTTTGTGCGTGGAACGGGCTACCTACCGGGCGATGGTCTCACGCGATTGCAACGTCGTGGATTAGTGGCCCCATATGTGAATCGTCAGCAACGTGATGGAATCGCGGCCTTTGTTGCCGACGTCCCATTTAATGACAAACACGAATCATTCGCTGATCTTGCTCAAGTCGCATCCCAGTTACCCAACCTCGAAGTTCCGGTTCGGCTCTGGTGGGGATCTCAAGACCCAGTGTTCAATGACGATTTCGCTGATGATCTCATCAACCGATTTGCTGATGTTCAGATTCAGCGCGTTGCGAATAGCGGACATCTAGCAGTCCTTGAAAATTCAATTGCTCAATTTGTTGAAACTGCAATTTCTGAATCGCAATCGATTGAACCCTCTGTCATTAATACCTCTGATTCTTCTGAAACCTTATGGTCGCGAATTATGGCGCCGAGTCGGAAAGAATGCCTGGCCATTCATGATGGCGCGAGTAAATCTTTGGTGACTTACTCCGAGCTTGATTCACGTGTCGCAACGTTTGCTCATTCACTAGTTCAACGAGGAGTTCAAGTAGGAGACCGAGTGGCAGTACTCGTACCTCCGAGTATTGATCTGATAGCTCTGGTGTATGCCTGCTGGCGTATCGGAGCAGTGACAGTCATCGCCGATCGCGGACTCGGAATTCGTGGTTTAGGCCGGGCGGTGAAATCTTCTCGTGTTCAGCATGTCGTCGGTATTCGCTCAGCAACGATTGCTGCGCGTACTTTGCGATGGGCCCCACGTGCATCCGTTATCGATCTCAAGTCATTGCAGAGTTCATCCCGACTTGAAGGATTGGCGAAGTTGGTTCGTCTCGAGCCAACATCAGAAAATTTGGCGGCGATTTTGTTCACATCTGGAGCGACTGGGCCGGCGAAAGGCGTTCGCTATACCCATGGTGAGCTGTGTGCTCAGCGAGATACTCTTCAGCGGGTCTACAACATCACAGACACCGACAGTTTTGTTGCAGCATTTGCTCCATTCGCTTTATTCGGACCAGCTCTCGGAATCACCACTGGGCTAGCCGATATGGATGTGACATCTCCTGCAACATTGACTGCGAAGGCTCTTGAAGATGCATGCAGTGCAATCCGAGCAACGATGGTGTTTGCATCTCCTGCAGCATTGGCAAATGTGCTGGCGACTTCATCATCACATGTGAAATCACTAGGGCAAGTACGACTCGTGATGTCGGCCGGAGCACCTGTCCCCATCGGGACTCTGCGCGAAATGAAACAGCTCTGTCCAATTGCAGAATTGCACACACCCTACGGAATGACCGAAGTTTTGCCAGTTGCCGATCTATCACTCGAGCAACGTGAGGTCATTGGCGAGGGCCGTGGAGTATGCGTTGGTAAGCCAGTCGATGATTGCCAGGTCAAAGTTGTTGCGATTCAAGGAACAAGTAATGCTTTACCTATTGGCGATACTGGTGAGATAGTGGTCAGCGCACCTTGGATGTCGCTTGGCTACAACCGGTTGTGGCTCACGCAACAAAAGGCTCGTTTTAAAAGTGAGGGGTTGACCTGGCATCGAACCGGAGATGTTGGGCATCTTGATGTTGATGGCAATCTTTGGGTTGAGGGTCGTGTGGTACATATCATTCACACTTCGAACGGTCCCTTGACTCCCGTCCCTTTAGAAATTTCCTGTGAGACGATTCCAGGAGTGAAGCGAGCGGCCGCCGTTGGTATTGGTGACATTGGTATTCAACAAGTTGTGATTGTCCTTGAAACCGAACAGGGACGAGACGATGTTGCATTGGCCGCCACCTCGGCACAAGTGCGCGAAGCACTGCCACATATTGATGTTGTTGCGGTTTGGGAAACAAAAAAACTTCCCGTTGATATTCGACACAATTCAAAAATTGATCGCACTGCATTGGCGAAAAAAATGCAGAAGGCTCTTTCAGGTAAGTCTCAATGAAGGTTTTAGTGACTGGTGCAGGAAGTTTGTTATTGGGTGGTATCGCTCGACAACTCGCCGAGCGTGGCGACGAAGTCATTTGTTTCCAACGCCGAGAATCAGCATCAACCCATCAGAACATCACGATGTTCGCCGGCGATATTCGAGACCGAGGTTCGGTCACCGAAGCCGCTGCGGGGTGTGAGGCAATCATTCATGGCGCTGCTCGCGTTGGCGTTATGGGATCTTGGGAAGACTTCAATTCAACGAATGTTGACGGCACGACCAATGTCCTCAGGGCCGCCGAGGAGCACCGCATTGCACGACTTGTATATGTTTCGACACCATCAGTTGCACATGTTGGTCGCTCCATTGAAGGCGATGTAGCGACTCCCGCGACCACTGGTCGAAAGCGGGCCTTTTATGCCGAATCAAAAGCGTTGGCTGAGATTTCGGCGTTGGCAGCCAACAACGAAAGTCTCGGAGTCGTAGCACTTCGGCCGCACTTGGTGTGGGGACCTGGTGACACTCAATTGGTGGGGCGTATTGTTGAGCGCGCTCGACAAGGTCGACTAGTGATGGTCGGCTCAGGGAATGCTCTTGTTGATTCAACGTATATCGATAATGCCGTTAGTGCTCACATTGCCGCTCTTGATTCAATCAAACCAGGCTCACGTTGCGCTGGGAAGGCTTATGTCATCTCGAACGGCGAACCTCGGACTGTCAATGAACTGATGAGCCGAATCTGCCAAGCAGCTGGAGTTGAATTTTCACCAAAACATGTTCCGGCAGTAATTGCACGAAACATCGGAAGTGCGGTTGAACGAATCTGGCCACTCATTCGAAAAGATGAACCGCCGATTACTCGTTTTGTCGCCGAACAATTGGGAACGGCTCACTGGTTTGATCAGCGACCAGCCCAAGAAGATCTCAATTGGAAACCAGAAGTTTCTTTGGACGAAGGTTTTGCACGCCTAGCAACGTGGTTTCAGACGCAATAGAGAATCTCGGCTGCCCGATGATTAGATGTTGTACGTCGCGATCACAGGTGCATGGTCAGACCAGCGAGTGTCATAAGACTGGGCGCGATCAACAAATGCTGCCGTTGATGTCTTGGCAAGCTCAGGACTTGCGATGTGGTAATCAATTCTCCAACCTGCGTTGTTGTCAAATGCTTTACCGCGCCACGACCACCATGAATATGGACCAGGTACTTCGCCCACATGTTGCCGTAGGACATCAACCCAACCATATTTGTCGAACATTTCGTCAAACCATGCCCGTTCTTCGGGAAGGAAGCCAGCACTTTTTAAGTTGCCCTTCCAATTCTTGAGATCAAGTTCTTTATGAGCAACATTGAGATCGCCCGTGAGCAGAAGCAAGTTCCCACTAGATCGCATATCGGTCATTCGCTTTTTCATGGCGGTGAAGAATGCATACTTCTCAGTCATGCGTTCGGGTGATTCGGCGTCTCCTGTATGCACGTAAGCCGAGACAACCGACAAAGTTTTTGTTTTGCTGATTTTGATATCAGACTGGATCCAGCGACCAGTGAAGTTGTGAACCTTGTGGTCATCGCCGATCTGTGTTGAAACGATTGGTAGTCGACTGGCGACAGCAACTCCGGCGCGACCTTTTTGATTGCATTCGGCGTGGGCGATATGCCAACCTTCACCCATCAAATCAGCTACCAATTCATCGGGACAGCGAACCTCTTGCATAGTGATGATGTCGGGTTGACGCTCGTCAATCCAGGCATGCATTCCATTTTTCACAGCGGCACGGAGGCCATTGACATTGACTGATGCGATAGTGATCGTCATATCAAGATCGTGTCATAGAACCGTCTCAACCACCTATTTATTGCCAATCTTGCGACAATTACTCGGGCATGTTTTGCGCGGCAAGAAAGTCTTTGAACGACGCTAAGGCACGCGGCCCGTAGACCGTCGCTGGTCCACCATTCATCAATACCGAAACACCGATTGCTTCGGCCACTTCGGCTTCGGTAGCCCCTTGTTTGGCCGCGCCTCGGGCGTGAGAAGCGATACAGCCATCGCATCGATGGCTGACGCCAATCGCGAGAGCTATGAGTTCTTTCGTCTTGCTATCTAAAGCTCCTGGTGCCATCACAGCAGTGTGAAGACCGGCAAATGCTTTCATGACTTCAGGAATCTGATGTCGCAGTTCGCGGGCCAAGGGAATGAGTTCATTCATGACTTCGGTTCCGTGCGTATGTTCGCTCATACATCCATTGTGGCAGGCTTCGGGACCAAAGTACGACGGTCTAAAGTCCTCTCAGATGGTTGCCCACACGCAGTTGTCATCGGTAAGAATGGGGTCGTGACCAGCCAACCTTTTCGTCCAAGTGCAGATCGGCTTTTGCCAGACCTCACAATCAAGCAAGAGATTGTGCTCTTGGCTCGTGCATTGTGGCGCGAGGGATACAACGATCACTTAGCTGGTCACATCACAGTCAACATGCATGATGGAACACTGCTGTGTAATCCGTGGTTGTTGCTGTGGAATGAGTTGCGTCCTGAACACATCATCCGAATTGATATGGATGGCAAATTGGTCGAAGGCGATTGGCCAGTCCCGTTAGGTATTCCTTTGCATCTTGAATTACATAAGGCTCGTCCCGATGTCGAAGTAGCCGTTCATAATCACCCGTTGTACGGCACGGTGTGGGCCGACCTTGGTGAAATACCACCACCACTTGACCAATCCAGTGTCTTGGGCGGTGGAGGCGATGTCATGATCGTGCGCGAGTACGGGGGCAGTGTTGATGATTCCGGATCTGCTGCTGCCGCTGTCGCCGCGATGGGCGATGCCGAGTTAGTTCTCCTCTCTGGGCATGGCACATTTGTGCTCGGTAATTCGATTCGCGCGGTTCACCAACGTGCAGTCGCTCTTGAACAACGTTGTCAACGTGCCTGGCATGTTCGTGTTGCTGGTGGAGACATGACTTCACCACTGCCTGACTGGTTCATTGATCGAATGAAGCAATCCGACGGCGACAAGTTCCACGGTTTTTGGGAAGCGATGGTTCGGCAAGAGTTACGTGCAGACCCCAGTCTTCTCGACAATTCATGACAGAGTAGAGATATGGCCTCAGTCATTCAGATCGTTGTATCGCCACTTGGATTTACCGCCAATGACATCGGTCCAATCAATGTTGAGAGTCATCACGCCAATGCCTATGTAGATGCGGTTATCGCAGCCCTTGAAGGAATTGATTTCAGCAATCTTTCAAATATCACCGTCGACGGCAGCGAAGGTGGTCTTGTAGTTTTGGGACACGACGGTGTACCACTTCGAGAAATGATCTGGGCAAGTGACAAGTCTTCTGAACCAGATGCGACGTGGTGCTTAAAGAAATTTGATGAACAGTGGTGGCTCAATGAAGTTGGAGTGATCCCAGATCATTCTCAAACCGTGACTAAGTTGTCATGGCTTCATCGCAGTGAGCCTGAGACTTGGAGCAAGGTGTGCTTGGTGTGCTCGCCAGCTGATTACATTCGTTGGCGATTGGTGAATGGCTCATTGGGTTCAATGGTGACGAGCCCTCAAGATGCTGAACGCACCGCAATGTGGTCGACGAAAGACAATGCATATAGCCAGGCAACAATGACCTTGATTGATGGCGATCGCGATTGGTCAAAGGTTTTCCCCGTCGTGAAACCGACTGGGGCGATTGTTGGCTCGTTGTTCGGCACGTTGGTCAATCTGTAAAACTGTCAACCTTCTGTTTACCTGAACGACATCTCATCGTTGATTTCTTGTCAGGTGCTCGCCCTAATTTTTTGAAGTGCGACTTGGCTTATACGGGCTTTTAGTGGGGGCTATGGCAATCTTGACCGCTTGTGGTCAAACGAACCCCACTGCCACCTCGAGCGACGACACTCACTCGGCGGCCAAGGCTACGTCAGACACTTCCGATCAATCTGAAAGTGCAATGGGACTCGCAGAGTCGAGCGGAGCCGATTCTGCTGTCACAACAACAGTTCTGAACAGTGGTTCAACCACGACCGTCGTGTCATCGCTGAGCACGAAGTCGTCGACGACAACTTCGCCATCATCGCCATCCTCTTCGGGTGGTGGTGACGGAACTACAAATAATCCAGGCGGTCCGACGACAACTGCGGCGAACGGCAAGGTTCGACCGGCTCCAACGATCGCGCCTGAATGTGACGTCATGCCATTGGCTAATTGTCAAAATGTTGATTTACGAGGACTAGATCTTTTCTACGCGAATTTTCAAGGTGCAAATTTGTCTGGTGCGAATTTGTCAGGCATGGATCTCACTGGCGCTGACTTTACGGGGGCGAATCTGACCGGAGCGAACCTGATTGGCGCAACGCTTGACTATGCGTTCTTTCTTGAAACCAACCTCACCGGAGCGAAACTGACGCGAGCATCTTTGTCTGGAATCATTTGGGACGATTCAACGATTTGGCCAGTGGGCTTCGTCCCGCCCGATTACTGATTCATTGACTACTGTTCAGTCCTGGGCGCAACCACTAGAGAGTGATTCAGGGAGAGAACAATGGAAGAGAACTTTTATACCGCTGCAGCTGCTTTGAATGGTGCGGGCGTCCTCGATGTCAAGGCGATGGAAACGATTTACCGCCTTGAGTGCAGCGGCGAGCATTTCTACAACATGTTGGCCGACCGTATCGGAAACGAAGAAGCCGCCGAACTGTTACGTCGTAATGGACGCGAAGAATTGGCTCATGCTCGTCGAATCGCAAAAGCAATTTCGATTCGTCTCGGTCATGAATGGGAACCTTCGGCAGAAATCGCCACGCTGTTGCCGATCCCGATGCCCGATGAAATTTCGATTG
>Ga0209358_10000899_pt1 | contig 24962 bp, 23 predicted proteins | sample LauGreFa1BDMLBSN_2_FD_187574 | JGI IMG/M metagenome (GOLD analysis project Ga0209358, IMG submission 187574) | Freshwater lake microbial communities from Lake Michigan, USA - Fa13.BD.MLB.SN (SPAdes) (version 2) | ecosystem: Environmental > Aquatic > Freshwater > Lake | place: Lake Michigan, USA...
CTTGGTTTCACGCACGAAGTGCAACTGGGTTGAAAGATTTGGTAAAGACCTCGTGAGGTGTTTTGTATCCAAGTCTCTTTCGGGGACGATTATTGAGAAGTTCCTCGATTTTAGCAAGTTCCGCATCACTGACGGTTGATAGTGGGCGGGATTTTGGGATGTATTGGCGAATAAGTCCGTTCAAGTTTTCATTCGATCCTCGCTGCCAGCTAGAATACGGATCGGCGAAGTAAGATATCGATCCGAGAGCATGATCAATAGAGGTATGATCGGCGAACTCTTTACCATTGTCATAGGTTAGTGTGCTGACCTTCCTCATAAGCGGCTTTAGTCGATCGATGATGGCATTTGACACCAGATCGGCGGTTTTGTTCTTCACCTTCGCCAGTACAGCATATCCGCTTTTACGTTCAACCAGGGATACGATGGCTTGCTTGTGACCTTTGCCAATCAATGTGTCTCCCTCCCAATGCCCAATCTTACGACGCTTCTCAACATGGTTTGGGCGTTCAGAAATAGGCCTACGACCAATGATTTGCCCTCTTCTGTCCCTGCCTCCCGCATACCGTTTACGTCGCTTTTTTTGACATCGGAGATGCTTGTAAAGAACGCCACCCTGCGCCTTATCGGCATAAACATGGCGATAGATCGTCTCATGGCTGATCGGCACTTCGGCGGCGATCTGTTCAGGGCTCCATTGGCTCTTCAAATAAGTCTCGGCAGATAGCCAATCCGACGGTTCTATGCGACGAGCGTTACGACTGTTTATCGATCGACCAGAAGCCAAAAAGCTGGCTTGTCGGGGACGATATCCTCGTAAACCTGAATTACGGGCTATCTCCCGACCGATTGTCGCCTTATGTCGACTGAGGTTTGCCGCAATCTGGGATTGCGTTAGACCCTCTTTTAACAATGCGGAAATCTGATATCGTTCTTCTCGGCTGAGATGGTGATAGGTCATCGTGCTTCTTCGACTGCCAGGTCAAGGGGACCAAGAGCTTAACGCAATCTCAGCCACCTCAACAGGTTAAAGGAAGTTGCACTTCGTGTGTGAATCTAGGTTCCGATAAAAATTAGGCTACGTCATATTTATATATCCAAATTGTTGATCTCGGGTCATTGGGCCTCCACATGAAAAAATACCCCGGAATGCCGAGCGTTCGGATAAGGGTTTTGCGGCTCTTCGTCATTGGCTTTTGCTTCACAATTGTTACCGGGCTTGGGTTGGCTGTTTTTGATGCCCGGTATCGTGCCATGGAAATGGCCCATACGGCGACTGGAGACGCTGCGCGACTGATTCAGCGCCAAATGCAATTTGTGTTCGATCTTGGCGGGTCCATCCTCGCGGTAGAGGGGGCTGAAATAGAAAAGCGTTTTCGTGAGGGGTACGATAATTCGCCCGGTTTGACGGAGCGGTTCCTCGCATTTCAGGCGGCTAATCCCATTATGTCGAGAATGGGAGCCATTGACGCCAACGGCAAGGTGATTGCGACATCGATCAAGAATCTCCCTCCCGATTTCACAGTTAAAAAAAGGGCCGAATTCATTCGGCATGCGGCAGGTGAACAAGGTCCGCTCTTTACACCTGTTGAACGAAGCGCTGTGACGGGAAATCCGGTCATTCTGATCAGCAAGCGGCTCAATCGTCCCGATGGCTCCTTTGGGGGCGACATCAAGATTGGGTTCGATTACGAAATTTTGAATTCCTACCTCAAAGAACTGTCATCCCGCTATTTCGGCTCAACCGTTCAAATCATCGATCTGAGTGGGTTGATCATTCTCGACAGCAGATTTGAAAATCCGCCCGCTCCGGTGCCGGTTGAGGCTGATGTGCTGCAATTGATGAAAAATGCTGGCGTTGAGCCGGTGAGCAACGACCAGAATGCTAATCCCGAGCGGCTTTGGTCAATAATCCGCATCGCGGATTATCCACTTTTTCTACGGATTGGTACCGACATCGGAAGTGTACGGCAATTGTGGCTGACTGATGGAATTCAATACGGTGTGGGCAGTGTGATTGCGGTGTTGGCGCTCGCTGTTCTGGGCGGGATTGCGATCTTTTATGCCCGCCGCGACGAGCGTTCTTTCCTGAATCTGAGAGCCGCGAATGAAATGCTGGAGCATCGCGTCGGCGAGCGAACGGCAAGTCTCACTGAGAAATCGAACGCCCTTGAAAGTGCCCTCAACGAGCGAACGATCCTGTTTCAGGAGATCCATCACCGGATCAAGAACAGCCTTCAGGCCATCGCCTCATTGGTCCGCCTCAGCGCGAACGGCAATAAAGATCCCGCGGTTCAGGCGGTGCTGGATGAAATCGCCCGCCGTATCCGGGCCATCGGCCAAGTGCATCAGACACTTTACGAGCAGAATGCGTTGGAACTCGTAGATTTGAAATCCTACCTCAACAGCCTGATCAATTCGGAACGGGAGGTTTTTGGCGCCAAGGATCGCGGCATTAAAATTGGTGTCGAGGCTGAAGGGGAACTCCAGCTTGATATGGCTGTATCGGTTGGGTTGATCGTGAGCGAGGCTGTTGGCAATAGTTTCAAATACGCGTTTGAGGGGCGTCAGGATGGCGATATTTCAATCGAAGCGCGCGTCAAGAATGGGCATTGTCACCTGGCGGTGACGGACAATGGCATCGGCTTTCCGGCGAACGTCAAGGACGGCACCGGGATGATGATCATCAAAACAATAGCCAGACAGCGCAACGCGACCTTTCACCGATTGGAAGGCCCCGGCGCCGGAATTACATTTGATTTCGACGTAGCGCCTCAAGCATCGTCAACGCCCTGAACAAAAAGGCACCCGTCTCCGGGTGCCTCTTTCTTTCGTGTATTGGGAAGTCGGACTTCTTAGAAATCCATACCGCCCATACCGCCGCCACCGCCCATTGGCATGGCAGGCTTATCCTTTGGCAGCTCGGCGACCATGGCTTCGGTCGTGATAAGCAAGCCGGCAACCGAGGCTGCGTCCTGCAAGGCTGTACGCACAACCTTCGCCGGATCAACGATACCAGCGGCGAGCATGTCGACATATTCTTCGGTCTGCGCGTTGAAACCGTAGGTCTGCGACTTGTTCTCGTGGATCTTGTTGACCACGATGGAGCCTTCGACACCAGCGTTTTCAACGATCTGACGGATTGGAGCTTCGAGCGCCTTGAGGACGATATTGATGCCGGCCTGAACGTCGGCATTTTCCGACTTCAGCTTGGCAACAGCGACCTTTGCACGGAGAAGGGCGGTACCGCCGCCTGGGACGATGCCTTCTTCAACCGCTGCACGGGTTGCGTTCAACGCGTCATCAACGCGATCCTTCTTTTCCTTTACTTCGACTTCCGTCGCGCCGCCGACGCGGATGACCGCGACGCCGCCAGCGAGCTTGGCAAGACGTTCCTGAAGCTTCTCACGGTCATAATCGGAAGTTGTCTCTTCGATCTGTGCCTTGATCTGGCCAACGCGGGCTTCGATGTCCTTCTTCTTGCCCGAGCCGTCAATGATCGTGGTGTTTTCCTTCTCGATCCGCACCTTCTTCGCGCGGCCGAGCATTTGGAGCGTCACTGATTCGAGCTTGATGCCGAGGTCTTCAGCAATCATTTCGCCCGATGTCAGGATCGCAATGTCTTCCAGCATGGCCTTGCGGCGATCGCCGAAGCCCGGAGCCTTGACGGCAGCAACCTTGAGGCCGCCACGCAGCTTGTTGACGACGAGCGTTGCAAGAGCTTCGCCTTCGACGTCTTCCGCGATGATCAGAAGCGGCTTGCCGGTCTGAACAACAGCTTCGAGAACCGGCAGCATGGCCTGAAGCGATGACAGCTTCTTCTCGTGAATGAGGATGTAGGGATCGTCGAGCTCGACAACCATCTTTTCCGCATTCGTGATGAAGTATGGCGAGAGATAGCCACGGTCGAACTGCATGCCTTCGACAACGTCAAGCTCGGTCTCGAGGCTCTTGGCCTCTTCAACCGTGATCACGCCTTCATTGCCGACGCGCTGCATGGCGCTGGCAATCATCTTGCCGATCGAAACATCGCCATTCGACGAGATCGTGCCGACCTGCGCGACTTCATCCGAAGACTTCACCTTCTTGGCGCGGGTCTGGATGTCCTTGATGGCAGCGGCAACGGCGAGATCGACGCCACGCTTCAGATCCATCGGGTTCATGCCGGCGGTGACGTATTTTGCGCCTTCACGAACGATCGACTGTGCGAGCACAGTTGCCGTTGTCGTGCCGTCGCCTGCGACGTCATTGGTCTTGGAGGCGACTTCACGCAACATTTGCGCGCCCATATTCTCGAACTTGTCTTCGAGTTCGATTTCCTTGGCGACAGTAACGCCGTCCTTGGTGATGCGCGGTGCGCCGAATGACTTATCGATCACGACGTTACGGCCCTTCGGACCGAGCGTGACCTTTACGGCATTGGCGAGGATGTCGACGCCACGGAGCATTTTGTCGCGTGCGTCGGATGAAAAGAGAACTTGCTTAGCAGCCATGATGATCTGCTCCTGTTTTGAGGTTTGAAACGAATTGCGATCGGAAAGGCTTATTTGCCGATGATGCCCATAATGTCGGATTCCTTCATGATGAGGAGATCCTGGCCATCAATCTTGACTTCGGTGCCTGACCACTTGCCGAAAAGGATCTTGTCGCCCTTTTTGACATCGAGAGGAACCAATTTGCCATGCTCGTCGCGAGCACCGGAGCCGACGGCGACGATTTCGCCTTCCTGCGGCTTTTCCTTGGCAGCGTCTGGGATAATAATGCCGCCCTTGGTCTTTTCTTCAGACTCGAGACGACGAACGACCACGCGGTCGTGGAGTGGACGAAACTTCATATCTGCTATCCTTTTTCAAGCCGACGCTCACGCGCCCTGCTTCGTTGAAGGGGAGATGTTGGCACTCACCTACCCGAGTGCTAACATTACACGATGGAGATAGGGAGGCACACGACCACTGTCAAGCCCCGCGGCACGCTCAAAGACCGTCGCCGGCGATCGAAATTTTTGGCGTAGCCTTCCTCAGCAAGATGAAGGCAGCAAAAATAATCAAAGCGGCGCCAAGATACGCCGTGATTCCGGGCCACTCACCAAAAAAGAAAATGCCAATCAGCGTCGCCCAGATGATATTTGTGAATTCCACCGTCCCGATGCGCGCCGCCGGTGCCGCACGTAACGCCGATGCGAGCGCGTATTGCCCCGCTGTCCCGAGCAGCCCCATCATCAAAACATAAGGCCACTCCGCCACAATCGCCGCAACAGGATCGCTCAGAAAAAACGCAATCGGCAGGATAATCAGCGCGGTCAGAAAATTCTGCAGCACAACAATCGTCGTGATCGGATCACTGCCCGTTCGCGCGCGCAGCAGCACGAGCGAGAGCGCATAGGTGCCCGCCGAACCGATTGCCGCGAGGATACCCAAAAAGTCATTTGAAATACCCTCCGCACCAAGCCCTTTCTCCACAGCAATCACCATGACACCGACGAATGACAAGGCAATGGCAAACGCAGTGGACGGATGCACCTTCTCGTGGAGCAGAAGACTGCCGAGAAGCGCCATAAAAATCGGCGACAAATAGGTGAAAACCATCGCCTCGACGATGGGAAGCGTCGACAGCGCGTAGAAAAACAGAAAACTCGTCGATGCAAAGAAGACCGCCCGAATGGAATGGGCGCGCACCATGTCCCGCGTCGGAAGCGGCGGACGGACAATCAGGCCCAGAAGACCCGCCCAGAAAATCCCCGAGACATAACGGATGGTCACGACATCCAGCGTCGACAGACGCGTGGAAAGCTCCTTGGCAACGCCATCCATCAACGTGAGTAACCCGATCGCAAGACAGGCAAGCAGAACAGGCCCGGCCGTCAGATCATGGCGAAGCGGCGTTTTCATCGGTCAGGCCGATCGGCAAGACCTATCCGGTAACCGAATTCCAGCGTATCCGCGCTGTCATGCAGCGCACGCATCCCGGGAATACGCACGAAACCATGCTTCTCGTAGAATCTGTGTCCCGATTTGAACCGCGTATCCGTCCAGAGTTCCATCGACCCGGCCTCCGCCTGCCGCGCAAAGCTGAAGGCCTGCTCCAACATGAGGCGCGCAATCTCCTGCCCGCGCAAATGGTGGGCAAGGTAGAATTTGAACAGTTCGAACACACCTTCCCGATACGTCACCGCCACGGCAATCGAACCGACAATCACGCGCGTTTGGTCGGGTTGCTTCTCCTCAAGCGTCCAAAGCTGTCCGCCCTTTTTTGCATAATGGGTGGCGGGAGCCCGCAATTCGGGGAATTCATCCGCAATGAACGGGCAATTCTCATAGTCACCGAAAATACGTTCAATGACCGCGGAAATTCCCGCGCCATCGGCGTCGATGGCGGATCGAAATTCGAGCGTTGAGGGAAAGTCCGTCGGCATTGCCTGAAGTATCTCGTGCTGGCTGATTTGATCCGTCTAGTGACACATATCCAGCGCATGCGAAAGTGCCGGAAGAGGCTCGGTCTTAAGGAGCGAGCGCCTTGTTGCCGATGTCATGCCGATAAAATCCGTCGGCCCAGTCGATCTTTCCAAGTGCGGCATAGGCGCGGTCATGGGCTGCCTGCAGGGTTGCACCCGTGGCTGTCACGGCAAGAACACGCCCGCCCGACGAGCAAAGCGTGCCGTCGGCTGCTCGTTTCGTTCCCGCGTGAAAAACATGCACATCGTCAAGCGTCTCTGCCGCTTCCAGACTTCCAATGACACTTCCCGTCACAGGGGCCGCCGGATACCCCTTCGCCGCATAGATGACGGCCAGCGCCGCATCGTCCGACCATACGAGATCATCCGCCTTCAACCGTCCCTCCACGGTAGCGATGAGGGCGGCAAGCAGGTCGGATTGAAGGCGCGGCATCAGAACTTCACATTCGGGGTCCCCAAAACGCGTATTATATTCGATCAGTTTCGGCCCGTCCGGCGTGATCATGAGGCCCGCAAACAGAACCCCTTTGAACGGCGTGCCGCGCCTTTTCATCTCGTGCACGGTCGGCAGGATCATCTCCTGCATCACACGATCCCGGATCGCGTCGGTCACAATCGGCGCCGGTGAATAGGCTCCCATCCCGCCTGTATTCGGTCCGGTATCACCGTCGCCAACGCGTTTGTGATCTTGCGCCGAGGCAAGCGGCACCGCCATATGTCCGTCGACAAGTGCAAAAAACGACGCCTCCTCGCCGAAAAGACACTCCTCGACAACAATTTCGACCCCTGCACTCCCAAAAGCGCCACCAAAAATCATGTCGATAGCTGCCAGCGCCTCATCCAAAGTCGACGCCACGACAACACCCTTGCCCGCTGCCAGTCCATCCGCCTTGATAACAATCGGAGCGCCTGTGCCGCGGACATACTCCTTCGCCGCGCCAGCGTCGGTGAAGCGGGCAAACGCTGCCGTCGGAATATTGGCCACCTGACAAAGTTCTTTGGTGAATGCTTTCGATCCTTCGAGCCGCGCCGCTTCTTTCGAGGGTCCAAACGCCTGAATGCCTGCTGCTTCGAGATCGTCCACAATCCCGGCGACCAACGGTGCTTCAGGACCAATAATCACAAAGCCGATATGTTCCTGTCGGCAGAAGGCGATGATGTCCTGATGATTTCCAACGTCCAGCGGCACATTTGTGCCGTGTTGCGCCGTGCCGGGATTGCCCGGTGCGATAAAAAGATGATCGAGCAGCGGGCTTTGGGCTAGTTTCCAGGCCAAGGCGTGTTCACGCCCGCCCGAACCGATCAGTAATACCCGCATGCCGCGCTCCACCGTTTCAAGGGTTTCAGGCATTCGTCGATAATCATGCCGACGTCAACCTGCAGAAGACCTACCCAATGCCTGATTCGCACGTTAGAAAGAAACCATGCAGCAGGAACTTGTCTCGAATATTCCCGAATGGTCGGTCAGTGAGCTTTCAGGTGCTTTGAAACGCACCTTGGAGGACCAGTTCGGCCATGTCCGGTTACGCGGCGAGATTTCAGGGTATCGCGGGCCGCACGGATCCGGGCACGTCTATTTTTCGATCAAGGATGCGTCCGCCAAAATCGATGCCGTGATCTGGAAGGGTGTTTTCAGCCGTGTGAAGTTTCGTCCCGAAGACGGGATGGAAGTTGTTGCCACCGGAAAAATCACGACTTTTGCCGGCAAATCCAGCTATCAAATCATTGTCGAGACCTTGGAGCCCGCCGGTGTCGGTGCCCTTCTCCAGCAATTGGAGCAACGGAAGCAGCGCCTTGCAGCGGAGGGGCTTTTTGCCGACGCGCGCAAACAACTCATTCCGTTTCTGCCCCGAACCATCGGCGTCATCACCTCGCCTACGGGAGCGGTTATTCGCGATATTCTGCATCGGCTGACCGAACGATTTCCCTGCCATGTCCTTGTTTGGCCCGTGCGGGTTCAGGGAGAGGGGAGCGGCGAGGAAATCACCGCCGCCATTTCAGGCTTTAACGCGCTGCCCGAGAACGGAGCAATTCCGCGACCCGATTTGCTGATTGTCGCGCGCGGCGGCGGCTCGTTGGAAGATCTCTGGAGTTTCAACGATGAGAGCGTCGTCAGGGCAGCGGCCGAAAGCCTGATCCCGCTAATATCGGCGGTCGGCCATGAAACAGATTGGACGCTGATTGATTACGCCGCCGATCAGCGCGCACCGACACCAACCGCCGCCGCAGAAATGGCGGTTCCGGTCCGGTCGGAACTCTTGGCGACTGTGGGGGATATTGGCAGACGTCAATTTGGCGCGTTGAGACGGCTTCACGAGCGGCTCGTCTCCGAGCTGCGTTTGACAGCCCGCGCACTCCCCAGCGGCGCGGACCTTGTTTCCACTGCGAGGCAGAGATGTGATCTCGCAACAGCAAAGCTTCATCGGGGCATGGAACGCTCTGTTGAATATCACCGCGGGCGGATCACCCAGCAGGCGCGCCGTTTGGCCAAGCTGTCCCCCGATGTCCGGATGGCTGGATTCCGTGCTCAATTGACGGGCCTTGGCAAACGGCTTTCCGCAGCACGTGGCGCGTCATTGCGGATGGAGCAACGCTTGATTGTGCAGGCGCGGGCCGGCCTTGCCGACGTGCTGAAGCGGCGTGATCGTGCCTTCGATGTCATTAATAACCGCCGCCATGCGCGACTGGAAACGATGGGGCAATTGCTTGTCAGCCTGAGCTATCAGGGTGTCTTGGCGCGGGGTTACGCGCTTGTCATGGATATCAACGGCAAACCGGTGCGGCAGGCCGTCGGTGTCAAGCCGGGTGATAGACTGGATATCCGCTTCCACGATGGCGGCGTTGCGGTAACGGCCGATGGCGACAGGGCGGATAAGCCATCATCGACGGGTTTGAAAAGGAAGGCTGCGGATCAAAAGAGTCTGTTTTGACCTCTGCGGCCTGATGTTTTTATTTGATCGCCGGATAGCGCAGGGCTAGATTGCCCGAAATTGTCTGGTTTTAAAGTTTTGATGGTCGGTAGTGGAAATGATGAACCGTTTTGAAAAGAGCCAGATGCTCCCCGCCGAGGCCACATTGCAATATCTTGATGGTGACATTCGGGTTATTCGACCCGGCACCTTCGTCCGGTGTGGCGTAACCGGCGAGGTCATTCCGCTCGAAGAACTCCGGTATTGGAGCGTCGAGCATCAGGAAGCCTATGCTACCCGTGAAGCCGTCTTGAAAAGAATCCCGGTCACGCCGAAAGCTTGAAATCGAGTTTTTGGCTGATGAAGTCCGTGAGTTGACGGGCGTTGTCGACCGCAAGTGACACATCAAGCACTTTAATCTGATCAGCTATTACCGGAAATGCCCCCTGAATCCGGATGAAATCCTTCGCCGTTGTCACCGCCGTCCAGTGTTTCGCCCGACAAACGGCAAGAATTTCCAAGAGTTCAGTCTCTGAATAAGGATGGTGATCGGGAAATTCCCGCCGCTCCTCGATCACGGCACCGCAGTCGGCGAGTGTTGTAAAAAATTTCGACGGTCGACCAATACCCGCAAAGGCAAAAACGGAAAGTCCCTTCAAACCGGATTTTTGGTGGGGATCCGGTTCGAGAAGTCCCCTGAAAACAGGGATGCTTTCGGGTACCGAGAGAATATCCGGGTGAACCCGGCCCTCTCCGATCAGAAGGACAGCATCAACCAACGGCCATTGCGCGGCGAGGGGAGCCCTTAACGGCCCTGCAGGCAGACAATACCCATTGCCGATACCGGCCTTGGCATCAATCACGGCAATCGAGAAATCCTTGAGCAGCGCGGGATTTTGCAGCCCGTCATCCATCACGATGCAATCGCCGAGACGGGCCGCCATCGCTGCCCCTGAAACACGATCACGGGAAACAATCACCGGTGCGATTTTGGCCAAGAGAAGCGGCTCGTCTCCGCAATCGCTGGATGTGTGACGCGCAGGATCCACTTGGATAGGCCCCTTCAATCGCCCGCCATACCCTCGCGAAACAAAGACCGGACGCCGACCCGAACGCAAAAGCCATTGCGCGACAAACAGCGCAGTTGGTGTTTTACCCGCGCCGCCAGCCACCAGATTGCCAACGCAGATGACCGGAATTTCGGCTTTCTGCCCCTGTTTTTTCAGACGGGCTCGCGCTGCAGCGCCGTAGATCGACGCGAGCGGCGTCAGCAAAGCGGAGATCAGGCCCGGAGGTTTCCACCAAAATGACGGCGCGCGCATTACAAAAACTGAACCATGTTTTGCCCTATCGCCGCGCATCAAGGTGCATGTGAACCAGAAACGGGGCAATGGCCGCCATCGTCCTGTCGACCGCACCGCCCAACTGGTTGATTGCTTCCCCCGCAGCCTTCGCCATCTGGCGGATTTCGGCGGGATGGTCAAACAGATGCCCTACAGTGTCGGTGAGCATGTCTGGTTCCAAAATCGAAATCGCACCACCCGATTTTCCTAAAACGGCATAAATATCCGCAAAATTCTTGACATGCGGCCCGTGCACCAAGGCAGCACCGAGTTTAACCGGTTCGATCGGATTCTGACCGCCATGAGGAATGAGCGAGCCGCCCATGAAAACAATCGGAGCAAGCCGAAAAAAGAGGCCAAGCTCGCCGATTGTGTCGGCAATATAGACATCGGTCGCGCTGTCGGGCACGAGACCGGCAGAGCGGAGCGATGCCCGCAAACTGGCGCGTGTCGCAAGGGCCGCGATGGACTTGCCGCGTTCCGGATGGCGCGGGACAATCAACGTCAGGAGATCAGGGAAATACGCGGAGAGATTGGCATGGGTCGTCAATACGGCCTCGTCTTCTCCCTCATGTGTCGAGGCAGCAAGCCATACCGGGCGGTTCCCGACCAACGCTTTCAGAGCGGAAAGTTTCAATGGCGGTGCTGGGGGCGCAATACTGTCGAATTTCAGATTACCGGTTACCGAAACGCGTGGCGCGCCCAGACGCAACAATCTCTCCGCATCACTCTGGGTCTGCGCAAGGCAGATATCAAAAAGGGACAGAAGATGTTTCGGGACACGGCCGAAACGCTGCCAACGCCTGAAACTACGCTCGGACATCCGCGCATTGACCAGCAGGATCGGGATTTTTTTACGTTTTGCTTCCAGCAGGAGATTTGGCCAAAGCTCCGACTCGGCGAACAGGATCAAGTCAGGACGCCAATGCTGCAGAAAGCGGTCTGCATAGCGCGGCAAATCGAGCGGAACAAACTGGTGCAAAGCACCAGGAGGTAGACGATGTTCGAGGATCTGGGCCGATGTGACAGTTCCCGAGGTGACAATGACAGACACGTCCTGCTTCGTCAGCTCCTCGACAATCGGCAACAGCGAGAGAACTTCGCCAACGCTCGCGCCATGAAGCCAGACAAGATGACCCGCGGGGCGTCCTCGCGTCGACTCGCCGCGTCTTTCGCCGAGCCTTGTCCGATCTTCTTTGCCCTTGCTCGCCCGGCGAAACAAGAATAACCGGGCAAAAGGTTCAAAACTCCCCGACAGACCGCGATAAAGACGAAGCCCGACCGGCAGAGTTTTCATGCGCGCTTACTCCTCGCGGCGGCACCCGGGTCAGCAACCCCGAGAAAAGCGTAGGCACGACGATGCACCTCGTCAAGCCGAACCTGAAGCTGCAAACGGGCCGCTTCAAGGGCAGCGTCATCCGCGTCGCGTGCAACATTGATTGCGTCGCCAAGCATCACAATTCCATGCCCGAAGGGGAGGCAAATCGGCGTTCGGTCCCAATTCTTGAGGTCAATGCGTCGACTTGTGGCAACGACAATCGGGTAGATTGGGCGACCGGACAATTTTGCGAGTGCTATAATGCCCGGGCCGGCAATGCGTGCCACTTTCGGCACATCCGGCGTGAGCACAACCGAAGCGCCCTCTTTCAGCGCGGTCAGCATTGCTCTCAGGCCAGCCGCTCCGCCCTTTTTGTCAACTTGCTTCCTGCCGCCCCCCGATGCGCGAATCGGTTCCAATCCCATCGCAACGGAAGCAGCGGCAATCACGCCGGCATCACCATGCCGCGAGATCAGGACGGCGAAACGCAACCCCCGGCGATGCGCTAGAGGCAGCATGAAATTCTGGCCATGCCACAAAGCAAAAATGCCCGCCCCGTCGCGATCCAATTTGGCATAGAAATCCGGCGGATCGAATTCCAGACGATTGGTCGCCCGCACAAACCGCAGATAAAGCGATAAAAGCCAGCCAACACCAGCCTGCACAGCGCCATGTCGGAGAAATCGTTTCAGCATGCCTGTAAAATTTCCAACATAGGTTCAGCGGCTACCCGGCGCTTCGGGATCCAGCAGGCGATGCAGATGAACAATATAATACCGCATATGGGCATTATCGACCGTGGCCTGCGCCTTCGCTTTCCAGACCGCCCGCGCCGATTCGTAATTCGGATAAACCCCCACGAGATCAAGCTTGGCGAGGTCAACAAACTCCGACCGTTCGAGATCCACCAACTCGCCACCAAACACCAAATGGGGCAGTTGCTTCTTAGCTGTAGCCATAAGGACAGTCCTCCGCGTCACGAAAAGGCAAACTGAACCGCTTACTCAAAAAACCTTGGCAGCCGTCTCGGAGCTCACGCTAAGGGCAACTGTCAGCTTGTGGGCAAGAGGTTTGTGGCCTGCCGCGATCATCCCGTGGATGGTCGATGGTTTGTTGTAGGAAGGGACAATGCCGCCGACCGAAAGTAATTCGCCCCCTGCCTCGTTGAGGATTGCGTGCGCCGCCGCAATATCCCAATCATGCGCGCCCGCATTTGCGATCCCCCCGTCAATCCCGCCATCCGCGACCCGCGCCATGCGATAGGCCAGCGAGTGGATGCGCGGCGCCCGCTCGAACGGACCGTGGCTCTCGTGCAGCAGATCAATCATGCGGCGTGGACCACCGATCCGCGCATTGCGGATTTCGGCCGTTTGCGTAACTTTGATCACTACACTGTTCAATCGCGCACCCAAGCCACTCCCGGCATCAAAGGTTTCTCGCGTCACCGGTGCGTGAACGACACCCAGAACAGGGCGGCCTTGATCCACAACCCCGATTGCAATGGTCCAATCCTGGTCACCCTTGGCGAATGATCGTGTGCCGTCAATTGGGTCGACGATCCATATATGGCGGCTTTTCAACCGGATGGGATCATCCTCTGTCTCCTCTGACAACCAGCCAAACGACGGCGCCAGCGCGCGAAGCTTTTCCTTCAGAAAACGGTCGACAGCAAAGTCGGCATCGGTCACAGGCGAACCACCATCCTTGTAATGGATCGCCGCGCTTGTCTGATGGCCTGATCTGAAAAAAGAGAGCGCAATATCGCCTGCTTCAAGCGCAAGTTCGCGAACGCTGGTCAGCAGTTCAGGCAGTGTCTCGGTGAAGTCCGGTGAGATCGGTGTATTTACGAGGTGCATGAGGCTGTTTAACGCTCCCGGTTCGAAGCGGCAAGTAAAAGCGGCAAGTAAAAGCGGCAGGCCGGCAACTTAATCCGCCATCGCAACTGGAAATGAGTCCTCTTCAGCGCCATATCTTGGTAGTCCCGGTATTAACGGGAGAGCCACTGCATCTGCGCACACGGCGCCGCTGGAACACCGGAAAGACTGTCACAATGCCGCATCACGAGATGATCGACCTCAATATTGACGGCATGACATGCGCTTCTTGCGTCAGCCGGGTTGAAAAAGCTCTGGGTTCTGTCGCCGGCGTCCTGAAAGCCGATGTCAATCTCGCGACCAAGACGGCGAGGGTCGAGGTGACAGAATCCTCGGTGAAAGCGGACGATCTGATCACAGCCGTCGATGATGTCGGTTACGGCGCCACCCTTGTGGTTCAAGGGGCAGGCATGCGCCAAACCACTGAAAGAGCGCAAAAACGTGCGTCCAAGGCGCTCGCTTTGGCAATGATGGCGATGGTGCTTGTGTCCCCGTTTCTGGTCGGCATGGCGGGCATGGCTTTTGGCCTCGATCTGATGCCGCCGCCAGCGGCACAATTTGCCCTCGCAACCTTGGTCCAGTTTGGGCTCGGATGGCGTTTCTATGTTTCAGCATGGAAGGCGCTGCGTTCCGGCGTGGCGACGATGGATCTTCTGGTCGCACTCGGAACGACTGCAGCCTACGGTCTCAGCCTCTACATCTGGCAAATCTCCGACCTTGAGCATCACACACTTCATCTACAGTTTGAGTCTGCATCCGTTGTCATTGCCTTCGTCTTGCTCGGCAAATGGCTTGAAGAGCGCGCCACGTCCGAAACCACATCGGCAATCGCCGCTCTGGGACGGCTCAGCCCGTCGGAGGCCAGACGCGTTCGGGATGGCGTTGAAACAATGGTCGCTCTCGACGCGGTCAGGGTCGGCGATATGGTGATGGTGCGTTCGGGCGAGACGATCCCGGTCGATGGTATCATTGTTGAAGGCACTGCGAGCGTTGACGAGTCCATGGTGACAGGTGAGAGCCTGCCCGTTTCCCGCGTCAAAGGCGATGCGGTCATCGGCGGCACAGTCAATCTTGATGGTCTCTTGATTGTTGAAACGCGCTCTATTGGCGCAGAAACCACGCTCGCCCGCATCATTCGCCTTGTCGAGAGCGCCCAGGCGTCGAAAGCGCCGGTCCAGAAACTGGTTGACCGGATCAGCGCCGTTTTCGTTCCAATCGTCCTGATTATCGCCGTTCTGACGTTTTTTGGCGGGGTCTTTGTTGATAAAGGCGCGGAACAAGCGCTGATCAACGCGGTTTCGGTGCTTGTGATTGCCTGTCCCTGCGCACTGGGGCTCGCAACGCCGACAGCCATTCTCGCAGGCACAGGCATTGCCGCCCGGTTTGGCATTCTGGTGCGGGATGCCGCAGCGTTGGAACGCGCCGCGGGCGTCACAAAGGTCGTTTTTGACAAGACGGGTACGCTGACAACCGGCCACCCCGTCGTAACCGCCGTTGAAACGAGTGCCGCGATGACGCCCGATCAGGCAATCCGGCTTGCTGCTGCGCTTGAGGCCGGCAGCGAGCATCCTCTCGCAAAGGCGATCAGGCAAGAGGCCGAACACCGTGGCGTCACCGCTGAAAATTCGGTTGCCGATTTTAAAACAATCGTCGGTGGCATCACCGGAACCATTGGCGGCCAATCAGTTGTGTTCGGTAACAGAGCCTGCGTTGAAGCGCTTAAAATTACGACCGGCGATCTTTTACCGAAAGCAGACTCCTTTGCGTCCGAAGGGCGCGGCGTCAGTTGGCTGGCTGATCGGGGCACAGGCAAGGCACTGGCGATCATCGCGTTCTCGGACGTCGCCAAGGATACCGCCCGTTCCGCGGTGGCCGCATTGAAAGCGATGGGGATCACGCCGGTTATGCTGACGGGTGACGGGCAAGGCGCTGCGGATCAAATCGCGCGCAATGTCGGCATTGAGAGCGTCTTTGCGGAAATCAAGCCGGCGGAAAAGGCGTCAACCATTGCGACACTTAAAGAACAGGGCGGCATCATAGCCATGGTCGGCGATGGTGTGAATGATGCCCCGGCACTGGCAGCGGCTGATGTGGGGATTGCGATGGGGTCGGGCACTGCTGTCGCAATCGAGACCGCCGGAATAACCTTGATGCGGAGCGATCCGCGAATGGTATCCGATGCGATCCGCCTGTCAAAACGGGTCGTGATGACAATCCGCACGGGCCTGTTCTGGGCTTTCGCCTATAATGTGATCGGGATACCGCTCGCCGCTATGGGCGTGCTGTCACCCGTATTCGCCGGAGCGGCAATGGCGCTTTCAAGCGTCAGCGTCGTTGGCAACGCCCTCACACTGCGCTTGTGGCGGCCTCAAGCGAATGATTGAAGCCTTCTCAACCTAATCCCCGAAGCTGAAGGGCGAGATGTTGCGCACTGCCTCGTCGATGCGCAAACGGCGTTTCATGGGCGGTGCCGCGCGTTGCGCACAATTTGGCCGCTCGCATAGGCGGCAATTGACGCCGATTGGCGTTGTAACAGGCGATTTGAGATCGATGCCGCGGGCGTAAATCAGGCGGTGCGCATATTTGAGTTCGCAGCCAAGTCCGATGACGAATTGACTTTCGGCTTCACCCCAACCGGTCGATGCGCGTCGGGATTGGCGCGCCATCGAGAACCATTTGGCACCGTCCGGCATTTCGATGATTTGGGTCAGGATTTTGCCCGAGACTTGAAAGGCCTCGTGGATATTCCAAAGCGGGCAGGTGCCACCAAATCGCGAAAATGGAAAGCTCCCCGCGGAAAACCGCTTCGAGACATTCCCCGCCTGATCAATCCGGATCAGAAAAAATGGTATTCCGCGCGCGCCGGAGCGACCCAGCGTTGTCAGACGATGGGCAACCTGCTCGAAACTGGCCTGAAATCTCGCTCCGAGAACATCCGTGTCATAGTCGATGCTCTCGGCCGCTTCGAGAAATTTGGCATAGGGCATCATGAGTGCAGCGGCGAAGTAATTTGCGAGTGAGACACGTAAGAGCGCTTTCGCCGGGCCATCCTGCGGCTCAAAACGGTCGGCGATTGATCCGATAACGCTCCCGAATTCGGTCAATCCGATTTGATACGCCACTTGAAACGTACGCCCCGCCTGATCACTCATTTCAGACAACATCAGCCGCCGCCGGTGAAAATCAAATCGCCGGATTGAGCCGGGCATCACCTCGACAGGAAAGATCTGCACCTTGATCCCGTGATTGGCCTTCATGCGTTGGCAAAGCGCATCAAAAAGAGGTTCACCGCTTGGCACCGCTTCATTCCAGACAGTTTCCGCGGCTTCCTCAAGTTCGGGAAAGTGATTGTTCGCGGACTGGATCAGGTCGCGAACCCGGTCAACCGGGTTATCAGAGCCGGCCCCCTCGCTCCGGTCATGATCAAGGTCGGAAACGGATCCCGCCCCGCTTTCCGATGATCGCAAATCGGCATAGGCACCGTAGAGTTTTTGGATCGCCTCGCCGATGGAAGGCGCAAGCGTGGTCAGTTCCCGTAATTCGTCTTTTGAAACGGTCACGGAGCGAAACACGGGATCCGAAAAAATCTCCTCCATCTCTCCTGCAAGACGCGTCTCTTCCTCGCGGGCAAAAGAACGCGGATCGACATTATAGGCTTCTGCCAAACGGATCAGGACCTGCGCCGTAACGGGCCGTTGATTGCGCTCCATCAGATTGAGATATGACGTGGAAATGCCAAGCTCTCCCGCCATACCGCTTTGAGAGAGCCCCAATTCGCGGCGGAGACGCCGGATACGCGCCCCTGCGAGAATTTTTCGACCGGCCTCGATCATGGCTCACCTGTTTCAAAAAACATACAAAAATTTACAAATTAACAATAACACATTTTGTTAAATCATACAGTATGACTTTTTCATCAATTTGTCCATCTAGCGTATTTTGAAGTTTTAACTCTATATAAATTGATGAAAATCGGGCGTTTGACCAGATTTGAACTTTAGTTATCGAGTCACCGATTTTGTAAAATAATGTGAACGATACCGGAACTGCAATTGGAGATTCAAATGACCAAGGCCACTTTTGACGATCTTGTCCCTCAAGCCCCCAAAGGCCGTTTTGACGGAGTACGTCGAACCCATACAGCGGAGGAGGTTCTCCGGTTGCGCGGGTCCTTTCCGATTGCGCACACTCTCGCCGAGCGCGGTGCCAATCGGCTGTGGGAACTGATGAAAGACGAGCCCTTCGTGAATGCGCTTGGTGCCGTGACAGGCAATCAGGCCATGCAAATGGTCCGCGCCGGGCTCAAGGCAATTTACCTGTCGGGGTGGCAGGTGGCGGCCGATGCCAATACAGCTGGCGCGATGTATCCCGACCAATCCCTCTATCCTGCCAATGCCGGCCCTGAATTGTGCCGCCGGATCAACCGGACCTTGAAGCGCGCGGACGAGATCGAGCATTCTGAGGGCGGGGCGAAACGGGAGTGGTTTGCGCCAATCGTCGCTGATGCCGAGGCAGGCTTCGGCGGCCCCTTGAACTCCTATGAAATCATGAAGGCCTATATCGAGGCGGGCGCAGCTGGCGTCCATTTCGAGGACCAGCTCGCCTCCGAGAAAAAATGCGGCCATCTCGGCGGGAAGGTTCTGATCCCGACCTCGGCGCATGAGCGCAATCTCTCGGCAGCAAGACTCGCCGCCGATGTGATGGGCGTTGCGTCCGTCATCGTCGCCCGGACCGACGCCGAGTCAGCACGGCTGATCACATCCGATGTCGATCCCCGTGACCGCCCGTTTATCGAGGAGAACTCGCGGACGCCCGAAGGCTTCTATCGTTTGAAAGAGGGTACGGGTCTTGACCATTGCATCTCGCGCGGACTCGCCTTCGCTGAATTGGCCGATTTGATCTGGTGGGAAACCTCGCACCCCGACCTGAAGGATGCCAAGATTTTTGCTGAAGCGATCCAGAAGAAGTTCCCCGGAAAAATGATGGCCTATAATTGCTCGCCCTCCTTCAACTGGAAGGCCAAGCTGGACGAAGCGACAATCGCCAAGTTCCAGCGCGAACTGGGCGCAATGGGCTACAAGTTCCAATTCGTAACCCTTGCCGGCTTCCACGCCCTCAATCACGGCATGTTCGAATTGGCACGCGGCTATAAGGACCGCGGCATGGCAGCCTATTCAGAGCTTCAAGTGGCAGAGTTCGCCTCTGAGGCCGATGGCTACACTGCAACCCGCCACCAACGCGAAGTCGGCACTGGATATTTCGACCTCGTGGCAACCGTCATTTCGGGAGGCCAGTCGTCAACCACCGCGATGGGCGAGTCGACCGAGAAGGCCCAGTTCAGCGGACATCAACTGGCAGCCGAATAGGCGGCCCTATTTTTCAAACGGAGGCTTCAATGGCACGAACACATGTGAAAGAGCGAACTGAGACGATGACATCCGAAATGGACGACGCCCAGAAGAGCGCCATCCGGATGTTGGCGAATGATCTTCACCGGCTGAACCAGGCGGTCATGAAGGCGGTGGAAACCGGACTGTCCGTCGAACTGCAGCGGACAGCTCGACACCACGCCGAAGGTGGCTACTGGGGTGACCTGCTGATGCCGATTGTCGTCAAGCAGAAGTGATTTTTCGACCAAACTGGTAACAAAATCTACATGCGATCCGAATCGGGTCGCATGTTCCAGTGTTTGAACCAGTTAACTGGAACAGATAGGCCTATTTTTTCCACTGTATTTCCGTCAAATCATTGACTGGAATGGGTACGTTCTCCCACAATCCCGTGAGATTAGCGTTCCAGACGCCACTCTTCGGCAGGAGGAAAAGGAACACATTGACACAGTCCTCGGAAAGAATTTTCTGAGCCTTTTCAATGAGTTCAAGGCGCTTTTTCTGATCAGTCGTCGCCGAAAGCTCTGTTATAACAGCCTTATAGGCCGGACTGTGGTAATCAAAGTAATAATCATCCCGTGCATAGATATCGAGATCAAGTGGCTCTACATGTGAAATAATCGTCAAATCGTAGTTCCGGCCTTTGAAAACATCCGATAACCATTGTGCCCATTCAACAGGAATTATTTCTACATCAATACCTACTTGTTTCAGCTGAGATGCAATGATCTCTCCTCCACGCCGTGCATATTCTGGCGGAGGTAAAACAAGTTTCAATTTGAAATCTTTAGGAATCCCTGCTTCAAGTAAAAGTTTTTTAGCTTGAGCTGAATCATAAGGATACCGCCCTGTCAGATCAATATAACCGGGGCTAGTTGGCGAATAATGCGACCCGATCGGCTGTCCGATACCGAACATCGCACCATCAATAATCGCTTTTCGATCAACAGCATAAGCTAATGCTTGGCGAACTCGAATATCATTCAGCGGTGCTTTACCATTATTGATCGCAAGGATGGTTTTACCTTCTGTATTCCCCACAACTACTGTGAATCGGGGATCAGAACGGAACTGGTCAAGGTTCTCGGGCGCCGGGTAAATCGGGAAAGCATCGATATCCCCCGCCATCAAAGACGTGTAAGCCGCTGAAGAATCAGCAATAAATTTGATGGTAGCCCGCTCGAGCGCAACAGGTTTCCCCCAATAAGCTGGATTGCGCTGGAGCTCGACACTCGCACCCCGAATCCAGTTCTTGAAGATAAAAGGCCCCGTACCAATCGGATTTGTCTTGTTATTCTCAGCACTTACAGCCGAAACAATGACAGCGGCAGGCCATCCAAGATTAAACAAAAACGCCCCAGTCGGCCGCTTTAGTCTGATGGTGAGCGTCGCCGGATCGTTAACCTCGATGGACTCGATTGGTTCAAAAAGCACCTTTTGAGGGTTCACACTCGCATCACCACGGGCACGATCGAACGAAAATTTGACGGATTCAGCCGAAAACGGTGCTCCATCATGAAATAAAACACCTTTTCGGAGGAAAAACACGTATATTTTGCCGTCCGGTGATATATCCCATGATGACGCAAGTGCGGGCTTTACCTCGCCGTTACGATCAATCCGTGTGAGCCCCTCAAAAATATTTGCATAACCCACCTCACCAATCGCAGCCGCCGCTCCCGCGGTCGGATCAAGGTGGGGAGGCTCAAGCCGGACGCCTATAATTACATCATTTCGAGGGGCGGCAGACGCAAACGCGACGCTTCCGATGAGAAGGCCTAGAGTTAAAAAAAGACATACAAGCGATTGAAGTTGTTTCAATTTTCATCCCCCCGGATTAGCTTATGTTGCAATGCAACAAATTGCTTTTAGATTGAGAGTAGCACAATTGCAAGAACGCTCGATCTGACGACTTAAACATCAATCCGTGTAATAACTTCGTCCGCGATGGCAAGCGATGCTGTTAGTCCCGGGCTTTCAATTCCAAACAGGTTGACAAGACCTCTCACACCATGAATTTCCCGACCATCAATCCTGAAATCCGGAGCCGGATCGTTAGGCCCAGAGATTTTAGGACGAATGCCTGAATAACCGGGAAAAAGTGCATTATCGGGTAACCCGGGCCAATAACGACGAATAGCAGTATCAAACCCATTGGCGCGCTTGGGATCAACATCGTATTCGATGGCATCCACCCATTCAACATCTGGTCCGAAACGCGCTTGTCCTGCAAGATCAAGTGTTAAATGGACGCCGAGACCATGCGTGTGAGGAGCTGGATAAATCAATCTGCTGAAAGGTGCTCTGCCGATCAAATTGAAGTAATTCCCTTTCGCATATCGTGTCTGAGGCACGAAGGCACGATCAAGACCGATCATTGATTGGGCCGCTGTCGACGCATGTAGGCCGGCGCAATTGATGAGTGATCCGCAATTGAGGCGCATCGGATCCGCACCTCCAGTTTGAACCGTAATAGCGTTGCCGCTGACATCAGCGAATTGAAACGGAGTATTGAAGGCAATCATTGCTCCATGATCTTCGGCATCTCCTTGAAGAGCAAGCATGAAGGCGTGGCTATCGAGAATCCCGGTTGAAGGCGAATGCAGTGCAGCAATACAAGATAGTGCTGGCTCCATGCGTTGAGCAAGCTCTCCAGAGATAACGACAAGCTCCTCAACTCCGTTCACCAAGCCCTTTTGATGAAGACCTTCGATCGTCGATAGTTCAGAAGAGTCGTTAGCGACGATTAACTTTCCACAGCGACGATAGGGAACATGGTGATCGTCGCAGAAGCCATAAAGTAGCTTTCGACCTGCAACACAGAGTTGGGCTTTGAGGCTTCCCTCCGGATAATACAGGCCTGCATGAATCACCTCGCTATTGCGAGACGATGTTTCTGTTCCAATGGCTTCGGTAGCTTCAATCACGATCACGGAGCGTCCGGAGAGCGCAACCGCACGCGCAGCCGCAAGGCCCACCACGCCCGCTCCGATAATAATTGTATCAATGTCGGTCACAATCCAGTTTCCCGTATCTCACCATTCTCGTTGCCGAAGTTATCGATTACGTCAAGCAAGTGTCGCCACGAGATTAAAGGTTCGACACTTGCGGGTTGTGAATTTCTAGATCAGATTAAGGAAAGGGTCCCCTTCATAAGAACGAAATTAAACTCCATGTCATTGAATTTATTTAACCTTTCTGGACGTCTCGCTCTCGTTACCGGATCAAGTCAAGGTATCGGCCTTGCCATGGCGGCTGGGCTGGCTCGTGCTGGAGCGCATGTTGTCCTGAATGGACGTGATCCGAACAAGCTGGAAATTGCAGCCAAAAGCCTCATTGACGAGGGGCTGACTGTATCGACTTCTGCCTTTGACGTTTCTGATTCGCACGCGGTTGAGATCGCTGTTGCCGCTATTGAAGAGAATATTGGCCCAATCGATGTTCTCATCAATAATGCCGGAAAACAACACCGCGGTGCAGCGGAAGAGTTCACTGATGAAGCTTGGCACGATATTTTCAAAATAAATGTTGATGGCGTTTTTTTCGTCGCTCGCGCAGTGGGGCGTCGGATGATTGTTCGCAATCGCGGCAAGATTGTTAATATTGGCTCGGTCCAAAGCGAACTCGGGCGCCCAACCATCGTGCCTTACACCGCGACAAAGGGCGCGGTTAAGATGATGACCAAGGGCTTATGTGCCGAATGGGCCAAACATGGCATTCAGGTGAATGCGATCGCGCCGGGCTATTTTGTAACAGAGCTCAATAAGGCTTTGGTCGAAAATAAGGATTTCAGTGACTGGCTTTGTAAACGAACTCCCGCAGGACGCTGGGGCAATGTCGAGGAATTGGTCGGAGCTGCAATCTTTCTGTCTTCCATGGCATCAAACTTTGTGAATGGTCATGTTTTGATGGTTGATGGCGGTTTGACAGCTAGCGTTTAGGACTGATTGGGTTCATTAGAATTTTTAACTTCAATAAAAAACTGAGGATGATGCAAATGAGCAAGCCATATGACGATATTCTTCCGACACCCTTTGAAGTGCTCGATAAGCGTGCAGCGGGATTGTTCAATGGTACGGCCAAGTTGGAGCGTCTTTATGTCGGTTGCCGTTGGGCTGAAGGTCCCGCTTATTTTCCGGCCGGGCGTTATCTGATCTGGTCCGATATACCGAATAATCGGATTATGCGTTATGATGAAACGGACGGAAACGTGTCTGTGTTCCGGTCGCCTTCCAATAATACAAACGGCCATACCGTTGATCGGCAAGGGCGGCTTATCGGCTGCGAACATCTCGGTCGACGAGTGTCACGAACGGAGATTGATGGCTCTATCACTATTCTCGCTGATCGTTTTGAGGGCAAACGTTTTAATTCGCCCAACGATGCCGTTGTAAAGTCGGATGAGTCTATTTGGTTTACCGATCCTGCTTATGGAATTGATTGGGATTATGAAGGCGAGCGCGCCGAAAGTGAAATTGGCGGATGCCACGTTTACCGTATTGACGGCAAAACCGGAGCGATAACGCAGGTAGCGACTGATTTTGTAAGGCCAAACGGTCTCGCATTTTCGCCAGATGAAAAAAAGCTTTACATCGTAGATACTGGCGCAACTCATGTCGAAAATGGCCCGCGGCATATGCGCGTGTTCGATGTTGATGGTGCCAAACTCAAGAATGGTAAGCTGTTTGCAACCTGTACAAATGGTCTTTTTGACGGATTCCGCGTGGACGAAGATGGCCGTATTTGGACCTCTGCAGGCGATGGCGTGCATGTATATGATCCGGACGGCACCATGATTGCGAAGGTTAATGTTCCTGAAATAGTCGCAAATGTTTGCTTTGGCGGACGTCATCGAAGCAGACTTTATATCTGTGGGACGACTTCTCTGTATTCATACTTTACGCTAACCCGAGGTGCTAAGACATTTTGATTTGTTGCAGAAAACTACTGTCCCGCGTTTGTTTTGTCGCGGGACAGTTAACTTCTAAACTCACATGCCCGTTTTTGCTCGGACGTTGAAATTCCCAGCAAAGCATATAGCGGACAAAATCCGACAAGCGCCGTGAGGATTGGTACAATTCCGATCCATCCGATCCAGCCCCACTCCGTCGCCGGAACACCAATCGGGATTGAAAATGCAATCAAAATCAACCCGAGAACGACCCTAACGGCACGGTCAATAGGCCCCATATTTGTATTCATGTCTTAAACTCCCTTTCTTGCCATCGGGAAGGGGGAGAGTGGACGATCAGAACTCTCAGGTCGCTTATGCAGATCAACCGAGCCCTTAAATTATCAGTCGATCGATTGACCCTGTTTTCTCAGAGTTGATCCACGAATGATCCAGGCCAAAACAAGCACAACAACGACACCTGCGATTGAAACCGGCAGTTCAAGAGCCTTGATCGTTTCTTGGGCCGTAATCGTCCTAAGCCAGGGATCGCTGACAGCCATTTTTCCAGCTACCCAACCGAGGAGGCCTGCCCCTAGCCAAACAAGCAGCGGGTAGCGCGAAATCAGGGCAAGCAATAATGTCGAGCCACCAATAATCAGAGGGATCGACAAGAGGACACCAAACACGATTAAAGAAAAATCACCGTCAGCAACGGCCGCGATTGCCACAACGTTGTCGAGGCTCATCACAAGATCTGCAATCGCAATGGTTCGCACCGCATGC
>Ga0209358_10000900_pt1 | contig 24953 bp, 23 predicted proteins | sample LauGreFa1BDMLBSN_2_FD_187574 | JGI IMG/M metagenome (GOLD analysis project Ga0209358, IMG submission 187574) | Freshwater lake microbial communities from Lake Michigan, USA - Fa13.BD.MLB.SN (SPAdes) (version 2) | ecosystem: Environmental > Aquatic > Freshwater > Lake | place: Lake Michigan, USA...
CCCCATAAGTACTACTTAAAACAGTGTCTTTAGATTTTAACTTGTACTCAATATTTAATTTTACATATTGCCCTTGTGCCAATGGCTTTGAATTACCACTACCATGTGTAATTTTGTAAAGCATTCCAGAAGGGGCTTTTTCATATTGATTACAACTTGCAAACAATACAATAGCAGCTACTAACTTTAAAGTTGATTTTATCATTTTTATTTTAATTGTGTTAATTGTGATTTATAGTTTTCTATTATGTTTTTAAAATCGTCAAATGTTTCATCCACTGATTTTGAAGATCTTCCTCCGGCAGCATTCGCATGTCCACCACCTTCAAAATGAGTTCTTGCAAATATATTAACATCAAAGTTACCTTTGCTTCTAAAACTCCACTTTCTTTCTTCTTCTCGATCAATTACTATGGCTGCAAATTTAATACCTTCAATTGATATTAAATAATTTACAAGGCCTTCTGTATCCCCTGTTTTTAACTCAAATTTGTAAATATCTGTTTTAGGGATTGCCATAATTGCCGTTTTAAATTCTGGCAAAACGGTCATCCTATTCAAAAACGCATTTCCCATGAATTTTAAGCGTCCTTCCGTTGAATTATCATAGATATTTTCATGAATTTTAGCATGATGCAAACCCAATTCTTTCAAATGGGCTACAATTTTATGAACTGACGCAGTCGTTGAGGGAAAACGAAATGACCCAGTATCTGTCATTAATCCAGTATATAAACAAGTGGCTATATCCAGATTAATTAAATTACTATGCCCAGATTGAACGATAAAATCATACACCATTTCACAGGTAGAACTCATTTTTACATCACTTATTCCAAATGCAAAAGACGGAGTATCAGGTTGTTGGTGATGGTCAATTAATATTTTTAATGCTTTGGCATCCCTAATGATTGGTTCTAAATGCTTTGTTCTATGTAGTATATTAAAATCCAAACAAAATACATAATCAGCAGCTGCCACAATTTCACTGGCTTCTTTCTTATTTGCCTCAAAATCAATGACTTGATCTACACCAGGCATCCAATCTAAAAACTGCGCCCAATTGGTAGGTGAAATCACAGTTACCTCATGACCCAGTTGTTTCAAAAAATGGTACAAACCAAGCGTAGAACCCATTGCATCCCCATCTGGCTTTTGATGTGCAGTGATTACAGCCTTAAAAGGTTGATTAAGAATTGGGTAAAATTGTTCAATTGCTTGCATAAGTGTACAAATTTAACATAAATCAGATGTTTTTCAGTAAATTTGCGCCTTCAATTAAAAACTTTCAACAAAATATATGAGTAACAGCACATTTACAATGATTAAACCTGATGCTACATCAAAAGGTTACACAGGGGCAATTTTAGATCAAATTATCAAAGCCGGCTTCAAGGTGAAGGCAATGAAATGGACAAATTTAACGCCAGCACAAGCTGGTCAATTTTATGAAGTTCATAAGGAGCGTCCATTTTATGGAGAATTAGTTGACTTTATGAGCAGTGGCCCAATTGTAGCGGCTATTCTAGAAAAAGAAAATGCAGTGGCTGATTTTAGAACATTAATCGGAGCAACTAACCCTGCACAAGCTGCTGAAGGTACGATTCGCAAGAATTTTGCTGCATCTATTGGCGAAAATGCTGTTCACGGAAGTGATAGTGATGAAAACGCGCAAATTGAAGGCAATTTCTTCTTTTCTAGATTAGAAAGGTTTTAATGCAATTTTAATACTGTATTTACGAAAAGCACCTCCATTGGGGTGCTTTTTTATTTTTTAGCTCCTCTTGTTTTTGGCTTGCCGTATTTTTTCTGCATTACTTCTTTATGATTCTTACGCTTATTCACTTTGCTATTTTTTGCAGACTTTTCATGAAAAGCTGGTCCAGATTCTTCTTTTTTTGTAACCTTCGTTTGAATGATCTTCATTCGAATCTTTGGCTTTTCATCTTCCGTTAAAATAGCTGAAATTTCAAGTTCCTCAGGTAATGACAACATTGGGATATCTTGTTTCATTAAGTTTTCAATCCCCTTTTGTAATACCTTTTCTTTTTCTGTAATAAAAGTAATAGCAATCCCTTTTTTATCTGCACGACCAGTACGGCCAATACGATGAATATAATTTTCTGGCACATCAGGCGTGTCAAAATTAATTACATGGGTAACCTCTGCGACATCAATACCTCTGGCCATGACATCAGTTGCAATGATATATTTGAAAACACCAGCTTTAAACTGCTTAACTGTATTGAAACGATAATTCTGATCCTTATTCGAATGTATCACCCCTACTATTTCAGGAAATTTAATTTCAAGTTGTTCAAATAATTGATCAGCCAAAGCCTTAGTGGCTGCAAATATTAACACTTTGGTCATTGCCTCATTTGTAGACAATAACAAGTTTAATAAATTTACCTTGGTATTAAAATTAGGAACATGATAAGCGGATTGAATAATATTTTCTAAAGGCGTTCCTGTAGGTGCCGCTTCAACTGTGATAGGTGCATTAAAATAGTCATGCATTAGTTTTTCAACATCATCAGTTATCGTAGCAGAGAAAAGTAAGTTTTGTCTTTTCTTTGGTAATAGTTCTAAAATATTAGTGATCTGTTTTCTAAATCCCAAATTTAACATTTCATCCATTTCATCAATGACCAATTTTTTGATCATCTTAGTTTTAAATGCACCATTCATGATTAAATCAAATAATCTTCCTGGAGTTGCCACTAATACATCCACCCCTTTTTCAACTTCAATTTGTTGCGTATTTATATTCACACCTCCAAAAACACCCACAGTAATTACGCTCATGTAAGTCGTTAATATTTTTACCGATTCTACTACTTGCACCACTAATTCACGAGTTGGAACGATGATTAAAATTTGGGGATCTTTATTTTTGTCGTATTTCCATTGTCTTAAACAAGGAAGTAAATAACCGAATGTTTTTCCTGTTCCAGTTTGCGCAATTCCACAAACATCCGCCCCAGACATCACAATTGGGAATACACGATGTTGAATGGTGGTAGGCGTTGAAAAGCCCGCATCTTCTAGGGATCTTAATAAAGGTGTATTTAGGTTTAAATCTTGGAATGTCATAGCGCTTAAATGTGGTACGAAGGTAGTTGATTAAAAGCGCTTAAATCACTAAATAATTGGCTATTTGGCTTCTGGAAAGACCAAATTTACTGAAATTCAATATTTTATAAATATTTGGTGCAAGAGGTATATCATTGCCTTAAAAATATTATATTTAAAAATTGCTAGTATCAATGAACCAATAATATATTAATTAAAAAGAATAAAAATGAATTACACAAAAACCGGGAATTCTATGTTAATAAGAATAATAAAAAGTGTGCCACTATTTATTATTTTATTACAAAGCACTGTTTTATTTAGTCAGAACGATGACAATATTAATAGCAGAGATATCTTATACCTTACTTCTGGTGGAAAACTCATCCCACAACAAGCAATCATGGATATTAGGCATTATACTATTGCATTAGAAGTAGATATGGTAAAAAAGTCAATCAATGGCGCTACAGAAGTTAGTTTAAACCTATCTAAAAAAACTGATACACTATTACTTGATTTAATTCATTTATATGCAGTTACAAAAGTAAAAGTGAATAATAAGCCAGTCTCATTTTATCAACACGATGATAAAATATTTATTACCAACACCACCGGTTTTGAAATAGGTAATCAAAAAGTTTTAGTAGAATACAATGGTATTCCTCCTGTTGCTGTTAAACCACCTTGGGATGGTGGTTTTACTTGGGCAAAAGATACAAATGGCAATGATTGGATGTCCATTAACATACAAGGGGAAGGTGGAAAAATGTATTTCCCATGTAAAGATCATCCAAGTGACGAGCCTAATGAAGGGGCCGATTTAAAAATTACCATTCCTTCAAACTTAATGGTAGCAGGCCCTGGATTATTAATGGGCGTGACAACAAAAAAGAACAAATCAACCTACCATTGGAAAACCAATTACACTATTAGTAATTACTGTATTTTATTCAATATTGGCAAATACAAAGTGATCAAAGATGAATACACTACTGTTTTAGGAACCAAAGTGCCTATTGAATATTATGTATTAGAAGTAGATACGATGCATGCGAAAAAAGTGATTGAAACACGAAAAAGAGATAGTAAAATATTAGAGAAATATTTTGGAGAATATCCATGGGCAAAAGAAAAGATTGGTATTGCAGAAGTACCTAATTCAGGAATGGAACATCAAACCATGATCACCTTTGATAATAAGTTTAGTTATAAAACCATTAATGGACAAGAATACTCCGCAAATTTATTACACGAATATGCGCATGAGTGGTGGGCAAATAAAGTAACCAATAAGGACTGGGGGCATATGTGGATACAGGAAGGTATTGGAACCTATGCAGAAGCATTAACCATGTTAGAAATTGGAGGCGAGGCTGCCTATGATGAAATTATTGCTGGACATCGTAAAAATTCTAGAAACAAAATGCCCATTGTTCCTGCAGTGGACGAAGCCACTGAGGAACAAGTATATTCTGGAGGAGACATCTATGGCAAGGGCTCCTTTTTTATGCATAGTTTACGCTATGTCATTGGAGATGAATTGTTTTTCCCAACTTTAAAAAAATTGGCGACTGATACAAAATACACCTATGATAATTTTGTAACCACCGCAGATGTTGAACAATTATTTAGTACCGCTTCCAATAAAAATTTAAAACCATTTTTCGATTTTTATTTAAGAACTACCAAAGTATTAGATATCACCGTTAAGGAAGTGGGATTCCAGAAATTCCAAATAAAAATCAATAATCACTTTATGGATTTACCCTATGATATTTTAGCGAATGGCAAAACTACTAGAACTATTATCCCAAATGAAGGAATCATAGTAAATAGCGCAACCCCTCCTCAGGTGGATGCAAAAGGTAATTACTTGAAAAAAATAACACTACAATAATGAATAAACTACCAAAATATTTTTTCAATCTTCTCTTATATACCCTACCGTTATTTGCATGGGCTGATCAATATCCAATCAATAAAAATATAGACATCAAACACTATGTTTTTCAATTACGCCTAACTGACAGCAATGATGAAATTATTGGAACTACCCAAGTTACTGTTAATTTTAAGCAAGCAGGTTTGCAAAATTTTCGTTTAGACTTAATCAATAAAGCAACGGAAAAGAAAGACAAAGGAATGGTGGTAGATGGTGTTAGTATTTCGAATACTGCAGTGAATTATACACATGAAAAAGATGCATTAATCATAAGCTTACCAAAAAATTCTGTTGCCGATGAAACCATCACTTTTACTATTAAATACCATGGTATCCCTTTTGATGGATTAAGAATTGGTGCGACTAAATTTGGAGATCGTAGTTTTTTTAATGAAAACTGGCCAAATCGAGGCAGACATTGGTTACCCATTGTTGACCATCCGAATGATAAAGCGACTTCAGAATTTATTGTAACAGCCCCGGCCCATTATAAAGTAGTTTCAAATGGCTTGTTATTAGAAGAGTCAGATTTAGGAAATAATACAAAGCTTACACATTGGAATCAATCTGTTCCAGTTTCTTCTTGGTTATTTGTTTTAGGCGTTGCTGATTTTGCAGTACAATATGTGGATGATTTTGAAGGAAAATCAATTCAAACATGGGTGTATTCAAAAAATAGAGAAGCTGGATTTTATGATTTTAAAGAGCCTACTAAAAAGGTATTGGCATTTTATAGCAAGTACGTAGGCCCATACGCCTATGAAAAATTAGCCAATATCCAAACGCCTAGTGTGAATGGAGGAATGGAAACTTCTTCTGCTATTTTTTATGGTGAGGATTTAGTGAATGGCAAGCGTGATGAACGTACAAGAAATATAGTTATACATGAGATTGCACATCAATGGTTTGGTAATGCAGTGACGGAAACTACCTGGGATGATGCATGGTTAAGTGAAGGGTTCGCCACATTTTTTACTTTATTATTTATCGAAAATGAATATGGACAAGCGGAATATAACAAAGGGATAGTAAAGGCAAAAAAATCAGTAATGGATATGACTGTTAAAATGCCCGATTTTAGTATTGTAGCTCCTAGAACAGCTGAAAAAGAAGCGGTCACCACAGGTTTAACTTACCAAAAAGGTGCTTGGTTTTTACATATGTTAAGAGATAAAATAGGGGAACAAAATTTCAAAAAAGGAATTCAAGCTTATTATAAAAAGTTTTACAATGCGAATGCGACAACGGATGACTTTAGGATTGAAATGGAAAAGACATCAGGCAAGGATTTAAAAATATTTTTTAAGCAATGGTTGTATCAACCAGTGAATCCTAAGATTGAAGCTATTTGGAGTTACGATCCTGTCAATCACAAAATCAATATAAATTTAACGCAAACACAATTGACCGATTTCAATTTTGATTTACCAATCGAGATTGGTTACTATACGAAAGATAGTAAAACACCCATATTATTAAAATTGAATTTGAATAAAAAACAAGTTAGTCAATCATATAATGTAAAGGGTATCCCAGAAAATATAGAATTAGATCCAAGAAATGTTTTACTAAGCTCTAATACAATTACAAAAAAGTAACGCCACCTATTTTTTAAATTAATACTGTTTCCAATTTCTAAAATTGTATGAAAAAAATATTGATCCCATTTCTCCTTTTTAATATGCTGCAATTAAATGCTCAGCAAACAAAAAGACCTAATATTATTTTATTCTTAATTGATGATATGGGATGGATGGATAGTTCAGTTCCATTCGGTGACAGTATTGGATTTTTAAACAAGCAATTTAGAACACCGAATCTTGAATTATTAGCAAAGCAAGGCGTTAAATTCACGAATGCCTATTCAAATTCAGTTTGCACCCCTACCCGAACAAGTATATTAACTGGAATGAATGTAACACAACATGGGGTAACCAATTGGACTTCTCCAGTGAAAAACAATTCCACCGATGCCAAAGATGATCAATTTAATCCAGCACCCTGGAAAATAAATGGTGTTGATATTAAAAGTATCACTACTTACCCGCACATATTAAAGCAAGCAGGTTATTATACAATACATGTGGGAAAAGCGCATTGGGGGCCAGCTGGCACGCCAATGTCAAACCCATTAAATGTAGGATTTATGGTTAATATTGCAGGACATGCAGCCGGACATCCACAAAGTTATTATGGTAAAGATAATTATGGAAATATTCCCGGGAAATCAACCTATCAATCTGTGCCTGATTTAATGAATTACCATGGGTCTGACACTAATTTAACAGAAGCACTTACACTAGAAGCAATAAATAGTATAGAAGAACCTATTCGATTAAAAATGCCATTTTATTTAAACATGTCACATTATGCAGTTCATGTTCCAATACAACCTGATGTTCGATTTTATCAATCCTACTTAGATGTAGGTTTAGATACCCCAAATGCAAAATATGCAAGTATGGTTGCCTCCATGGATAAAAGCTTGGGTGATATTATGAAATATCTTACTGCAAAAAATATTGCAAAAAATACCATCATTATATTTATGAGTGACAATGGCGGCTTAAGCCTAAGCGGTGCAAGAGGGAAAAACGCGCATGTTCAAAATTTGCCTTTACGCGCAGGCAAAGGCTCATTATATGAAGGAGGAATTCGAGTTCCAATGATTGTAAAATGGCCAGAATTCGCAAAAGCAAATACATCCAATAATCAGTATGTTATTGCAGAAGATTTTTTCCCCTCTATTCTTGAAATGGCTGGAGTCTCTAACACTAAAACGATTCAACGTGTGGATGGCAAAAGTTTTGTTCCATTATTAAAGAATAATAAATTATCAGATACGAATCGTATTTTGGTATGGCATTACCCGAATAAATGGATTGAGGGTGACGGGCCAGCAATTAATTATAAATCAGCCATTAGGCAAGGAAGCTGGAAATTAATATATGATTTAAGAAACGGCCATAAAGAATTATATAATTTATCAAATGATATTGGTGAACAATTTGATTTATCAATGAAACAACCTGCAAAAACCATACAACTAAATAGTTTACTTAAGGAATATTTGGAAAAAAACAATTCCCCAATGCCCAGTTATAGGCATAATTCAAAAAAGGTGGAAATATTGATGAATTAATTAACTTTACAGTCTTAAAAGTAAGCATGCGCAACAAAGATAATAAAGGTTTAAAGAGTGCTGTCATCACGGTACTCTATTTGATGGTACACTTTGTTTCTGATTTTGGCGGTGCTGATGTGATGGGCGCTCAATGGTTGTATACAAGTTCCCCCTTCGTTCAGTTTTAACAATTATTAATTTGAAATTTCAACCAATCAGTTCGAAGTTCTTTACACCCATATTGGCCTTATATTAATATGGAACTTTCACCCCATATCTTTCACATACCTTTCGATATGCTGACAAATCATTTTTGGTATTATCGGAGAAACCTCATCCGTTATGATTAGGTGTTATTTCAACCTTACAGATTACTATCCGACGTCTGACCCTACCTTCTTAATAGAACCACAAAGGGCTAACTATTGAGTATAGGTGGGTGATATCTCTTTGACCCTATGATGGAGAGATATACCACCTATATATATAAACAAACTAACTCAAACAACCACTTTTAGTTATTATTTTCTTTATTTATTTTTTTAGCCTCATTTAAATCAATACGCGCATTAAAGCTATGTTTCTGTAATAAAGATAACAATCCACTTCCGTCAATTAGCGTAATTGGTTTATCCTTAGCGAATTCATAAGCATCTGAACCATAATATGAAGTGGTTACTAAAATCCCCTTTGTTGCACCTTCATTCATAACAGTACCATATAAATCTCTTACAGCAGATACACCTACAACATTTGTATACCTTTTAGATTGTATAACAATTTTACCACCTCTAATAGGGTCGGGATCAAAAGCAACTGCATCAACACCTCCATCTCTGCTCGTTTGTGTAACTTTCACTTCACCACCATTAACTTCAAATTCTTTTTCAAATAATTCTCTTATTAAATGTTCAAATTCTTCCCAACCTATTGCAGCAATATTGGTAGTATTTGAAATATTTTTTAAAACTGCTTCTGATTGAACAAACCTTTTATCCTCTTTGTTAATATTCAAAATTGGAGCAATTGCTGTATATTCTGATAATTGTACAGCAGATATCCCTTTTAATCCTTTAAATGCATCATATGGATTAATTTGTTCTATATTAATATCCAATATTGATTGTTTCTTAGCACTTATTGTTAGTATGCATTTATTTTCAAATTTACCATTTTTGGGATTAATTGAATTTATCCACCCATTAAATGAAATTGTTTCTATTAATGAATTAGTATCAGAATTACAAATATCATTAAGTACTCTAAATACAACTTTATATATAAACTCATTATATATAGTATTTAGTTCTTTAGGATTATACTCTTTTTCAACAAACTGATCTTTAGTTTTTAAATATTTAAAGATTAGTTCCTTATCAATTAAGTAGTAGTTGATTTGTTAAACCATTAAATTTCAAAAGATTATATACTAACCAAAAAAGCAATAATTTCAAAAATTCGGTGGGGTAATTGGTGGGGTATTCATTTAAAAAAAAAGCCATTGTATAAAACATTGAAATACAATGTAATACAAAGGCTTTAATTTATATGGTCGGGTGAACAGGATTTGAACCTGCGACCACACGCCCCCCAGACGTGTACGCTACCGGACTGCGCTACCACCCGATTCATTAAAGCAACTCCTATAAAGTATTAGACAACAATCTAAATACACCTAAAATGGCCTATTTGACTGATTTTGAACCTAAAATATCAGGAATTCGGGTGTAAATATAACCCTAAATAGAAAAATCAAGGTATATTGCATTAAAATTTTACAGACCCGATGACAATTCTTCTAAGTCAAGTTAAAATTGCAGATACGAGGTCACCTTTTAATGGGTTGGTTAAAGATATTTTGATAAAAGACCAACAAATTGTTTCCATTACAGATAATTATAAAGGAGCGGCTGATCAGACCATCGATTTAAAAAATTCAATAGTTTCTCCCGGATTTATAGACCCATTTGTTCACTTTTGCGATCCAGGTATGGAACATAGAGAAACCTTAACCACAGGTTCCAATGCAGCAATAAAAGGTGGATTTACGAAAGTTTTTGTTGTGCCTAATACAACCCCCGTTATCGATAATAAATCACAGGTGACTTATGTAAAACAACATAGCCAAGAATTACCAATTCATATCATCCCCATTGGCGCATTATCTAAAAAAATAGAAGGAAAGGATTTAGCAGAGATGATTGATATGAATTCAAATGGTGCAGTTGCTTTTAGTGATGGACTATACCCTGTTCAATCAACATTATTATTTTTGAAAGCCTTACAATATGTAAAAGCTTTTGATGGTGTAGTTATACAAATGCCTATTGATAAAAGTTTAGGCAGCTTGGGTTTAATGAATGAAGGGATTCTATCAACGAAATTAGGCTTGCCAGGCATTCCAGCAATCGCTGAAGAATTAATTATCTCCAGAGATATTGAGTTATTAAAATATACCAATTCACAATTACATATTACAGGTGTAAGTACTGCAAAAGGAATTGCACTCATACGTAACGCTAAAAAAGAAGGTTTGAAAATTACATGTAGTGTAACTCCTTACCATTTATTTTTTACTGAGGAAGATTTAAAAGATTACAATACATTATTAAAAGTATTCCCGCCACTTAGAACTAAGCTAGACCAAGAAGCCTTATTCAAAGCGATAGAAGATGGCACCATTGATTGCATCAGCTCGCACCATATGCCGCAGGATTGGGATGCAAAAACAATTGAATTCGAAAATGCGAAAGCAGGTATTGCAAGTATTGAAACCAGCTTTGCTACTATTCAACATTTATTCCCTACATTATCTGATAATAGAATTTCAGAATTATTCTCACTAAATGCAAGAAGCATATTTAAACTAGATAACGCAGGAATTACAGAGGGCGCCGTTGCTGATTTGACTTTTTATAACAAAACAGAAACTACGCTACTATCACAAAAGGAATCTAAGAGCAAATCGGCCAACTCTCCTTTTTGGGATATTGAATTAACTGGAAAAATAAAAGGCATATTCAGTAAAGGCAAATTACATTTGGCTTAATAATAAAATACACAAACAAATAAAGATTATGGAAAATAAAGTAACTTCTCATATAGTCAAAGGCGCTATATTAAGTGCATTTGGAATTTTAATCAGTATTATAGTTACTGTATTTAACTTATATGAAGTAAGTTGGATTAACTACATTAACTATGCCATAACCATTGGCGGTTTAATTTACAGTTGTATTATGTATGCAAATGAAAATAATAACAACGTAACTTTTGGAAATATTTTCGCACATGGCTTTAAAACAACATCAGTCATCATCGTTATTACGGTAATATATGTGGCGCTTTCTTTAAAAGTATTATTCCCTGAAATGCCTGATAAAATACTTGATATTGCAAGAAAGAAAATGGCCGAAAATCCACAAATGACTGATGAGATGATTGAGCAAGGTCTAAGCATGACTAAGAAATTTTTATTACCATTCGCCATTGGTGGTGCCATCATTGGTACCGCGTTTATGGGTGTTATAGCCTCCTTAATTGGTGCCTGGGTTGCTAAAAAGAATCCAGTGGATCCATTTGCAGAACCTACTGCTTAATTATTTATATGCATATAAGCGTTGTCATACCACTTTTTAACGAAGCCGATTCATTACCTGAATTAATGGCATGGATACATCGTGTAATGCAATCCAATAACTTCAGCTATGAAGTGATTATGATTGATGATGGTAGTGATGATAACAGTTGGGGAACGATTTCCAATTTAAGAAAAGAATATGCAAATTTAAAGGGCATTAAATTTCAAAGAAATTATGGAAAGTCAGCAGCATTAAACGAAGGCTTCAAAGCTGCACAAGGTGATATCGTTATTACCATGGATGCTGACCTACAAGATTCTCCTGAAGAAATTCCAGAATTTGTAGAAATGATTAACAAACAAGGCTATCATTTAGTGAGTGGTTGGAAAAAGAGAAGATATGATAACACTTTCACTAAAAATATTCCTTCCAAAATCTATAATGCAGTAGCACGTAAAAGTTCAGGCATACAACTACATGATTTTAATTGTGGTATAAAAGCGTATCAATTAAAAGTGGTTAAAAGCATCGAGGTTTTTGGCGAGATGCATAGGTACATTCCTATCTTAGCCAAATGGGCAGGTTTTAAAAAGATTGGCGAAAAAGTGGTGGTACATCAAGCCCGTAAATATGGCACTACAAAATTTGGTTGGGAACGTTTTGTTAATGGGTTTTTAGATTTAATGACGATTCAATTTTTATCCAAATTTGGTAAAAAACCAATGCAATTTTTTGGGCTTATTGGTTCTTTATTTTTCATGATTGGTTTTATATCTTTTGGATTCATTGTCACAGGAAAATTTTTAGACCCTAATTATACAGTAACTAATAAACCTAGTTTTTATATCGCATTAACTTCCATGATGGTGGGTATGCAATTATTTTTAGCTGGTTTTATTGGAGAATTAGTGAATCGAAATGCATCTGAAAGGAATGTCTATTTAATCGAAGACAAACAAGGATGGTAAACAAATTGGTCATAATTGGCCCAGCTTGGCCCTTACGCGGTGGCCTTTCTGCTTTTGATGAAAAACTAGCTACGCAGTTTACAGAAAAAGGTATTCAAACACGCATTGATACTTTCTCCTTACAATACCCTTCCTTTTTATTTCCAGGGAAAAGTCAATATACGACCGATCCAAAACCAATTAATGTAAACATTGACATTTGTATAAATTCAATCAATCCTTTCAATTGGATCAAAATTGGACTTAAACTATACCGTGAAAAACCAGACTTAATTATAGTTCGTTTTTGGATTCCATTTTTAGCCCCTTGTTTAGGTACGATTTTAAAAATTGCTAAAAAAAACAAACATACCAAAGTTATTTCGATTATAGATAATATGATCCCACATGAAAAAAGAATGGGTGATCGTTTATTAACTAAATACTTCGTAAAAACAGTGGATGGATTTATCGCAATGAGTGAAAAAGTTAAAAATGATATAAAAACATTTTCACACAAACCTGTTTCTATTTCACCGCATCCCATTTTTAATCACTTCGGTAATCCAATAACAAAAATGGAAGCAAGGACGCAATTAGGATTACCACAACAAGATAAAACCATTTTATTTTTTGGTTATATACGTAAATACAAAGGCCTTGATTTATTAATTCAGGCAATGGCAAATGAAACGATTAAAAATTTAGGTATTCAATTAATAATCGTAGGTGAATTTTATGAGGACGCGAGTACTTACCATGATTTAGTTAATGCGCTTGGATTACAAAACCGTATTTCATTTTATTCCAATTATATACCGGATGGGGAAGTTAAAAATTATGTTTGTAGCGCTGATTTTATTATACAACCCTACAAAAATGCTACCCAAAGTGGCGTCACTCCCCTAGCTTATCATTTTGAAAAGCCAATGTTGGTGACCAATGTAGGCGGATTAGCAGATACGGTTCCCCACTTAAAAACAGGCATTGTGGTAGCACCTACTGCTGAAGAAATTGCTAAAGGCATCGAAACCTTATATGAATTAGGCGAAAAACACTTCATTCCTAATATAATAGAAGAAAAGAAAAAATATAGCTGGTCGCAAATGACCGAAAAATTTTTAGCTTTGTACCAAAAATTATAATTACGGATTTTAAAGCAAGCAACTATATATATGCATCATCAAAAAATTTCATCCATTATTAACGAATCAATTAAAGTAAAACAAACCCTTATGGGGGATGCGCACTTAATTGCCCAAATTGATACAGTCGTTAAAGTGATCACCACCGCCTTTCAAAATGGCAATAGTGTTTATTTTGCAGGTAATGGAGGAAGTGCAGCGGATGCACAACATTTGGCTGCTGAATTTTCTGGTCGTTTTTATAAAGACAGAAAAGCATTGCCTTCTGAAGCATTGCATTGTAACACTTCTTATTTAACTGCTGTGGCAAATGATTATAGGTACGAAGTCATTTATGCAAGATTAATAGAAGGCATAACAAAACCAGGGGATGTATTAGTGGGCATAAGTACTTCAGGGAATGCTGGAAATATTGTTAAAGCATTTGAAATGGCTAAAACCAAGCAAGTCGTTACCATTGGATTTACTGGATATAAAGGTGGTAAGATGAAAGAAATTTCAGACTACTTAATTAATGTTCCATCTAATGATACCCCACGAATTCAAGAGTCCCATATTTTAGTAGGACATATAATATGCGAATTAGTAGAAAGTAATATTTTTGGATAATTTCCGAATAAAATAAACAATTGCATTTTGTCATTTAACTTATCAGATATCAACCCCAATTGGACACTATTTTTAGATAGAGATGGTGTAATTAATGTTGAAAAGGACAATGACTATATTAAAACCTGGAATGAATTTGAGTTTTACAATGAAAGTATTGAAGCCCTACCCATTTTAGCGAACTTATTCAGAACCATTGTTATTGCCACCAATCAAAAAGGTGTTGGACGTGGTATTATGACCGAATCTGATTTGATTCAAATTCATGAGAATATGTTGCGAACCATAGAAACCATCGGTGGCAGCATTGATCATGTATTTTATTGTACTGATATTGAAAACGACTCCATAAATCGTAAACCGCAACCAGGTATGGCCTTACAAGCAAAAGAAATGTTTCCTTCGATTGATTTTAGCACTTCAATTATGGTAGGTAACAGACCTAGTGACATGGCTTTTGGTCGTAATGCAGGTTTACATACTGTATTTTTAGCCACAACCCATCCCGAAACTCCTTTCCCTGACCCAAGTATTGATTTTAGATTTAATACCCTTCTTGAGTTTGCAAATGCATTATCAAAATAATTTTAAGATAATGAAACAATTAATTTTAATTGGAGCAATACTTAGTTTATTAAACAGCAATGTTAAAGGGCAGACCATTTTCAATTACGATTCCACCGGGATACAATTACAAAAAATGGCTAGCCTAATACAGGAAGATACCATCCTTAGAAATCGATTAAATGCGGATAGTATTTTCACCAGAGCATTGGTACAAACCTTAAAAAATCCCTACTCCTATAAATTCAACTTTGACTCATTAACGGCGATTAAACATATTATTTCCCCTGATGGACGTTTTAAATTTTTTAGTTGGCAGGTGGACTTGGGTGACGGCACATATCGTCAAAGAGGCGCCATGCAACTTCCTACCAGTGATGGACAACTTAAATTATTACCATTCTTTGACAATTCTGATTTTGTTCAAAATAATACACTAGGTGTGAATGACAGAAAAAAATGGATTGGTGCTATTTACTATGATATTATCCCAATACCATACAATGGAACAACCATTTATACCTTATTAGGATTCGATGAAAATAACACCAGTGTGTCAAATAAAATAATTGAAGTAGTACGTTTTGAAAATGATGAACCCATTTTAGGTGGCGATTTTTTTAAATTCCCGTCGGATCCAACCTACCCCATCGGAACCATTGATCGCTTTATATATAGTTTTAAAAAAGGCAGTAACGCTATAATAAAATACGAAAAATTACAAAATAGAATCATGATTTCTGAATTAGCCAGTACCGATAATGATTTAAAAAAACTGGAAACCTTGGTACCCTCTGGTAATTTTAAATATTTTGCATGGATGAATAATAAATGGGAATTATCTATTAAAGATGAAAATTCCTACAAAAAGAAATAAAAAAAGTCTACATAATTGCAGACTTTTTTTATCATATAAATCAGTGAGTGATTAATCCAATTTAAGTACTGCTAAAAATGCTTCCTGCGGAATTTCCACATTACCTATCTGACGCATTCTCTTTTTACCCTCTTTTTGCTTTTCTAATAACTTACGTTTACGGCTAATATCACCGCCATAACATTTGGCAGTAACATCCTTACGCATAGCACTAATATTTTCACGCGCAACTACTTTAGCACCAATGGCTGCTTGAATGGCAATTTGGAATTGTTGCTTGGTTAATAACTCTTTTAACTTCTCACAAAGTCGTCGTCCAAAATCCGATGCTTTCCCTCTATGAATCAATGCGCTTAAGGCATCTACCTTTTCCGCATTTAATAAAATATCCATCTTCACAATATCTGCGTCTCTAAAACCAATTTGAGAATAATCAAAGGAGGCATAACCTCTTGTTTGACTCTTTAGTTTATCATAAAAATCAAATACAATTTCCGTCATCGGCATTTCAAAAATCAATTCCACTCGAGTAGGTGTTAAATAGCTTTGATTCATTAATATACCACGCTTACTCAAACAAAGTGTAATGATATTTCCAATATAATCAGGAGAGGTAATGATTTGTGCACGAATATAAGGCTCTTCAATATGTTCAATCTTTACAGGATCGGGCATTTCAGAAGGATTATTCACAATTATTTTTTCACCTCTAGTAGTAAAGGCAATAAAACTAACGTTGGGTACCGTCGTAATTACTGTTTGATTAAACTCACGCTCCAATCGCTCTTGAATAATCTCCATATGAAGCAACCCTAAAAATCCACATCTAAAACCAAAACCCAAAGCTTGTGAAGTTTCTAATTCAAAAGTTAAAGAAGCATCATTCAATTGTAATTTTTCCATACAATCTCTGAGTTCTTCAAACTCATCTGTATTCACCGGATATATACCAGCAAAAACCATTGGTTTCACTTCTTCAAATCCATTAATCATAGGCCCAGGATTATTTGCAAGTGTAATAGTATCGCCTACTTTTACTTCCTTGGCAACTTTAATTCCTGTGATAATATAACCTACATCTCCTGCACGCACTTCTGCTTTTGGGGTCATCGCCAATTTTAACACACCCACTTCGTCCGCGTTATAATCTCTACCAGATGCAACAAAGCGAATTTTATCATTTTTCTTTAACACCCCATTCATAATTCGATAGTAAACAATAATACCTCTGAAGCTATTAAAAACACTATCAAAAATGAGCGCTTGCAATGGCGCTTCTGTATCTCCAACTGGTGCTGGGATACGCTCACAAATGGCTTGTAAAATTTCTTCAATACCAATACCTGAACGTCCACTGGCTAATAAAATATCTTCTTGCTTACAACCAATTAATTCAATAATTTGATCTGTCACCTCTGGAATTTTGGCACCATCCATATCAATTTTGTTGATGACAGGAATTATTTCCAAATTATTATCTAATGCCAAATATAAATTACTAATCGTTTGTGCTTGTATTCCTTGTGATGCGTCCACTAATAATAAAGCACCCTCACAAGCAGCTAATGCCCTACTTACTTCATAACTAAAATCCACGTGACCCGGTGTATCAATTAAATTGTACGTATAGGTTACGCCTTTATGAATATAATTAATTTGAATCGCATGACTTTTAATCGTGATTCCTTTTTCACGCTCCAAATCCATATCATCCAAAACCTGGTTCATCATTTCTCTTTCCGTGATGGTTTTGGTATGTTCTAACAAACGATCAGCCAAGGTACTTTTACCATGGTCAATGTGCGCGATAATACAAAAGTTTCTTATGTTCTTCATGTAAGTGAAAATAGGCTTTAAAATCTATTGAAGTGCGTTTATAATTGCAGTGAATTCGGAAGCAATTAAAGAAGCGCCACCGACTAAACCACCGTCTACATCAGGTTGTGAAAATAATTCAACAGCATTAGCCGCTTTTACACTTCCCCCATACAAAATTGAAATTTGATTCGCAATATCCGCACCATATTTTGTTGCTAAAACAGATCTAATAAAAGCATGTATTTCCTGCGCTTGTGCACTTGATGCAGTTTTACCAGTGCCTATTGCCCAAATGGGTTCATAGGCAATTACTACTTTTAATAGTTGCTCCGGGGTCAAATGAAATAAGGAATTGATTAATTGTGTTTCCACAAAAGCATTTTGTGTACCCGCTTCTCTAATGGCTAAAGGTTCCCCGCAACAAAAAATGGGTGTACTATTGTTGGCTAATACTGCATTTACTTTTTCAGCTAATAAGGCATCTGATTCTGCGAAATATTCACGTCTTTCAGAATGTCCAATTACAATATGATTTACCCCAACCGATGAATACATGGGTGCAGATATTTCACCAGTAAAAGCACCATTTGTATTTTGATGGCAATTTTGTGCGGCTATAAAAACATTGGGTATTCCTTGAATTTGATGTACCGCATTTGCGATATATATGGCAGGGAGTGAAAATACAACTTGTTGATTATCAGCTAATTTAGGTAGCTTATCTAAAATATTTTTCAGCAAATCTTGTGCTTCTTGCTGATTTAAATTCATTTTCCAATTGGCTGCAGCTATTTGTTTTCTCATATTCTTATAACTATTTAAACACTAAAATTAGCGTTGCAAAGGTAGTTAAAAAATAGATGAATTTGTGGCAATTTATCAGTTTAAACAAGCTATTGCAAAAAACGTAAATTGAGTAAAATAAATGGTTTAGGAAGCTTTTTTATACAATTTTTGGAGTACCTGCTTTTCTTCTTCCGACATCACAAAACCTTTTAATTGTTTCCAATTTCCAATGTCTTCAATGGCCTTGTCAATTTGATATCCCGGAACAATACCCCATGTAAAATTGGGAATAAATTTAGGGAGCAAGCCATTCCCGAATATATTGGCACTTACACCTATATAACTACCTGTATTAATACTTGATTGAATGGCAAAACGACTATAATCACCCACGAGCATTCCCATTTTTTGACCTACTGTTTCCCAGATTTGTTTGGCCTCATTCCACATTTGAATAGGTCCTGCCGTATTTTTAATATTACTATTACAAGTACCCGCACCTAAGTTGCACCAATGTCCAATGATACTATCTCCTAAATAACCTTCATGTCCCTTATTCGAAAAACCCATCAAAACTGAATTTTTAATTTCCCCGCCAGCCAAGCAATAAGGTCCAATGGTCGTTGCTCCATAAATACTCGTGTTCATTTTAACTACCCCCTTTTCCCCTAGAACAAATGGTCCTCGTATGGCAGTTCCTTCCATAATCATCGCATTTTTGCCAATATAAATAGGGCCAGTACTAGCGTTTAAAATTGCGCAATGCACTTCGGCACCTTTTTCAATAAATATATTTTCAGGCTGAATCACTTTATTGCTTGCGTCAATTTTTATACCTGTAACATGATTCTTAACCCATGTAAAATCATTCTCAATAAACTTTGTATGTAATTGCAACATGCCAATCGCATCTTGTACAAACTCCCCTTTTTCAAAAGTAATGGGTGCAAAATTGCCTAATAATATTTTTTCAAAGGTTCTATCTTCAGAATAAGTTGCTATCCATTTTCCCGACTTGCTAATTATTTTTTCTCCTATTTTCAAATTTAAAATTGCTTCCACTAAATCAGTGGTTGGTATACAGGTCACATTTATAAAAATAGCCGCTTCTTTATTTTGTAAAAAATCACTGTTATCATATAATTTTTGCAAGTAGGGCGCCGTATAGATAGCAGTTTCTTTGTTTAACAAATGCTCCCATCTTTCTTGAAATGAGTGAATACCCATCCTAAATTGCGCAACCGATTGCGTCAAACTAAAAGGATAAAATTTTTCTCTATCCGCAATATCCACTAAAACAAACTGCATAGTATGCTTATTTATATGTAAAAGTAAAGCAAGTTTAAGGAAATTGCAGATCTTCCTTAACATATTCATTTAATGCTTATTTTTGGTGTATAAATTATCACATATGCAAATAGGTTATTTTGATTACCCTACTCCGGCCAATGAGCCTGTTTTATCTTATGCACCAGGAACACCTGAAAAATTAGCTTTGAAGAAAGCCCTCGCTAGTTTGAAAAGTAAAACAATGGATATACCCATGTACATTAATGGGAAAGCGGTACGTACCGGAAATAAAATTGCCATTCATCCGCCACACGAAATAAAACATACACTTGGCCATTTTCACATGGGTACAAAAAAACATGTGGATCAAGCCATTACAAGTGCATTAAAAGTGCGTAACACTTGGGCAGATATGTCCTGGGAATCACGTGCACATATATTTTTAAAAGCAGCAGATTTATTAGCCACCAAATACCGTTTTGAAATGAATGCGGCAACCATGCTTGGTCAAAGTAAAAATGCTTATCAAGCCGAGATCGATGCAGCATGTGAATTGATTGATTTTTTAAGATTCAACGTTCATTTTTTAAGTACAATATATAAGCAACAACCGGTTTCATCTCCTGGCATGCATAATAGAATGGAATGGCGTGGTTTGGAAGGATTTGTTTTAGCAATCACTCCTTTTAATTTTACAGCTATTGGTGGAAATCTTCCTGCATCAGCTGCTATGTGTGGCAATGTGGTTGTTTGGAAAGCAGCCAACACGCAAGTGTATTCAGCACAATTATTTATGCGAATTTTAAAAGAAGCGGGGCTCCCTGATGGCGTTATAAATTTATTATATGTAGATGGGCCAACTATTGGTGCTACTTGTTTCTCCCATCCTGATTTTGCAGGTGTACATTTTACTGGATCAACAGGCGTATTTAATTATATGTGGAAACAAATCGGTGAAAATATTCCAAAGTATAAAACCTATCCAAGAATAGTAGGTGAAACAGGTGGTAAGGATTTTGTGATGGTACATCCAACAGCCGATGTGGATACTGTTGTTACAGCACTTGCAAGAGGCGCATTCGAATACCAAGGACAAAAATGTTCTGCTGCTTCTCGTGCTTATTTGCCAAAAAATATTGCACCTGCTGTGAAGGCAAAATTGGTGAAAGCAATCCAATCCATGAAAATGGGTACGGTGGAAGATTTTTCAAATTTTGTAAATGCAGTAATTGATGAAAAATCTTTTGACAATATTGCCAAATACATTAACAAGGCGAAGAAAGATAAAAAAGCAAAAATATTAGTAGGCGGAAACTTTAGCAAGAAAAATGGTTATTTCGTTGAACCTACCGTTATTGAAACCAGCGATCCAAAATATTTAACCATGTGCGAGGAAATATTTGGTCCAGTATTGACTATTTATGTTTACCCGACGAATCAATTTGAAAAAACATTGGATTTGTTGGACAAAACTTCTAAATACGCTTTAACGGGTGCCATCATCTCTCAAGACAGGGGCTCCATTAATTTGGCTACTGATAAATTACGTCACGCAGCAGGTAACTTTTATATTAATGACAAACCCACTGGAGCAGTGGTAGGTCAGCAACCATTTGGAGGCGCTAGGGCTTCTGGAACCAATGATAAAGCGGGTAGTATGTTAAATTTATTCAGATGGTTAAGTGCTAGAACCATTAAAGAGACCTTTAACCCACCTACCGACTATAAATACCCATTTTTAAACGAGGCATAAGCTACTGGATTTAAGCTGTTTTAATTCAGAAAACTGTATATTTGCCCCTCAAATTAAAAGGACTGTGGCCCAAAAATTTTCTAAAGAAACCTACCTATACTGGTATGAATTGATGCAACTTATTCGTCAATTTGAATCCAAATCGGAGGAAATGTATAAAATGGCAGGAAAAATCAGAGGATTTTTCCATGTTTATAATGGACAGGAAGCCATTGCAGCTGGTTGTATGACCGCTACAAATCAAGAAGATCCATTTATTACTGCCTACCGTGACCATGGTTTGGCCTTGGCTAAAGGAATGAGTCCAAATTCCGCCATGGCGGAGTTATATGGTAAAGCGACTGGATGCTCTAAAGGAAAAGGTGGCAGTATGCACTTTTTCAGCAAAGAACACTACTTTTTTGGAGGACATGGTATTGTAGGCGCTCAAATAGGAACTGGTGCTGGATTGGCTTTTGCTGAACAATACAGAGGTTCAAAAAATGTTGTTTTGTGCTTTTTTGGAGATGGTGCTGCTAGACAAGGGATGTTGCATGAGGTATTTAATTTAGCCATGCTTTGGAAATTGCCTGTTGTATTTATTTGTGAAAACAATAATTACGCCATGGGTACTTCCATTGAAAGAACAAGTAATGTAATAGATATATACAAATTAGCGGATGCTTACGAAATGCCTGCAGATAAAATTGATGGTATGACTGCAGAAGCTGTTCATGAAGGTGTTGCGCGTGCGGTGAATAGAGCACGCCAAGGAGATGGTCCTACTTTATTGGAAATGAAAACCTATCGTTACAAAGGTCATTCCGTATCTGATCCTCAAAAATACAGAACAAAGGATGAAGTAGAAGAATACAAAAACCAAGATCCAATCACCAAGGTAAGTAAAACTATTTTGGATAATAATTTTGCCACCGAAGCGGAATTAAAAGCAATTGATGATAAAATAACTTTGATTGTGGATGCTTCCGTTAAGTTTGCTGAAGAAAGTCCTTGGCCTGATGATAGTGAAGTATACAAAGATGTTTACATTGATCAAAATTATCCATTCATTGTTGACTAATAAAGTAGAAAAAATTATAAAATAATAATATGAGCGAGTTACAAAAAGAAAATCACCCATTTTTAGATTTCGTCAGTAAAAATAAAAAGGCATTGACATATACAGTTACAGCAATTTCTATTGCTTTAGTTGCGTTTTTTGGATACACTGAATTGTATCAAAAACCAAGAGAAGAAAAAGCAGCTGATGCAATGTTTACTGCAGAAAAATATTTTGCAATGGATTCTTCTAGTATTGTGTTAAATGGAGATGGTCAAAGCAAAGGTGTTTTATATATCATCAAAGAATTTGGTGGTACAAAAGCTGCTAACCTTGCAAAATATTATGCTGGTATTAGTTACTTCAGAATGAATGATTTTAACAAGTCAGTAGAATACTTAAAGGATTTTTCTACTTCAGCGAAACAAGTTCAAGCAATCGCTTATGGTACTATCGGAGATGCTTACAGCGAATTAAAAAATACAGACGAAGCGTTGAATTATTACAAAAAGGCGGGCGGGCATTTCCCGGACGACGAAGCTATTAGTTCAGAATACTTATACCGTGCCGCTTCCCTATTAGAATTAAATGGCAAAGCGGATGAGGCGGTAGAAATTTTCAAAGAAATCAAAAGCAAATATCCTAAATCTGAAAAAGGATTGATGGCAGATAAGTTCATCAATAAATTGAAGGTACAGCCTTAATAATCGCTACTAATTAACCTATTTTAAAGCATTCTCCACAATTTGTAGAGAATGCTTTTTTTATGTATTTTATTTAGTGACAATTCGTATTTTTGGGTATGATAGTTCAATTATTTGTTCCCTGCTTTATTGATCAACTATATCCGCAAGTTGCTTTTGACACCATTAAAGTACTTGAAAAAGCAGGTTGTACCGTTAAATACAATGCACAACAAACCTGTTGTGGCCAGCCTGCTTTTAATGCAGGATTCTGGGGGGAATCAAAGGATGTATGTACTAAATTCGTACAAGATTTCGAAGGTGCTGATTACATTGTAAGTCCAAGTGCAAGTTGTGCTGGTTTTGTGAGAAATAATTATGGAAAGTTATTTGAAAACAATGCATTTCAAAGTCCTGCTAAAAAAGTAGCCAGTCGTATATATGAATTGTCTGAATTTTTAGTCAAGGTTTTAAATATTACAGATTTAGGTGCTTCATTTGAAGGCAAAGCAACTTATCATGATAGTTGTGCTGGATTAAGAGAATGTCACATTAAAGACGAACCCAGACAATTATTAGCAGCAGTAAAAGGTTTGGAATTAGTAGAAATGCAAGAAACCGATTTATGTTGCGGATTTGGTGGAAGTTTCGCAGTGAAATTTGATACGATTAGTGTTTCGATGGCAGATCAAAAAATTGAAAACACCATTAAAACAGAAGCCTCCTACTTAATAAGTACTGACATGAGTTGTTTAATGCATATCGATGGCAGAATGAAACACAATGGACAAAATGTAAAAGTATTGCACCTGTCCGAAGTATTAACAAGTGGTTATTAATAAAAATTCACATCTCTTAACATGGCATATTGGTTAATTAAATCAGAACCCTTTAAATATTCTTGGGATCAATTCAACAAGGATAAAAAAACATTTTGGGATGGTGTTAGAAACTATCAAGCGCGAAATAATTTACGTGCAATGAAAAAAGGCGATTTAGCTTTTTGGTATCATAGTAATGAGGGCATGGAAATTGTGGGTATTGCAAAAGTGGTGAAAGAATCCTATCAGGATCCTACCACTACTGAAACCGCATGGTTAGCTGTTGATTTTGCACCGCATAAGAAGTTGAAGCACCCTGTAAAATTAGCAGATGTGAAAGCCAATACCAACTTGTCTAATATGGCTTTGGTTAAAATGGGGCGTTTGTCGGTTCAACCCGTCACCGAAATGGAATGGGAAGAAGTTTTAAAAATGAGCCAAGGTTTATAATTCCTATTTAAAAAAGGTGTACCCAATTAAAATGGCAATCACCACCCCTATTAAATCAGCAAAAAGACCTGCACACAAAGCATAGCGTATTTTTTTGATGCCTACACTTCCAAAATACAAAGCAATAATATAAAAGGTAGTATCTGCTGAGCCCTGAAATATAGAAGCCAATTTGCCAACAAATGAATCAGGTCCTTGTGTTTGAAATATATCCAACATCATACCCCTAGCCCCACTCCCACTTAATGGTTTCATAATTGCGACAGGTAGTGCTCCAATGAATTCCGTATTAACACCCGTTAATTGAATTAAATAAGTTAGGCCATTTAAAATATAAATCATTGCACCACTATCTCTGAAAACACGAATAGCCACCAACATAGCGACTAGGTATGGAATAATTTTTACAATTACCTCAAATCCGTTTTTTGCGCCATCAATGAATG
>Ga0209358_10000901_pt1 | contig 24932 bp, 23 predicted proteins | sample LauGreFa1BDMLBSN_2_FD_187574 | JGI IMG/M metagenome (GOLD analysis project Ga0209358, IMG submission 187574) | Freshwater lake microbial communities from Lake Michigan, USA - Fa13.BD.MLB.SN (SPAdes) (version 2) | ecosystem: Environmental > Aquatic > Freshwater > Lake | place: Lake Michigan, USA...
ATAAAATCGGTACAAAGAGCTTCGATCCTACACATCTGACGGGTTCCGCAAATGCTGCACACCTCCCGACTTCTTTCTTATGCCCACCTGATTCAGGCGTCTCAGGCGCGCCGTGGCTTGCTCGAGCCGCAGGCAACTCATCTCGGACTGACCGGCGAAGAGGCAGAGCGCGTACTCGAGACGTTGCATACTCTGAGTGTGGCCGATGGCTCGCGATTGGTTGGGCGCAAGATGATTCCCGTGAGCCCGCAAGACCCGAGCGCACAGACTGGCGTTCCCTGCCTAGGCTTTTTATATGAGCACTCGATGGTTGATGCAGAAGACAATGCTGCCTGCATCAAGTTGCGTAGTGTCAAGCAAGTCCATGTCGAACCCAAGTTGGTGTTCAGTCTGGGCTCCACGCCTGAGCAGGGCGATAGCCTGGAGACCTTCTTGCATCGCTTCGATTCAGTAGCACTGGCGCTGGAACTTCTGCAAAACCCTTTCAAGGGGGAGGCGTGGACGGCGGAAGACAAAATCTGCGCGAATGGGTTTCACTCGAAGCTATTGATCGGTGAAGCAAGAACGATTTCGCACAAGAGTCGCACAGTGTTTGATCAACTGGTTTCAAATGCGGGGATGACGCTGAATGTGATTGACCCACAGGGTGCGCAGATTGTCGGCTTTGGTCTTGGGAGAGACAATGTCGATAAGTCTCTGCAGCACGCCTATGCTTTGCACCAGCGCCATCTTGAGTCCAAGGGCGAGAGCCCATTCGCGCAGGGGCAATGCCTGGCGATGGGTGGGTGGCTGCCAAGCAAGCAGATTGCGACGGGTCAGGAATGGGTCGTGGTGGTCAGCGGCGTTGAGCTCCCAAGTCTGCGCGTCGCGATCACCTGATCGTGAATGATTTCATGAATCGCTCAATCCTCAGTTGACCGTAACCTTAGCGCTTACGATGCCATGGCTGCCCATCTGACATTCAAGGAAAGAGAAGAATTCAGCAGACGGCTGCGCACCAGCCTTAAAAACGTCGGGATTGATCCCAACCGTCCGACTCAGTTACTGCGCGCTTTTTGCGCGATACAAGTCGAGTCTTCTTTGGCTATCTCAACGGTCAGTAAGTGGTTGTCCGGCGAGGCCTTGCCGGCTAACGGCAACATGGAGGTCGTTGCACGTATCTGCAATGTCTCGCCACACTGGCTGCGTTCCGGGCACGATACGAGCGGTTAGCCTGAGCGGCGACCTTGGTGGTGCGTGTTCCCTGAACGTGGTGATTGAGTGGCTGCCACGAAGCCGATTACATCCGCCAGCCGTACCCGAGATAAATCAGCGGTGCGAAACTGCGTTCCGTCATCGGGCTGTTCGCTTGTGTACTAGAGAGCCGGTTGATGGTCGCGCCATAAAACAGCGCGCTGGTCGGGCCGAATGAATACAGCCCGGTGAGACCTACCGATAAGCCGGTACCGGCCCCGGCTTTGTAGCTGCCGACACTCCAGTAGTAATCATTCATCGCGGCGTTTTGCCAAGTCGCACCAATCAGACCATTTAGGCGGAAACTGGTATTGGTTACCAGCGGTCGGATGAATTGCAGCTGCGCGACTTGCCCGTTACTCCGATTGGTTACATCAAAGCCGTAATCGAAGTTCAGCACACCTGCCGGCGTAGTCCAGCGAACACTCGGGCCTGCATCAACCGCAAAACGACGATCGGCCATGCCAGCGGTGACCGGGTTGTCGCTGCTGTCGTAGCCGAACCGTGGCTCCGCATACAAGCCAATGCGCAGTGAGCGGTCGTCTGAGGTGTAGCCCCACAAGCCTGCTTTTAGCCCGGCGATATAGCCAACATCACCGAAGGTGTATTGAAGTACCGGTAAAGCCATCACGCGCAAATCGGTGCTGCCGGGTGTTTTGGGGAAGGCACCGATACCGAGACCAATGAAGTTACGCGAGGCAGGAATCGGTTGTTGTGCTTGCTGATTGGCAGCCGACTGCGCAAATCCGCTAGAAGCTAGGAAAAGACCTTGGGTCATCACTACGCAAATCATTAAATTTTTAACAACGCGCATAGCAGCTCCGGCATTTAAGCTTGTTTATTTGTTGCATTCCCTGCGACGTAGATTATCAAAATAAGTTTGATTTGGGACGCATTTAATCCAGCATTTCAGCATTGCAGGATGAACAGCTACTGAATGGATCTTCGCTCAGCACGATTAGCGCAGCGAACGCATTTTGTCGTCGCAGCAATTAATGGCACAATGGAGGGCTCGACTGTTGTCTAAAAATAAATTTCGGTTCATAGGGCCGAGGAAAGACTTTTCGAAAAAAAATGCAAGGGATCCATCTCACCGCCGACCTGTCCGGTTGTCGTAAGAATCTGCTACTCATGACGGACGAAGCCGGGCTACGCGAGGCTTGCGTTGCGGCGGTTAATGAGATCGGCCTGACCGTCGTCGGTGACACGTTTGTCGCCTTCCCTGACTTCGAAGGGCAACCCGGTGGTGTAACCGGCACTGTCTTGCTCGCTGAATCTCACTTGGCCATCCACACTTGGCCCGAGCAATCGGCGGTGACGCTCGACGTGTACGTCTGTAATTTCTCGACTGATAACAGTAAAAAAGCAGCGCAGCTAATCGACGCGCTTTCCGATCTATTTGATCCCCTAGAAGCCAATCCGCAGGCCTTGCAACGCGGCGAAGTGGGTGCTGCGCACGGCGAAATGACCATTGGCCACGAGTGGCTGAATGCGCATAGCAGCTACGGCTACCGACTCGGGCCGGCCCTGTACCGCGAACAATCGCCCTACCAACGCATTGAAGTGCATGAATCACCGCAATTCGGTCGCCTGTTCCGGCTCGACGGCGATTACATGACCTCGGAAAAAGAAGAGTTCTTCTATCACGAGGCCTTGGTCCATCCCGCAGCGGCCAGCCATGGCAAGGTCAAGCGTGTGCTAATTCTGGGTGGTGGTGATGGCGGCGCAGCTGAAGAGCTACTGAAGTATCCATCGGTCGAGCGAGTCGTCATTGCCGAACTCGATGAGGTTGTGATTCGGGTCGCGCGTGAGTATTTCGACAGTATTCATCACGGTGCGCTGGATGATCCGCGGGTGGAGATTCGCATCGGCGATGGTCTTGCGTTCGTGCGCGAAACTGAGCAGCGTTTTGATTTGGTGCTGCTTGATCTGACCGATCCCGACACGCCTGCGTCAGCTTTGTATACGGCTGAGTTTTTTGCGTCGGTCAAAAACATCCTGAACCCGGGTGGTGCCATGGTGCTGCACACTGGCTCACCGATTTTCCGCCCTGATGTCGTCACCTCGCTGTACCGAGGCCTGCACGAGAACTTCAAGGTGGTGGCGCCCATGGGTCTCTACATTCCTCTGTACGGCGCCTACTGGTCCTTGGCCGTATGCAGCGAGCAGCTCGACCCGCGTGCGATTAGTACCGATCAAATCGCGGCAACCATCGCGTCTGCCGGGCTCAGCGATTTGCAGTACTACAACCCTGCAACGCATCAGGGCTTGTTCGCGTTGCCAAATTATTTCCAAAAGCTGGTCGGCTAAGCATTTCTGCGGCTTGGTCCGCGCTCCTTCGATGACTGCGTCGGCAACGGTGATCATCTGGGGCATGCACCTCGCCGTTAGCCCCTGATCTGATTAGCCGCAGGTCGACGCTGCTTCCCATCGGTTTGCGCTAAGCTAGTGGCCGGAGGGCGCGATGATCACCGAAAAACAATCCAAGTTCCGAGCAAGCTACCTGCAGCAAATAAGCCCGTGGTATCACGGCTTGTTACATATCGGCGTGATGTATGGCGCAGGTATCGCAGCGATCGCCTGGTGTGTCGGGCAATTGACCAACCCGACATGGGAATGGCTGCTGATCATCCCGATTGCGATCGCGGGGAATTTCGTCGAGTGGGGCATGCACATGCACATCATGCATCGCTTGAAAGATGTGTTCGCACTGCGCGCAATTTTTGATCGTCATACGCGTCAGCATCACCAGTACTTCACCGATAACGAATTCACCATTCACAGCGTTAAAGAGTTTCGGATTGTATTCTTTCCTTGGCGCGTATTGATCGTGTTGGTCGTTGCGAGTGCCATCTTTGGTGGATTGGCTGCGCTGATACTAAGCCCCGATGCGGGCTACATGTTCCCGATCACTATGATTGGTCATTACATGGTGTACGAAACTTTCCATTTTTGCTGCCATGTACCGGAGAATCGTTTTGTGCGGCATATGCCGCTGATTAATACGATTCGTCGGCATCACAGCGCCCACCACAATATGGGCATCATGATGCACATAAACATGAACCTCACACTCCCGATTGCCGATTGGGCGCTGGGTACCAGTGATCTAGATCGGGGCCTGCTTGGTCATTTGTTTAACGGCTACGACACGACGCATCAAAAGCCAGCGCTACGCAAAGTGATGGAGAAGTACCGCCATGACAAAGTGGAGTCTGAGCGTGTCACGCTTGAGGGGCCGGTGCTAGAAGAAGAAGATCTGAGGGCTTTGGCCGAAGCTGGTCGGGTAGTCCCCACCTAACCATCGTCGGGATGCTAGCGTTTTTAGCTACAGCATCACCTTGCGCGTCACAGTGTCCACCATCGATTCCCGCCAGCGTACGATCGCAGATTTTTTCAGTAGCTCGGTATTCAGGAATGCGCTCAGTGTGTGCCGGTTCGATAAATAGAAATAGCCTAGCGCTGCAATGGTCAGGTATAGCTCACGTGCGCTGATATCTTTTCTGAACAGACCTTGTTGGGTTCCGGCTTTCAGGATTTTGGCCAAGACATTCACCGCCGGGGATGATAGCTGCGCCACTTTGGTGGATTTTTTTACGTGACGGCCTTGGTGCAGATTCTCGCTGTTTAGTAGTGTGATGAATTCAGGATGCTCGAGAAAATAACGCCAGTTGAATCGAACCACGGTGCGTAGCGCTTCCAACGGATCTGCCAGATCGATCTTGAGCGCGGCCTCGGCATCATTCAGGCGCTGGTAGGTGGTCTCCAGCACCTCGATGAACAGCTTTTCTTTACTGCCAAAATAGTAATAAATCATTCGGTCATGGGTTTTGGCCAGCCGAGAAATCTGTTCTACCCGACCGCCACTGAAGCCATGCTTGGCAAATACCCTGGTCGCGGCTTTCAAAATAGCCTCGCGTGTCTCAACGGCGCGTGCCTGCAGCGCACGTGGGGGTTTGTTTTTGTGGGTGGTTGCCATTTTTGGAATTTGGCTAGTGCATTTTGCTAGTGCATTTATCTCGTGCTACGGTACACTCAAAATGTAGCGGGTACTGAATAATTTTTTATTTGAACAAGTGCGGGTCATCCTGATTTCTATGAAACTCTTATCTCGCCGCCTGTAGGCGCTGCACCGCTGCCATGATTTACGCTGATTATCTGCGACCTGGCAATTTGAACGATGCGCTGCATGCGCTCGCTTCTGGTTCATTTCAGGTGCTCGCCGGCGGCACTGATGTTTATCCTTCCCATAGCAACGCCGTACCAAAAACTACGGTACTCGACATTACCGGTTTATCTGACCTTGCGGGTATTGCGTTGCAAGATAAAACCTGGCGAATTGGCGCGACCACCACCTGGTCGACACTGGCACGTGCCGAGCTACCACCGCAAATGCATGGTCTGCAAGCAGCGGCGCGGGAGGTTGGTGGAGTTCAAATTCAGAATACTGGCACCGTGGCTGGGAATATTTGCAATGCTTCGCCAGCCGCTGATGGTGTTCCAGCCTTGCTGGCCTTGGATGCCGAGTTGGAACTGGCGTCATTGCAGGGCACCAGGCGCATGAGCTTGCAACAGTTTTTACTCGGTAGTCGCAAAACTGCGTGTCGCCCGGATGAGCTGGTGACCGCAGTACTGATTCCTCAGCGACCGGGGGCGCGAGCCTCGTTTTTGAAGCTGGGGCATCGGCGCTATCTGGTGATATCTATCGTGATGGTCTCTGCGCTCATCGAGCTTGATCAGGGAATCATCCGCCACGCAGCAGTTGCGGTGGGCGCGTGTTCTGCAGTCGCGCGTCGTCTTCACGCGCTAGAGCAGAAGTTGATAGGTCATCTTGCCCATAGCGCCGTGATTGACCTGGTCAGCGACGCTGATTTAGCAGAACTGTCACCGATTGATGATGTGCGTGGAACCGCGGAGTATCGCAGCGAAGTCGCACTGACTCTCGTGCGCAGAGCCATTGTCGAGGCAATGCATGAATAAGCCTATCGATGTCCAAGTCGGGCAAGTCTTGCGCATGTCAGTCAATGGGAAGCGCATTGATATTCACAGTCCGGCTCGACGTTTGTCCGATACGTTGCGCGATGAGCTCGGTCTTACAGGCACCAAGATTGGTTGCAATGCGGGTGATTGCGGTGCGTGTACCGTTCTGCTGGATGGCGAGCAGGTCTGTGCCTGCCTTACTGCCACCGGTCAGTGCGCCGGACGTGAAGTAACCACGGTAGAAGGACTAGCACCTGAGGGGCAGCTCAACGCACTGCAACGCTCGTTCATGGCGCATGGGGCAGCGCAGTGCGGTATTTGCACCCCGGGCATGTTGATGGCAGCGACTGATGTGCTGCAACGTCATCCACAGCCCACTGAGCAGCAAGTACTCGATGGTCTTGGTGGTGTTCTGTGTCGATGTACCGGCTACCGAAAAATTGTGGAAGCAGTGCTGGCAGTATCAGACCCGGTGATGCAGTCTGTTATTGCGAACCCCAATGATGCTCTGCGTACACTACAGCCCGCTGCTGGAAGTGCTGTCGGCGCGCGCGTCGCGCGTATGGATTCAGTACCGAAACTCACCGGCGCTGCGCGCTTTGGTGCGGATCATTTTCCGACCGATTGCTTATGGATGCGCACGGTACGCTCACCCCACCAGCGTGCGAGATTTCAGATAGCGAATCTTGAGGAATTCCGGAAGCGCTATCCGCAGGTCGTGGCGGTGCTAACTGCTGATGATGTGCCGGAAAATAGTTTTGCCGTCTTCCCGCAACCGAAAGATCAACCGGTACTAGCGAAAGACTTTGTGCGCATGCGCGGTGAGGCAGTGATGCTGATCATCGGCGAGCAACATGCGTTACAGGCGATTCCCGAATCTGACTTGCCGATTCAATGGGAGCCGCTACCTGCGCTGGAGACACCCGAGCAGGCTCTGGCCAACTCCGAGCAACTGCTGCATGATTTTGCCAAAGACAATGTGCTGTGCCGTGGGCGTGTGGTGAAGGGCGATATCGAGCAGGCGATGAGTGAGGCGGCTTATGTCGCCGAAGATACCTATCGAACTAGTTATGTCGAGCACGCTTATATCGAACCCGAGGCGGGCTATGCTGAGGTGTTTGTTGAGAATGGTCGAGAGCGTCTGCGAATTTTTGCATGCACACAGACGCCGGTGATGGATAAAGAAGAAGTCGCGCGTGTTCTGGGTCTGCCGACTGATGCAGTTCATATTGTGCCTTCGGATATCGGTGGTGGCTTTGGTGGCAAGCTAGATGTTTCTTTGCAACCGCTGCTGGCAGTCGCTGCTTGGACCCTGAAGCGCCCAGTACGCACCATCTACACGCGCAGCGAGTCGATGGTGTCTACTACCAAGCGACATCCATCAGAGATTCGCGCGCGCTATGCGTGCGATGCGGAGGGTAAGTTAACCGCATTAGATTTTCATGGTGACTTCAATACCGGCGCCTATGCCAGTTGGGGGAGTACCGTGGCCAATCGAGTACCTGTTCATTCCACCGGCCCCTACTTTGTACCGCACTTGCGTGCGCTGACGCGTGCGGTTTATACCAACAATGCGGTGGCAGGCGCGTTTCGCGGATTTGGTGTGCCACAGGCGCATATCGTGACTGAGGCACTGATCGATGAATTAGCAGCAAAAACCGGTACCGATCGGCTCAGCTTCCGACTGAACAATGCGATTCAAGCTGGTCAGCCAACAGCAACCGGGCAAGTACTCGCCGCTAGTGTTGGTATGCGACAGTGTCTTGAGGCGCTACAGCCTGCTTGGCATGAAGCGCAAGCGGCAGCAAATCACTTCAATCAGCACAACACATCTACTCTACGGCGTGGTGTTGGTGTTGCTTGTATGTGGTACGGCATCGGTAACACAGTTATCGCCAATCCCTCGACCATGACCGGTGCCTTGCGAGCCAATGGGCGGCTGTTTTTATATAACGGTGCGCAGGAAATCGGCCAAGGTACGGCGACCGTCATGCCACAGATATTTGCCGACGCTGTTGGCTTGCCTCTGTCGTTGGTGGATCAGGTCATGGGTGACACGGACCTCACGGAAGATGCCGGTAAATCATCCGCGTCACGTCAAACTTTCGTCTCCGGTAATGCCGCGAAATTCGCGGGGGAAGATGTGCGCCACCAGTTACTGCAACTACTGCAACTCAGCGAGCCTGCTAGCTTGAGTTTGCAGGGCACACTGCTGATTGGCAAACAGGGCGAGCTCACTCGCACGATTGATTTGCAAACGCTGCCAGCCGACCCAAGAGGTGATGTCGCTGTTGGTCGCGGTTACTTTAACCCGCCCACGGTACCGCTTGATGCAGATGGTCAGGGTGTACCCTATGCCACCTATGGCTTCGCCGCACAGTTTGCCGAGATTGAAGTAGATACGCAACTCGGCACGATTCGTGTGCTTCATATCCATGCCGCACATGATGTGGGTCGTGCGATCAACCCGACACAAGTTGAAGGGCAGATACACGGTGGTGTTGCGCAAGGTTTGGGTATGGCGCTGATGGAGGAATACATCAGCGGTCGTACCGATAACTTGCATGACTATCTTATTCCTACAGCGGGTGACATACCACCTATCACCGTACATCTGATCGAAGACCCCGAGCCGCTCGGGCCGTATGGCGCTAAAGGCGTCGGCGAGCCTGCACTGATTGCCACGGCACCGGCGATTCTGAATGCGCTACATCATGCAACTGGCGTGCGCGTACGAACCATACCTGCAACCCCTGACCGTGTACGTGCTGCGATTATGCAGCACGCTGTGACTGCATCGCATCATGACGGCGCATAACCGAGTCGATCACAGCGCCGATAATGCCGACGAGCTTGCATCGGCACAAACCGAGCTGCGCGTACTGGATAAGTCGCGCCCGCGCAGCGAGAACATGGCGTCTAACAAAATTGAATGTAATGCCTGCCCGGTGCTGTGTCAGATTACCGAGGGCCGCAGTGGTGCGTGTGATCGCTACGCTAATGTGCAAGGTATGCTGACTCGTGTCGATCCGCTCGTCCTTTTGCAGCGCGCTGATGCTGACCATGAAGCCGCTCAGGATGAGCAAGCACACAATTTGTTCGTCACCGGTGTAGGTGCCGGCACCACCTATCCCGATTACAAGCCAGCGCCATTTATGGTGTCGTCCAAGATCCGCGGCATTGATATGGTGACCGTGGTGACAGAGGGTATCTTCAGCTACTGCAGCTTCAAGGTGAAGATTGATACGGATCGTTACTTAGGTCCTGAGCGCGCAAGCATTCGCCATCGTGGTGAAGAAGTTGGCCATGTCACTACCGCTGAATATGGTTCACAGATGCTCTCACTTGGTGGTGTGCATCACCTCACCGGCGGCTCGAAGAAAGAAGGCCGGGTAACCTGCGAGATGATGATGGCGCTTGGGAACAAGCACCCAGTCGAGCTAGAAATTGAAGGTGGTGCAAAGTTAATCGTGCAAGCAGGACGCGCGCCGATTGTGGACGGCGTTGAAGAAAAGCGCATGCGAGTCGGCTGCGGCTCGGCCACGATTGGTATTTTTGCCAAGCAGTGGTTTGGGCATGTGGATGAAGTGGTGGTGGTGGATGATCACATCACCGGAGTGCTAAGCGAGCATCAGGCCGGTCGTTGTCTAGATATGCCGCTATCCGGTATAAAAATGAAAGGCCGCAAATCCACGCCGGGTCGTTATTTCCAGGTAGCGAATCCCGGGCAGGGGTGGGGCGGTACCGATATCGCCGACCCCCTCGAAATAATCGAAGGCTTCGACCCTGAACATGCGCGGCCGGGTTTACGATTATTGATGACCTCGACCACCGGGGAGCACTCGGCCTGGTTCGTGCTGGATGAGCAATTACAACCGGTGCCAGCAGCGATACCGAGTGCGGTGCAAAAAGTGGTCGATCGTATTGTCGAGAACTGTGAGCCATCGCTCGCTAGTGTGCTGTTCTTGGCAGGTGCAGGTGGCTCGCTGCGCGCGGGTGTCACCGACAACCCGGTATGGCTGACCAATTCAATCAAGCAGGCGATTACCCATGTTAGTTGCGGAGGCGCGCCAGCCTATGTGTGGGCCGGTGGCGGCATCACGGTCATGGTGGATGTCATGCGTATGCCTGATCAATCATTTGGCTCGGTACCCACGCCGGCGATTGTGGCCCCCATCGAGTTCACCATGCGCTTGGATGACTACGCGCGATTAGGTGGCCATCTGGATTGCGTACGCCAGATGGACGAGGTGGTTGATGCCGAGCGAGCGCGTTCTGTGCATTGGCCCGCTGAGGCCGGTGCCTGGCCGCTGATTCAAAAACCGATGTTGGGTTGAGGAAGACCTTATGCAGCCCATCCGCAAACTACTCGAAGATGGTCGATGGCATTTTCACCATGGACCTATCGACTTAGTGATTAGCGTCGATGGCGAGTTGGATGCGACTGATAGAGCATTGACAGCGTGTTGGCAGCGCTTTGCCGAGATTTTGCCGGAGCTGGCGGCTGAGTTGAGTCTATTGCGTCAGCCGATCAAGCGGGTGACATGGATGTCATCGCCCGTGGCGCGCCGTATGGTGCGTGCGTGTTGGCCCCATCGTTTGCAGTTCATCACGCCGATGGCGGCAGTGGCGGGTGCAGTGGCTGATGAGTTGATCGGTTTCTTTGCGGCCGAGCCTGAGATCAGACGTGCCAGCATTAATAATGGTGGCGATATCGCGCTGCATCTGCAACCCGGAGAGCGTTTCACGATAGGTCTGGTGACCGATATCGCCAGCTTGGTTGCTGAGCCCCAAGGCCGCTTTGAGGTCGATGCAGCGATGCCGGTGCGCGGTGTTGCCACCTCGGGCTGGCGCGGCCGGAGTATGAGTTTGGGAATTGCCGATAGCGTGACCGTCTTGGCGCAATCTGCAGCCATGGCCGACGCCGCTGCCACCATGATCGCGAACGCGGTGAATGCGCAGCATGAGGTAATTCGGCGTGCGCCGGCGAGTACCCTGAAAGACGATACCGATCTCGGTGATTTGTTAGTAACAACACATGTTGGGCCATTACCCGCTGTATTGATCCAGCAGGCACTAGATGATGGCGCAAAGTATGCACAGCATTTGCTTGGTGAGGGTCTTATCTTCGCAGCGGCATTGACGCTGCAAGGACAATCCCGCTTAGTTGGAAGGACGCTAGATCGCTTGGTGCTGCAAGCAAGACGCGCGGCATGATGGTTCGTATAAAACACAACGGCAAAAAGAATTCGAGATGAGCCTGATCCAAATACGCCGAGTATTCACCCATGTAGAAACCATCCTGCATGAGTTCGGCCCTGCACCTGCTACGCCGCAAATTCGAGGTGCGGTCGCGGCGGTACTCACCAATCCTTATGCGGGCCAGTATCACGCAGATATTTTGCCGATGATGGAAGCGCTGAATCCGGTGGGTCTGGAAATGGCAAGCACCCTCTTGCGCGCCATGAATATTCAGCCTGAAGAAATCAATAGCTACGGTAAGGGCTCAATTGTTGGCAGCGCCGGTGAGCTTGAGCATGGTGCGTTATGGCATGTACCCGGTGGCTATGCCATGCGCGAACTACTAGGTTGGCATGGGGACCGTGCAGGTTATACCCAAGGGCAGACAAAGACCACAGCGGATACTACCCAGCGTAGCCGTCCATTAGCGATCGTACCGTCGACAAAAAAAGTGGGCCCGCCCGGTACCAAGTTGGACGTGCCGCTCACCCATATCACTGCGAGCTATGTACGCAGCCATTTTGATGCCATGGAGGTCTCCGTGCCCGGTGCGCCTGCTGCCGACGAGTTGGTGTTTATTTTGGTGATGTCGACGGGTGCGCGGGTACACGCGCGCGTAGGCGGATTGACGCCTGAGGCTATCAGCCAATTCGATGGTCAGCGCTAGTACGTTTAAAAAATTCAAGCATAGACAGGCAAGCCCATGAAAACTGACATTCGAAAACTGATTGTGCAAGTCGATGAGACGCGTCTCGAAATGGGACAGCAGATTCAACCACCGACAAGGCGCGCCGTAGCAATCGCCGTGATTGCGAATCCTTTCGCAGGGCGCTACGCAGAAAATCTGGATGAACTGAGCGATATCGGTGCTGAACTTGGCAAGCTACTGGGTGAGAAATGTGTCGCCGCTTTAGGCATAGCGCCAAGTGAAGCAGAGAGCTACGGCAAGGCAGCGATTGTCGGTGAGGGCGGTGAGCTGGAGCATGCTGCAGCTATCCTTCACCCCAAGCTAGGCGCGCCATTGCGTGAGGCAGTTGAAAAAGGTGCGGCACTGGTGCCTTCAGCGAAAAAAATGGGTGGGCTGGGTACTGCAATTGACGTGCCACTTGGTCATAAAGATGCGGCATTTGTACGCAGCCATTTCGACGCGATCGAGGCGCGTGTCTCTGACGCGCCGCGCGCAAATGAAATCGTGGTTGCAGTCGCAGTGACTGATTCCGGTCGACCGTTACCGCGTATCGGTGGTTTGCAAAAAAATGAGATCAAGGGCCAGGACGGCTTGCGCTGATATTCCATAGGGGAGAACACGGTGAGCATTTTCAATAAGCTAATCAATCCATTGCTGATGGTGCTGCTGATGGGTACCGGTATGCAGCTGCACGCTCAAACGATAAAAATTGGCGAGGTGAATAGCTACAAGGCGCATGCGAATTTCCTTGGGCCCTATAAAAAGGGTATGGACCTGGCATTGGAAGAAATCAACGCCAGTGGTGGGCTGCTCGGCAAGAAGGTCGAGATTATTTCGCGTGATGACAATGCGAATCCCGGTGATGCAGTACGCGCTGCAGAAGAGTTGCTGTCACGCGAGAAAGTGGATGTGCTGACGGGCACTTTCTTGTCGCATGTTGGTTTGGCGGTCACGGATTTCGCGCAGCAGAAAAAAATCTTTTTCCTCGCTGCGGAGCCCTTGACTGACAAAATCGTGTGGGAGAGTGGTAATCGCTACACCTTCCGCTTGCGTCCCTCGACCTATATGCAAGTAGCTATGTTGGTGCCGGAGGCAGCAAAGCTGAAGAAGAAGCGTTGGGCTTTGGTGTATCCAAACTATGAGTATGGTCAGTCTGCCGTAAACACCTTCAAGCAGTTATTGAAAGCGGCGCAGCCGGATGTCGAGTTTGTCGCTGAACAAGCACCGCCATTGGGTAAAGTTGATGCAGCGGCGGTCACGCAAGCCTTGGCGGATGCCAAGCCGGATGCCATCTTCAATGTGTTGTTCGGGCCTGATCTGGCCAAGCTCGTACGAGAAGGTACAACGCGTGGGCTGTTCAAAGGGCGTGAAGTCGTTAGCTTGCTGTCGGGTGAGCCGGAGTATCTCGATCCGCTTAAAGATGAAGCCCCCGCGGGCTGGATTGTGACCGGGTATCCATGGAATGGCATCACTACGGCCGAGCATAAGCGCTTCCTTGATGCGTACCAGAAGAAATTTAATGACTATCCACGCCTGGGCTCTATCGTGGGCTACTCGGCCATCATGTCGATCGCATCCGGTATACGCAAGGCCAATAGTACGAACACCGAGAAGCTGATTGAGGTGTTCCATGGTCTGAATGTTGATACGCCGCTGGGTCCGATTCGCTATCGTGCACAAGACAACCAGTCGACTATGGGCGCTTATGTGGGTCGCATCGCAGTCAAAGAGGGCAAAGGTGTGATGGTGAATTACCAGTACCTCGATGGTGCCAAGTTTCAGCCCGCAGATTCAGATATCAAGCAACTGCGCAAGGCACCTTAAGCTCCACTGACCGATTCCTCAAAGCTAAACTCAAACGCTCATGACGCTCTCCAGCCTGTTACTGCAGCTGTTGAATGGCCTGGCGGGGGCGTCATCGCTGTTTCTGGTGGCAGCTGGTTTATCCTTGATTTTTGGTGTGACCCGTATCGTCAATTTCGCCCATGGGTCGCTCACCATGCTTGGTTTGTATATGGCGATATCGGTCAGTAGCTGGCTGGGTGCATCAAGTGCTTTCGGGTTTTGGGGCAGCATCATCATCGCCGCGCTCGGTACTGCGCTGCTTGGCGCATTGATTGAAATCGTACTGTTGCGGCGGATTTATCATGTTCCCGAGTTGTTTCAGTTATTGGCAACCTTTGCATTGGTGCTAGTGATCAAAGACCTTGCGCTCTATGTGTGGGGCGCTGAAGAATTACTCGGGCCGCGCGCGCCGGGTTTCACGGGGGCGGTAGAGCTCCTTGGTCAATCCTTCCCCAAGTACAACTTGCTTTTAATGGTGATCGGGCCCTTGGTGTTGCTGCTACTCTGGCTGCTCTTGACCCGTACGCGCTGGGGTACCTTGGTGCGTGCCGCAACCCAGGACCGCGACATGGTGAGCGCACTCGGTGTGAATCAAGCCTGGCTGTTCACTAGCGTATTTGCGCTCGGTGCTTTCCTCGCCGGTTTAGGCGGTGCCATACAGATGCCGAACGAGCCCGCCAGTCTGCATCTTGATTTGCAGACGATTGGCGATGCCTTTGTCGTAGTGGTGGTGGGTGGCATGGGCAGCTTGCCCGGTGCTTATGTAGCTGCACTATTGATTGCGCAGACCAAGGCGATTTGCGCCGCGCTTGGTACAGTGCATCTGTTTGGGTTGGATGTTTCATTCTCCAAACTGACGCTGGTCGTGGAGTTTCTCATCATGGCAGTGGTGCTGGTCGCACGGCCTTGGGGTTTGCTTGGCAAATTGCAGGCCGCTGCGCGAGGCACTGCTGCGATTGAAGCGCCACTGCTGCCAGCGAGCGGTCTGCTGAAAACTATTGGCTGGTTAGTGTTGTTGGTACTACTGGCGCTGCCGCTGCTGAATACCTATTTCCCCTACTTGCTGGTGCTTGGTATTGATCTGCTGATTGCGGCGCTGTTTGCAGCGAGCCTGCATTTCATCATGGGGCCAGGCGGTATGCATTCATTTGGTCATGCGGCGTATTTTGGCCTTGGCGCTTATGGTGCAGCCTTTTTCATGAAGGCACTCGCTTGGCCTATGCTGCCCTCACTGCTATTTGCGCCTTTGCTAGCTGCCGCTGGTGCGGTGTTGTTTGGCTGGTTTTGTGTGCGTTTATCCGGCGTGTATCTGGCCATGCTGACGCTAGCATTTGCGCAAATTGTGTGGTCGGTAATCTTTCAGTCGGATGAGTTGACCGGTGGCAGTAATGGCGTCACTGGCCTGTGGCCGGCGGCGTGGCTTTCAGACAAAGTGCATTACTACTATCTAAGCTTGGTGTTGGTGGTGCTCGGTGTACTGATGATGAGACGCATCTTGTTTGCGCCATTCGGCTATGCCTTACGCGCTGCGCGTGACTCTGCGTTGCGTAGTGATGCGATTGGCATTGACGTTCAACGCGTGCAGTGGCTTGCTTTTATCGTCGCGGGTGTGTTCTGCGGTGTCGCTGGCGCCTTATTCGCTTTTTCCAAGGGCAGTATCTCGCCTGAGACGATTCACATTGGCCGCTCCGTGGATGCGTTGATCATGGTTCTGCTGGGTGGTGTGCAGACCCTCAGCGGACCTTTGGTTGGTAGTCTCGTCTTCAGCAGTCTGCAAGACATCCTGATTCGCGAAACCGAGTATTGGCGTGCCGTGCTCGGGGCAGTTATTTTGTTTTTGGTGTTGGCATTTCCGCAGGGCCTGGCAGGATTTATTCGCTCGTTGTTCGAATCGCGCGGGAGGCCTGCATGAGCTTGTTACAAGTCCGTCATCTGGCCAAATCATTTGGCGGTGTGCGCGCGGTGGATGATGTCTCGTTCGATATACCTGCCGGTCAACTGCTCGCACTGCTCGGGCCAAATGGTGCCGGTAAATCGACGTGCTTCAATATGCTGAATGGGCAGATCAAGCCGGATGGTGGCGAGATCTTGTTCGAGGGGCGTGATATCGCTGGTTTGAAGCCGCGTGATATTTGGCGTATGGGGGTAGGGCGTACCTTTCAGATCGCAGCGACCTTTCACTCGATGACCGTGATCGAAAACGTGCAAATGGCGTTGATCTCGCATCAGCAAAAACTTTTCGGCCTGTGGCGTCGGGCGAGTGATCATCAGCGCGCCGAAGCAATCGCCTTATTGGCGCAGGTGGGGATGGCAGATCAAGCCGATCGACCCTGTAGCATCCTGTCATATGGCGATGTGAAACGCGTTGAACTAGCGATGGCCTTGGCGAACAAGCCGCGCCTGCTGCTGATGGATGAGCCGACTGCCGGCATGGCTAGTAAAGAGCGTCATGAATTGCTCGCCCTCACCAAGAAGCTGGTCGTTGAGCAGCAGCTTGCAGTCCTATTCACAGAGCACAGCATGGACGTAGTGTTCGCCTTTGCCGATCGCTTGATCGTGCTGGCGCGTGGAAAATTGATCGCGGAGGGTGATGCAGAATCGGTTCGTAATCATCCACAAGTACGCGAAGTGTATTTCGGTACTGGTAGCACCTTCGCGGACAAGCTGGTCACGGTATGAGTAAGCCGATGCTCGAGGTGCGCAGTTTGAATGCGTTTTATGGCAAGGCGCAGATGCTGTTTGATGTTTCGCTTGAGGTGGGACGGGGTGAAGTAGTAGCGCTGATGGGACGCAATGGTGCGGGTAAGTCCACTACCATCAAATCCATCATGGGGCTGTTACAGAGCAAGCGAGGTCAGGTACGTTTCTTGGATGAGGATATTGCAGCACTTGAGCCTTACCAGATCGCACGTCGCGGGCTGGGTTTTGTGCCAGAGGACAGACGCGTATTCTCCGAGTTGAGCGTGATGCAGAATTTGGAAGTGGGGCGACAAGCCGCGCGTGCCGGGGTACAGGCATGGACACCCGAGCGATTGTTTCGCTTGTTTCCAAATCTGGGTGAGATGCCGGATCGCCCGGGTGGCAGTATGAGCGGTGGCGAGCAGCAGATGCTGACCGTGGCGCGAACTTTGATGGGCAATCCATTGCTACTGATGCTGGATGAGCCTTCTGAGGGGGTGGCGCCGGTGATTGTCGAGCAAATGGCGCATATGATCATGACACTGAAACAGCAGGGCCTTTCCATCTTGCTATCGGAACAGAACCTGCACTTCGCACAGATGGTGTGCGATCGTGCCTATGTACTCGAGCAAGGGCAGATCCGGTTCAGTGGCACGATGGAGGCGCTGGCAGCTAATGAAGAGGTACAGCAAAACTATTTATCGTTGTAGTAGCGAGTCGGGCGGTCGGAGACGACCATTTTTTCAACGTGGTACGAGGAGAGCAAAATGAAAAATCATTTCAGTCGTAGAGATACCCTCAGACTAATCGGTGGTGCCGGTATGCTGGCTGCACTGGGCGGCGTTGGCATTCGCGCAACAGCGGGTGTCAAGATTAACGATGCAAGTGCCCTGATTGTGGTCGACGTACAAAACTGCTTTGTCCCAGGCGGCACTTTGCCGGTGAATAAAGGTGACGAGGTCGTACCAGTCATCAATGCGCTTTCAAAGAAATTCAAGAACGTCGTCATCACTCAAGACTGGCACACCAAAGGCCATGTATCGTTTGCGTCTTCGCATGCCGGCAAAAAGCCGTTCGAAACAACCAAGCTTCCCTACGGCGAGCAGGTGCTCTGGCCCGATCACTGCGTACAAGGCACCAAGGACGCTGAGCTGCATAAAGATCTGTCGATTCCGCATGCGCAGCTAATTATCCGTAAAGGCTTCCACGAGGGCACCGATAGCTACTCTGCGTTCCAGGAAGCAGATCGCAAGGCGAATACTGGTCTGGCAGGCTATCTTAAAGAGCGCAAGCTAAAGACGGTGTATGTCACCGGATTGGCGACTGACTTCTGTGTGGCGTGGACCGCACTCGATGCAAGGTCTGCTGGCTTCGAGGTGTACGTGATTGAAGACGCTTGCCGAGGTATTGATCTGAATGGCTCAGTGGCGAAGGCATGGGACACCATGAAAGCTAAGGGAATCAAGCGTATTCAGTCGTCAGACCTGGCTTGATATTACCGACATGTTGAAAAAGTGAGCTCCCCATGGCTACCGCGGCAATTGTAGAAACATCCGGGAAAGTCGTCATCAGCAATATCGGTTTGATGTTATCGGGGGATATCCAAAACCCGATACTTGAGGCCGATACCATCGTAGTCAACGACGGAAAAATCATCGCCGTCGGCAAGCAGAAAGACTGCGACACTGAAGGCGCACGTACCCGGATTGATTGCCGCGGTACCGTGGTCTCACCTGGTTTAATAGATTCCCATGTTCACCCGGTTGCGGGTGACTGGACCCCACGTCAGAACCAGATCAATTGGATCGACTCCGCATTGCATGGGGGCGTAACCACTATGATCTCGGCCGGTGAAGTGCACTATCCCGGACGACCTAAAGATATCGTAGGCCTCAAGGCGCTCGCGGTTTCCTCGCAGCGTGCATTTGATGCATTCCGTCCTTCCGGCGTGAAAGTATTAGCTGGTGCGCCGGTCATTGAAAAAGGCATGGTTGAATCCGATTTCGCCGAGCTCGCAGCTGCCGGTGTCAAGCTATTGGGTGAGGTTGGCCTAGGTAGCGTCAAAGCCGGTGATGAGGCGCGGCAGATGGTGGCTTGGGCGCGCAAGTACGGCATACAAAGTACCATTCACACGGGTGGGCCGTCGATTCCCGGTTCAGGACTGATCGATAAAGACGTGATTCTCGAAGCCGACGCCGACATCATCGGCCATATTAATGGCGGCCATACCTCTTTACCGTACCAGCAAGTCTGTGAGTTATGCGAGCGGTCGACGCGCGGTATTGAGCTGGTCCATAACGGTAATGAGCGAATTTCCATCCTCACCGCGCGTCACGCGAATGAGTTGAAATGTTTGCACCGGGTAATTTTAGGTACCGATGGCCCTGCGGGATCGGGCGTGCAGCCGCTGGGTATTTTGCGCATGATCGCGCAGCTGGCCAGCTTGGCAGATATTCCCACCGAGCTGGCATTTTGCTTCGCTACCGGTAACACGGCGCGACTGCGCGACCTTGATTGTGGCTTGATTGAAGTTGGACGCGCGGCCGACTTTGTTTTTATGGACCGCGCGCAGCATACCGCGGGTAGAGACTTGCTGGAAAGCTTGCAGCTCGGTGATTTACCCGGTGTGGGCATGGTCATGATTGACGGCATTGTGCGCTGTCAGCGAAGTCGCAATACGCCGCCGGCGGTGGAAGTGCCGGTGATACAGCATTGAACAACTGATGCTTTATCCCTTACAGCTAATTCGTTCATAGAAAACTAATGGACTACTCCTTGCTCAGTGGCTCATCGTAAATTGGAACGCATCATTAGTTTTGATTGCGTATTTACCATTTCTTTTCATTCATTCTCGATTTTCAATCATTCGCTTATAAACCTCTAACTATTCATCACTCATGAGCACATCTAAATTTGTCTGGGAAGATCCGCTACAACTTGAGCAGCAGCTGACCGAAGAAGAGCGTATGGTGCGCGAAGCTGCTGCTGTGTATTGCCAGCAAAAGCTGATGCCGCGCGTACAGGAAGCATTTCGTCATGAGCAAACCGATCTCAGCATTTTTCGCGAGATGGGTGAGTTGGGTCTGCTTGGCCCCACCATACCGAGTGAGTATGGTGGCGCCGGACTCAACTACGTTAGCTACGGCTTGATTGCGCGTGAGGTGGAGCGGGTAGATTCTGGTTATCGTTCGATGATGAGTGTGCAAAGCTCGCTGGTGATGTTGCCAATTTATGAGTTCGGCACTGAAGCACAACGGCAGAAGTATCTGTCCAAACTGGCTACCGGCGAATGGATTGGTTGTTTTGGTCTGACTGAACCGGATCACGGCTCAGACCCGGGCAGCATGATTACGCGCGCAAAAAAAGTCGATGGTGGCTACAGCCTGACTGGTTCGAAGATGTGGATCACCAATAGCCCAATGGCTGATGTATTCGTGGTGTGGGCGAAAGATGATGAAGGTAGTATTCGCGGCTTCATCTTGGAAAAAGGATGGAAAGGCCTGACCACGCCAAAGATACATGGCAAGGTTGGTCTACGCGCTTCCACCACCGGTGAGATCGTAATGGATGGTGTATTCGTGCCAGAAGAAAATGCCTTCCCTGACGTGCGTGGCTTGAAGGGGCCATTTACCTGTCTGAATTCAGCGCGCTATGGCATTGCATGGGGCACGATGGGTGCGGCCGAATTCTGCTGGCACACCGCCCGTCAGTACACCCTCGATCGTAAGCAATTCGGTCGGCCACTGGCAGCGACACAGTTGGTGCAGAAAAAACTCGCGGATATGCAAACCGAAATTACGCTAGCGCTACAGGGGTGTCTGCGGCTCGGGCGTATGAAGGACGAGGGGACCGATGCGGTTGAGATTACCTCCATCATGAAGCGCAACTCCTGTGGCAAAGCACTCGATATCGCCCGCACGGCGCGTGACATGTTGGGGGGTAATGGGATCAGCGATGAGTATGGTGTGATCAGGCACGTGGTTAATCTTGAGGTGGTGAATACCTACGAGGGCACGCATGATATCCACGCGCTGATTCTCGGCCGCGCGCAGACGGGGATTCAGGCGTTTTTCTGAGATTGCTGGGGCTTAGGGGCTACTGAGCAGCCACTGAATTTATCGCAGTGCTTCAGCCAGTATCGCCGCAATACTCACCACATTACTCTCGTGCGCAATGCAGTCGGTGCTCCAGATGTGGCGCACACCTGCTTCACGAATCACTTGCAGTGCATCGTCGGCGAACAGCGCATGCGTCACCGCGACATCGACGGAGCTAGCACCAGCTTCAATAGCTGCGCGGGTGGCTTTGGCTAAAGTACGGCCGCTACTGGCGACATCGTCCAGGATAACGACACGTCGATCTTTCAGATCGACTGCAGGCAGTTGTACCTGCACATCCTTGTCACCGCGGCGAATTTTTTCGCAGGCCGCATGATCAAAGCCATGTTTTTTTGCAGCGCTGGCAATCCACTGCGAAGATTCACTGTCCGGGCCTAACAAAAACGCATCAGGGATTTTCTGCGCAATATAGTCACCGAGCAGTGGCGCACCACTGAGCGTGATGGCGCGTTTGACGGGTGAGGCTTCTTCCAGCGTTGATACACGGTGCAGGTGGGGATCGATCGTTACCAAGCCATCAAATACCTGCGCTAAAAAACGCCCGATGACTTTCTGACTGACCACCTCGCCCTCATGAAATGCGATGTCTTGTCGCATGTAGGCAAGGTACGGTGCGATCAGTGTAAGGTCGCTTGCGCCCAGTTGTCGCGCAGTCTGTGCGACGAACAGTAGCTCGATGAGTTTTTCGTTGGGATGCACCAGCGAGCGGTACACGATCACCTTGGCGGGCAGGGATGCGGGTAGCCGTAGTTTCAGCTCACCGTCAGGGAAGCGATGCCGATTAACGACTGCGCTGGTAAAGCCTGCAGTTTCCGCAAAACGACACGCGGTCTCTCTTTCGTCATCAAAATAAAGTACCAGCGTATCGCTCATTCAAAACTCCAGATAGGAATGCGGAATCTCAGTATCATCCCCAATCGTGTAACCACTAGCTTTTTCACACTGCTGCATCGCGAACAGTAAATCGCTGGGGAATTCTGCGTAGATGATGTAGAGCGTGTCACCACGTTTGACCCGGTCACCCAGCTTGTGCATGATATCGATACCCGCATTCGGTACCTTAGGAGCGCCAGCCAAGCGTGCGATTTTGGCGATCTGCAGGTTGTCGATGCCGAGTACCATGCCATCGCGCTCAGCCACCACTTCATGGCTCAGCCGGCCCAGCATGAAGTTATCGTGCTTGAATCCCTTAGCGCCTTGTGCCTCGATGATGGCGTGCATACGGTGCAATGCTCGACCCGACTCAAGAATATCGCGTGCGATGGAATACCCATCACCGCCTCGGACATCCGGATCAAACTCGATCATTCGACCCGCCAGATTGAGTGACTTGTGCCGTAAATCTTGGGGTGCGCGTGGATCATTTTCTAATACACGCATCACATCACGTGCCTCGAGCATGGGGCCGATACCTTGACCGATGGGTTGTCGGCCATCAGTAATCACGACCTCGAGTTTCAGGTGCATACGTGAGGCGACATACTCGAATAACTTACGCAGACGCTGAGCATCTGGCACGGTCTTGACCTTTGCCGACGGGCCAATCGGGATATCCAAGAGCAAATGCGTGGAGCCGGCAGCAATTTTTTTGGAGAGAATCGACGCGATCATCTGCGTGGTTGAATCCAGCGACAACGGGCGCTCAACTGAGATCATCACATCATCCGCCGGAGAGAGATCCGCGGTACCGCCCCAGGCCAAACAAGCACGATGTTCACGCACGATGCTTGCGATACGGTCTTGCGCCAAATTGACGTTGGCCAGTACTTCCATCGTGTCAGCGGTACCGGCGGGTGAGGTGATCGCGCGCGACGATGTTTTTGGGCAGAGCAGTCCGTGCGCAGCAACAATCGGCACTACCAGCATCGAGGTGCGGTTACCCGGTATGCCACCGATACAGTGCTTGTCGACCACCATGTGTTCCTGCCATTCCAGCCGGCGGCCGCTGGCAACCATCGCATCGGTCAGAAAGTAAATCTCATCGCGGTCGAGTTCACCGTTACTGGTAGCGATCAGGAACGCAGTCAGCTCGATCTTGGAGTAGTGGCCACCCGTGATGTCTCGCACGATCGCGTGATAATCGTCTTTTTCGAGCCGTTCACCGTTGATTTTTCGAAATAAGGCGCTCACTGAAGCGGGTTTTTCTGCATGACGCACTCTGGCCAGTGCGCCGGCTTCAACCCCGAAACGCTTGAATGCATCCTCTGACAGACCGATCTCATCGGGGCTGATAATGGCTATATCGTCAACGACATTGAGTGTTGCGGTAATCCGATGCTCGCCGGCGACAACTTCGACTTTGGATAGCGCCTGAAATCCAGCGATCCGGTAAATCAGGCAATCACGGTTTAGATAAACGACGTTCTCGAGGTTGGTATCAATCGCAACGCGTTTGAGTTTGAGATCGAGTTGTTCGTCCGAGACGGGCGCGCGCGCGTCCAGCGCAGCGGGTGGTACATCCATGAGGTCACCATCGATCTTGTTATGGTTATTGGACCTGGTCTGCGCTTGCGCAGACCAGGTTGGTTAACCCAATAGTACCGCTGGTAGCTAGCGCCACCGAAATCAAGATTACCAGCGCGGCTGGCCCCAGCGGTATTCGAAGTGACGCTGATGGTGCTGGTGGTGACGGTGGCCGTAGCCATGACCCGGACCAAATGCAGGGTCACCGTAATAGACACCGGCGGGCGGATACACCATCACAGGTGGCGGTGGTAAGTAACCGAGTACCGGCGGTAGTGGCGCATACCCGACGACGGGTGGCGGCGCGTGCACGACCAGCGGCGGTGCGTATCCACCGTAATGCACGGTCACCGCGGCGCGCGGCTGTGAGGCGATCATATTACTGACCACTGCGCCCACGACGAGGCCAGCAATCACTTCGCCGCCGTGTGCAGAAGCGCTCCCAGCGGTGACGGTCAGCAGTACCAGGGTAGCGATCTTGGTTTTCATGAGGGACTCCTTTGCCGATATTGGCAAAGCGAGTATCGAGCAAGGTCGGCGGCCGTGCCAGTGACAAATTGTGAACAGCTGTAAACAGCTCGTGGGAGTTAAATCCCTTTAGCGACGCAGCTGCTGCGGCCAGACGAAGTCGCCGTGCTCCCAGCGCCCTTCCAGCGGCGCGCGCCCGTTGGTGAACTCCATACGGCCGAGCCCATGCGGATTGCCGTCGTAGAAATCACCTTGGTAGCGGTCGCCATTGGCAAATACCCGTACGCCCGAGCCCATCATCTCGTCGTTATGGAACTCACCGTTATATTGGCCACCATCGGCGTAGGTGTAGATGCCGCGGCCAACACGATGGCCATTCATGAAGCGGCCTTCGTAACGGTCGCCATTCAAGTAAAACAGCGTACCTTTACCGCTGAGGCGGTTGTTACGGAATTCACCCACATATCTTTTACCATCGGCATACAGCACAGTGGCGCGGCCCACCACCATACCGTCTCGGAAAATCGCTACCAGCCGGTCGCCATTTGGGTAGATATAGGTGCCGGGGCCGTCGCGGTCGAAGGTGCGATCAAACGACCCCTGGTAGCGACTGCCATCCCAGTAGTAAAGCCTTTCCCAGCCGATTGTGTTCCAGGTGAAGTCATCGATGGTGGGTGCGCGCCGGTTGGCGCAGCCTGGCAGTGCGGATACCAAGGTGCACAGCAGCAGCAAGCGGAGAGAGGACGGCGTTTTCATAGTCGGTCGCCTAGTAACAATTTAGAAACAGTTGGCGGGAATCATCTTTTTGGTGAATCGTCAGCAGTGGTGAGTACTTTAACGCTCGATTCCCCTAGGGAAATTTTGACATCAGTCAATTTCCCAAATGAAACGCTCAGCGATTACTCAAAATATTGCCGTACGGAATGCATAATTCAAATCATTGACAGTCTTTTATGCATCCCGGTGGCCTTGCCGAAATCTTCTCCACTCAGCGTGTCAACTCCCACGCACGCTGCATCAGGTATTGAATCCTTCGATGGCCTAATGCAGCACGCCATCGACAAGGCACCGATGCAGCGACTGGTGACGCAGCAAGAAGTTGCCGGATGATGTGTTTCCTTGTGCGCAGACGCGTCTTCAGGCATGACTAGGCCGACAATTTATGTAGATACAGGCTGTCACACAGTAGACTAAGCGCCCCACAGCGAATGACTACA
>Ga0209358_10000902_pt1 | contig 24922 bp, 21 predicted proteins | sample LauGreFa1BDMLBSN_2_FD_187574 | JGI IMG/M metagenome (GOLD analysis project Ga0209358, IMG submission 187574) | Freshwater lake microbial communities from Lake Michigan, USA - Fa13.BD.MLB.SN (SPAdes) (version 2) | ecosystem: Environmental > Aquatic > Freshwater > Lake | place: Lake Michigan, USA...
AAATATAAATATATATATATGTATAAAGCAATATAAGTATATTAAATAAAATATTTAAATTATTCTAAACCTAAAAACTTACGCCCAATTTTACTTGTTGCAAATATTCCAAATCCGGAAGCAATTTGAATATAAAATACATTACTTCTTTTAGTGCAGCAAAGTAAATATACTGATAAACCAATGAATAGTATTGTAAATATCCAAAATAACTGAGTATATGTATCCATTCTAATATATTTTAATGAAAAATATTAGTTTGAAATATTGATTTAAGCAAGTAAAATAAAAATAGTGTATTTTCATTTAAGCAAGTAAAATAAAAATAGTGTATAAAAACATAGATACTATTATCATACCTATAGTGCTCATAAGGAGCCCTTTTAGAATATGACCCTGTTGTCTTGACATTGTATATACATAAATAATAGCTATTGCCATAAATAAATATCCTATCATTGTTATAGCTATAGTATAATCTTCTACAAAATTAAGTCTCTTCATATTGAACCGTTCAGGTAACGCATCTTTTACTTCAATAAAATCACGGTCAGACCTTTCAACAACCGCCTCCTTTCTCTGAATATCACCTACTAAGGCCTCTTTTTTTTCTTTAAGTTCTCTATTGCGTTCTTTAACTTGTTCTACAATCAGTTTGTGACTTGCTTTTCCGTAAATAGCATCACCCATCATTAATGAGTCCTGAACAACTGCTGAGAGATGATTTACATCTTTCTGAATATTAATTGTTTGTTGACCAATAGTTGAAATTCTCGTTGCTTCTTGTGATGAAGTACATGATGATATTTCCGAATTAAGATTATTTAGTTTATTCGGAATTGCCTTACATACTTCTGCAGCAGCATCCTTATTTTGACAATACCCCCAACTATCATCATTTGTCCCAGCGCATAAACATAGTGGGCCTTCTGTATTAATTTTACTAGGCTGTGCACACATATTCCCTGCATTTTGCGGGGGTTGTCCTTCTGACCATAAATTATTCACTGCTTGTTGATTTGTTGTATTTCCATCTGCTGCTATATTATCCCATCGGGCACAACCATTAGGACAATTCCGTGGCGGTGCTAAATTAGGTCTTAGTTGGGGGTCCAATGAACTCATCTTATTAATTGTTAAGATATCTTTATTAAAATACTATTACACTGTTATTATTATTATACAGATTGTTTCATTGTAACATCAATTGAATTTCCAGCATTTATTGCCGTATTATAACTTACATCTATAGCATTCCCTACATTAGTCACTTTGTTCATGATATTTTGTTGTGTAGCCGTTATATCTTTTTCTAAACCTGTTAAAGCGCCTGGGCAAATATTCGGTAGAGGAATCTTATCACCTTCTCCCTTAAATATTTTTCTATCCCAGTAGCGTTTATTGCGTAATACATTTGTATATTGAGCACGATATACAACAGTTAGAGTAAAAACAAGAATTACTCCACCTAAAATACCAGCAAGTAATCCAGTTCCAATAATTCCAGCTCGCCATAATCCCCCAAACAATAAAGCTATTGAAAGTGCTATAAATAGCATTGAATATACAAACAAAGTGTCATCTTTATTTCCAATTGTCCACTGATTCATTTCATATTTACGAGCCGCTAAATCCTTGTTAAATTGTAAATCTTCAACTTCTTTTTGTTTTTCTTTGTATAATTGCTCATACATACCATCAACTTCCTTACTTCGCTGATTATACATTAAGATTGCTTCGTTTGCCTCCAATGAACGCTGTAAATCTCCGTAGACTTTTTGAAATGAATTGTCTTTTTGTTTTACAACATCTTTATAAACTTTATCTTGTTGCCCTTGTAAAAACTGCTGAAGTTGGCTTGGGTTATTCCTTAATTGCTGTAGAGCGGTTGATAATTCTATATCTTGAAATAGTTGAGTATAATCTATAACTGTGTCAAGATTTGACATATTCTCCTATGAACCCGTTAGATTTGTTTATAAGTTTTAACTTGCCGAACGATAGACATAAACAAGTAATCCCAAAGCAACAATATTTAAGAAACTATAAGTCTTTAGAAGATTATTTGTATATCTTGCTTTTTCTTCAGTAAAATTTAACTGTTCCTTATTTAATTTTTCAATTGCTTCTTGAGATGATAAAATCTTATTTTGCTGTTGTAGTTTCTTTTGTTTTTCTTGAATATCTTTATTAAATAATGCTACTTGGTTCTTTAATGTAGATGTATTTGATAACATATATACAGTAATAGCATTAGAGACCTGTGCTAAATCATTTAAGCGTTGATTTAATTTTCGTGTTGAATCTAAATATTGTTGAATTACTTGCTGATTTTGACCTGTATTATTCAGATACCCTTGTTGAATATTTGTTAATAACTTCTGAAGAGAATATTTGTATCTGGCATCATAAAAACAGTATTCATCATGAAGATTCTTCAAAAGAGCTTTTTGTTTCTCCAAATATTCCTGTTGTGCCTTATTCTCTTGTTGTTGCTGAGACAAAGTAGGGATTATCCCTTTGGATTTTAGATTTGATACTATTTGCTGTAGAGTAGTATCTTTTAAGAGACCATTCCCTTCTCTATCGGACTGTTGATATGGTTCAGAAGGCAAAATACCTTGACGAACTGTATTACCATAAATTAATTTTAAATCAGAATCGGTTAATGCTGTTTGACTGGGACAAACAGAAGACATCTCTACATCTTATGATGGTTATTTACCAAATACACCCGCAATCTTTAAAGATAAGAATATTATAACAATCAAAGAAGATGCCAATAATGATAGTAGCACACGCTTATCCATTACAAATGCTAAGGCCAATGTAAGTGCACCTACTCCTTCTCCAGTAGCTCCAATTTGCGGTAAAGGAATTACTTGTTTAAAAATTATGAAGCCTACTCCAAAAAATAGAATTGCCAATAACCAAAAATAAGGAATAAGCCCTTTTCGGATTGGTCTGTTTAAAATAAAGAGTTTATGTCTTGATACATCTGTGTCCCGAGACCGGAGCAACTCATCGCGTGCTACAGCACTCTCAACATCTACCTTCATTTCATCTTGAATCTTTTGTAGTTTATTTATCTGTTTTTGTAGTTCACCATTCTCAGTTAAAATAGATGATAAGTTTGTATTTGTAGTATCTTTTGCTAAAGTATTGACAATATCATCATTTAACTTTGTATAATCTGTTTTAATTTTTTCTGCTTTAGCGGATAGTTGAATTATCTTATTATAAGCTTGATTGTTATTTGGGTCTTGACTAATACCTGCTGATGATATATATTGTGAATATGCTTGATTTAATTCTGTAATAAGACCTTGAATATTCTGTTGAGCTAAATTATCAAATCTTTGTTGAAATTGCCTTCGTTGTTCTACCCAACTCATACTTCTATTACTAATATTGTTTAATCAAATAATTTATAATATACTTCTTCTTATTATTAATAATATTCTTATTATATAATATAGTGATGGTAATATATTCACGAAAAATATATAAACATAAAAGGTATAATTTCAGTAAAAAGATATCTTCTAATATTAAAAAGAAAAAATTTAAAGGCGGTGATAAAATAGGTGAAGGTAATACTGCTTCTGTATATAGACCCGCTATAGATTGTATTCCGGAATTTATAACAAATTCCCCAAATAATTATGTATCAAAAGTGTTTGAAGAAGATAAATATGCTCTAAAAGAATTAAACGCATCTGAATTGATTAAATCTCGCATCGATGATCCAGATGAATTTATAATATTACCAGTTCATTTTTGTAAAACAGATTTAAATAATATAATAATTTATCCATATGGAGGAAAAACAATTGAATACTATATACACAAAAATAATTCAGCAGATGTTAAAAAGGATATAATATATTCTATAATGAATCTATTTGATTTTGTTGTTAAAATGAATAAAGCTGATATTTGTCATGGAGATATATTTAAAAATAATATTGTATATAATGAAGAAACCAAAAAGTCTTTACTTATTGATTTAGAAAAAATGAAAGAGTTTAATATACTTGTAAATAAAGAAAGGCTATTTTTAACAACTAGGGCTAAGAAATATAGTGAAAACTTTATAAATAGAAACATAAATGAGATATATAATAGAGATACATATGGAATAATTAAAACAATAGAAAGTATTATCGAAAAGAAATATAAAAAGTTATATTATACAAAATATGAAAAATTATGTGATTGGTTTGTTATAAATAGGGATATACCATCTGATGAATATAATAATAAAATACAAGAATTATTTGATACAATAAAAACAGATATTGTATAATAGAACAGATTTATTATATTTATTTGATGTTATTTTAATAATATATTATTAACATTGTATTATCAATAATATATTATATACTATTATATCATTTTCTCTAAGGAGAACACATAGAGTCGTCTCTAAGGAGAACATACTCTGTAATATACTGTTTCACCTGCTGATTGACTTGGGCGAGTAATCTTAATAATATCACCTGGGACTGCCCCAATACATCGTGTAATAGGGTCTAAATGAAACTTAATTTCTGGTAGTTTTGCCTTTGATGTAATATACATTGAGTCCAAGAGTTGCTTATGTTCTTCTTGAGGAACGATTTCATGCTTTGGAACTAAAACATGATTCAATGGATTTACTACGATTTTCTGAATATTAAAGAAGTAAACACGAAGTTTATATTCTTTCCCGTGTTTATTTTTCATGTATTGTAATAATGCCGTTTTATGATGAGCATCAGCAAGTTCCTCCATCATCATCACGATTACTTCCGTATTATTAATATCTTCTTCAGGGATATCATCAAAGAATGTATCCAATTTTTGACGACTTACCTTCGCATAACGCACATCACATACTTTCGTGGAGTCATCACGCTTTGATACTTTAAAACTAAGACTTGGAAATGCTTCTACAGCAACAGATATCTCAGCCGGAGAAAACTTACGATATTTATCTACATCATAACCTCTTTCATCCAATAAATCAAGTAAAGTCATACGACTACGATAAACTGTATCAATATATTCAAAGTTCATTTTCCTAAATATCACTTATCTATTTTAACCCCCTTTGGATAACTTTAAATTGTCAAATTTTATATATCTTGATTGTTTATTCAAGTTTATTTACAGTTACAGTTGAATTTGATGAAAATCCAGAATTATTTCCTTCTCCTATATCATTTGCCATATAATTTTGCCTCATTCTTGGTGCTCCCATAGAGGCTGACATATTATTACCATAATTCATTCTTCCATAGCTATTTCTACGAATTGGACGATTCATCATAGGCATTTCAATACCATCTTGCATCATTGCTTGTGGAGATGTATCTATTACAAGAGTTGGCCCTGCCCCTGGTAGGGCAGATTGGATTGTATTTCCTGGTGAAATCATCATAGGGTCATTTGGAGGCATCAGGCCACCTGACATATTCCCTGTAAATGTATTAGTATTATTGTTAAATGGATTAAATGTTGGTTGTGGCTGTTGTTGTATTTGTGTCTGTTGTTGCTCACCTGTAAATTGTTGTGGTATCTGTTGTATAAATGAAACTCCTTGTTGGAACCCACTTTCAAGAGCATCTAAACCTTGATTTAAAAGTCCTTGCTCTGGATTTATTATTTCATTTTGAAGTTGTTGTGGTTGCTGTATCTGTATTTGTTGTTCTACAAGTTGTCCCTCAGGAGATTCTTCCATAATTTGGTCTATTTCAGCTCTTTCTGCCTCAGACATTCTGGTTAAATCAACACCCATAGATTCCAATTGTTCCACAGTTATTGTTGCTTTTTCAGCTTCTTCTATATATGCTGGGGCAACAATTTCAGGTAAAATAAGCCTTGGTAATTCCTTCACTGCTTCAGTTGTTTTTCCTGAATATTCTAATTCACGGAGTTTTTGGAACCCTGATGTTGTCATAAAACGGAGTCCCATATTTAGATAAGTTTCCAATTCTTGAGATAGGAGTTTTGTTGAAAAAGGAATCTCTACTTCTACAACCTTTGATTTCGGACGACCAAGTGGAGGTAAGATTTCCAGATTTTTATCAGAATCACCTATAAATCGGACTGGTCCATCGCATAAAGAACAGATGTTAATATTCAAACGAGGATTATAAATAGGAATTGTTCCACATGATGTGCAGATTGGGAATTTAGCTCCATCAGAACGCTCCATAAAAGATTCCTTGAAGAATCCTGAAATACCATGTCCTAAAATAGCATCGCGGTCCATTTCACCAATCTTCAAACCACCTTGATTACCACGACCACCTGTAGGCTGATGAGTTCGCTGTTCTTTACGACCCTTTCCGCGAGCTTGCCATTTGTCTTCTACCATATGTTTTAGACGCATACCATACACGGGTCCAATAAAAATAGCTGCCTGAATCTGTTCTCCTGTTGCTCCATTATATAAAACTTCATTTCCATATCGTTCGTATCCATGTTTATCCAATAAAGAACCAATCGCTTCTTCAGGTGAGCCATCGTTCATAAATGAAGTTCCATCTCCAATACCACCTGACAAAGCAGCTGTTTTTCCTAAGAGTTGTTCCAAGTTTTGGGCAATAGTCATACGAGATGGAATCGCATGAGGATTCATAATCATATCAGGAACTAATCCATTCTTTGTCCGAGGCATATCATGACCTCTTAGAAGTGCCCCAATTGTTCCCTTCTGGCCATGGCGATTGGAAAATTTATCACCCAATTCAGGCATTCTGTCTTGAACTACACGGATTTTGACTAATCTTAGCCCCATATTATTCACCATCATAAAAACTTTCTCCACACGACCGCGAGTCCAAACTTGAGGAGTAACAGAAGCATCTGATACATTTGCTGATTGCCCCGCCATATAAGCCCCTACAAGAACAGTATTTTCATCTACAAACTCTCCTTCACGAATAATACCGCGCTCATCTAACTTTGAATAGTCCAAACCAGGTTTTAAATCTTTCCAGTTCGCAATACGAGAAGGATTGCCAAAACGGACTTTTATTTTTGCAACCTCATCATCTTCTTCAAATGCTTCGTATGAACGGAATGCCATTGAGCGAAACATACCTCGTTGAATAGCATCATAATTCATAACAATACCGTCTTCTTGATTATATCCAGACCATGTAGCAATTGCGAGAACACAATTCATACCATATGCCATTTTACCTTCACCCAAATAGTTATTGTAAATAGTTCGTGAAATCGGCATTTCTCCATAACAAAGGACATGCGCGGTATTATCAAAACGATTGCGCCAGTTTGTTGCATAAATGGATAAACCTTGTTTCGACTGAGAACATGAAAGCTGATTACGAGGCGATTGATTATGTGGGGCAAAAGGAATAAGAGATGTCATTAGACCCATAATTGTTGAAGGGTGAACTTCCATATGCGTTGATTCTTTTTTGATATAGGCAGGATTATTCGCAATAAATGCCTCGTTTTGTTCATAGGGGTCTACATATTCAATAGCACCTGTATAAGGCGCAAGTGCTTCAGGATAATCTTCTAATTGAGACTGTTTTTCAGCAAGAGGGTCAAAAAAGTCAGTGGAATCTAAAGATGCCAATTGTCTGGTTAGGAGATTACCCATAACAAGGTCTCGCCATGTAGGATATTTGGAAAGTTTTTCAATTTGAATTGGATTATTTTTTGTCTGGTCCAACCAAATTAAAGGGCGGAGTGGACGACCTTCATCAATATAAAAATAAACACATCTGTCATGAATTGAAAAAGATATACTAACTGAATAGGGTAAGCATCCGCATCTTTTGAGTGTTTTTAATACTTTTGTTAAGAGATGAGGTTTGGCTGTATATCCAAACATACCACCATTTAAGTAGAAAGGGACAAATACAATACGCTGGTCTTCAGAGACATCTTCTGGTGCATAAACACGCCCAGTAGTTCTTAACCACTGTTTAATCTTTTGACTATCAGAAGCAGTTGAAATAGCTGTCATAATAGATAAGTTCTTAGTAATACCGATACTTGCTCCTGTAGGAGTTTCAGAAGTACAGAAATAACCATATTGAGATGTATGGAGTTTACGAGGCCCTGTTAATTTCATACCAGTATCAAAATCAAGAATAACACGACGGCAATGAGACATAAAGTCTGTATAAGAAAGTCTGGACAATGCCTGAAGAACTCCTGATTTTTCCTCACCCATTCCTGTTCCCCATTTCCCTTTAAACCCTCGCATAATTTGTTCTGACAAGAGCCCTGGAACAAAGATGATTGTATCATTTCCAGGTTGGAAAATATTTTTAAAGTTTTCATCTTTATAGAGAACTGCTTTATTATAGTTATATTCTTTATCAATTGCGAGAGAAACTGCGCTCTTCCATGTTTTATAAGCAGCACTAAAAAGCATTTGTGTTAAGAAACCACTTGTTAGACATCGCTGATTTCTTGTATCATCTCTGTCTGTTTTTGTGTCATATCCCTCTGAAACACGGAGAATTTTACGAACACAATCTCCTAAAAAGAGTGCCTGAGAAGATGGGTCATTCGGCATATGAATAAAGAGTTGATTTTTAATAATATCTAATACATGTGCTTCAGAGAAACCCTTTGTAAGTGTCTTAATATAACGGATTGCTGTATAGGAGTTTAGGAATGGATACGCTTCAATAATAGACGGTTGTAATTTGGGTAAAAGGAGTTTTGCCTCAGGACTTTCAAAATCAGGGAAAATCATTCGTAGGATTTCCTCGTCGGACTGGAATCCGAGCGCACGGAATAGGACAAACAAAGGAATAGCTTTTCGGACAAACGGAATCGTAACTTGAATTGTTTCATGTGATGTATAATTCTCTTTTTCAGAGCGTCTCATTAAAGCAAATGCTACACGCTTCACTTGACGAGTTTCAGAAGATAAACATGTTATAGAAGCATAAACCGCAATCTTAGGGTCGGATTCTTGGGGGGTCACATAAAGAGTATTAAATGCCTGTTCTTGTCTTGTAATAAGGACCTTTTCAGCACCATCTACAATAAAATAACCACCGTTATCATATGGACATTCACCAGTTTCAATTAAAAAATTCTTAGGTTTATTATGAAGAATACAATAACGACTATGAAGCATAATAGGAATCTTAAAAAGAGGCCATTTCTGGAATGTCTCGCGGGGGACATCCAAATTTATAGTCTGACCTGTTGCGGATGTATAAGTAATCTTAACAATGATATCAGCATATACAGTTGAAGCATATGTAAGATTTCTTAGTCTTGCTTCATTTGGATATAATACACGGACTTCTTCCGTATTTTGTAGAGAAACTGTCGGAGTTCCAATTTCTATTTGTTGAGCATCTTCTCCACCAACATAGATTTCAACCTTATATTTATAAATATTCCTATCAGGGTTAATCAAATCTTTTAGGATTAAGATAGGATTATTTGCCTTGATAATTGATGTTAAATCCTGACGGAGAAATTGGTCAAAACTATCCAAATGATGCCTTGTATAAGGATAGGTAATAGTCCTGAAATATTTGTCAATTAAATGACGAGATAGTTCTCTGGCTTCATCACCCGATAGTGTCATTCTATCTGAATGTAGAACTATATCTTTTTATACTTTGTTTATACTTCGCGTATATTTCATGTTTTATTCATGTTTTATTTAAATTATTCATCATTTTCTTTTATTTCATTATGTTTAATCCAGAACCAATCTTTACAAAACATATGAATCTTATTTAAAACAATACTCCGAAATGTTGTATCTGTAAATGAATTATCTATCTCAGCATCTTCATCATCATCTAATTTATAATCTTCTATACATCTTTCTTTCCATTCTTTTAAGAAAGAATAACAGTTATAAGTAATTTCTAATTCTTCCAATTTAATTGTAATTTTCTTTGGACCAAACATTTCCAAGATTGTTTCCAATTTATTAGAGCATTTATCCGTTGAAATCATCTCATAAGTTTTAAAAGGAGTATCCACAGATGCCGATTCATATAAATTCACTTCAACAGAGAACTTAAAGGATGTTGGTCTTGGAATCCCAATATTACTGGCGCTTACTGATTTAATATTCAATATTACTTTATTATTACTATAACATTCATTTAATATAATTTGAATCGTAGTTAATCCTGATGTATTAATAGTTATCCAGATAGACTTTTTATCTTCTTTTTCAAATATAGTTTTTAAACAATTTGCTACCTTAAGATACTCTCCTTCTGAAATATCTAATCCTTCCGCATAACGAAGGATATTTTGTAAAGTTTCAACTGACATATTTACTTATTTGACTATGTAATCTAATAAATAAATATGGTTCGTTAATGTATCAATTTTTGAAGGAAATACTTTTATAGTTATAGATTTTATTTCATAATTAGTTATAATTAGGTAACCTTTGTGTTTGGTCAGGTGAAGGCCCTACTTGTTTTCCTAGAAAAATATCTTGAGCATCTTGTAAAATACTTGGGGGTATAGAAGCAGGGATTAATCTGGTTCCTCCTGATTTTCTTAGCTTTCTTGTTTGTCTTTTTCCACCCTTTGCTGAAAAGTTTACTGTATTATCACCCATTCCTTTAGGAACACTTGTAACATAATGCGTTTGTCCTGGAACAGGGTCGTATGAATGTCCTTGTTCAGGATTCCAGAAACCCTTTGAGACATATTCCAGAATATCTCCATATGCATTTGGAGGAATTTGTCCAGGAGGAGGATACATACCAGCACGAGTTGTATAATCTAAGGGAGCACCAGCAATAGGGGCAACTCCACCTGTTTGACTCTTTCTTAAAGTTCTTCGTGTTGATTTTGCTTGAAGCATAACATGGTCTACATAGGATTCTGCTGATTTCTTATCAATCTCCTTATGGAATACTTTCTTCCACTCTTTTTGAAAATCTTTTACAATATCCGCATGGGAATCCCTTGTATGCGCTTTTTTATTAAGATAACCTTCAATGTATTCAAATGAACGCCGTAATTCAGGAATTGAATAAATTCCTTCAGAGCGTTTCGTATGATGCTTTCTTGTTTTACGAACCATTCTCCTATTATTTTACCGTAATATTAAAGTGTTTCCAAGAAACTTCTTGTTAGTTGATTTCCAAAATTATTAGTCTTTTCGTTATTTCCTTTATTATTTCCCTTGTTTGTATTAGTATCTCTATTATTTGTATTATTTCCTTTAATAGTATTTTTAAAATTATTCATAATATTCCCAAGGCTCTTTGTTGCTTGATTGATAGTTTCTGTTACTTTATTTGTTGCTGTCTCAGCGGGTGCCGTATTTATATTTGGAACAATTGGAACAGGGACTGAACCTTTTGAAAAGATGGATAATATAGAATAAATTATAAAGATACATATTGCAGCAATCATTAAAGCCGGGGCATAAATCTTAAGAGAATCTTGCCATGTACTTAAACGATATTCAGCCTTAAATATCTTGTAATGCGAATGAACACCATATGTTAGTAAAAATATTGATAATATCGCTACAACAAGTGGAGTCATACGAGGTGATATGATAAATGATACACCAATTGCTAATAAAAATAATAATATAGAAGGAATAAACAATTCCATTTATACTTCTATTTTGTTTGTCTTTATTTATTTCTTATATTGGATTATTTGTTCATATTTTAAAAGAGTGTTATACTTTATCAATTAAATCAACATGCGTGAGCATATGTTTTCTACAACAATATCTTCTTAGGCCAAGAGCATTTAATACTTTTAGTTCAGCAGTCTCAGGAACAGAAGTTCCATCCATATAAATTGGAGCTGGGTTATTTGTTCCACGCAATTCCTTCACTTTTGCCTGATAAAATAGCCACTTGTCAGCAAGAGCTTTACCGCAATTCATACAACGAATAGGAATAATCATTCTTCTATGATTCCTACGGAAAGGTTTAAGCCTGTCAAATTTTGTAATTTATGATAAAATTGTATGTGCGTTATTCTATTTGTTTAATAATCAAGACTGAATCAGAATGACTTCAGTTCTTTACAGTGGTGGTCTAAATTATCAGGCTGGTAATCCTGTTCGTGGTGAAATTGTAGCTGTCCGTCGTGAAGTTGGTGAGCTCCGGAAACAGGTTGAAACACTTGTTGAAGAGAACTTAGTTCTTCGTAAATACCTTATGAAAGTTATGAAGGGTATCAATGATGAACAAGCTATTCAAGATATGACTCGTGAACTAATGTCTGTTGCTACATCTGAACAATCGCAACAACAGCAACGGCAACCTGGTTCTGGAACTGTTCAGGGAGCAGGGTTTCGGCGGTAATTTTAGGACTTAAAGCTCTTTACGAAACTTTCCTAATACTGCTTCACTAATTTCAATTTCATATTCGGATTGTAATTTATGACGAATTGTTTTTAAAGATTGGATTTTATATTTCTTTAATACAATTTTAATTGTTTCAATTTCTTCTTCAGACCATTTACTTCTTTTAAGTGAAGTTTTCTCTGACTTTCCTGAGTATTGTGATACATTCTCAGATAATTCTTTTTTTTCTTCAAATAACTCTTGATTTTTTTGACTCATATCAAAGTCATTTCTTATAATATGTCGTTCAATTCCATCTGATGTAATTTTTGTTGAACCAATAACAATTGTATCATTATGAACTTCATCATGGCATTTCTGACAAATAACAATTAAGTTTTGTTGATTATTCATATGTGTTCCATCTGGAAGAATACCATTCTTTAAGGCTAAACTACGAGGCTGAATATGATGAACCTCTAATTCAGATATTATTTGTAATTTACAAATCTCACATTCTTTACGGACAATATTTGTATTCCAGTTTGAAGTCGTTGCTTCATTTAGCTTTGAAGAACCAAGAATGCGATGACGATTCTGTAAGGCTTTTTCTATGAAATCAAATGGTAAATCCATTGCTCTTGCAACTTCCAGGCCATACATAGAAGAACCAGAACCTGGTCTCAAAGAACGGTCATATACTAACTTTTTAGATACAGGGTCATAATCTACGTGCAAATGCCATACATCTACTCCTAACTTTTCAGTATCAAGAAGTGTTGGTAAATCGTGAAGATGGGTTGCAAAAATAAACTTTGCTTTTCTGTCAGATAACCATTGAATTCCTGAGGCAACTAATGCTTGAGCAGAAATAGATTCTGTTCCTGCGCATAATTCATCACCCAATACAAGAGTATATTTATTCGCATTTCTTAAAATATCACGAAGTTCAGACATTTCTACAGCAAAAGATGAAAGTCCCGCAAATAAATTATCCTGATTTAAGATTCGTGTATATACTGCTTGGAAAGGTCTAAGAGTCATCTTTCTTGCTGGAACAAAACATCCAGCTTGTGCTAATAAAACACATAATCCAGTTGCTTTCATTAATGTAGATTTACCACTGGCATTCATTCCATATACTAACCAACCATTCTTGGATTGACCATTTTTATTTTTAGTAGTTCCTAATTGAACAGTATGTTTTACATATGATACACGAGATGCTATTGATTCTACTAAAGGATGACGAATATCCTGTATATCAAATGATGAGCCAGACTCTTCTGTTGTATCCTCAATTATAGGGCATACAAAACCCTTTTCAAGAGACACTTTTCCTATACATTGTGTACAATCAATATGAGATACCCAAAACTCCATTAGAGTCCAAATATCTTGTCCAGCATCTGAAATAACCTGACAAGCATCTACAATAACTTTTCGGACTTCATCAAGGAGTTTCTCGCGGAGTTTTACAAGTTGAGTATTTAATTGTTGTAATTTCAGACAATCAACCCATCCACCAGACTTTAATTCTGAAATTTTTGTTCCTTCTGGTAGGAGTTTAATATTCTTTTGAAGCTGTTGGAGTGAAATCTTAGAACCCTTTAAACCAAATGGCTCTTTTTCTCTTTCTTCTAATCTGAGGGCTTCTTCTTGTAACCCGCCTTGTTTACAAATGTTTATCTTTAGGATAGTAAATTCTTGTAATACATTGTGAATCTGAGTTTCAAGAATATTAATATTAGGATATATTTCAGAGTTAAATGGGGTGATATCTTGTGATGCTTGTAAGGCTTTTTCCTTATCAAACTGAGAATAAAAGATTGCTAAATATGTATTCCATTGTTGTTCAGTAAATGGCTCCTGTAATGGGGTTCCATGTGAAACTGTTTGTGTAATTGTTTGAATTGCGGAATATGTTTGAAAAAGTCCTGAAATTTCTTGAGGATTAATGAGGCCGCATAGAATTTTCCTATGAAGTCTTGGAAGGTCAAACATAAAACGGAGTTGTCTTTCCAGAGTTTTCCGTTTTTCATCAGACCAGGACAAAAACTCCTGAATTTCGCGGAGTCTGGAACGGATTTCCTCTGCTGTTGAATACGGGGATAGGAGTCTTTCACGGATAAGTCTTTTTCCCATAGGAGTAATACATGAATTAAATAATCCTATAACTGATTCTTGTGTATTTTGCCCTGACATTTGTAGTTGTGTAAGAGCATGATTTCCACAGATAAGTCTGGCTTGAGGAACCCATGGTTCGTTTCTATGAAATGATTTTAGCATACTTGGATAATGTTCCTCCACAAATTGTAGTAAATATAGCAAGGCAAACTCTTCATACTCAGTCCGAAGTCCTAAATATTCTTTTGCTGGTAAAATAGAACGGATATTATAAATCTTCTGTAAATATTCTCCTCGGACTAATTCTTTAGAAAATGCTCCTACTGTTTCAATAGAATAAAGGTGAATAGGAATAGTCTGTTGGATACCAAAAATACGACGGAAATATTGCTCATCTGGAGCCTGTAATTCTGTTTTTTTCCAATAAATAAGGAGTTCTTTTGGTTGAAAGACGCTAATCATTTGAACCAAATCATCAGCTGTCCAAATATCAGGACGACCTGTTGCTTGTCCAGAATAAGTGGTTGTTGTCCCAGTTGTTAAATCCAGTGCTGATGCGCCAAAATGCGGTGGTTTATTTGTTTGTTGTTGGAAAAAAAGAGTAAATACATAGGGCGTTTCTGTGCTTGGAGTATTTTCAATATGTGTGGATGGTGATAGGATTCTGGATACCTTTCTCTCTTTTACTTTGCCTCGTTGGTCCTTTACTTGGTCTACAATAACAACAGTCCATCCATTGGATGTTAGACGACCAGCCCATTTATGCATAACATAGTCTGGAAAGCCTGCAAATAGCCCATCATGTGTATCATCAAAATCTTTTTTCTTAATAGCAAGTTGAATACCCAACAAATCTGTAATTTCTCGGACATTAAACTTTGTTTCACCAGTTTCTGTGTTTTGAATATCATAAAGCTCATAAAATGAACCAACCATTAGAAAAATAGCCGTTTTTGGACCATATTTCTTTGTATAAGTTTTATATAATTCTTCATATTCTTTATACATTTTATCGTATTCTATCAGTATATTTGCCTCATTATTATATAATAATCAATCTTTAAATTCCGTTTCTCTTTAAGTTCGTTTCACTTTAAGCCCTATTTGTTCTTTTTTGAGAAAAAATTGTCAAGTTTAGTTTGTAATTCTTGTTGAACATAGTATAATCCTGCATAAATTCCTGTCGCGACTCCTCCTGAAAATGTTAATCCATATTTCCACCACATAATATTTATATAATTACATAATACAACATTTAGATTTCTTTTTTGGTTCAGATATCTTTTGCCATTCATCAATTGTATATTGAGAATTCATTGATAAATTACATCTTGAACAAATTGGTTTTAAATTCTGAATACTAAGCGTTCCACCTTTTGCTTCAGGAATATTATGTCCTACATGAAAATCAAATGGAGTTATGTTATTTTTACACCAACGAATAGGGCATTTTGATTCAAACTTTTTACCTATTGTCTGTATCCATACTTGCTCCCTCAGTGCTTTTGGAATCTTTTCCTTTTGCTTCTTTTTAGCTTGCGGCGGACTTTGTACTTTTTCATTTGAATTATCCAATGTAATATCTGGATAAATCCTCATATTTTGTTCTGTGTTCTCTAAATAATAACTAATTTTACAACTAATTATTATTTATTTGTATTTATTCTTTATATAATTATTTTATACTATTATATTGTATCTTTTTGTTTATTCTATAATTAATTTATACAACAACGGGATAGGATGGTTGCATTAGAATACCACACTCACCATTAGGGTCAAACTTTGCCCCACGACCTAAACGGATATATCCATTTTCACCCCATGTTTGTCCCCAAGAATTCTTTACTTTCCAATAAGGCCCTGCTTGCGTATCATTACCATATCCAACCACTAAAACACCATGGTCCAAATTTGTTCCACAAGAATCCGTTACAACTCCACCAAAATAAAACTGCCAATCAAGGCCATCTGCTTCCACGGCTACAGATACTGGTTGCTGAGCAACTGCTACCATAAGCGCAGTATCATTATTTGGCTGAACATCAATATAAGAATGAATTTTAGCAACAGGCTTACATAGAGTACAATTTCCATCTTGAGCAATATAGGGGTATTCTGCTTCACTACAAATACCACCATTCTTAATTACATACTCAAACGCCTGGTCCATAATTCCACCATTACAACCTTGATTTCCTTCAGGAGTTGAACAATCTACCAGTTGCTGTTCTGAAAGAGAAATAAGATGACCAGTAGCAAGAAACCACGCACCCTCAATTGAACCAGTTGATGAAAATGCCCAACAAGAACCACATTGACCTTGATTCTTTACTGGAGTAACAGCACCTTTTAGAGTCCAATCTACTTCTTCAGGTAAAGCCCTTACATGAATGTTATGATTCGTGTTATGATACTTTGAATCTGATTTTTGATATACTCCTGAATGATGACTTGCCCTGAATTCCTCATTTGTCAAATCAGCAAACTTGTTTAATCCGAGAGTAAATGTCCTATTGAGAGAATTACGACGCTGAATTTCGGCATAATTATAAGAGAAGATAGAAAATCTATATCTATATTCTAATGCATTCTGATAATTCTTTTCATGCTTCATATACCATTCTTGAAATACCTGTTCTACAGTTGTCTCTTCAAGGTCTGAAATATCATCATTCATGAATAAATCAAAAATCATATTCAAACAATCATTCCACAATTCGTAAAAGTCCTCATTTGTCAAATCAGCAAACTTGTTTAATCCAAGAGTAAATGTTCTATTAAGAGAATTACTACACTGAATTTGGGCATTCTGATAATCCTTTTCATGTTTCAGATACCATTCTTGAAATACCCGTTCTACAGTTGTCTCTTCAAAGACTGGAATATCATCACTATTAGAATCATCATCACCAGTAGGACCAATAGCGGAGCGAGTATTTACATCATATGCTGTTGCCAGAGAAGATAAAATAAATAACCCTGCTAAAAACTTCATTTCTATAATAGATAAATGTAGAAATATTTTAAGCTGATTCTTATTTTCTTTAAATAGAGGGCTTAAAGACTACCAATAACATCCTTTTTCAACATTTGTAAAATTGGCTGGTTTTTCCGTTTTTGATGGGCGTATCCAATTATCATTCACCAATTGTAATACAGGTTTATTTGTCATCCACCTTTTGCCCAGTATTCCGAAGAAAAGTTGAAGAGCACCTCCAATATATATCACTGATTTTTTCATTTCTGAATAGATATAATTACAAACAGGCATTCCATAGCCACCACATGATACAAGTGCTACATCAAACTCTTTGTGCTCATTTAATCTTTTAAGAAATTCTTTATAGTGTTCAGACCAATCTTTATTTTGATGATTTCCAGCCAATGTTAAAGGAGGTATTATATAAGATAATTCTATATCCTCAAACCAGCTTGAATCCATAATATTATGAAAACCTTTTTGCTCCTGTTTTTTCATTGATTCTATAAATGGACTAATTATTAAGACTTTTTTACCCTTTAGAGACTTTAACCAATGTTCTTTCTTTAAAAAGTAATATGGTTCCAAAGCCCTTGCATTTATTGTTTGGATATTCGGACATTCACCCTCAATATAATCCTGTCCAAACTTATTTCCAGCATACATTTCTCCTGTTTTTTCCCAGTTTGCTATTAAATCACAATTCTTATAAGCATTTGTATATTCTCGGACATATCTATCAAGTGATTTTTTTCCATTTAATCGTATACCAGCATTATTTTCTAAAGCATCTCGTAAAATATCTAAAATCTGCCCAGTTTTAGAATAATAATAAGCTGTATTTACTTCTATTTCAGGTATTCTTCCAATAAAAAATGTATTACTTTCTTTTGCTTTTCTTTCAATTAGGGACTTTATTATAAGGTTATCCTGATAATATTCATCCATTTCTATTTTATTCTAATCTTTCTTTAAATTTATTTTATATTTATTTTATATATTTATATTTATTTTTATATTTTATATTCTATTAAGTTTAAAGAGCTTTTCCAGCTACAATCTGTGAATCAATAGCAATTTGTCGTAATACAGATTCAGGGGCTTTTGATGTTGGTTTTACTAATCCTTTTTTAATTAATTGTTCTTTTAGCTCATTAATAGGAACTTCTTTTACCTTTTCACGGAGTTTTTTTGCTTTTGTCATCCTTTTACGCAAAGCGGAAACACCTAAAGTAACTTTTCGGACTTTTCTGGTTTTATGCTTTTTATGGAGTTCTTGCTTAGGCGCATCTTGTTTTTTTGGATTCAAATGGACTTTTTTAGGAGTCTTTGATTTACGGAGTTCAACCCTTATCTGTTTATCATGTTCACCTCCTGATTGCGCTCCATATTGCCCAGTAGGTGCTGATGCCTGATTAGGATTTGATGGGACATAGGATGGAGAAGGAGTTATTGTTGGAGGAGCAGGAATAGGACCATTTAACCATTTTGAAGGATTAATAGGAGCAGCTGTTGAAGCAACGGAAGCGTGTGATGGCTCTGTTCCACGGACTAACATAATATTTGCGGATACACCACGAAGTCCAGATGCTGTTAAATCTGAAATTGTAGAACCACCTCTCTGATTTTCAGAATCTTTATTACGCCTTGTATTACGCCTTGATTTCTTACCTACTCCAAACTCATCCCCGCCGATAATCTGAACTGTTTTAATATCAGAACTTGATGACATATCCTTATTATAAAGAGCTTAAAATAATTATATGAAATATATAGAAATAGTCTGTATAGGTATATCTCCTATTCGGTCATAAAAATTGATTTGAAACCTGGCCTTCATATTGCCGTTAAAAAGTTTTGATAAGTGAAAATGATTTCCGTAAAAGAATCCCTCCCTAACTATCGTCATGTGATAGAAACATTTATTAAACAGGCTGAAGGAAAACAAATTATTAGTCATCAAATAGAATCATTTAATCAGTTTATGGAAGTTGATATTCCTGAAATTATTAATATGGCAAATCCCATTACATCTTATGGTTCACCGGAAATTCCCCTTGCTGGGCCTCGTTCTGCATTGGCAACAGCAACAGGCCTTTCTACATCCGCAGCAAATGCTCTTATGGGTGGTCTAAATGGAGAAGGAGGTATTGGGAGTGGTAAAAAAATTCAACATGAATACGAAGTATCCCTTGAGTTTGAAAAGATTTCAATTCGTAAACCAACTATCTTTGAAAATAATGGTGCTATTAATCCTATGATGCCAAATGATGCTCGCCTTCGCAATTTAACATACGCTTCACCTTTAAATGTTGATGTAAAAGTAACAACTACTTTCATTGACCATACTCGTAATGGAATTCGTGAGGCAAATGTGCGTATCTTTCCCAATGTTCATCTTGGTAAAATTCCTGTTATGGTGGGGTCTAAATACTGCCTTCTTCATGACCAAAAACATATTCATCCATCGGATTTGGGTGAGTGTGCTGAAGATGTTGGTGGTTATTTCATTATTCAAGGTGGCGAAAGAGCTATGATTTCAATGGAACGAATGTCAGAAAATAGGCCATTTGTATTCCGTAATGGTCGCGGTAATCCAAAGGAAAAAGAAGTAGTTGAAATTAAATGTATTGGTCCAGATAATGACCAGGTTCCAAAATCAAATGCAGTAAAGATTGTATATCATCCCAAGAATCAATTAATTACTATGCTTCGTGCCACAGTTCCAAGATTTAAAACTGATATCCCACTCTGGATTTTATTTCGTTCTCTTGGTGTAGTAGCGGATAAGGATATTTATGAACTTATTTTAGGCCCAGATGGAGAGCCTATGTTTGACCCACTTATTACAGAATCTATTGAAGAGGCATCCAGTATCTTAAATCAGGAAGAAGCACTTGCTTGGCTTGGTCAGCATACGAATGCATGGTCCATTAAAGCTCATAAACACGCAGGAGTAGATGACATTCTCGCTGAGGAATTATTTCCTCAGATTGGCGGTAAAGATATGAATTATGAAAAAGCGTGTTTCTTAGCACATATGGCAAGAAAAGTATTATGGACTTCTTCACAACGCATTCCAACCGATGACAGAGATGCTTATCCTAATAAGCGTGTTGATATTCCTGGATTTCTGCTGGCGGACCATTTTCGTAAAACATATAATAATCGTATGGTAAAAGATATGCGCGCAGCACTAAGTAAGGAGATTCATAGTGGTTCTTGGAAAGCAACTGGAAATTGGACAGAAATTGTAAATATTAACAATATTAATAAGATTATTAAATCTACTATTTTGGATGTGAGTCTTAAATCATCACTTGCTACAGGTAATTTTGGAAGTGGTAAAATTGGCGGGCCTTCTAAGATTGGTGTTTCTCAGGTTCTAAATCGTTTGAATTATGCTGCAACTATTTCACATTTACGCAGGATTTCAACACCGATTGAAAAAACAGGTAAGTTAATTGCCCCTCGTAAACAACATAATACACAATGTATGTATATTTGTCCCTGTGAAACTCCAGAAGGTCATGGTGTAGGTGTTATTAAAAATATGGCGACAACTACAGTTATTAGTATCTTTAGTTCTCCTATTACAGTCTTCTCATATCTTCATAAATTGGGTAAACTTATTTCACTAAAAGACTCTAATTTGGACCAAAAACATAATGATACTCGTGTCTTCTTAAATGGTTCTTGGATTGGTGTTTTACCTACAGATGAAACATTAGATGTAATTGATTCATTACGAAAAGCGAAACGCAGTGGAGAGATTCATATTCATACAGGTATTATTTGGAAAAATGCCTTTAAAGAATTATGGATTACTACTGAAGCTGGTCGCGTCATAAGGCCTTTATATTATGCAGCTTCTTTAAGAGAAATTGCGAATGATGTATCTGGAAAACTCCGCGAACAAATTACATCAATTACTGATTGGAATCAACTTCTATTATGGGAATCTCCTACTGGAAAGCATTTAATGGAATATATTGATGCTGGTGAAACAGAAAGTGCATATATTGCTATGAATTATGATGATGCTATCCATGAGAAGTCATATACACATTGTGAGATTCACCCATCTGCTATGCTTGGAACAACTGCTTCGTGTATTCCTTTTCCTGACCATAATCAATCTCCTCGTAATGCATATCAGAGCTCAATGGGTAAGCAGGCAATGGGTGTATATGCTTTGAACTATCGTGAGCGTTTTGATGCTCTTGCGCATGTATTAAGTTATCCTGAAATTCCTATGGTATCTCCTTATATGAGCCGATTCTATGGAGCGCAAAAACTTCCTGCTGGACAAAATATCGTAGTAGCAATTATGACTTATACAGGTTATAATCAAGAAGATTCTAATATGATTAATAGAGCGGCTTTGGATAGAGGTCGGTTCCGTTCTATCTTCTTTAGGACTTATAAGGATGAAGAAAGGAAAAATCAGAGTAGTGGTGAGGAAGAAAAATTCTGTAAACCTGACCCTACTGAAACAAAACATATTAAGAACGCAAATTATGAAAAGTTGGCTGCAGATGGGTTCATTCCTGAAAATCAGTATGTAACTCCTGATGATATCCTAATCGGTAAAGTAGTTCCTTTGCGCGTCCCTACTGGAACTGTTTTACCAGTTGGTTCTAAAAAATCACGAGATGTTAGTAAAATGCCGCGCAATAATGAAAGTGGATATGTAGATAAGATTTATAAAAATAGAAATGGTGAAGGTTATTCCTTTGTAAAAATCCGAATGCGACAGGACAGAATTCCAGAAATTGGTGATAAGTTTTCAAGCAGGCATGGTCAGAAAGGAACAACAGGTATGATTCTCAATCCAGAAGATATGCCTCAAACAGCAACAGGAATTGTTCCTGATATTATTATCAACCCACATTGCATTCCTTCTCGTATGACTATTGCACAATTAATGGAAACGCTATTAAGTAAAATTGGTTGTTTTGCGGGTTGTCTTGGTGATGGTTCTCCGTTTAATGATGTCACTGTGGATAATTTAGCAACTATGCTTCGTGATAGATATGGGATGGAGCCATATGGAAATGAGATTATGTATAATGGTTATACAGGTCGTATGATGGAAACAAGTATATTTATTGGCCCTTGTTATTATCAGAGATTGCGTCATTGTTCAGCAGACAAGATGCATTCGCGCGCTTCTGGCCCACTTGTTATGCTAACTCGTCAGCCTGCAGAAGGAAGGGCCAGGGAGGGTGGTTTAAGATTTGGTAAAAAATTGCCAAAGTATGATGTAAAAATCATGCTAGTCCCATATGGAGGGGCGACACTATCAAATTCAGGGAAAGTCTCGTTATTAATAAAATTGATGTTATCATTATTTAAAATATCACACTATTATTATTATAAGATGCCTAATATTATTTGGAAAATTATTAATAATTATGAAAACTATTCAGTTTCTAATACAGGTGAAATTAAAAATAATACAACCGATAGAATATTAAAATATTATATAAGAAATGGTTATAAATCTGTATCATTATCTAAATATAATATTAAAAAAACATTTAATATTCATAATATAGTTGCTGAAACATTTCTAATTAAACCATTAAATGATATAAAATATGTAGTAAATCATATTGATGAAAATAAACTTAATAACAATTTATCAAATCTAGAATATACTACTTATAGAGATAATACTATTCATAGTATGACTCCACATAGAACTAAAAACTTAAAATCATTTGTTCTATCCAACTTTAAAGAAATTCCATATTATAATAACTATATGATTTCAAAAAATGGCGAAATATATAGTAAAATATTAAAAAGGTTATGTTGTATTACAATAATTCCAAGTGGATATCATAAAATAAAACTTAAGAATAATTTAAATACATATAAGGATATATATATTCATGTTCTCGTTGCTATTACATATTTAAACTATACACCTAATAATGGTTATGTAATAAATCATATTGATGGTAATAAAGGAAATAATATAGTTGATAATTTAGAAATAGTTACACAAAAAGAGAATATGAAACATTCCGTTAATATTAATAATAAAACAATATTCCGTAGAGCAGTATATTATATAGATTCTAATAATAATAAAATAGAATATAATTCTGCTAAACAGGCATCTACTATAACAGGCATTGATAATAGTAGTATATTAAAATCTTGTAAGTGTGATAATAAAAAAGCAGGTAACATCAAATGGTATTTTAAAGTCTAACTCCTAAGTTTCGTTCTGAAAAGGCGAGATGGCTGCTGGGAAAACTAGTAGGTATAGGAACAATGTTAGATTAGAGACAATCCTGAGCCAAGCTCCTAAGGATAGAAATATCTATGGAGAAGGTGCAGAGACTAGATGGTAGTGGGCCAAAGCTTGAGAGCTAAGGCTTAAGGTATAGTCCAGTCCCACCCGCGAGGGTGTCTATAATAAGTATTAGTAATATCCATAATAGTTAAAATATTACTACTATGAGTTATAGATAGCAATGAAGTTGGAAAGAAATAGCCAACTGAGCGAGGTATAAACGGAAATGGAGAGAGATTGTGTGGTAGCACACGGTATGGCGGAATTTACAAAAGAAAGATTAATGGAATGTTCAGATTCCTTCTCATGTTATTCTTGTAGGGATTGTGGTTTATTAGCTATTGCGAATCCTGAAGATGGTATTTGGTCGTGTAAGGGTTGTGAAAATACAACAAACTTTAGTCATATTAATATTCCTTATGCAACCAAATTACTATTACAAGAATTAGAAACAATGAATATTGGTTCTCGTATTATTACAAATCAGAAATTATTACATAATAAATAATAAATATGATACGAATATAAAGATATATCGTATATAAAATAATTAAATAATATGCACGAAACATTAGCACAAAATATTAAAGGATATATTGATGAAAAAACAGAATTTAATAATAATATTTTTATTCGCGGATGGGCTTTTCATGAAAAACAAGGAGTATTACCTTTAAGAGTTCAGTATAATAATACATCTACAGAATCTGAAATTCTTCCAAGAACTGATGTATGTAATTTTTACAAACGATATGATATTACTCTTTGTGGGTGGAGAGTAAAACTCCCTGTTAATGAGTCTGGATATCTGCAGATGAATGTAGATGATACATGGGTAAATATTTTTGAACTTAAAGGGGCTGGTGCACAAAAGTCTTCTGTTCTGATTATTGATGATGATAATGAAATTACTAATAAGGAAAATAAGAAGAATGATGATGCTCAACAAATTACGACTAATTTCTCTAAAATTGCTGTCAATAATATTAATCTAAATGACATGAATCTAAAAGGTTCTGTAGATATTACCATTACAAATGATTTGAATCCACCTCGTTTCTTAGTTGTAGATAATTTTTATAAGAATCCTGAATCAATTCGTAATTTTGCGTTGAGTTTAAATTTCAATGAGCATAAAGCATATCATAAAGGTAAAAGAACGGATGAATGTTATCGTTTCCCTGGTTTAAAAGAAGCTTTTGAAAAGCACTT
>Ga0209358_10000903_pt1 | contig 24892 bp, 34 predicted proteins | sample LauGreFa1BDMLBSN_2_FD_187574 | JGI IMG/M metagenome (GOLD analysis project Ga0209358, IMG submission 187574) | Freshwater lake microbial communities from Lake Michigan, USA - Fa13.BD.MLB.SN (SPAdes) (version 2) | ecosystem: Environmental > Aquatic > Freshwater > Lake | place: Lake Michigan, USA...
GATGCGCACCGACAGGCGCTTGGTGGTGCGATCGCGCCAGACCTCGAGCGGTGCCTCGGTGCCCGGCCGGATCAGACCGATCACCGCCGGCAGTTCCTCCGAGCGCTCGATGAGGCGCCCGTTGGCCGCGAGGATGATGTCGCCTTCCCGCAGACCGGCTTTCGCCGCGGGTCCGCCCGGCTCGACGCTGTTCACCAAAGCACCACGAGGCCGATCGAGACCGAAGCCTTCGGCGATGTCGGAGTTGACCTCGCCGATGGCGACGCCGATACGACCACGCGAGACACGGCCGTTCGCCACGAGCTGGCGCTGGATGTCTGTGGCGAGATCGATGGGGATCGCGAACGAGATGCCCATGTAGCCGCCCGAGCGGCTGTAGATCTGGGAGTTGATGCCGACCACCTCACCGTCGAGGTTGAAGAGCGGCCCACCCGAGTTGCCGGGATTCACGGCCACGTCGGTCTGGATGAAGTTGACGAAGCGCGACTCCTGACCGCCGAGCCCACGACCGGTCGAGCTGACGATCCCCGCCGTGACGCTGTTCTCGAAACCGAACGGTGAGCCGATCGCGAACACCCATTCGCCGGGACGCAACTTCTTCGGGTCACCGAGGCGCACCGAGGGCAATCCCTTGGCCTCGATGCGCAGTACGGCCACGTCCGTGGCCTCGTCGAGGCCGACCAGCTTGGCCTTGAATTCCCGACGATCGGTGAGCTTGACGGTGATCTCGTCGGCGTCCTTGACGACATGGGCGTTGGTGAGGACGACCCCGTCGGCGGCGACGATGAAACCCGACCCCTCGCCGCCAGGCTGGCGCATCGAGGGCCCATCCTCACCATTGTCCTGCGACGATGGCGGACCGCCTCGTGGATCCTGCCCACCCGGCGCACCCGGCATGCCGGGCAGGCCGAAGCGACGGAAGAACTCGAACATCGGGTCGTCCGGCGCCATGCCACGACCGCGCAACACCACCCGCTTGCCCTTGGTGGAGATATTGACCACGGCTGGCCCATGCTGCTGCACCAATGAGGCGAAGTCGGGCAGCATCATGCGGCCTTGGGCGGCAGGCGTGCGCGCCGCGGCGACATCCGAGGGCGTGGCCGCTTGGGCGACGCCGGAGGAGGAGGCGGTGGAGGCCTGCGGTTGACAGGCGGTGAAGACCAGCACGGCCGACACCGCAGCGAGGCTGCGACGCACGAAGGGACGCTGAAGCATGGACAGTACCCGGTTCATGGAGACCTCATCCTAGACCATCCCACAGAGGGAAAAGTTCACGCTGGCGGACGGGCCGCGCCCCCCACCACAGCGCGTCGCCGGGCGCGCCATAGCGCGGCGGTGAGCGATACCAGCGCGAATACGATGAGCGGCAGATTGCCTGTACGCGCGTAGGGCGGCAAGCCGCTCCGGGGCTCTACCGCTGCCCGCAGCACCGCCGCACGATACTCCGGTGCCGTGGCGACCAGTTCGCCCCGGGGACCGATCACCGCCGAGACACCGTCGTTGGCCGCACGGATCATGAACCGCCGGGCTTCCTGGGCACGCATCCGCGAGATCTGCAGGTGCTGATAGCGGGCTGGTGAACGCCCGAACCAGGCGTCGTTGGTGACATTGACGAGCGCGGTCGCCTCCCCCAGCGCGGGCAGCCGCGAGGACGCATAACCGTCTTCGTAGCAGATGCTGGCCTCGAGCACGAGCCCGGCGATCCGCAGCGGCGGCTGCCGCGCCGCGCCCGCGGTGAAGTCGGAGTAAGGCAGGCTCATCAGCCGCAGCCACCGGCGCACCATTGCCGGCACCGGGAAGAACTCGGCGAACGGCACGAGATGGTGCTTGTCGTAGAACTGCGGTTCCTCGCCGAGCGCGAGGATGGAGTTGAAATAAAGCGGCTCAGCGCCCTTTTCGAGCACCTCCGAGCGGATCAAACCCATCAGCAGACTGCTGCGATGAACCTCGGTCTGCTGCGCCAAAGAACGCAGCAACGGGAGGTGGTTGTTGGCGAGGTCGGGGATCGCGGCCTCTGGCCAGACGATCAGCGGCACACCGAGCGATCGGAGGGTGAGGTCACGATAGCGGGTGATGGTGACCTCGAGGTTCTCCGAGACCCACTTCTGGTCCTGCGGGATGGCACCCTGGATGACCGCCACCTGTACCGGTGCGCCGGCCGGACGGGTCCAATCGATGCGATCGAGCGCCGCGCCGAGCGGCCACGGTACGAGCAGTACCGCCCACGGCAGGATCGACCGCGGCACACCGCCCGTCGCCCACTCACGCTGCAGCATGACGAGCGCACCGGCCATCGTGACCAACGAGAGGGCGATGAAGTGCGCGCCGCCGATCGGCGCGAAGCCTGCAAGCCAGGTATCGGTCTGCGTATAGCCGAGCGACAACCAGCCGAAGCCCGAGAGGAACCAACCCCGCAGCCACTCGAGCAACCACCACAGTGCCGGCAGTCCGGCGAGCCAGCGCCACGGACCTGTCACGGGCAGCCAGCGCGCCGCGAGATAACCCAGCAGCGCGTAATAGCCGGCCATCAAGGCGACCAAGGCCGCCATCAGAGAGATCGCGAGCCAGATCGGCGCCTTGCCGAAGCCCTGGATGCTGAGATAGAGCCACCAGGTCCCGGCGGCGAACATGCCGACCCCGAAACAGAACCCAAGCCAGGCTGCCCGCCGTGGGGCGACACCCTCCAGTGCGAGGAACAAGAGCGCCGGCGCCGCCACCGCCAGAGGCCACAGACCGGTGGGCGCGAACGCGAGCGTGAGCAGCGCCCCGGCGGACAGCACCAGAAGCGGCGCCCAGCGCTGAGGCAACACCGGCAGCGAGAGCCCGACGGTCAGTCGCTGCTCCCGCGATCCTCGAGCGGCAGCGGGTCGCGTGGCGCGGTGACCTTGATCGCCTCCACACGCCGACGATCGACCCGCAGCACCCGCAGTTCGAGCTCGCCCACCTGCAGCACCTCACCACGACGCGGCATCCGACCGAGCTTCTGCATGACGAGCCCGGCGACGGTGTCGAAAGCCTCATCCGAGAGATCGGTGCCGAAGAATTCGTTGAAGCTGCTGATCGGCGTGGCGCCGTGCACCAGGTATTGACCTTCGGACTCGCGGCGGATGTCGTGCTCCTCGTCGACATCGAACTCGTCGTCGATGTCGCCCACGATCTGTTCGATGGCGTCTTCGATCGTGACGAGCCCGGCGACCCCGCCGTACTCGTCGATCACGATGGCCATGTGGTTACGGTTGCGACGGAACTCCTTGAGGAGAACGTTCACCCGCTTGGATTCCGGTACCACCACAGCTGGCCGCGTGCACTCGCGGATGTCGAAGTCGTCGGCGTCGCCGGACGCGAACACCCGAAGCACATCTTTGGCGAGCAGGATCCCGACGATGTCGTCACGGTCGTCATCCATCACCGGGAAGCGCGAGTGGCCCGACTCGACCAGCACCGGCAGCAGCTTGGCGGGCGGATCGTCGCGGCGCACCACCACCATCTGCGCACGGGGCACCATGATGTCGCGCACCTGCAACTCCGCGACGCCGAGCACACCTTCCAGCATCCGCAGGGCATCCGCATCGATCAGTCCGCTGTCGGCCGCCTGACGCAGTTGCAACGAGAGATCCTCGCGATCCTCCGCTTCGCCGGACAGCGCACGACCGAGTTTTCGCATCCAGTTCATCGCACCGTTACCTGTATGGGTCATGTTCCTCGCCTTCGGGGGGCGCATAAGGGTCAGAAAAACCGAGGGCTGCGAGCACCCGTCGTTCACGGCGCTCCATGCGCCGTGCGTCGATCGCACGCTCGTGGTCGTGACCGAGCAGATGCAGGCAACCGTGGACCACCAGGTGTGCCCAATGCGCGAGCGGCGGTTTGCCCTGCCGTGCCGCCTCGCGTGCCACCACCGGCGCGCACAACACGATATCGCCGAGCGGTCGGATGCGTCGTCTTGCCGTGCCCGGAACTGGTGGAACACCCACGGGCACCGGGAACGAGAGGACATTGGTGGCGTAATCCCGCCCGCGCCAGACGAGATTGAGCCGCCGCCCCTCGGCCAGTCCGACCACCCGCACGGCGACCTCGGCGCCCTCGCCCCGCGCCCCTGCGGCGGCGCGCGCCCAGGTCGTGAAGCGTGCGGCGGCTGGCAGCGCGCTGCGCACGCTGCTCTGAAGGTCGACGGCGAGCGGTGACCTCGAGGGGCTTGGTCGGCTCATCGGAGCGGATCACCTGCATTCGGTTGAGCTTCGTATGCCTGAACGATGCGCTGCACCAACGGATGACGCACGACATCGCGCGCCTCGAAGAACTGGAAGCCGATACCGTGTACGCCACGCAGCACATCGAGCACATGACGCAGCCCGGAGATCCGGCCGGTCGGCAGGTCGGTCTGCGTGATATCGCCCGTGACCACGGCGCGTGAACCGAACCCCATGCGGGTCAGGAACATCTTCATCTGCTCGACGGTGGTGTTCTGCGCTTCATCGAGGATGATGAACGAATCGTTCAACGACCGGCCACGCATGAACGCGAGCGGCGCCACTTCGATGATGTTGCGCTCGATGAGCTTGGCGACACGCTCGAAGCCCATCATCTCGTAGAGCGCGTCGTACATGGGACGAAGATAGGGATCGACCTTCTGCGTGAGATCGCCGGGCAGGAACCCTAGGCGCTCGCCCGCCTCGACTGCGGGTCGTACCAGCACGATGCGCCGGACCCGGTCGGACTGCAGCGCTTCCACGGCGCAAGCGACGGCGAGATAGGTCTTTCCGGTGCCTGCCGGGCCGATCCCGAAGGTGAGGTCTTGGCGACGGATGCGGCGCATGTACTCACGCTGGTTGGCACCCCTCGGCCGCAGCGTACCGCGCAGCGTGCGGATGGACGGTTCGTCATCCTGCTCGTCCGCTTCGGGCGCGGCGCCCACACCGCGATCCGCGTGGTCACGCAACGCGAGATGGACCGTTTCGGGCGTGATGTCCTCGGTGTGTGCCAGCACGGCGAGATCGCACAGCAACGACTCGGCCGACGCCGCGCCCGCACCGAGCGCCACGAAGGCATTGCCGCGACGGCGCAGCTCGACGCCGAGCCGCTCTTCGATGAGGCGCAGGTTGGAATCGAGCGGACCACAGAGATCGGCCAGCGTCGTGTTGTCGGCTGTGACGAGTTCGAATTCGCGGCGCTGCGGCGGCTCGGCAGATCGTTCAGGCATGGGCCACCTCGGCTGCAAGGATCCGGCCGCGCAGCGAACGCGAACGGGCCTCGGTGATCTCGACATCGACGAAACGGCCGACCAACGCGGAGGGACCCGGGAAATTGACCCAGCGGTTGTCCTCGGTACGCCCCGCGAGTTCGGTGACATCGCGACGCGAGGGCTTGGCGACCAGGACCCGCTGACGGCTACCCACCATCGCGAGACTGCGGGCCCGCGCCTGCTCATCGAGCAGCGCCTGCAGTCGTACCAGCCGCGCCTGCTTCTCCTCGGGGGGGACTTCGTCGGGCAACGAGGCGGCGGGTGTCCCGGGTCGACGGCTGTAGAGGAAGCTGAAGGATTGGTCGATGTCCAGATCGCGCACCAGACGCAGCGTCGCCTCGAAGTCACGCTCGGTCTCGCCGGGAAAGCCGACGATGAAATCGGAGGACACAGCGATCCCGGGCCGCACGGCGCGCAGCCGACGGATGCGATCCTTGAATTCAAGCGCCGTGTAGCCCCGCTTCATGAGCGACAAAATGCGATCGGAACCCGACTGCACCGGCAGATGCAGGTGTCCTGCAAGCTTCGGCACGCTGGCATACGCCTCGATGAGGCTCTCGTCGAACTCCAGAGGATGCGAGGTGGTGAAGCGGATACGCCCGACGCCCGGCAGGGCTGCCACATGGTGCACGAGCGTGGCGAGGTCGGCCTCGAAGCCGTCATCCATCGGACCACGATACGCGTTGACGTTCTGTCCGAGCAGCGTGACCTCGCGCACGCCCTGCACGACGATCGAACGCACTTCGTCCATCACGGACTCGAACGGGCGACTGATCTCCTCGCCACGCGTGTACGGGACGACGCAGAAACTGCAGTACTTGCTGCAACCTTCCATGATGGAGACGAACGCCGATGCACCCTCGGCGCGTGGCGCGGGCAGATGATCGAATTTCTCGATCTCAGGGAAGCTGATGTCGACGACAGCGCGTCCGTGGCTGCGCAGCTCGGCGAGCATCTCCGGCAAACGATGCAAGGTCTGCGGGCCGAACACCAGGTCGACCTGGGGGGCGCGCGCCGTGATGGCTTCGCCTTCCTGGCTGGCGACGCAACCTCCGACCCCGATGACCACATTCGGCCGGCGCGCCTTGATCGCGCGCCATTCGCCGAGCAGCGAGAACACCTTCTCCTGCGCCTTCTCGCGCACCGAGCAGGTGTTCATGAGCAGGACATCGGCCTGCTCCGGATCGTCCGTAGGCTCGAGACCCTCTGCCGAGGCGAGCACGTCGCCCATGCGGGCGGAGTCGTACTCGTTCATCTGGCAGCCGAAGGACTTGATGAAATAGCGGCCTGGCATGCGCTCAGAACGGGATGTCGTCGTCGAAACTTTCCTTGTCGTCGCCACGCGGGCCCTCGTAGCCACCCGCATCGCCACCACGCCCGCCGCCGGACGAGGCGCGGGCCTCACCGCGGCCTTCGCCCCGGCCTTCACTGCGGCCCTCGCCGCCCATGCCACCGCGGCTGCCGAGCATCTGCATCTCGTTGGCGACGATCTCGGTGGTGTAACGGTCGTTGCCGGACTTGTCCTGCCACTTGCGGGTACGCAGACGGCCTTCGATGTAGACCTGCGAACCCTTGCGCAGGTACTCGCCGGAGATCTCGGCCAAGCGACCGAACATCGCGACGCTGTGCCATTCGGTCTGCTCCTTCATCTCGCCGGTCGTCTTGTCCTTCCAGGACTCGGAGGTGGCGATACGAAGATTGCAGACCGTCATGCCGGAGGGCATGGCTTTGGTTTCCGGATCCTGGCCAAGATTGCCGACGAGGATGACTTTGTTGATGCCGCGCGCCATGGGTAAGTCCTGTGTTCGGGGTGGTGCCGACGGCCCTGCGCCGGCGTCGGGCGGCGGGCCAATGCATGAACCGCCGCATGGGGAGATTCTAGTCGCCCCCCGGCCTGGCTGCACCGCCAATATCCGGGCAAATCATGCCGATTCGGGCGCTGGCCGTGCGGGCAAGGTAGACTGACCGGCTGTTCCCCCTGGACGTCGCCCCACCCCCCGCACCATGCAACCGATCCGGATCCGGGGCGCACGCACCCACAACCTGCGCAACCTAGACCTTGACATCCCCCGCGACCGCTTGGTCGTGGTGACGGGGCTGTCAGGTTCAGGCAAGTCCTCGCTCGCCTTCGATACCCTCTATGCCGAGGGCCAACGCCGTTACGTCGAGTCGCTGTCGGCCTACGCCCGGCAATTCCTCTCCGTGATGGACAAACCCGATGTGGACCACATCGAGGGTCTCTCGCCCGCCATCGCCATCGAGCAGAAGGCGGCGTCCCACAACCCGCGCTCCACCGTCGGCACGGTCACCGAGATCCACGACTACCTGCGTCTGTTGTACGCGCGGGCGGGAGTACCGCACTGCCCCGACCACGGTCTGCCGCTCGAAGCGCAGACCGTGAGCCAGATGGTGGACCAGGTGCTGCAGATGGCCGAGGGTACCGCCGTGCTGCTGCTTGCACCCCTGGTGCAGGATCGCAAGGGCAGCCACGAGACCACGCTGCGCGATCTGCAATCGCAAGGCTTCGTGCGCGCCCGCATCGACGGCCAAGTGCATGAACTCGATGCCGCGCCGGAGCTCGATGCACGGCGTAAGCACAGCATCGATGCGGTGATCGACCGCCTGCGGCTGCGTCCCGACGCCGCGCAACGCCTCGCCGAGTCCTTCGAGACCGCGCTGCGGCTCTCGGGCGGCACGGCGCGGGTGGTGACGCTCGAGGAGCAGGATGCGGGCGGCGCGGGCCTGTTGTTCTCCAATCGCCACGCCTGCACGGTCTGCGGCCACGCCGTGCCGACACTCGAACCGAAGATGTTCTCCTTCAACAGCCCCGCCGGCGCCTGTCCGACCTGCGACGGTCTGGGTGAGCAGCCTTTCTTCGACCCCGCACGGCTCGTCGCTTTCCCGCACCTGTCGCTCGCAGGCGGCGCGGTGCGCGGCTGGGACCGCCACAACCCTCATTATCTGCAAGTCATCGGCACGCTGGCCACCCACTACGGATTCGACATCGAGGAGCCGTGGCAGGAGCTGCCGGAAAAGGTGCGAGAGGTGCTGCTCTACGGCAGCGGCGATGAGCTCATCACCTTCACCTACGCCGCGGCGCGCGGCAGCATCACCGAACGGCAGCATCCTTTCGAGGGCATGCTGCGCAACATCGAGCGTCGCTGGAACGAAACCGAATCGCCGACGGTACGCGAGGAACTTGCCCGCTACCGCGGCCTGCGCCCCTGCCCCGACTGCGGCGGAAGTCGGCTCAACCGCGATGCGCGCCATGTCAGGGTCGGCGGGCGGACCCTGCCCGAGATCACCCGGCTCGCGGTGAGCGAGGCGGCGGCGCTGCACACGGCGCTACAGCTGCCCGGTTGGCGGGGCGAGGTCGCCAACAAGGTGGTCCACGAGATCTCCGAACGGCTGCGGTTCCTGGTCGATGTCGGACTCGAGTACCTGACCCTGGACCGTGCGGCCGACAGTCTCTCAGGCGGGGAAGCGCAGCGTATCCGGCTCGCAAGCCAGGTCGGCTCGGGCCTCACCGGCGTCATGTACATCCTCGACGAACCTTCCATCGGCCTGCATCAGCGCGACAACGGCCGGCTGTTGGCGACGCTGCGCCGCTTGCGCGACCTCGGCAACACGGTGATCGTCGTCGAGCACGACGAGGAAGCGATCCTTGCCGCTGACCATGTGATCGATCTCGGGCCCGGCGCGGGCGCGCACGGTGGTTCGGTGGTCGCGGCCGGCACACCTGCGCAGATCAAGGCAGACCCGCATTCACTGACCGGACGATACCTGGCTGGCACAGAGCGCATCGAGGTGCCCGCGGTCCGCACACCGCCGCAACCGGGGCGAGAGCTGCGGGTGATCGGCGCGACCGGCAACAACCTCAGGGATGTCACGGTCGCCTTCCCGATCGGGCTCTTCACCTGTGTCACCGGGGTCTCCGGTTCAGGAAAGAGCACGCTCGTCAACGATACCCTGCTGCGTCGCGCGCTCGCACAACTCGGCGGCGGGCCGTCCGATGCAGCGCCCTGTCGAGGACTCGAGGGTCTCGGTCATATCGACCGCGTGATCGAGATAGACCAGGACCCGCTCGGTCGCACGCCGCGCTCGAACCCTGCCACCTACACCGGACTGTTCGCGGGTCTGCGCGAACTGTTCTCGCAAGTGCCCGAGGCGCGCAGCCGCGGCTACGATGTGGGCCGCTTCAGTTTCAATGTGAAAGGCGGGCGCTGCGAGGCCTGCCAAGGCGATGGCGTGATGCGCATCGAGATGCACTTCTTGCCCGATGTATACGTGCCCTGCGACACCTGTGGCGGTCGACGCTACAACCGCGAGACGCTGGAGATCCGCTATCGTGGTCTCAACATCCACGAAGTGCTCGAGATGACCGTGGAGGATGCGTCACCGTTCTTCCGCAACATCCCTTCCGTGCATCCGAAGCTGCAGACGCTGCTGGATGTCGGGCTCGGTTACCTGAAACTCGGGCAGAACGCGACCACCCTCTCCGGCGGCGAAGCGCAGCGCGTCAAGCTCGCGCGCGAACTCTCCAAGCGCGCTACCGGGCGTACGCTTTACGTGCTCGACGAACCCACGACCGGGCTGCATTTCCACGATGTGGCGCAGTTGCTCCGGGTGCTGCAGCGGTTGCGTGACGAGGGCAACACGGTGGTGGTGATCGAGCACAACCTCGATGTGATCAAGGCGGCAGACTGGATCATCGACCTCGGCCCGGAGGGCGGCTCGGGTGGGGGCGAGTTGGTCGCGACCGGCACACCTGAGGCGGTGGCGCGTGTGCCGACCTCACACACCGGACGCTATCTTGCGCCGCTGCTCCGTCCGTCCGGAGTCGCGCCGACCGCACCGAAGTCCGGCGCCAGACCGGCACGAGCGAAGAAACGCTGACGCACTTCGCCATCGACGAGCGTCTCTTGATGGCGACCTGAGGTATAGCTGCGCACCGTCCCGCGCCAGAACCTCACGGCAGACGGGTGGCGTTGCAGAGCCGCGGTATGCCATTCGCCGCCGAACCGGTCGAACAACAACATCGCTGCCGCCCGCCCCACCCCGCGGCTGCGCTGACCAGGTTCGACGTAGTATTCGGCCACGGTGCGCGACGATCCCGAGTCGCGTCGTACCAATGCAAAACCCGCCGGCTGCCCATCGCGCAGCAACAGGATCACATCGGCCTCCTTCGCGGCGAGCCAATGGCGCGCCTCGACGAGCGCCGACAGGCCCAACGCATGCGATGCACGATCGCCGTGGTCGGCGACCGCCATCACGGCATCACCACCGAATTCGCACAGCCAACGCGCATAAGCGGCGATGAACCATTGCCGGTCCTCGATGCGTTCGCGAGCATCCCGCAAACTCACTGCCATCGATCGGCTCTCCGCAGGCCGCACAAAAAAAACGGGCCCGGGAGGTGTCGCCACCAGCCCGGGCCCGTCGCAGGGCCTGACGGCCCTTTCAAGAAGCAGTTCTCTTCAGAGAATTACTTCTTGGCCTCTTCGACAGCGGTCGTCGCGGCAGCGGCGGCATCCGTCGCGGCAGCGGCGGCATCCGTCGCGGCAGCGGCGGTGTCCGTCGCAGCAGCAGCGGTCGCGTCGACAGCGGCGTCGGTCGCAGCGGCAGCGGCATCGGTCGCAACGGCAGCGGCATCGGTCGCAGCGGCAGCGGCGTCGGTGGCAGCGGCGTCAACGGCCGTGGCAGCCTCTTCCTTCTTCGCGCAAGCGGTCAGGGCGAGGGCCGCGAGAACGGCGGCGAGAGCGAGCTTCGTCTTCATTGTGAAATTTCCCCAAAATAAAGTGGACCAGTGGAAATCAAACAACCTAGCTAGTTTGTCTGGCGACTCGAGTCGCGCGCGAATCCTACAGGTTTTCGCTGGGATTTGGAACGGATATACCTGCTGAAACCGCTGTCAGTCTGCCGCAACATCGTCTGGGGGAGGGGCAGCCGGCCGGTTGGCCGAACGGATAGCCTAGAATGTCACCCTAACTCAACACTGCGGCGGTCATCCGCCGCCCTCCTCCCCAAGCAGGCCCCCCATGCCGAGCGCCGACACCCCAGCCCACCTCTTCAACGCCCACCTCGCCACCGTCGGTGAACGGACCGCGGCAGCCTTGGAAGCCTGCAACTTCGACGGGCTCATCCTGCATGCCGGGGAGGCCATCGAGATCTTCCTCGACGACCACAATTACCCCTTCAAGGCCCATGCACCCTTCAGATGGTGGGCCCCGCTGCTGGATGCTCCAGGGTCGATGGTGGTTGTCCGGCCAGGGCGCCCGCCGCGACTGTTGTTCCGGGTCGAGACCGACTTCTGGTACCAACCGGCGGTGTTGCCCGAGCGCGGCTGGCCGGAGTCGTTCGAGGTGGTCACCGTGCACTCTGCTGAGCAGGTCCGTGCCGCCCTGCCGACAGACCTCAGCCGTTTCGCTTGGATCGGCGATCCGGCCCCCTCGCTCAGCACCCTCCCGCCCGAGGCGGTCAACCCGGCGGAACTGATGCGCCGACTGGATCACGCCAGGGGACGCAAGACCGCCTACGAGATCGCTTGCCTGCGCGAGGCGAACCGCATCGGCGCACGCGGCCATCGCGCCGCCGAAACCTGTTTCCGCAGCGGCGGGAGCGAATACGAGATCCACCAAGCATTCGCCACGGCCTGCGGCCAACGCGAGCACGAACTCCCCTACAACGCCATCGTCGCGCTCAACGAAGCCGCCGCCGTGCTGCATTACCAGGTGCTGCGGCGAGACCGCCCCGCCCCGCCCCGTTCGTTGTTGCTGGATGCCGGGGCGAGCTACGCCGGCTACGGCAGCGATATCACCCGCACCTTTTCGTACTCGGATGCCGACTTCGCGGCCTTGGTGATCGAGATGGATGCGCTGCAACGCGGTCTTTGCGCCATGGCAGCTCCCGGGGTCGACTGGCGTGACATCCATCTGTCTGCGGTCGAACGGATCGCGGCCCTGCTGCGCGAAGCGGGGGTGATCCGTTGCAGCGTGCAGGAGTCGCTCGACAACGGTGTCGCCCGCCTGTTCTTCCCGCATGGCATCGGCCACATGCTCGGCCTGCAGGTGCACGACGTGGGCGGCTTCATGGAGGATGAAAGCGGCAGGACCTCGCTTCCGCGTCCGATGAAGGACCCCGCGCTGCGTCTGACCCGTCGCTTGGAGCCGGGGTTCGTGGTCACGATGGAGCCCGGCCTCTACTTCATCGAGGCCCGTCTGGCCCCGGCACGCTCCGGCCCGCTCGCAGCGCATATCGACTGGGCGCGCGTGGCGGCACTGCAACCCTTCGGCGGCATCCGGATCGAGGATAACCTCGCCATCACCGCCGAGGGTTGCGACAACCTCACCCGTGAGGCGTTCAGCCTTTCCTGAGCGCGTCGCGGATCTCCTCGAGGAGCACTTCGCTGCGCGGCGGCGGCGGCGTTTCCGCCGGCGCAGGATCGCGCTTCAGGCGGTTGATGGCCTTGATGGCCACGAACAGCGCGAGCGCGATGAGCAGGAAATCGAAGATCGTCTGCAGGAAGGCGCCCCACTTGAGCACGACATCGGCGCCGTCTGCGCCGGCACCGAGCGATGTACCGAGCTCGTTGAACGAGACCCCGCCCACGGCCTTGCCGAGCACCGGCATCACGACATCGCCGACCAGTGACGACACGATCTTGCCGAATGCACCGCCGATCACGACGCCGACCGCGAGGTCGATCACGTTGCCGCGCATGGCGAACTGACGGAATTCCTTTGCGATACTCATGCCTGAATCCTCCCCTGTTATGGTCTCGAGGGCCAAAGCGGCCCGCATCGACCGGAAGCGTAGCCGGTAGATCGGCCCGCGGCAGTCGTACCAAGGCACTATGAATGGGGGCTCGACAGGCGCCCCCTAGGACGCGTGGCCCCTGGAAAGCAGAAGGCCGGCGTCCCTTGCGGATACGCCGGCCCTAACCTGATCAACGGTGCCCAGCCCCCTGCGGGGGCCGTGTTCAGCCGATGGCCGCTGCAGCCTTTCGGACCCGCGGCTTGACGCCCTTCGGCGTGTTGCTGCCCGTTGCGGATTTCGCCGTCTTGGCCTTCGTGGCCTTCTTGGCCTTGCCCTTGCCGGCAGCGCCCTCGCTGACCGCGTCCTCGGCTGCCGGCGCCGCGCGATCAACGAGCTGCATCAGGGCCATCTCGGCGGAGTCGCCCGGTCGCGGCATCATGTGCAGGATACGGGTGTAACCGCCCGCACGGGCCTTGAACCGCGGGCCCAGGTCGTTGAAGAGCTTCTCCACCACCACCATGTCGCGCAGGCGGGCGAACGCCAACCGCCGACGGGCTTCGGTGTCCGTCTTGCCGAGCGTGATCAGCGGCTCGACCACACGACGCAATTCCTTGGCCTTGGCCAGGGTGGTACGGATGGTTTCGTGATGCAGCAACGCGACGCTCAGATTCCGCAGCAGCGCGCGGCGGTGCGGAGCGTTACGCGACAACTGTCGCCCGATGAGTCTATGACGCATATCGAACCTCGATGAATCAGCATGGCAGCGCGGCCTCGACAGCCGCGCCCGCCCGTTACATGAGCCCGGCGCGCTCGTCGTCGTGGCGCAGGCCGGCCGGCGGCCAACCATCCAGACGCATACCGAGCATGAGCCCGTGGCTCTGCAGGACTTCCTTGATCTCCGTGAGCGACTTCTTGCCCAAGTTGGGCGTACGCAGCAGCTCGACTTCGGTGCGCTGCACGAGATCACCGATGTAGTGGATGTTCTCGGCCTTCAGGCAGTTCGCGCTGCGGACCGTGAGCTCGAGCTCATCGACCGGGCGCAGCAGGATCGGATCGAACTGCGCGGACTCGGACTTGCCGCTGGCATCTTCTTCGCCCTGCAGGTCGACGAACACCGACAGCTGGTCCTTCAGGATGCTGCCAGCGCGTCGGATCGCCTCTTCCGAGTCGATCGTGCCGTTGGTCTCGATGTCGATGATGAGCTTGTCGAGATCGGTGCGCTGCTCGACACGGGCGGCTTCGACCGCGTAGGTCACGCGACGGACCGGGCTGAACGAGGCATCGAGCTGCAGACGACCGATCGGACGCGTCGCTTCCTCGAACACCGCTCGCTGCGAGGCCGGGCGATAGCCGCGTCCGCGCTCGACCCGAAGGACCATGGTGAGCTCGCCGGCCTTGGTGAGGTTGGCGATCACGAGATCGGGGTTGACCACCTCGATGTCATGGTCGGTCTGGATGTCGCCCGCGGTCACCGGCCCCGGCCCCTTCTTGGAGAGGCGCAGCTCTGCGGAGTCGCGCGAATGCATGCGGATCGCGACCTGCTTGAGGTTGAGGAGGATGTCGACCACGTCCTCCTGGACGCCCTCGATGGAGGTGTACTCGTGCAGCACGCCCTCGATCTCCGCTTCCGTGATGGCCGCTCCGGGCATCGAAGAAAGCAGCACACGGCGCAGCGCGTTGCCGAGCGTATGGCCGAAGCCACGCTCGAACGGCTCTATGACGACCCGAGCCTGACGCGGGGCGAGCGGGCTCACCTTGACCACGCGGGGCTTGAGGAATTCGTTGACGGATCCTTGCATGTTCGGTCCCTCTGCTCTGGCGAACCAGGCGATTACTTCGAGTACAACTCGACGACCAGATTCTCGTTGATGTCGGGCAGGATCTCATCCCGCGCCGGCACCTGCTTGAAGACGCCTTTCATCTCCTTGTCGTCCACCTGCACCCACTCGGGCAGACCGACCTGCGAGGCGATCTGCATCGCGCTCTGGATGCGCAGCTGCTTGCGCGCCTTCTCGCGGATCTGGACGATGTCGCCCGGGCGCAGCTGACAGGACGCGATGGTGACGACATTGCCGTTCACCTGCACGCCCTTGTGGCTGACGAGCTGGCGGGCCTCCGAACGCGTGGCCGCAAAACCCATGCGGTACACCACGTTGTCGAGGCGGCATTCGAGCAGCTTCAGAAGGTTCTCACCGGTCGAGCCGGTCCGACGGGCCGCCTCGGTGTAGTAGTTCGCGAACTGCCGCTCGAGCACACCGTACATGCGGCGCAGCTTCTGCTTCTCGCGCAGCTGACTACCGTACTCGGACAGACGGCTCTTGCGCTCGCTTTTGACGCCGCCGGGCGGCACCTGAAGCTTGCACTTCGATTCGAGCGGCTTGACACCGCTCTTCAGGAAAAGGTCGGTGCCCTCGCGGCGCGCGAGCTTGCACTTGGGTCCAATATAACGGGCCATTCGATATGCCTCTGGAGGGGTTCGGTTCGCGGCGTCAGACGCGGCGCTTCTTGGGCGGCCGACAGCCGTTGTGAGGGATCGGCGTGACGTCCGCGATGCTGGTGATCTTCAGACCGCAGTTGTTGAGCGCACGCACCGCCGATTCGCGACCCGGGCCAGGCCCTGCGACCCGGACTTCGACGTTGCGCAGCCCGTGCTCCTGCGCGGCATTGCCGGCCTTCTCGGCCGCCACCTGCGCAGCGAACGGTGTCGACTTGCGTGAGCCACGGAAGCCACAACCACCCGAGGTCGCCCACGAGAGCGTGTTGCCCTGGCGGTCGGTGATCGTGATGATCGTGTTGTTGAACGACGCATGCACGTGCGCGATGCCGTCCAGCACGTTCTTGCGCGCTTTCTTCGGCTTCTTGGCGCCGCCGGCGCCCTGCTGCTTGTTGTCTGCCATATCTTGCCTGCTGCCTTATGCCTTGCCCGGGGGCGCGTTGAGCTTGACCGCCTGCTTGCGCGGACCCTTTCGCGTGCGCGCGTTGGTGCGCGTGCGCTGGCCACGGACCGGCAAACCCTTGCGGTGGCGTAGGCCACGGTAGGTTCCGAGGTCCATGAGCCGCTTGATGTTCATCGACACCTCACGACGCAGATCGCCCTCGACGAGACCCTTGGCGAGCTGCGCACGCAGCGCGTTCACCTCGGACTCGGTGAGATCCTTGACCTTGGTGGTCGGGTCGACCCCCGCCGCCTCGCAGACCGCGCGCGAGCGGGTGCGCCCGACGCCGTAGATGTGCGTGAGCCCGATGACCACATGCTTGTTCATCGGGATGTTTATGCCGGCGATACGTGCCATGTTTCCTTGCCCCGAAGCCGCCGAAAAGCGCGGCATTCTAATGGAAAAACCTTGATTCTCAACCCTGCCGCTGCTTGTGCCGCGGTTCCTTGCAGATCACGTAGACGACGCCACGGCGCCGCACGATCTTGCAGTCCTTGCAGATTTTCTTGACGGACGGACGAACTTTCATTTCGGTTACCTTTCACTCACTGCGGAGCGCCAGAACGGCCATAACCCATGAGGTTGGCCTGCTTCAGCAGCCCCGGATACTGGTGGGACATCAGGTGGGCTTGCATCTGCGCCAGGAAATCCATGGCGACGACCACCACGATCAGCAGCGAGGTGCCGCCGAACACGAGCAGCAGATCGCCGCCGCCGAGGCGGGTCTGCGAGATCAGGAGTTCCGGCAGCAAGCAGACGCCGGCGACGTAGATCGCGCCCCACAGGGTCAGCCGCGTCAGCACTTTGTCGATGTACTCGCCGGTCTGCTGGCCAGGACGGATCCCGGGGATGAACGCGCCGGACTTCTTGAGGTTATCGGAGGTCTCGCGCGCATTGAACACGAGCGCGGTGTAGAAGAAGCAGAAGAACACGATCAGCGCACCGTAAAGCACGAGGTGCAGCGGCTGCCCGTAGCCGAGCGTGGCGGCGAAGGTCTGCAACGCTTCAGCGACAGGCCCCTCGCCGGTGCCGAAGAACTGCGCGATGGTCGCGGGCACCAGCAGCAAGCTCGAGGCGAAGATCGCCGGGATCACACCGGCCATGTTGAGCTTGAAGGGCAGGTGGCTCGTCTGCCCGGCCATGACACGCCGGCCCACCTGTCGCTTCGCGTAATGCACCGCGATGCGGCGCTGCGCACGCTCCACATACACGACGATCGCTGTCACGCCGAGCACGAGCACCAAAAGCACGATGGCCTGTATGCCCGACATCTCACCGGTGTTGACGGCCTCGATGGTGCGACCGACGGCACCCGGGAGTCCGGCGATGATGCCCGCAAGGATGAGCATGGAGATGCCGTTGCCGATACCACGCTCGGTCACCTGCTCACCGAGCCACATCAGGAACATGGTTCCGGTGGTCATGGTGATGGTGGCGATGAAGAGGAACGCCCAACCGGGCTGGTTGACCATGCCGCCGTTCTGCAGCGCGGTGGCGGCGCCCAACGACTGGAACACGGCGAGAACGACCGTGAAATAGCGCGTGAGCTGGGTGAGCTTGCGCCGGCCAGCCTCGCCTTCCTTACGGTACTCTTCCCAGCGCGGATACACCATCGAGACCATCTGCACGATGATCGATGCGGAGATGTACGGCATGACGCCCATCGCGAAGATCGACAGTCGCTCGAGCGCACCGCCCGAGAACATGTTGGCCATACCGAGCAGGGTGCCGGCATTGTCTTCGAAGAACCGGGCCATCTCGGCCGGGTCGATGCCCGGCACCGGGATGAAGGTTCCGATGCGGTAGACGATCAGGGCGCCGAGCAGGAACAGCAGCCGCGTGCGCACCTCGCCGAAGCGGGTGGCGTCCGCGAGAGTCGCTGCTGCATTGCCTGCCGTGTTCGCCAATGAAGTGACCTCAGGCCTCGATCCGGCCGCCGGCGGCCTCGATGGCCGCCTTGGCGCCCTTGGTGGCGCCGATACCCTTGAGGGTCACCGCCCGGGTGATGTTTCCCGAGAGGACGACCTTCGCGATTTCAGCGTGCATCGGGACCACATTGGCGGCCTTGAGCGCGGCGAGGTCGATGACATCGGCCTTCACCTTCGCGAGTTCATCGAGGCGGACCTCGGCGCGGGTGGCCTTCATCGCCGAGCGGAATCCGACCTTCGGCATCCGACGCTGCAGCGGCATCTGACCGCCTTCGAAACCGACCTTGTGATAGCCGCCCTTACGCGCGCGCTGGCCCTTGACGCCCCGGCCGCAGGTCTTGCCCTGGCCGGCGGAGGCGCCGCGTCCGACGCGCAGCCGCGGGCGCTTGGAACCCGGGGCCGGCTTGATGGTGTTGATGCGCATGTCCGTTGACTCCTTCAGGCTTCAGCGACGGCGAGCAGGTGCCGCGCCGTGCGGATGAGGCCGCGGTTCTCTGGCGTGTCGGCCACGGTCACCGTCTGGTGGCGGCGGCGCAGGCCGAGCCCACGCACCGACTGGGCGATGTTGGCGATCTGCCCGTGGATGCTCTTCTTCAAAGTGATCTTGATCTGCTTGGAAGCCATGGCATCAACCCATGATCTCTTGGAGGGTCTTGCCGCGCTTCGCGGCGATGTCCTCGGGGGAGCGGACCGCAGCGAGCGCGTTGACGGTCGCGCGCACGACGTTGATGGCATTGCGCGAACCGTAGCTCTTGGCGAGCACATTGCGCACGCCAGCGCATTCGAGCACCGCGCGCATGCCGCCGCCGGCGATGACACCCGTACCATCGGATGCCGGCTGCATCAGGACGCGGGTCGCGCCGTGGCTGCCTTTCACCGAGTAGTGCAGGGTCTCGTTGCGCAGCGCGACGTTGACCATGTTCTTGCGGGCCGCAGCCATCGCCTTCGAGATGGCCACCGGCACCTCGCGCGCCTTGCCGAAGCCGAAACCGACTCGGCCAGCGCCGTCGCCGACCACAGTCAGGGCGGTGAAGCCGAACTGGCGTCCACCCTTGACGGTCTTCGAGGTGCGGTTCACCGCGACGAGCTTCTCGAGGAAGTCGTCGGTCGCTTGGGATCTTTCGGGTCGTGCCATTGGAGATACCCTACCTTAGAACTCTAGACCAGCTTCACGCGCGGCTTCCGCCAACGCCTTGATGCGGCCGTGGTACATGAAACCGGCGCGGTCGAACGCCACTTTGTCGATGCCGGCAGCCTTGGCCCGCTCGGCGATGGCACGGCCGACGGCCTTGGCGGCCTCGACATTGCCGGTGCCCTTGAGGCCCTCGATCACCGCATCCTGCACGGTGGACGCGGTCGCGATGACCTGCGCGCCACCCGCATCGAACACCTGGGCATAGATGTGACGGGGCGTGCGGTGCACGGTCAGCCGCGGTGTCCCCAGCTCGCGGATGCGGGCCCGGGTGCGCACGGCGCGTCGTTGACGACGGTCTTTCTTTGAAATCTGCATCGTTCGATCCTCAGCCGTACCGGCCGGTCACTTCTTCTTGCCTTCCTTGAGCGCGATCTTTTCGCCGGCGTAACGCACGCCCTTGCCCTTGTAGGGCTCGGGCGGACGCAGTCCGCGGATCTTTGCGGCCACCTGGCCGATGCTCTGCTTGTCGCTGCCCTTGAGCAGTATCTCGGTCTGGCTGGGCGCCTCGACCGTGATCCCCTCAGGCATGTCCATCGCGATGGAGTGCGAGAACCCGAGCGTGAGGTTCAGGGTCTTGCCCTGCACCGCTGCACGGTAGCCGACGCCCACGAGCTCGAGCTTGCGCTCGTAGCCCTTGCTCACGCCGGTCACGACGTTGGCGAGATGCGCGCGCACCGCTCCGGCCTGCATGCGGTTGCTGGCGTCGTATCGCAGTTCGAGCTGCTTCTCGGCCTGCACGACCTTCACGCCCCCGGTGAGCGCCACGTTCAGGCTGCCCTTGGCGCCCTTCACGGTGACGAGTTCGTCGGTGATGGTGGCCGTCACGCCCTGGGGCAGCGGAACGGGTTGCTTGGCTACACGGCTCATTCTGGTTCTCCGGTCGGCTGCGTCAGGCCACGATGCACAGGACTTCGCCGCCCTGGCCGATCGCCCGCGCCTGCTTGTCGGTCATCACGCCCTTCGGGGTCGAGACGATCACGGTGCCCATGCCGCTCTGCACCTTCGGAAGTTCGTCCTTGCCGCGGTAGATGCGCAGACCGGGCCGCGACACACGCTCGAGGCGGTCGATGACCGGGCGGCCTTCGTAATACTTGAGGGCGATGGTGAGGGTGCTCTTGGCCCCGTCCGCGGCGACGCGGAAGTCGGCGACATAGCCCTCGTCCTTCAGGACCTTGACGACCGCCTGCTTCAGACGCGACGAACCGAGGCTCACCTCGCTCTTGCGAGCGAGCTGCGCGTTGCGGATGCGGGTCAACAGGTCGGCGATGGGATCGGTCATGCTCATGTGGCGTGCGCTCCTACCAGCTCGCCTTGGACACGCCGGGGAGCTCGCCCCGGTTCACGGCCTCGCGGATCTTCACGCGTGCCAGGCCGAACTTGCGGTATACGCCGCGCGGCCGACCGGTGATGGCGCAGCGACGGCGGCCACGGCTCGGGCTCGCGTCACGCGGCAACTTCTGCAGCGATGCGACTGCGGCAGCGCGTTCGTCCGCCGAGGACTTCGGGCTGCTGATCGCCGTCTTCAGGGCGGCGCGCTTGGCAGCGTACTTCTTCGCGGTCGCGGTGCGACGCTTCTCGCGTTCGACCATGCTGGTCTTGGCCATGTTCTTGTATGCCCTGTTACTTGCGGAAGGGGAAACTGAAGGCTTCGAGCAGAGCCCGTCCCGCCTTGTCGTCCTTCGCCGTGGTGGTGATGGTGATATCCATGCCCCGGAGCTGGTCGATCTGGTCGTACTGGATCTCCGGGAAGATGATCTGTTCCTTGACGCCCATGTTGTAGTTGCCGCGACCGTCGAAGGACCGGGCCGAGACACCGCGGAAGTCACGGATACGGGGCATCGCGACCGAGATCAAGCGGTCGAGGAACTCGTACATGCGGGGGCCGCGCAGCGTCACCTTGCAGCCGATCGCGAGGCCTTCGCGCAGCTTGAAGGAGGCGATGGACTTGCGCGACTGGCACATCACGGGCTTCTGGCCGGTGATCTTCGCAAGATCGCCTGCCGCCGCCTCGACGACCTTCTTGTCTGCGACCGCCTCGCCGACGCCCATGTTGACCGTGATCTTGGTGATCTTCGGCACTTCCATCGCGTTGGTGATGCCGAGGTCCTTGCGCAGTTGCGGGACGACGGTGTCGCGGTAGTACTGTTGTAGCCTTGCCATGTGCAGGTACCCGTGTCGCGACGCCTCAGGCGTCGACGACTTCTCCGTTGGACTTGAAGAAACGCACGCGCTTGCCGTCCGCCAGCGCCTTGATGCCGACACGGTCGGCCTTCTGCGTGGCGGGGTTGAACAGCGCGACCTTCGAGGCGTGCAGCGGGGCTTCCTTCTCGATGATGCCGCCGGCCTTGTTCTGTTGCGGATTGCCGCGCGTGTGGCGCTTCACCCGGTTGATGTTCTCCACGACCAGCTTGCCGTCGTCGAGCACGGACACGACCGCACCCTTGCGACCCTTGTCGCGGCCCGAAATGACGATGACGTTGTCACCTTTGCGGATCTTCCTCATGGCGCGCCTCAGAGCACTTCCGGTGCCAGCGAGATGATCTTCATGAATTGGGCGGTACGCAGCTCACGGGTCACAGGCCCGAAGATGCGCGTACCGATCGGTTCGAGCTTGCTCGACAACAACACCGCAGCGTTGCCGTCGAACTTGATGAGCGAGCCGTCCGGCCGGCGCACGCCGCGGCGCGTGCGCACCACGACGGCGTCGTACACCTCGCCCTTCTTGACCTTGCCACGCGGGATGGCGTCCTTGATGCTGACCTTGATGACATCGCCGACGGCGGCGTAGCGACGGCGCGTTCCGCCCATCACCTTGATGCACATCAGGGTCTTGGCACCGCTGTTGTCGGCCGCGGCGAGCATGCTCTGCAACTGGATCACGATGCACGCTCCAGCACCGACACCAGGCGCCAGCTCTTGCGTCGCGAAAGCGGGCGGCACTCGGCGATGGTCACGGTGTCGCCGGTCCGCGACTCGTTGGATTCATCGTGCGCCAGCAGCTTCGTGGTACGGCGGATGAACTTGCCGTATCGCGGATGCTTGACGAGGCGCTGGACCTCGACGGCGATGGTCTTGTCCATCTTGTTGCTGACCACGCGCCCGGTGAGGGTGCGCTGGGTTGAATTGTCGGTCGTTTCGGTCATGGCTTACTTCCCCGGCTCCTTCGCGGCCTTCTCGGCGAGCACCGTCTTCAAGCGAGCGATGTCCTTGCGCACGCGACCGAAGTCGTGCGGCTTGACGGCTTGCCCGGTGGCGCGCTGCATCCGCAGCGAGAACTGCTCGCGGCGTGCCTTGAGCAGGTCCTGGTTGAGATCGCGCGAATTCTTGCCGCGCAGTTCCTTGGCGTTCATGTCAGCGCACCTGCCGCTTCACGAAAGATGTAGTGACCGAAAGCTTGGCGCCGGCCAACCGGAACGCCTCGCGTGCGGTCTTCTCGTCCACCCCTTCCATCTCGAAGAGGATCTTTCCGGGCTTCACCTTGGCGATCCAGTACTCCACGTTGCCCTTGCCCGCGCCCATGCGGACTTCGAGGGGCTTCTTGGAGACCGGCACATCGGGGAATACGCGGATCCAGATCTGGCCACCGCGCTTCACGGCACGGGCCATGGCACGACGGGCAGCTTCAATCTCACGCGCAGTCATGCGCGCGCGCTCGGTGGCCTTGAGGCCGAACTCGCCGAACGCGACGGAGTTGCCGCGCTGCGCAAGCCCGGCGTTGTCGCCCTTGAACTGCTTGCGGTACTTGGTTCGCTTGGGTTGCATCATGGCTGCGGTGCTCCTCAGACCGCCGGCGCCGCAGCGGGCGGCGTCGAGACAGCAGCATCAGCCGCGGCGATCTCGGCTTCCGGGGCGTCCTTCGACATGTCTTCCTTCTCGAAGACCTCACCCTTGAAGATCCAGACCTTGATGCCGATCACGCCGTAGGTCGTGCGCGCCTCGCCGAGAGCGTAGTCGATGTCGGCACGGAAGGTGTGCAGCGGGACGCGGCCTTCACGGGAACTCTCGGTGCGGGCGATCTCGGAACCGTTCAGGCGACCCGAGAGACGCACCTTCACGCCGAGCGCACCGCTGCGCATCGTGCTCATCACGGCGCGCTTCATCGCGCGACGGAACATCACGCGCTTCTCGATCTGCTGGGCGATACCGTCGGCGACGAGCTTCGCGTCGAGCTCGGGCTTGCGGATCTCCGAGATGTTGATGCGGATGTCGGAGACCGGGCGGCCGAGCATCTTCGCCGTCTCTTGGCGCAGCTTGTCGATGTCCTCGCCCTTCTTGCCGATGACGATTCCGGGACGCGCCGTCTGGATGGTGATGCTGACCTTGTTGGCGGCACGCTCGATCTGGATCGTGGACACCGAAGCCTCAGCCAGCTTCTTCCGCAGGAACTCGCGGACGCGGAAGTCCGTGTGGACATGCAGCGGGAACTGGCGCTTCGAGGCGTACCACTTCGAGGTCCACTCGCGGGTGATGCCGAGGCGGATGCCGACCGGATTGACTTTCTGGCCCATGGATCAGTCCTTCCTGCCGTCGCTGACCACGACGGTGATGTGGCTGTTGCGCTTCACGATACGGGCACCGCGGCCTTTGGCGCGAGCGGCGAAGCGCTTCAGCACCGGTGCGGTGTCGACCATGATCCGATAGACCTTGAGCTCGTCGATATCGGCGCCGTTGTTGTTCTCGGCGTTGGCGATGGCCGACTGCAGCACCTTGAGGACGATCTCGGCACCCTTCTTGGGCATGAAACGCAGCGTCGCGAGCGCATTGCCCACGGGCTTCCCGCGCACCTGGTCGGCGACGAGACGGCACTTCTGCGGCGAGATTCGCGCGTGCTTGAGTTTGGCGGTGACTTCCATCTGCATCTCTCCCCGGCTCAGGCCGAGACCTTCTTGTCGCCGGAGTGCGACTTGAAGGTGCGGGTGGGGGAGAACTCGCCGAGCTTGTGCCCGACCATGTTCTCGGTGACGAGCACCGGGATGTGCTGCTTGCCGTTGTGCACGGCGATGGTGAGACCCACCATCTCAGGCAGCACCATGGAGCGGCGCGACCAGGTCTTGATGGGCTTGCGATCGTTCTTGGCGACGGCGACCGCAACCTTCTTTTCGAGGTGCAGGTCGACGAACGGGCCTTTTTTGAGTGAACGCGGCACGGTGTGCTCCTAAATCCTGGATCCGCTCAGCGGATCTTGTTCTGGCGGCGCTGCACGATCATGTGGGTCGTGCGCTTGTTGGTACGGGTCTTCTTGCCCTTGGTATTCCAGCCCCAAGGCGAGACCGGATGCGGATTGCCTTGGCCGGACTTGCCCTCACCACCACCGTGCGGGTGGTCGACGGGGTTCATCGCGAGTCCGCGCACCGTCGGGCGGATGCCGAGCCAACGCTTCGCACCGGCCTTTCCGTAGCTGCGCAGGTTGTGCTCGCCGTTGCTCATCTCGCCGATGGTGGCGCGGCAGTCGATGTGGACCTTGCGGGTCTCACCGGACTTCAGACGGATGTACGCGTGGATGCCTTCCCGGGCGGTGTACTGCACGGAATTGCCGGCGCTGCGCGCCAACTGCCCGCCCTTGCCGGGCTTCAGTTCGACGTTGTGCACGGTGGAGCCGACCGGGACATGGCGCAGCTGCATCGCGTTGCCGGGCTTGATCGGCGAGTCGGCGCCCGAGCGGATCTCATCGCCCGGCACCACGCCCTTGGGCGCGAGGATGTAGCGACGCTCGCCATCGGCGTACTTGATGAGGGCGATGTGCGCGGTGCGGTTCGGGTCGTGCTCGATACGCTCGACGGTACCCTTGATGCCGTCCTTGTCGCGCTTGAAGTCGATGATGCGGTACTTCTGGTGCGCA
>Ga0209358_10000904_pt1 | contig 24886 bp, 20 predicted proteins | sample LauGreFa1BDMLBSN_2_FD_187574 | JGI IMG/M metagenome (GOLD analysis project Ga0209358, IMG submission 187574) | Freshwater lake microbial communities from Lake Michigan, USA - Fa13.BD.MLB.SN (SPAdes) (version 2) | ecosystem: Environmental > Aquatic > Freshwater > Lake | place: Lake Michigan, USA...
TGATCGCCTCAGGTCTAGTTCCAAATATTAAAAGAATCTTTTTCGATTTCATTGCTTTGCGAGCATTGTATAAATTTCCAAACCTTTTGTTGTTACCCTTGAATAACTTAAATTTTCTTCATTATACTTTAATATTTTTCTCGACATGTCCTTTAGTTTTTCTTTATTTTTAGCGATTTGATTCAATATCTCCGCTATTTCTTTCGCATCAGCATAACTCGCTGTATAACATAATTCTTCTTCTTTCAACTCCTCTGACATTTGTACTTCTCTATTCACAAGTAGTGGGCACCCAATCATCATTGCGTCGTATATTTTCTGGGGTAGTGCATATCTGTTTATCAAGATATCAGGGTCGTATAATGCTAAATTTATATCAATTTCACTCATCCTACTTAATGTTTCATTTCGTGTGCCATGACCAAAATATTGTACTTTTTCATTTTTATTCATTCTCTGTATCAATTGATCATCACCAGAACCCATCATTATGAACTTTACATTTTGGTCCGTATGTAAGATGATATCTTCTAAAATACCAAGACCTCTACTTTTTACCAACCAACCGCAAAGCATCACCTTCAAATCTTTACTTGAACTACCGACCCAAAGTGGCACAAAATTATCATTCAATATATTAGGTAGATATTCTATTTTTTTTAATCTGGGTGAGCCAAGAATTTCATATCGGATTTTTGAAGGGAATATACACACCTCTGCCATTTTTTCGTACGCCTTACCCTCTATCCATCTCATTATCAAATAAATACCTCTTCGCATTTTATATCGCGCTGAAAAGTTATCATTTACCAATGCAAATATTTTATTTCCTTTTATTTTTAAAACTGCAGCTGCAATCACCCCAGTCAGATCCACCGCCAATATTTTACTTTTCTTTGTTTTTATTAATATTGTTGCGTAGTAAATATATTTAATCATGCTTAATGAATATTTATATATACCGTCTGTTGAAAATATAAAGTTCATTCTTAAGACTTCATATTGACTGTAGCTTATTAAATCATGCGATTGTTTTCTAAACGGAAATACGAATATTGGCTGCAATCCTGCTTGCTTGGCAAATGCTGCATGACCCAAAATTACATTATTCGGCTCATCAGATGTCAGCAAAAAATATATTTTACTTTCGTTCTGGCTTGGATTCATTTGAGTTTCAATAATTTGAACAGATGTCCCAACGCTCTGAAGACATAAAATAGTACCATATGCTTCTCACTATACCCATTCCTCAATAAAGCATCGGCATATTCACCCATACCAGTATATTTATAGTTTTCTGAAATTCCACCAGTTCGCATATATACGTGATTCGATATTTTCTGAAATTTTACTTTACGGAAAACACACCTTAATAACCAATCGGTATCTATAGCTACTCTTATTTTTTCATTAAAAGGCCCAATCAGATCAAACGCTTGTCGGTTAATAATCACTGATGTATGCATAAATCCAAATCCATTCAAAAGTCTTATTTTAGATCTTTGCTCACCTTTGACCTGCTTAATAATATTTCCTGAATCATCAATCATTGATACATTTCCATATCCAATGACTGGCTCTCCCGAACCACCAATTTGTTCTATCACTTTTTTAAGCACATTAATTTCATAGAAGTCATCTGAATTCAACATTCCTATCAATTCACCTCTAGCGACTCTCACTCCTTTGTTCCAAGCTTCTGCTATTCCAGAGTCCTTGCCTTCAATTATTTTTATCTTGTCACTATTAAATTCATTAATTATTTGTATGGTTCTGTCTTCAGACCCCCCATCCACAACTATGATTTCTAACTCTTCAATTTCTTGGCATATTATACTTTCGATGGCCTGACGAACAAATTTCTCCGAGTTTAGTGTGGCCATGATGATTGATATATTTATCTTCATCTATATTTGCCTTTTATATCGCTATCGATTATTACTGGTTTATTTAGATTCACAATAAATATTTCACTATTTTCTTTGGTTTTTATTTTCTGCATTACTCCATTATATTTTAAGCTTGCCTCTTCCGCTACATTCAAATTTTTTGTGAATAAATTGGCATCTTTAATCGCAATATTTTCCGAGTCATAACCTCCGACAATCATTGATGCCTTTCCATACCTTTCAGTTCGTACGATAGCGATTCCAACATTTTCATTTTTAAAATCTATACTCCTTTTATCCAGCTCATTTACTTTTATATATATTATTTCTTTTATATCATCTCCAATATTTTTTATAAATTTTTCCTCATCCTGCATTATTTTTTCATTGAGTATCAACGTCTTGTAATTAAAGCTTGAATTTATATCTTTATCCGTTAATACTTCCATAGCAATTCTTTTCGCCCCATCAATTTTCATACTTTGATTCAGAATAATTACGTTAAAGGCAAATGTTAATATACTTAATCCGATCAGTATCTTTCCAACCTCATATCGTCTAATCAGATAATATACCACCATAACATATCCAAAGTTTTGCATGTAGCTCACCAGATACGTCAATCCAAACTCCAACTCCTTTTGATATCTTTCTGATAGAGCTATTGAAAATGCAGAACAAATCCAAATCAACACCCCATACTTTACCATTCGAAAGTCCCATGAATGGACTGTCATTAATCTTTCGCTTCTTATTATTTTTATTGAAATAAGTGCGATTAAAACTAAATAAATCCCCCATACCATCACCCCATTTATATCCATCTTTTGTGAGGCTACATATCCCACGTACGTCAAAGGCAAAGATCCAAACGCCTCTATTATTGTTGTGCCGATTATGTTTTCAATGGAAAGATTTATTCTCGTACCCGAATAAATATCGCTCTTTAAGCTTTTAATATAAGCATATATGGCCAAATATATTACGATCATTGTTGCCCCACCTATACATGCTTTAAGGCATTTACTACGATTCAGCTTATGATTTTCGCATATATAATATAAAGTTACTGGCACCAAAAATATAGCCATCTCATATAACAATAATTGAGACGTTAAAGTAATTAACCATTTAATACCATTTAATCCATTACCGTCATTAATATATTTTTTTAAATATATCATCCCCTCAAATTGAGCAATTGCTATTATTTGCATTAATCCAAAATACGACACAATTGGATCACTATAGGTTACTCGAAACTGGATTGTCGTCAAGAATATCAACAACATCGTTCCTTCAATTTTTATACCAAAGTAACTCTTGATCCACCTTGCAAAAGATTTATATGCCAGAATATTTAATAGAATTTGTACTCCATGGTATATCCACGCATTACTATAATCAAATATTTTAAAAAATGTGCTATACAACAAAATGTGCAATGGAAAAAATCTTTCCATACTTAATACATCGTTATAAATTAATTCTATGCTTCCCCACAATCCTCTTTCAATTTCCAAAATATGTTGCAATACATGCTGTCGATCATCTGCCGTATATCCGTAAAAAAGAAGCGGCGATAGAAATAGACATATGACTAATATCTGCTCTTTTGATATGGGCTTATCTCTCATTGATTTTGATTTTTTTCTCTTTTACCTTCTATTATTCATTTATAGGTATAGTTTACATGCATCACATACGTTACTACCGGGCATATACATACAACTATCGCTATACCAGTCAAATAATGATTCCCATATATATCGTTAAAATATGCCACCAACATGGCCAATAACAATCCTATTCCTGATACGGCGGTATATCGCAAAATGATCTGTATGTTTAATGCATGGCGAAAACTCCAAGCCGTATTCAACGTCAAGTTAAATATCGTTGAAACCAAGTACGCTATTCCATTCGAAGCTTCAATTCCACATATTTTAAAACTCATTAAAAACATCACTATGCCCAAATGTATACCTGTAGTTATACCACCCGCAAGTATGAATTTAGAAATTCTCGCATATGGCATCTAAATCTTACCAATCACACACATCAAAGATAAGCCATACGGAAGGCTTATTTTTTTAATTGCAACCAATTCGCTCTTAAATATTTGAGACAATATTTTATTAGTTAATTGGTATTTTACTTTTAATTTTTCCGCCTTTTTTTCTCTCTGTATGTATTTCTCATATAATCTAACTACCAATGCCACTGGAAATAGAAACGTATTAAAGTGTGTAATTTGCTTTACTTTGTATCCAGCACTGATTACCAGGTCTACCAATTCACTTTTATAATACCGCCTTTTATGATGCAAGTGTTCATCATGTTTTCCATATAACCACTGATAAGCAGGAACCGTTAAGATAACTCTTCCATCATCTTTCAAGTATGATTTTATCTTTTTTAACGCTTCTTGATGCATTTCGATGTGCTCTAAAACATCAAACATGCATATTAAATCAAATTTATAGGCAAAGTCCGGCATTTCATTGGGTAGGCTTCCTAAGTATATATCTGTATTTTTAATATTTTTTGCTTTTGCCATTTTAACTGCATCTGAACTCATATCTACAGCAATTAAATTTCCATGTGAACTCAACATGTCAAGATTACCACCTGTCCCACATCCTATTTCCAGTATCTTGCAATTACTTTCAAAATTCATATCTGATATTATTTCACTCAATATCGCTCTTCTTCCTACATACCACCAATGATCTCTCTCCACCTCATTCATCTCATCGTATGCCAATGGATTCACTTTGATATCCCGTGTCTTTTTCTTATTACATATATTGGTCTATTTTTCGTCTCCATGTATATTCTTCCAATATATTCTCCTAGCACCCCTACACTTAACATTTGGAGACTACTTATAAATAAAAAAATCACAATTAATGATGCATATCCAGGAACATCCACGCCATACACCATGGTTCTTATTGATATAAACAAAGCATAGAGCACGGAAACAATTGCACCAAGCCCGCCTATATATGTCCATAACCGTAACGGAATTGTGCTAAAACTGGTAAATCCTTCGAGCGCCAAGTTCCACAACTTCCATCCACTAAATTTTGAATCACCCTCCCGCCTGCTCGCTCTTACATATTCAATTGTTTCTGTTTTAAAACCGACCCAAGCAAAGATACCCTTCATAAATCTTTGCCTCTCCCTTAATTCATTGATTGATTCGACAACCATCTTATCCATCAAACGAAAATCTCCGACATTATCTGGTATATTGATGTTTGCTAATTTATTGTGTACTTTATAAAAAAATTCTGCTGACTTTCTTTTAAAGATGGTATCTTCACTTCTATCTACCCTTTTCGCCAGAACGACTTCCGCTCCCTTCTCCCATTTATCAATCATTCCTGCGATCAATTCTGGCGGATCTTGTAAATCACAATCGATTGGTATCACCGCATCTCCGCTGGAATGATCAATTCCAGCCGTAATAGCAGCCTCTTTCCCAAAATTTCTTGATAGTTCTATCACTTTAAATCTACTATCTCTCGTTACAACCTCTTTCAATATTTGCAATGTATTGTCATTGCTACCATCTTCTATGCAGATGACCTCAAAAAGATATCCGGTGTTTTGGTTCAATACCTTAGATATTTCCTGATAGAAATTTTCTATATTCTCTTCCTCGTTATAACAAGGAACAACAATTGAAATGGTTTTCATTAAACACCCATTATTAGCTTATCAATCACGGCTTCAATATTTCTCATGATGCTTAAATATTACTCACATAAATAATACATTCCAGAAATATGTTCGAGAAATATGAATGTATTACCCAAGCCAATTACGTGTGTTTATCTCAGCAGTAATGCAAGTATTTTGCATGGTGAATGATTCACTGGCAAGTCAATAAACATCGACGCCAAATCCTTGAGTTAGTGTGCTGATTGCCGAGTTAATTGTTGGGCAATCATTATTTGAGTCGATGGCTCTCGTTAATATAGCCATGGCATTCGCGATACGGTCTATGGAGAACGCTACCGCGGACTTAAAAGTCCAGGCATACTGTGTTTTTCACACATGCACTTGTACTCGGTAAACAAAGTAAAGGGTGGTGGCCTGGGGCGGAATCGAACCACCGACACAAGGATTTTCAATCCTCTGCTCTACCGACTGAGCTACCGGGCCATCGCTAAATTGTATCACTATCGTTGCCCGCCAGCAGCGTCCTCGCATGGCTTTGGGATCACAACATCACCCGTCCCAAGCTGGCAAGAGTTGCTTTTTTGCACCAAACGTTTCCGACGCTTTGTCTACAGCAAGCACTGACACGCAAGGTTGACACTTGCCTCTTCACTCAGATAATTGAGCAATGCAAATCTCCCGTTTTTATTCGATCTCTGTTGAGAAAGCCGTGCTCATGCTGGTCGGCTCTTTGGTGTACATGTCTACCCATTTGGCCAACCTTTGGGTGTTCGAATTTTGGGAGGTCACACCCAATATTTCTTGGGTCTACTTACCCTCTTTTCTGCGTTTGGCCAATTTGTTGATTCTGGGTCCCCTGTGGGGCACTTGTGCCACTGCCCTGGGTGGTGCTGAGTTGATTCTTTTGTCAAACCAATTCTTCAATGGCTTGGCATGGATGAATGTGTTGGCTTCTTGCAGCAGCGCTGTGGCTGCCTACGGCTTACTGCATTTGATGATCCATCGACCTGTCGCATTGACCCAGTTGAGGGAGTTGCTGTTGCTGGCAGGTGTTTACACCTTGATCAACCCCAGCTTGCATTTCATTTTGTGGCATCTGATACAAGCCTATACAGAAACCTCATTGCAAGACTTTGTGGCCATGGCCGTGGGTGACTTGGCCGGCGCAGTGCTGGGATCTATGTTGTTTGTTTGGGTGGTCCGCTACACAGGTGTTGCCCAATGGGTCGCTGGCCGGGTTCACTTAAACAACGATCGCCAAGCCTAGCGTCACCCTCCAAAATCGGGCGTTTGTGTTCAAGGACCGCCGCGCTTGCTGCGTGAGAGATCTACCCCGAGCTGTTTGAGCTTGCGATACAGATGGGTTCGTTCCAGACCTGTCTTTTCGGCCACCCGGGTCATGGAGCCATTCTCTTGGGCCAGGTGAAATTCGAAATAGGCTTTTTCAAACGCATCTCTCGCCTCACGCAGAGGCACATCCAGGTCAAAGCTTTGATGGTTCGCAGGCAAGGCCATAGCGGTCATGGTCTCAGCAACCACGACATGGGGCGACGTGACCGTGGGCACCATGATCGGTGAAGGATTGACACGCTGCGGGGCGGCAGATGCGGTGGCAGATTTTCGAGCCAAGGCCCCTTCAACCGCTTTGAGCAGTTTTTGCAAGGTGATGGGCTTTTCCAGAAACGCCTGAGCCCCAATCCGCGTGGCCTCCACGGCTGTATCGATGGTGGCGTGTCCACTCATCATCACCACAGGCATATTGAGCAAGCCAGCCGTTGCCCACTCTTTGAGCAAAGTCACGCCGTCGGTATCGGGCATCCAAATATCGAGCAAGACCAAGTCGGGGCGGCTGTTTTGTCGGGCTGCACGGGCTTGGGCAGCGTTTTCAGCCACCTCGACCTGGTGCCCCTCGTCATTGAGGATTTCGAAGAGCAATTCGCGAATGCCCAGTTCGTCGTCCACCACCAAAATATTTGCCATATTGCCTGCTAGATTATGTGCTGATGCGGGGTTTCAGTTTCGAATGATAGCGATACTTGGGCGCCTTGAACCACGCCATCGATATCGCGGTTTCTGAGGTCAATGCGAGCGCCGTGCTCGTCGGCAATTTTTTTCACCACGGCCAAACCCAAACCCGTGCCACGTGGCTTGGTGGTGATGTAGGGCTCGAAAGCGCGCTGCAAAATGTGCTCCGGAAACCCGCTGCCATGGTCGAGCACCGTCAACCGCACACGACCTGATGTTTCGACCCATTGGGTGCGCAATATCACCCCCAAGTGGGCGCGCTCTGGGGGCGTGGCATCTTGTGCGTTTTGGAGCAAGTTATGGATGACTTGCCTTAACTGCAATGCGTCGCCCATCACCCTCGGACACTGATCGTCCAACTCTGTGTGGACCGGCACGGTGGCTGTTTCTTCACCATACAAGCTCAGCACCTCGAGCACCAGCGCATTGAAGTCCACTGGTTTCAGGTCTGCCACTGGCAAGCGCGCATAGTCACGGAATTCGTTGACCAAGCGCTTCATGGCGTCCACTTGATCCACGATGGTTTTGATCGACTTGACCAAGATGGCCTGCTCGCCATCGGGCAGCTTGCCCGTGAGTTTCATCTCCAGCCGCTCAGCCGACAGCTGAATGGGTGTCAAAGGATTTTTGATTTCATGCGCCAAGCGGCGCGCCACATCGCCCCAAGCCTGGGCGCGTTGGGCAGACACAATTTCAGAGATGTCGTCAAACACCAACAAACGGGCTCGGTTGGGCAATACGGCACCCCGCGCAACCAAGGTCACACCATTGTGGCCCGCGCTTGGCCCTTGGCTGGGCGTGGCCGATGCGGTGGAAGCCAACTCAAAAGACTGTTGCCAATGGTCCAAACCATGTTGGCTGCGCTCCCCCACAAAGCCGGCAAACTCATGGTCCACCTGCTCGGCCAAGCCTTGAAGGCCTGGGGCATCCCCCAGCGGCTTGCCCTCAAAGGCTGCCAAGGGCACGCGCAGGATGCGTGTGGCACCGGGGTTGGAGGAAAGCACCAAGCCCATCTCGTCCATCACGATCACACCAGCGCTCATGTTGTCCAAAATGGTTTGTAGATTGGCGCGCGCCAAATCCACCTGGGCCATGCTTTCCCCCAAAGCGTTGCGCGCTTGTGCCAATTGCGCTGTCATTTGTGCAAATGAGCGGGTCAGGTCACTCAGCTCATCGCGGCTTTCAAACACCGCCTTGGGGCTCAAATCACCAGCGGCCACATCACGCACACCTTGGGCCAGCAACAGCAACGGTCTGGCCAATTGGTTGCCCAAAAGGACCGCCAGCAAGACGGCCCCAAAGACCGCCAAGAACAAGGTCAAGGTCAAGGTTCCGATGTACATCCGGCGCAAGCCCTGCCGCGCCAAAGCACGTTCCTGGTATTCACGGTAGGCCAACTCCACCGCCAATGCGTTGGCCACCAAATTGGGCGGCAAAGTTTGGGTCACTTGCAAAATTCGGTTCTCTTCCAGCAGGCCCAAGCCAGGTGCGGCCACAATGGCCAACACCTTCACCCGCGCACGCTGGCTTTTTCCAGCCACACCGTCCTCCAAGCCCTCCAATTGGGAAATCACGCCTTGGCTGCGCAATTGCCGCAATTGGGCGCTGGCCGGACGTTCTGGATTAAGCTGAAACAGCGAAGCGCCGGCGCTGGCCAAAGGCTGGCCAGAAGGGCTCCACAAAATGATGTCATCAGCCCCCAATTGATCGCGCAAGCGCTCCAAAGCCAAACCAGCGCTGGCGCTGGGGATGTCGCTGATTTGCCCGGCGGCCACACGTGCTTTGCTGCTCAAGTCGCTGGCCAAGGTATCCAAGCTGGTGCGCCCCAGGTTGAGACCAGCCTCCAGAGCACCCTCCACCTGCACATCAAACCAGCTCTCAATCGAGCGCGACACAAATTGATAAGAAACGCCGTAGATCAACACCCCCGGCAACATACCCACCAAAGCGAAGATCATGGCCAGTTTGGCCAGCAAGCGTGATCCAAATTTGCCGCGCCGCCAACGGATCACCAGCCGGGAAAAGGTCCAGGCAATGACCACCAGCAGCACAGCGGCCACGCCTGCGTTGAGCCACAACAAGGCATCGTAATTTCGCTCGTACAGGGCCTGGTTGTCTGCGGCCAGGGTCAGCAAGAAAAGCAAGACCAAGCCCAGGCCCAAAGCCACCGCAACACCCACAGCCCACAGCCACCGCCAAGGTGCTTTGCGGGGGCTTGGTGTGTCTTTCATTTCGCGGCTTCAGTGGCCAGGCGGATGCTCTTGGTGACTGCCAACTCCCACTCCGACTGGCCGGCCGCGCCCATCTGCAAGGGGCGGGGCAATTGGCTCAAATCCAAGTAAAAGGCAAATTCCAAGCGATGCCCAGCGCCGGTTTCAATTTGTGCTGCATCGGCAAACTTCCAGCGATTGAGACGCCGCAAATTGACCATGACCTCTTCCAAACTGTCGTAGGTTTGCATGAGCGAAACCCCGAGACCATTTTGCACAATCGGTTGAGACGCTACCTGCATGCGCCAGCGGCGCGTCAACGGCTGGTAACTGATGCGAATGTGGCGCTGAGCGGAAGACACCAACTTGTCAGACCAATACCAGCGGTCACGGTAGACCTTGGCATCCACCACAAAGTGAACCGGTATGCCTTTGAGCAATGCCTCTTGAACCGTGTTGGACAGTTCCAAGTCGAATTGCGCCGACATTTGATAAATATCTTCGTTGCGTTCCGTTTGGAATCCGGTCAACGCCACCTGGTTTTGAGCCCATGACGGGGCAGCGCACACCACCCAAGCCAACACAGCCACCCAAGCGCGAAGCCATGTCCGCATGCCAAGGGCGCAGCGCTGAAACTCAGCGCAAGGGTTTTTGTAGCAATGCGTAAAAAAAGCCATCGTGATCACAAGGCAGATTGTCCGCGACAGCGCCGCCGTTCTCCCGATTTTGGGGCAATAGATGTCCCACACAGGGCAAACCCAGTGCTGGTGTGTTGTGCTGAAGAAACGCTTTGATCTGCCCCTCGCCTTCTGCCTTGAACACCGAGCAGGTGCAATACAGCATGACCCCACCCGGTTTGAGCAAGGGCCACAGGGCATTCAGCAGGCGCTGTTGCAAGAGGGCCAATTGGGCAACGTCGCTGGCGCGTCTCAGCCAAGGCACATCGGGGTGGCGCCGCACAATGCCCGAGGCCGTACATGGTGCGTCGAGCAAGATGGCGTCAAAAGGCTGGCCGTCCCACCAAGCGCCGCTGTCGGCCGCATCGCCCACCTTGACTTGCGCGTGAAGTCCCAGCCGCTCTAAATTGCCGCTGATGCGCTCGCACCGCATGGGGTCGACATCCAGCGCCACCACCTGTGCATCCGACAACTCCAGCAAGTGCGCCGTTTTACCACCCGGTGCTGCGCAGCCGTCCAGGATGCGCGTTTGTGCGCTGTGCCCTGGCATGGCTTGCAACAGCAAGGGCGCGGCCATTTGGGCGCCAGCGTCTTGAACCGAACACAGGCCTTCAGCAAAGCCAGGGATGCGCTCCACCGGCATGGCCTGCGCCAAGATCAATCCGTGTTCACCCACTTCTTCACTGATGATCCCCTGCGCCAACCATTGCGCTGCCAAATCAGCGCGTTGCACCCTTTTTTGATTCACGCGCATGGTCAAGGGGCCGGCCACTTGGTCAGCCCGCAACACCTGCGCCCAGTGGTGGGGATGGTCGCGTTGCAATTGCGCCACCCACCAGGAGGGATGGTTCCAACGTGCTTGCGTGTCATTGTCAGTGGCCCGCACCAAGGTCTCACGCTCGCGCAAAAATCGGCGCAGGCAAGCATTGACAAATGTGGCCTGCGGTTTCATCTTCGGACTGTTTTTGGCGGCCTCTACCGCCTGATTGACCAAGGTGAATGGCTCATAGGGTGCGTGCTCTGGCTCCCAACACAAGGCCAAAGCCACACACAACAAACTGTCCAAATCGGGCGGTGGAGAGCGTTGGGCCAAGATGGCACGCAAAGCGCGCGCACGTCCCCAATGGCGCAAGCTGATGAACAACAGCGACTGCACACCAGGGCGCAGGGGATTGGCCACGCGCAGCAGCGCGGCATTGGCCGATTCACCCTTGGCCACAGCTGCCAGCGCGCCAGCCGTGGCTTGTAACAACTGCCACAGGGGCAGAGAAGCCGCAACGCTGGACACCGTCACAGCGGGCTGGCCGGATGAAACGAGAACAAGCGGGCCAGCAACAAAGCGGGAAACTGCGATACGGCTGCGTTGTAAAGGGTCACCGCTTGGTTGTATCGGTCCACATCGGGCTGTATCAACACATCCAACTCCGTCCAACGCGCTTGCAGCTCAGGGGCTACCGTGATGTAGTAAACATCCGGGTGGTTGATTGACTGCCAAGCCTGTGCCAGCTCCAACTTGCTTTCACGCAAAGCACGCGCGGCAGCGTGTGAAAACAACAGGTCTTGCCAATGGGCCATGGCAATCGCTGTTTTGCGCGCAGCTGTTTGCAAGCGTGTCCAATGGGCTGCGCCCAGCTCCGGGGCGATGGAAGATTGCCAACCAAAAGGGGCCGATGCAGCCGCCGTCACCGCCAACTCCACCAGCTCTTCATAACGCGTCAAATGGCTGTCAATCACGGCCAGGTTTTGTCCAATGGCAGCGCGCAAGCGCACCAAGCGGTTGTATGCACCCAGGCCCCAAAAGACCAACAAGGCCAAACAGACCAAGGCCCACCATGAGTTGATCATGGCCAAGTCCGCCTAAAGCGACAAAGGCCCACGTGGGGCCTTTGTGTTTTTAAGCAGGTCCAGCGGCATCGTGGCCACTGGCATCCACCGGCTCATCAGCATGTTCGCCCGATCCGGCTGTGGCTTCCGCCAGCTCAGCCGCCTCGGCGTCCGCAATGGCACGCCGTTCGGCTTCGTCCATCGCATCCTTGACCTTGCGGGCTTGGTGATAAGCCATGCCAGTGCCTGCAGGAATCAGGCGACCAACGATGACGTTTTCTTTCAAGCCACGCAATTCGTCGCGCTTGCCCATGATGGCTGCCTCGGTGAGCACCCGGGTGGTTTCCTGGAAGGAAGCCGCCGAGATGAACGAGTCCGTGGACAACGATGCCTTGGTGATGCCCAACAACAAATTGGTGTAAGTGGCGGGCAATTTGCCTTCGGCTTGCAATGCCTCATTGGTGTTGAGCATTTCAGAACGCTCCACCTGCTCGCCGCCAATGTAGCCAGAGTCGCCAGCGTTATCGACCACCACACGGCGCAACATCTGGCGCACGATCACTTCAATGTGCTTGTCGTTGATCTTCACGCCTTGCAAACGGTAAACGTCTTGCACTTCGTCGACGATGTAGCGGGCCAACTCTTCAATGCCCAACAAACGCAAGATGTCTTGTGGGTCGGCCGGGCCGTCCACAATGTTCTCGCCTTTGTTCACCACTTGGCCTTCGTGGACCAAGATGTTTTTCTCTTTGGGCACCAACTCTTCCCACACCGTGCCTTCTGGATCGGTGATTTGCAAACGCATCTTGCCCTTGGTCTCTTTGCCGAAGGACACTGTACCGGTCATCTCTGCCAAGATGCCCTTGTCTTTGGGCGAACGGGCTTCGAACAACTCGGCCACCCGCGGCAAGCCGCCGGTGATGTCACGGGTTTTTTGACCTTCGACAGGAATGCGTGCCAGCACTTCGCCTGGGCCCACGTCTTGGCCGTCGCGCACTTGAATCAAGGCGCCCACTTGGAAACCAATGGTCACCGAGTGATCGGTGCCAGGGATTTTGACTTCTTTGCCAGCGGCATCGATCAACTTGACCTGCGGGCGCACCACCTTGGTGGAGCCACGGCGCTTGGGATCGATCACCACCAGGGTGGACAAGCCGGTCACTTCGTCCAGCTGCTTGGCCACCGTGAGGCCTTCTTCCACATTCTCAAAGCGCACCTGACCTGCAAACTCGGTGATGATGGGACGGGTCAGCGGGTCCCAATTGGCCAACACCAAACCAGCCTTGATGTTTTGATCGGCCTTGATGGCCAAGATCGCACCATAGGGCACTTTGTGGCGCTCGCGCTCACGACCAATCTCGTCGTGGATGATGATCTCACCCGAGCGAGAAATCACCACCAACTCACCTTTGCTGTTGGTCACATAACGCATGGTCGGGTTGAAACCAATCACCCCGCTGGATTTGGCTTCCACATTCGAGGCCACCGCTGCGCGCGATGCGGCACCACCGATGTGGAAAGTGCGCATCGTCAACTGGGTACCTGGTTCGCCAATGGATTGGGCGGCTATCACACCGACTGCTTCGCCAATGTTGACTTCACCGCCACGACCCAGGTCGCGGCCATAGCATTTGGCACACAGGCCAAAGCGGGTTTCACAGGTCAACGCTGTGCGCACCTTGACCTCATCCACACCAGCGGCTTCGAGCATGTCCAGCGCGTCTTCGTCCAGCATTTCGCCGGCTTTGATCAACACGCTTTGGTTCTCGGGGTGCATCACCTCATCGGTGGTGGTGCGGCCCAAAATACGGTCGCGCAAGGATTCGATGACCTCACCACCCTCGACGATGGCGCGCATCAACTGGCCGTTTGAGGTGCCGCAATCGGGCTCGGTGACCACCAAGTCTTGGGTCACGTCGACCAAACGACGGGTCAAGTAGCCTGAGTTGGCAGTCTTCAATGCGGTATCGGCCAACCCTTTGCGCGCACCGTGGGTGGAGATGAAGTACTGAAGCACGTTCAGACCTTCGCGGAAGTTGGCGGTGATGGGCGTCTCGATGATGGAGCCATCCGGCTTGGCCATCAAACCGCGCATGCCTGCCAACTGGCGAATTTGCGCAGCAGAGCCACGCGCACCCGAGTCGGCCATCATGTAAATGGAGTTGAAAGACTCTTGCTCCACCTCTTTGCCATGGCGGTCGATGGTTTTTTCTTTGCGCAATTGGTCCATCATGACCTTGGACACGTGGTCACCGGCCTTGCCCCAAATGTCCACCACTTTGTTGTAGCGCTCACCAACCGTCACCAAACCGGACACATATTGCTGTTCGATTTCTTTGACCTCTTTTTCCGCGCTTTCAATGATGGCGTGCTTCTCTTGCGGCACCAACATGTCATCAATCGCGATGGAGATACCTGCACGGGTGGCCAAACGGAAACCGTTTTGCAGCAACTTATCGGCGAAAACCACTGTCTCTTTCAAGCCGCAACGGCGGAAAGAGGTATTGATCAAGCGAGAAATTTCTTTCTTCTTGAGTGCCTTGTTGATGTTGCTGAAAGCCAAGCCCTTGGGCAGGATTTCAGACAACAGCGCACGACCCGCCGTGGTGTCCACCAAGGAGGTGGACGATGTGAACTCGCCAGTGACTTTGTCTTTGGTCCACTCGGTCAAGCGCACGCTGATCTTGGCGGTCATTTCCACAATGCCCGCATCCAAGGCGCGTTGCAATTCATAGGTGTCGGCAAAGACCATGCCCTCGCCTTTGCCATTGATGCGTTCACGCGTGGAGTAGTACAAGCCCAGCACCACGTCTTGCGACGGCACGATGGACGGCTCACCTGACGCAGGGAACAACACGTTGTTGGAGGCCAGCATCAAGGTGCGGCATTCCATTTGCGCTTCGACCGACAAAGGCACGTGAACGGCCATTTGGTCGCCGTCAAAGTCGGCGTTGAAGGCCGAGCACACCAAGGGGTGCAGTTGAATGGCTTTGCCCTCGATCAAAATCGGCTCAAAGGCTTGGATGCCCAGACGGTGCAAGGTGGGTGCACGGTTGAGCAACACGGGGTGCTCTTTGATGACCTCTTCCAAAATGTCCCACACCACGGCCGTGCCAGATTCGACTTCCTTCTTGGCCGCCTTGATGGTGGTGGCAATGCCCATGGCTTCCAGGCGAGAGAAGATGAAGGGCTTGAACAACTCCAGCGCCATCAATTTGGGCAGGCCACACTGGTGCAGCTTGAGGGTTGGGCCCACGGTGATCACCGAACGACCCGAGTAGTCCACCCGCTTGCCCAGCAAGTTTTGGCGGAAACGACCGCTCTTGCCTTTGATCATGTCGGCCAAAGACTTGAGGGCGCGCTTATTCGCACCCGTCATGGCCTTGCCACGGCGTCCGTTGTCCAGCAAGCTGTCCACGGCTTCTTGCAACATGCGCTTTTCGTTGCGGGCAATGATTTCTGGTGCCTTCAATTCGAGCAAACGGCGCAAACGGCTGTTGCGGTTGATCACTCGGCGGTACAGGTCGTTGAGGTCAGAGGTGGCGAAGCGGCCACCATCCAAGGGCACCAGGGGACGCAGATCGGGTGGTAGCACCGGCAACACCGACAACACCATCCACTCGGGCTTGATGCCCGACTTCTTGAAAGCCTCCAGCACTTTGAGGCGCTTGGAGTTTTTCTTCACCTTGACTTCAGACCCCGTCAGGTCACCGCGAAGGCGCTCGATTTCGGATTCGATTTCGATGCCTTCGAGCAACTCACGGATGCCTTCGGCACCCATCTTGGCCACGAATTCGTCACCATACTCTTTGAGCTTGGCGTCGTAATCGTCCTCGGTCATGATGCCGTACTTCTTGAGCGGCGTCATGCCGGGGTCGGTCACCACATAGGCTTCGAAATAAAGCACGCGCTCAATGTCACGCAAGGTCATGTCCAGCACCAGGCCCAAACGGCTGGGCAAGGATTTCAAGAACCAAATGTGCGCACAGGGCGCGGCCAAGTCGATGTGGCCCATGCGTTCACGGCGCACTTTGGTTTGGGTGACTTCAACGCCGCACTTCTCGCAAATCACGCCGCGGTGTTTCAGGCGCTTGTATTTGCCGCACAAGCATTCGTAGTCCTTGATGGGGCCAAAAATCTTGGCGCAAAACAAGCCGTCGCGCTCGGGCTTGAAAGTGCGGTAGTTGATGGTCTCTGGCTTTTTGACTTCGCCAAAAGACCAGGAACGGATTTTCTCTGGGGAAGCCAATCCAATTTTGATGGCATCAAAATGCTCATCTGGCGTGAACTGCTTGAACAGGTCGAGTAATGATTTCATGTTTTCATCCTTAAAAGAGAGAGGCTTGATCGGTTTCATCGCCGCGCACAGGCCGGGGCTTGTGCGCGGTCAGGTTCAACGTCAGGAGCGCTCTAACTCGATATCAATGCCCAATGAACGAATTTCTTTCACCAACACGTTGAACGATTCGGGCATGCCCGCTTCGATGGCGTGTTCACCTTTGACAATGCTTTCGTACACCTTGGTGCGGCCCTGCACGTCGTCGGATTTGACGGTGAGCATTTCCTGCAAGGTGTAAGAGGCGCCATAGGCTTCCAGCGCCCACACCTCCATCTCGCCGAAACGCTGACCACCAAACTGGGCTTTGCCGCCCAAAGGTTGCTGGGTGACCAAGCTGTATGGGCCCGTGGAGCGGGCGTGCATCTTGTCGTCCACCAAATGGTGCAGCTTGAGCACGTGCATGTAACCAACAGTGGTTTCGCGTTCGAAGGCGTCGCCGGTGCAGCCGTCATACAACTGGGCCTGCGTACGATTGGCGTTGAGGCCTTTGATGCGTGCGATCTCTTCGGGATACGCCAGGTGCAACATCGCGCGGGTTTCTTCCTCGGATGCGCCGTCAAAAACTGGCGTCGCAAAAGGAATCCCGTGCTGCAAATTGCCGGCCATCTCCAACACATCGGCGTCGCTCAGGTTGTCCAAAGCTTCTTTGCGGCCGGAGTTGTTGTACAGGTGGTCCAAGAACTTGCGCACTTCAGCCATCTTGGTGTGGGCTTGCAACATGTCACCGATGCGTTGGCCAATGCCTTTCGCGGCCCACCCCAAGTGGACTTCCAGCACCTGCCCCACGTTCATGCGCGAAGGCACGCCCAGGGGGTTGAGCACGATGTCACAAGGTGTGCCGTCGGCCATGTAAGGCATGTCTTCGACGGGCACGATTTTGGAGACCACACCCTTGTTGCCGTGGCGCCCGGCCATCTTGTCACCGGGCTGCAAGCGACGCTTGACAGCCAAGTAAACCTTGACCATCTTGAGCACACCCGCTGGCAATTCGTCACCCTGGGTGAGCTTTTTGCGCTTTTCCTCGAACGCCAAATCAAAGCTGTGGCGGGTTTGGGCCAAGGCATTTTTGATGCTCTCGAGTTGCGCTGCCACATCTTCATCGGCTGGGCGGATGTCGAACCAGTGGAATTTTTCCACGCTGTCGAGATAAGCTTTGTCGATCTTGCTGCCCTTAGGCAGTTTGTTCGGGCCGCCGTTGGCGGTCTTGCCCGACAGCAGCTTGCCAATGCGGTCAAACGCGTCGGCTTCAACGATGCGCAACTGGTCGTTCAAGTCCAAGCGGAATCGCTTCAACTCGTCGTCAATGATTTGCTGTGCACGCTTGTCACGAACGATGCCTTCGCGGGTGAAAACCTGCACATCGATGACCGTGCCTTGTGAGCCTTGGTCAACGCGCAGCGAGGTGTCTTTCACATCCGATGCTTTTTCGCCAAAGATGGCGCGCAGCAGTTTTTCTTCAGGTGTCAGGGTGGTTTCACCTTTGGGGGTGACCTTGCCCACCAACACATCGCCGGGCTGCACTTCGGCACCCACATAAATGATGCCCGAATCGTCCAATCGGTTGAGTTGTTGCTCAGCCAGGTTGGGAATGTCGCGGGTAATTTCTTCGGCACCCAACTTGGTGTCGCGCGCCATGACCACCAACTCTTCAATGTGGATGGAGGTGAAGCGATCTTCAGAGACCACCCGTTCGGAGATCAGAATCGAGTCTTCGAAGTTGTACCCGTTCCAGGGCATGAAGGCCACCAACATGTTTTGTCCCAGCGCCAACTCACCCAAATCGGTGGAGGCACCATCGGCAATCACATCGCCCTTGGCCAGCTTGTCGCCTTGCTTGACGATGGGGCGTTGGTGGATGTTGGTGTTTTGGTTCGAACGCTGATACTTGATCAGGTTGTAAATATCTACACCGACTTCACCGGCCTGTGTCTCGGCGTCATTGACGCGCACCACGATGCGGGTGGCATCCACATAGTCGACCACGCCGCCACGGGTGGCCGTGACCACAGTGCCCGAGTCAATGGCGGCCACGCGCTCAATGCCCGTGCCCACAAAGGCTTTTTCTGGCCGCAAAACCGGCACAGCTTGTCGCTGCATATTGGCGCCCATCAAAGCGCGGTTGGCATCATCGTGCTCCAAGAAAGGCACCAAAGATGCCGCCACAGAAACAATCTGTGCGGGGGACACGTCCATGTACTGAACGCGCTCGGCCCCGACCAAAATGGACTCGCCTTTTTCACGGGCAGACACCAGTTCGTCGGTCAAGCGACCTTCTTTGTCCAGGGAAGCATTGGCTTGGGCAATCACATATTTGCCTTCTTCGATGGCCGACAAATAGTCGATGTCCATCGTGACCTTGCCTTCAACCACTTGTCGGTAAGGCGTTTCAATGAAGCCGTACTCGTTCAAGCGGGCGTACAAGGCCAGCGAATTGATCAGGCCAATGTTGGGACCTTCAGGGGTTTCAATGGGGCACACACGGCCATAGTGGGTGACGTGCACATCGCGCACTTCAAAGCCAGCGCGTTCGCGGGTCAAACCGCCTGGGCCCAGGGCAGAGACACGGCGCTTGTGCGTGATTTCAGACAAGGGGTTGGTCTGGTCCATGAACTGCGACAGTTGCGAGGCACCAAAGAACTCTTTGAGGGCCGCAGAAATGGGCTTGGAGTTGATCAAGTCATGGGGCATCAAAGGCTCTTGCTCGGCCTGACCCAAACGCTCTTTCACCGCCTTTTCAATCCTCGCCAAACCGGTGCGGTATTGGTTTTCAGCCAACTCACCCACGCAACGAACACGGCGGTTGCCCAGGTGATCGATGTCGTCGACTTCACCATTGCCATTGCGCAAATCCACCAGGATCTTCACCACAGCCATGATGTCTTCGTTGTTGAGCACCATGGGGCCAGTGCTTTCGGGGCGACCCACTTTGGCGTTGAACTTCATGCGGCCCACACGCGACAAATCGTAGGTGTCGGGGTTGTAGAACAAGCGCTGGAACAGGGCTTGCACCGCGTCTTCGGTGGGCGGCTCGCCGGGGCGCATCATGCGGTAGATGGCGACGCGGGCAGCAAACTCGTCAGCGGTCTCATCGATGCGCAGGGTTTGCGAGATATACGCACCTTGGTCAAGTTCATTGGTGTAGATGCACTGCAGTTCTTGCACATCGCTGGTGCGCAATTTTTTCAGCAAAGCCTCGGTCAATTCTTCGTTGGCCTTGGCAATGATTTCACCGGTCTCAGCGTCCACAATGTTGCGCGCCATCACACGGCCGATCAAAAAGTCTTCTGGCACGCTGATGTGGGTGGTGCCTGTTTGCTCGAGTTCACGGGTATGACGTGCCGTGACCCGTTTGTCCTTGGCCACCACAACCACGCCCGATTTGTCGGTGATGTCAAAACGCGCCACTTCGCCACGCAAACGCTCGGCGACAAACTCCATTTGCGCGCCAGTTTCCATCAAGCGGAAGTTGTCGTTGACAAAGAAGTTGGCCAGGATGGATTCGTTGTTCAAGCCAATGGCTTTGAGCAAAATCGTCACTGGCATCTTGCGTCGGCGGTCGACGCGGAAATACAGCATATCTTTGGGGTCAAACTCAAAGTCCAGCCATGAACCGCGGTAAGGGATGATGCGCGCTGAAAACAGCAATTTGCCCGAGCTGTGGGTCTTGCCCTTGTCGTGTTCAAAAAACACACCCGGCGAGCGGTGCAACTGAGACACGATCACGCGCTCAGTGCCATTGATGATGAACGAGCCTTTGTCGGTCATCAGGGGCACTTCGCCCATGTAAACCTCTTGCTCTTTGACCTCTTTGACGACCTTAGATTGCGGGGTCGATGAATCACGGTCATAGATGATCAACTGCACGCGGGCGCGCACAGCAGAACCAAAGGTCAAGCCACGGGTTTGGCACTCGCGCACATCAAAGGCGGGCTTGGCCAAGTTGTATTCCAAAAACTTCATCTCCACAAAACCGTTGTGCGAGACGATGGGGAATGCAGCCTCAAAAGCCGCTTGCAGGCCTTCGGGCGTGCGCTTTTTGGGACTGGTTTCGGCTTGCAAAAAGGCGGTGTACGCGTCTTTTTGCATCTGCAACAGGTAGGGGACTTCGAGCACGCTGTCACGGGTGCCAAAGCTCTTGCGCACGCGTTTGCGTTCTGTGTAGGTGTAGGCCATGAGATCTCCGGGCTTGATCTTTCAGGACTGTTTCAAGGCGAGGCTCAACACCCCCACCTCAAACTTGGCGGCTGGCCACTACCAGCGTTGGCGGACGGCCACGCATTGCACGCAGCCCGAACCAAGGCATCTTCCGCAGTCGGGTCAGAAGACACTTGAAAGCACCCTTGCGCAGTGCACTTTCAAGTGCGCTCTGAGAGCGCACCGAGGGGCGGCTTGCGCCACCCCTGGTGAAACCATCACTTGATTTCGGCTTTGGCGCCAGCTTCTTCGAGCTTTTTCTTGGCGGCTTCGGCGTCGGCCTTGGGCACGGCGTCCTTGACGTTTTTGGGCGCACCGTCGACCAGGTCTTTGGCCTCTTTCAAGCCCAAACCGGTGAGTTCACGCACCACCTTGATCACCGACACCTTGTTGGCGCCAGCTTCGAGCAGCACCACGTTGAATTCGGTTTGCTCTTCAGCTGCAGCGGCTGCACCACCGCCGCCACCAGCTGCGGGCGCGGCCATAGCAGCAGCGCTCACACCAAATTTCTCTTCGATGGCTTTCACCAATTCGTTGAGTTCCATGACCGTCATGCTGTCGAGTGCGGTCAAAAATGCGTCTTTATCGAATGCCATGTTGATTTCCTAACAATTGATCTATCTGTGCCGTGCGCGCACGGCGTGTTGAACATTTGCACTGCTGGCCCTTAGGCCGCAGCAGCTTCGCCTTTTTTCGCCGCCAAAGCACCCAACACCACAGCGGTGCGGGACACGGGCGACATGAGCAAGCCACACAACTGGGACAACAACACCTCTTTGGAGGGGATATTGGCCAATTGCTTGACGCCGTTGACGTCCAGGACTTTTCCGGAAATGGCGCCACCACGGATCACCAACTTGTCGTTGGTTTTCGCGAAATCTGCCACCACTTTCGCGGCGGCAACAGCGTCCACAGAAAAGCCATAGATCAGGGGACCGGTCATCTGGTCAGCCACCACTTCGAAACGGCTGCCGGCCACAGCACGGCGTGCCAATGTGTTTTTCAACACACTGAGCGTCACACCAGAGCTGCGCGCTTGCGAGCGCAATTTCGTCATGTCAGCGACCGTGATGCCGCGGTACTCCGCCATCACCAGCGTCTGTGCTTGAGTGGCGAGGCTGGTCACTTCGGTGATGACCGCTTCTTTCTCACTGCGATTCAGACTCAAGGTCTACTCCTTCTGAATGTGTCCTGGGCCAAATCAATTCGGCTTGCGACACGCTGGGTTTCAGCGACCAGACTGTCAGGGAACAACTTGCGCGGTTCTTTGTCAGCGGGATCGCCATCTGCGTTGGCTGGGGGATTAAGCGCCGTTTACACGGCACACCAACGGTCTTGGATGGCCTGGATGAACATTGCTGCCCATCCAGCCCACCACTCAGGGCACCGCTTGCGCAGCGCCCCAATTTCTTCTTATGCAGCGCTCAAGGTTTGGGTGTCGACACGCACGCCCACACCCATCGTCGATGACACCGCCAATTTGCGCAGGTAAACACCTTTGCTGGTGGCGGGCTTGGCTTTTTGCAGCGCATCGACCAAAGCCACCAAGTTGCCTTGCAGCTTGTCCGAGTCAAACGAGCGGCGGCCAATGGTGGCGTGCACGATACCGGCTTTGTCCACACGGAATTGGACTTGACCGGCCTTGGCATTTTTCACGGCTGTGGCCACATCGGGGGTCACGGTGCCCACCTTGGGGTTGGGCATCAATCCACGGGGGCCCAAAATTTGACCCAGGGTACCGACCACGCGCATGGCGTCAGGGGCTGCGATCACCACATCAAACGGCATGTTGCCGGCTTTGACCATGGCGGCCAAGTCGTCCATGCCCACAATGTCCGCACCGGCGGCTTTGGCCTCTTCGGCTTTCGCGCCTTGTGCAAACACCGCCACACGGGCAGTTTTACCGGTTCCGTTGGGCAGCACGACAGCGCCGCGCACCACTTGGTCGGATTTCTTGGCGTCAATGCCCAACTGCACGGCCACGTCAATGGACTCGTCGAACTTGGCAGTGGCACATTCTTTGACAATTTTCAAGGCATCGCCGAAGGGATACAGCTTGTTGCTGTCAACTTTGCCCACAAAGGCTTTTTGTTTTTTGGTCAGATGTGCCATTTAAACGCCCTCCACCGTGACACCCATTGAACGGGCAGAGCCGGCAATGGTGCGAACTGCTGCATCCAGATCGGCAGCGGTCATGTCTTTCATTTTGGTCTTGGCGATTTCTTCCAGCTGAGCGCGGGTGATTTTGCCGACTTTGTCCACATGGGGCCTGGCCGAGCCTTTGTCGAGCTTGATGGCCTTTTTGATCAAGGTGGCCGCTGGGGGCGTCTTAATGATGAAGGTGAAGCTCTTGTCGGCAAACGCCGTGATGACCACAGGCAAGGGCAAACCGGGCTCGACACCTTGGGTCTGGGCGTTGAACGCCTTACAGAATTCCATGATGTTGAGGCCGCGCTGACCGAGCGCCGGACCTATCGGTGGGGACGGATTGGCTTTACCAGCTGGCACTTGCAGCTTGATGAAGCCGACGATTTTTTTCGCCATGCTTTTCTCCTAACGGGTACAAACGCCTGGGACTTTGCAGTCCAACCAGCTCCCCGGGGGTTGCGACTCACTCACAAAAATGCCGCCATGCCGAGTCGAAAGGCAGGGCAGCCAGAAAACTCAGGCCTTTTCAACCTCACCAAACTCCAACTCCACAGGGGTGGATCGGCCAAAAATGGTGACCGCGACCCGAACCTTGCTTTTGTCGTAGTTGACTTCTTCGACCGTACCGTTGAAGTCGGTGAAGGGGCCTTCTTTGACCCGAACCAACTCACCCACCATGAACTCCACCTTGTGGCGCGGCTTGTCAGCACCCTCTTGCATTTGGTTCACGATTTTGAGCACGTCTGCCTCGGAGATGGGCGCTGGGCGGTTTTTGGCGCCGCCCACAAAGCCTGTGACTTTGTTGGTGTGCTTGACCAAGTGCCAGGTCTCATCGTCCATGATCATCTCCACCAGCACGTAGCCGGGGAAGAAGCGCCGCTCAGTGGTGCGGCGTTGGCCGTTTTTCATCTCGACCACCTCTTCGGTGGGCACCATGATGCGGCCAAATTTATCTTGCATGCCTGCGCGCGCAATGCGCTCAGCGATGTTGCGCTCAACAGCCTTTTCCATGCCTGAATAGGCATGCACAACGTACCAACGGAAATCGGGATGCGCGGGCGGCGCGAGCACAGCCGGGGCCAGCGATTCTTCGTCCATCATTTTTTCCATCCCAAAATCAAGTCGTAAAAGACCCACTCCAAGGTTTTATCGGTCAACCACAGAAAGAGCGCCATGATGAAGACAAAGCCGAAAACATAAGCGGTCATTTGCAATGACTCTTTGCGCGTGGGCCACACCACTTTTTTCACTTCACGCCATGCATCTTGCCCAAACGCGAACAATTGCTTGCCAGGCAATGAGGTGAAGAAAACCACCACCGCAACCACCAGACACCCCAACAGCGCAGCCCATTGCAGCAAAGCACCTTGTGCGCCCAAAAGGTAGTAAGCGGCCACGGCAGCCAGCACCAACGCCGCCCCCAAAGCCACTTTGAGCTTATCAGCGGTACCGGTCACGGTTTCAATTTTTGTGCTGGCCATATGCGGCTTAGGATCCCAGGTTTAAACCATTCAAATACTTCAAGACACGCAAGCCCAACATCGTGGCGGGCTTGTCCACCAGCCGATCAACCCTTGATCAGCTGGCAGGGGCAGAGGGAATCGAACCCCCAACCTTCGGTTTTGGAGACCGACGCTCTGCCAATTGAGCTATACCCCTATCTTTCCATTACCTGGTGTGCAAGCGGGCAACGATGCACCCACCCACGCACCCGCTATCAGGCCATGATCTTGGCAACAACGCCGGCACCGACGGTTTTACCGCCCTCGCGGATGGCAAAGCGCAAGCCCTCTTCCATCGCAATCGGGTGGATCAACTTCACCGTGATCGACACGTTGTCACCCGGCATCACCATCTCTTTGCCCTCTGGCAACTCGATGGCACCCG
>Ga0209358_10000905_pt1 | contig 24878 bp, 24 predicted proteins | sample LauGreFa1BDMLBSN_2_FD_187574 | JGI IMG/M metagenome (GOLD analysis project Ga0209358, IMG submission 187574) | Freshwater lake microbial communities from Lake Michigan, USA - Fa13.BD.MLB.SN (SPAdes) (version 2) | ecosystem: Environmental > Aquatic > Freshwater > Lake | place: Lake Michigan, USA...
GCGCGTACTGCCCCTTCATGTGGCGGCCTGAATCAAGGCGCGCAAAGCAAATGCGCTCACCATCATTCCCGCCACAAAAAACGGGACACCAAAGCCGCTGTACCACAGCGCTCTTTGACTCACGCGCGTCAAAAAATAATCCATCATCAAGACTTGAATTCCCAGCAGTACCGCCACGGCCAGCCCGCGCCCAGGCTCGCCCCATGCGAACAAAAGAATGATGACAAGCAATTGCGGCAATGCCATGAACCAGCAAGCCACGTTGGCCGCGCGCTGCTCGCCTAATTGCACCGGCAGCGAGCGCACGCCCATGGCGCGGTCACCGGTAACGGCTTTGAAATCATTGAGCGTCATGATGCCGTGCGTGCCTATGCTGTAGAGCAGAGCCAGCCAGAGGGATCGGGCATCGGGCATTTGGCCACCGGCCATGACGGCGGCGCCGGTGGTCCAGGCAATACCTTCGTAGCTGATGCCGCAGGCGGCATTGCCCCACCAGCCGTTTTCCTTCAGCCGCAAGGGCGGTGCGCTATAGGCCCAGGCCAGCAACAGGCCCACTGCGGCAGCGCCAAAACCCCAAGGCCCCAATAGGCTGGCTACCGCCAAGGAAACCACCGTCCAAATAATGGCGATGTACAAACCCCAGCGTCCCGGCATGCGTCCAGAAGGGATAGGGCGCTGTGGCTCGTTGACGGCGTCCACATGGCGGTCAAACCAGTCGTTCACCGCCTGGCTAGTGGCGCAGACAAAGGGCCCGGCCAGCGCCACGCCAATGATGGCCAGCAGCCATTTACCGTCCATCGGCACGCCCGAGGCCACCACGCCGCACGCAAAAGCCCACATCGGCGGAAACCAGGTGATGGGCTTGAATAGCTCGGTGATTGCTGAAAATTGGGGCAGTGCCATGCCCGAAGGTTTTACCCTTGACACATTCGAGTGTCAAGATAAATTTACACTTCCTATGGTTTCCCCCTAGTGCCTGCGTTGCGCAGGCACCGCAACCGTTTTAGCTTTCGCTCTCTGCCCCAGGGTCGCCCATGCCAAAGCGGCGCAACTTCACGTACAGACTTTGGCGCGAGAGGCCCAGCATCTCAGCCGCTGATGCGCGGTTGTCGCCCGTCAGTTCCAGAGCCGCTTCGATGCACAGCTGCTCGATCAGGTCGGTGGTCTCGCGCACGATGTCCTTCAGTGGGACGCGACCTACCAGTTCGGTCATCTGGCCAGTGGAGCGCGGCAGTTCGCGGCCGGGTTTGGTCTCATTGTTCAAACGCAGACCGACGTCGCGGATGGTAAAACCCAGGCACCGCTGCTCGCCTGTGGTAACAGCTACCGCCGAAATTTCCACATCCGTGGTGGAGCCGTAGTCGCCACGCATGCGGGTGGCAAATAGGCGCACCACATCGCGCTGGCGCAAATTGGAAATTAGGACACTCAAATCGACACCGGCGCGGCCCAGCCAACGCTCCAGGGACTCGCCGCGCACCAGCGCTTCATTACTTACTTGGGCTAATTGCAAAAAGGCCCGGTTCGCCGTCAGCACATTGCCGCTCAGATCGGTGACCACGAAGGCATCGGGCGCACTCTCCATGACATCGGTGAGCACTTGTTTCGCATTTGCGTTGCCCGTGGAGTCCGCCGAACGATTTTTAGGGCTAATGCGTAACAGGAAATGCGCCGACTGCTCTTGCCTGAAAAGCGAAACTGACACACTTAGTTCGGTATTGCTGGGTACCAGGCGAATATCCAAAGGTTCCGACTGCCCGCTGGCGCGCAAGCCAGACAAAACCTGGCTCAAAGCGGTGCTGCTGCGCTTATCCAGACTGTTTGCCAGGCTCCAACCCGATTTGCCCAGCGCCTCGCCAAAAAGCGTTTGCGCGGCGGGGTTACTGTCTTCTAGCTTTTCGGTGTTGGCGTCCAAAATCAGCAGGGCCTGAGAGGAGACCTGGAACAACAAACGGTACCGCGTCTCCACATGTTTGAGTTGCCAGTAATCGCGTTCCATGGAGCGTTGCGCCGCCACCAATTTTTGCTGCAATGCCGCCTGGGGCCGCAGGTCGCGTCCGAACGCGATGGCATGCGCAGGGTTATTTCCGGGCGCGGGCGGCACCTGGATCAGCGAATAAGAAAGCGGTATGTCGGTCCCGTCGTGGGCCTGTTGGTTCAAATGGCGCCATCTGGCACCTTTATCCGTGCCTAGGTCGCGCAGCATGGAGGCCACTTTAGGTCTGCTCTCTTCGCTGACGGTTTGGCTCCAGGGCTTGCCCATCCAATGCGAATAGCCGTGGCTGAGCAATTCATCATTGCCAAAGGCCGCATCTTGAATCACGCCATCGGCGTCCATAACCAACACAACATCGGCTGCCGCAGTGATAAGTCGGGAGACCGTGTCGGCGTCCAGACGATCAAAATAACGCTGGGCTTGATCAAAACGCCCCGCTTGCTGAGTCGGTGCAGTTTCGAGGGGTTGGGTCATAGAGATTCCAGGTATTTGTTGGGATGCCGTCTTATTGCAGGGTGCCGCTGCTGGCAAGGTGTAAACGCACCATTGAAGGTGCTTCTTGGGCATCGCCGGCCACCAAGTCGGCACCTACGGTCGTGACATATTCCGGATGGGCGGTGAACAGTGGCCCTCCCACCATTATGCACACCCCTTTATTTTTTGAAGCCTTGCGAACCTCTGCAATAGTCTTTCGCAGATTGTCCAAATTGGCCAAAGTCGCCAGTGAAAATCCGACCACATCGAAGGCGCGTTGCCCTGTGAGCGCCTGGGGTGAATCGCCCAGATCGTAGGGCCCTCCGAGTACGTCCCAGCCCTGTTTGCGAAATAGTTCGGCAACCATAGCCAGCCCAAAAGTATGTTGCTCGCCAGGGGTTGGCACCAGCAAAATACTCAAACCGTTGGATTTGAGATTTCTAGACTGTTCTGCTTCCTTATTTAAGTCGCGAAGCATTTTTTGCAGGTGACCTAAGCCCAGAGTGACGTCCGTGAAATCACATAAATCTTCTTCCCAGAGCTCGCCCAGGTAGCGCGCAACCGGCGCCAGCAAATCGAGGTAAATCGCCTCAATGGGGGCACCGGCGGCACGCATGCGGGTGATACAGGCCAAGGCCTGATCCTCGCTGCGTGTCAGGATTAACTGCCCGAAAGCGGCCACTTCCTCAGCGCTTACCGCCACCTTAGCCACCTCAGGGGGCAAGTCGCACTCAATGGGTGTGCGGTGTGCAAGCATCAGGCGGGGGATGATTTCATGCTGAATCGCCTGCGCCAGCAGCGCCACCGTGTGGTCCAAGCCGTTAAATTCTGGAGAAGCCTCGCTACGGCCCGCATAACTGCCATTGGCAGCGCCCTGCGCGCCTTGCCAGCCTTCGGACTGCCGGCCATCGCTAAAACCTGCGTCGCTTACCAGGGTGCTCCGTTTGGATGAACCCATCACATATCTCCTTCGTCAAAGGAATTGTCTCGTCTCATTATTCGGATCTCCCTTGTAAGGCAGGGAAAAACACCTTTGATTTCTTTAACGGCGCCAAGCGCCGGCCGATGAACAAACCAATTGACTTTTCCAAGTGTCAACCCCGTTTTACGCTCCAAAGTGATTCAGGTCAAAGAATTTTTAATCCCGATTAAAAGAGTCGGGATTTTTTAGGTGTCAGATTTGATTGACGTAACAAAAAGTTGACATTTATGCAAAGTGGGGATAAATTGGTTCCCATGACCGATACGCGATCTGATTTCGCGGGCCCCGCGGCCAGCGCGAGAAAGCCCCGTCCTCCTCTGTACACCCCAGAGGAGAGGGTGCGTCGCGACAAGACTTACTGGACATTTGTGCAAGGCATCTTGGCGCCCATCCAGTTTTTCATCTTTCTGGGCAGCCTGGGTTTTGTGCTGCGCTACCTCGCCACCGGCGAAGGTCTGCAGACGGCCAATAACTCGGTGGTCGCCAAGACCCTGGTGCTCTACACCATCATGATCACCGGCTGCATTTGGGAAAAAGTGGTGTTCGGGCGCTACCTGTTTGCCCCCTCTTTCTTCTGGGAAGACGTCTTTAGCATGCTGGTGCTGGCCCTGCATACCACCTACCTGGTGGCCATGTTCAATGGTTTGCTGTCTGGCCACGAACTGATGTACTTGGCCCTGGCGGCCTATGCCACCTACGTGATCAACGCTGGCCAATTCATACTAAAACTGCGTGCCGCGCGCCTGGACCAGGAAGCCCGTCTGCGCGCAGCCGCAATGCCCTACGCCCATCCGCATTTCGTGGGGGCTGCAGCATGAGCACCGTCGCATTCCCCATTCCCGTCAAAGCCGCAGGCGGTTGCAGCGATGCACCGGTGCTGCGCGAGCGTGGCCAGCACGAGGTGTTTTGCGGCCTGACCGGCATCATTTGGCTGCACCGCAAAATCCAGGACGCGTTTTTCCTGGTGGTGGGCTCGCGCACCTGCGCGCACCTGATCCAGTCCGCCGCTGGGGTGATGATTTTTGCCGAGCCGCGCTTTGCCACCGCCATCATCGACGAGCGCGACCTTGCTGGTTTGGCCGACGCCAATACCGAGCTGGACCGCGTGGTAGGCCAACTGCTGGCGCGCCGCCCTGAAATCAAATTGCTGTTTTTGGTGGGCTCGTGCCCTTCAGAAGTGATCAAGCTCGATTTATCTCGCGCTGCATCGCGCCTGTCGGCGCAGCATTCGCCCTCGGTGCGCGTGCTCAACTACTCGGGCAGCGGCATCGAGACCACTTTCACCCAGGGCGAAGACGCCTGCCTGGCCTCCATGGTGCCGGAATTGCCCGCGCAAGCTGCCGATGCAGAGCAAGAACTGATGGTCGTCGGCACCTTGGCCGATGTGGTGGAAGACCAATTTATCCGCTTGTTTACGCAAATGGGCATAGAGCGCGTGCGCTTCTTCCCGCCCCGCCGCGCAGCCGATCAGGCGCCTGTGGGCCCCAACACCCGCCTCTTGCTGGCCCAGCCCTTTTTGGCCGATACGGCGCGGGCTTTGCAAGCGCGTGGCGCGCAGCTCTTGTCCGCGCCCTTTCCCCTGGGCATCGAGGGCACCACCGCCTGGTTGCAAGCAGCGGCTACAGCCTTTGGTGTGCCGGCCCAACGCTTTGAATCCGCCGTGTCGGCCCCCACCGCCCGCGCCACTGCCGCCTTGGCCCGCGCCAAGCTGCATTTAGACGGCAAAAGCATTTTCTTCTTCCCCGACTCGCAGCTCGAAATCCCGCTGGCGCGTTTTCTGGCCCGCGAACTGGGCATGCGCCTGCTCGAAGTGGGTACGCCTTATTTGCATCGCCAGCACATGGCCCAGGAGTTGGCGCTGCTGCCCGAGGGCACTTTCCTCTCCGAAGGCCAGCATGTGGAAAACCAGTTGGATCGCTGCCGCGCGGCGCACCCTGACTTGGTGGTCTGCGGCTTGGGGCTGGCCAATCCGCTGGAGTCCGAAGGGATGACGACCAAATGGGCGATCGAACTGGTGTTCACGCCGATTCAGGGCTTTGACCAGGCCGGCGATTTGGCCGAATTATTTACCCGTCCGCTGGTGCGCCGTATGCGCCTAGCGGCCTGAAGAAAGAGCAGCATGCAACTGACTTTGTGGACTTACGAAGGGCCGCCCCATGTAGGCGCCATGCGTATTGCCACGGCCATGGAAGGCGTGCATTACGTGCTGCATGCGCCCCAGGGCGATACCTACGCCGATTTGCTGTTCACCATGATCGAGCGCCTTCAAAAGCGCCCGCCGGTCACCTACACCACCTTCCAGGCGCGTGACCTGGGCGGCGATACCGCCGAGCTCTTCAAAACCGCAGCGCGTCAGGCTTTCGAGCGCTTTGCGCCGCAAGCCATGCTGGTGGGCTCGTCCTGCACCGCCGAGCTGATCCAGGACGACCCCGGCGGCTTGTGCAAGGCCTTGGATCTGCCGGTGCCGGTCGTAGCTTTGGAGTTGCCTTCTTACCAACGCAAAGAAAACTGGGGCGCCTCCGAAACCTTCTACCAATTGGTGCGCCATTTGTCCAAACCCCGCAGCCAAGCGCCGCAAGAAGGGCGCGTTCCCAGCTGCAATATCTTGGGCCCCAGCGCCTTGGGCTTTCGCCACCGCGACGACCTCGCCGAAATTCGCAAGCTGCTCACCGACATGGGCATCGCCATCAACGTGGTCGCCCCGCAGAGCGCTACCCCGGCGGACTTGGCCCGTCTGGCAGATGCTGATTTCAACGTCGTGCTCTATCCCGAAATCGCCCGACTCAGCGCGCAATGGCTGGAGCGCAGCTACGGTCAGCCCTTTAGCAAAACCATCCCCATCGGCGTGGGCGCCACGCGCGCCTTTGTCCGCGAAGTGGCGGGCCTGGCTGGACTGGACGCTGAGGCCGCTTTGGCCAAGGTCAATTCGCGCGCCCAGTGGTATGCCCGCTCGGTCGATTCCACCTACCTCACCGGCAAGCGCGTATTTGTATTTGGTGATGCCACGCACGCAGTCGCAGCAGCCAAAGTGGCGGCCGAAGAAATGGGTTTTGCCGTGGTGGGCATAGGCACTTATAGCCGCGAATTTGCGCGCGAAGTGCGCGATGCGGCCAAGCTCTATGGCGTCGAGGCACTTATCAGCGACGACTACCTGGAAATTGAATCGCGCATTGCCGAGCTACAGCCCGAGCTCGTGTTGGGCACGCAAATGGAGCGCCACATTGCCAAGCGACTGGGCGTGCCCTGCGCGGTCATTTCTGCACCTGTGCATGTGCAAGATTTCCCGGCGCGCTATGCGCCGCAAATGGGCTTTGAAGGCGCCAACGTGTTGTTTGACACCTGGGTGCATCCGCTGATGATGGGGCTGGAAGAACACCTGATTGGCATGTTCCGGGGTGACTCCGAATTCCATGAAGACGCCGCGCCCTCGCACCTGGGTGGCGCCGCCCGCATGCAGTCCGCGCCCGAGCCGGTGGTGGTCGCGATTGAGGCCGCCCCCCAAGCCACCCAAGAAGCCGTCACGCTGACGGTGGGCACTGACAAAACCAACACCGGGGGAGCCTGCACCTGGGACGCCGGTGCCGAGAAAGAATTAAAAAAAATACCGTTCTTCGTACGCGGCAAGGCCCGGCGAAATACCGAGCGCTACGCATCCGAGCATGGCCTGTCGGTGATTACGGTGGAGACACTCTATGACGCTAAAGCTTACTTCTCCCGGTAAGGTTACGACCCCCCGCAACACCACCGCCATCAAGGTGGTGATTGTGACTATGGATACGCATTTGGCCAGCTCGGTCAACCGCGCCAGCCACACCCTGGGCCGCGAGTTTCCCGGTCTGTCGCTCAGCCTGCATGCGGCCTCCGAATTTGCCGGCAACGAAGTGCTGACAGCGCATTGCAAAAAGGATATCGCCCAGGCCGATATCGTGATCGCTGGCATGTTGTTTTTGGAAGACCACTTCCTACCCATCCTGGACGACCTGCGCCAGCGCCGCATGCACTGCGACGCCATGATTTGCCTGGCCAGCGCTACCGAGGTCACGCAGCTCACGCGCCTGGGCCAATTCGATATGGGTAAGCCCGCCAGCGGCCCCATGGCCTTGTTGAAAAAGCTCCGCGGCAGCAAAGAAAAAGCCGCCACCGGTGGTGCCGCGCAAATGAAGATGCTGCGCCGCCTGCCGCAAATACTGCGCTTTATCCCAGGCACTGCGCAAGACGTGCGCTCCTACTTCCTGACCATGCAATATTGGATGGGCGGCTCGGACGACAACGTGCTCAATATGGTGCGCCACGTCATCGACCGGGGTGCCGATGGTCCGCGCAAAATACTACGCGGCAGCGTGAAGGTGGCCCCGCCGGTCGACTACCCCGAAGTGGGCGTCTACCACCCGCGCATGGCTGGGCGCTTTAGTGAAGACGCGCAAGTGTTGCCACGGCCCGAAGCGATGCCGGTGCAAGGCACAGTCGGTATTTTGCTCATGCGTTCCTACTTACTCTCTGGCAATGCGGGACATTACGACGGCGTGATCGCCGCGCTCGAAGCGCGCGGGCTGCGTGTCATTCCAGCCTTTGCCGCTGGCCTGGATTCTCGCCCCGCGATCGATGCATTCTTCATGAAGAACGGCCAAGTCGCAGTGGACGCCGTGGTATCGCTGACCGGGTTTTCTCTGGTTGGTGGCCCGGCCTATAACGACGCCAAAGCGGCCGAAGAAGTGCTGGCTAAATTGGATGTTCCTTATGTGGCTGCGCACCCGGTGGAGTTTCAAACTCTGGACCAATGGGGCGGCTCAGACCGTGGCTTGTTGCCAGTCGAGAGCACCATCATGGTGGCGATTCCTGAGTTGGATGGTTCCACCAGTCCTATCGTTTTCGGTGGCCGCCCCGGCGCTGCGGGCGTTACTTGCACCGGCTGCCACCATGCCTGCACCTTCGGTGAAAGCACTAGCGCCCAAGACATGCATTCTTGCCCCGAGCGCGCCATCATGCTGGCCGCGCGCGTAAGCAAATTGGTGGCCTTAAAGCGCAGCCAACACCATGCGCGCAAAGTCGCCATTGTCTTGTTTAACTTCCCGCCCAACGCCGGCAATATCGGCAGCGCCGCCTATTTGTCCGTGTTTGAATCGCTATGGCACACGCTCACGGCCATGAAGGTACAGGGCTACCAAGTCGAAGTGCCGCCTTCCGTGGATGCACTGCGCGAGGCGCTATTGCAAGGCAATGCCGCGCAACACGGCGCAGATGCCAATGTGCATGCACTGATCAGCGCCGATGAGCATGTCAGGCGCGAGCGCTGGCTCAAAGAAATCGAAGCCCAATGGGGCCCAGCGCCCGGACGCCAGCTCAGCAATGGCAGCTCTATTTTTGTGCTGGGCAAGCAGTTTGGCAATGTGCTCATTAGCGTGCAGCCCTCCTTCGGCTACGAAGGCGACCCGATGCGCCTGTTGTTTGAAAAAGGCCTGGCGCCCACGCATGCTTTCTCGGCTTTTTACCGCTACCTGCGCGAAGACTTCAAAGCACACGCGGTGCTGCATTTCGGCACCCATGGCGCCCTCGAATTCATGCCCGGCAAGCAAACCGGTATGAGCGGCAGCTGCTGGCCCGATCGCTTGATCGACGACCTACCCAATGTGTATTTGTATGCCTCCAATAATCCATCCGAAGGCGCCATCGCCAAGCGTCGTTCCGGCGCCACGCTGATCAGCTACCTGACACCGCCGATTGCACAGGCCGGTTTGTACAAAGGCCTGAGCGACCTCAAAGCCTCGCTAGAGCGCTGGCGCAGCCTGGAGCGTGGCAACACCGAGTGCGCTGCATTGGCCGTGGTCATACAGGCCCAAGCAGCGGAGTTGGATTTGGTCAGCCCCGAACCCATTTGGGATACCGCCATGGGCCAAGCGCTAGACCAGCGGGTACTGCGCCTGTCGCAAGAAATGCTGGAGTTGGAATACACACTCATCCCGCACGGCCTCCATGTCGCCGGTCGCGCGCCCAGCGCCGCCCAGCGCGTGGATATGTTGCTGGCCATGGCGGACGCCAACCACGGTGTGCAAATCGATCGCGTCGCGGTCGAGGCCCTGGTGCAAGGGCAGACGCCCGAGCGCGCCCTGGCCGCTGCCGGTTTGCCGCGCAACCACAGCAGCCTGGAAGCCCTGCGCGCGCTGGTAGAGCCACAGGCGCTGTTGGCAGTGGACACCGAGGTGCCTGCCATACTGCGCGCTTTGGATGCGCGTTACATCCGCCCAGCACCCGGCGGCGATGTTTTGCGCACCCCGGCGGTCTTGCCCACGGGCCGCAACATCCACGGCTTTGATCCTTTCCGCATCCCCAGCGCGATGGCCGTGCGCGATGGCAAAGCCCAAGCGCAACTGCTGATCGAACGCCACTGCGCCGACGGCAACCCGCTGCCCGAATCGGTCGCCATGGTGCTCTGGGGCAGCGACAACCTGAAAAACGAAGGCGCACCGATTGCCCAAGCCTTGGCGCTGATGGGTGCATTGCCGCGCTTTGACAGCTATGGCCGCATCGCCGGTGCCAGCCTGATTCCACTGGCTGAACTAGGCCGTCCACGTATCGACGTGGTCATCACTCTGTCGGGTATCTTCCGCGACCTGATGCCCTTGCAGATCAAGTTACTGGCCGAGGCCGCATTCCTGGCCGCCAGCGCCGATGAGCCGCTGGAGCTGAACTGGATCCGCAAGCATTCCCTGGCCTACCAGCAAGAGCATGGTTGCACTTTGGAGATTGCTTCCTTGCGCGTCTACGGCAATGCGGAAGGCGCTTACGGCTCCAACGTCAATAACCTGGTCGAAAGCAGCCGCTGGAGCGATGAAGGCCAATTGGCCGAAACCTACAAGCGCCGCAAAGGTTTTGCCTATGGCCGCACTGGCCGCGCCGTGCAACAGACCGCGCTCTTGCAAACCGCTTTGGCTGATGTGCAGCTCACCTACCAAAATTTGGACTCGGTGGAACTGGGCGTGACCACTGTAGACAATTATTTCGACACGCTGGGCGGCATCACCCAGGCCGTCAAAGTAGCGCAAGGCGGTAAGACGCCGCCGGTCTACATCGGCGACCAAACCAAGGGCAATGCAGCCGTGCGCTCCTTGCGCGAACAAGTCTCTATCGAAACGCGCACCCGCATGCTCAACCCCAAGTGGTACGAAGGCATGCTCGAACATGGCTACGAAGGCGTGCGCCAAATTGAAGTGCATGTCACCAACACCATGGGCTGGTCGGCCACCACTGGCCAAGTGCAGCCATGGGTATACAAACAATTGTCCGAGACATTCATGCTCGACCCGCAGATGCGTGAGCGTCTTGCCAAACTCAATCCGACGGCCTCTGCCCGAGTGGCGAACCGATTGCTCGAAGCATCGGAGCGCAACTACTGGCAACCGGATGAAGCGACTTTGCAGGCGTTGCGCAACGCCAGTGAAGAATTAGAAGATCGCCTTGAAGGCGTATACGAAGGAGCTACCGCATGACTGTTGAAACATTGCCATTTCCCACGGTAAAGCGCAACACGCGCTTGGACGGGGAGGGCAGCCTGCAAGTGCAGCTCGACCCGAATGTGAAGATCGGTAACGCCAAGGTTTTTGCCATTTATGGCAAAGGTGGTATTGGTAAGAGCACCACGTCGTCCAATTTGTCGGCGGCCTTCTCCAAATTGGGCAAACGCGTGCTGCAAATCGGTTGCGACCCCAAGCACGACAGCACCTTTACGCTGACCAAAAAAATGCTGCCCACGGTGATCGACGTGCTCGAAACCGTAGACTTTCATTCCGAAGAATTGCGGGTGGAAGATTTTGTATTTGAAGGCTACAACGGCGTCATGTGCGTCGAGGCCGGTGGCCCGCCCGCCGGTACCGGTTGCGGTGGCTATGTGGTCGGGCAAACAGTGAAGTTGCTCAAAGAGCATCATTTGCTAGAAGACACCGACGTGGTGATTTTTGACGTGCTGGGCGACGTGGTGTGTGGCGGATTCGCAGCCCCCTTGCAGCATGCGGATAAGGCTTTGATCGTCACTGCCAATGACTTTGACTCCATCTTCGCGATGAACCGTATCGTGCAAGCCATTGGCGCCAAGGCTAAAAACTACAACGTGCGCTTAGGCGGTGTCATTGCCAACCGCAGCGCAGCCACCGACCAGATCGACAAATACAACGATCGCATTGGCCTGAAGCTTGCGGCGCACTTCCCCGACCTGGACGTGATCCGTCGCAGTCGTCTCAAAAAATCTACGCTCTTTGAGATGGAGTACTCGCCCGAACTCGAAGCGGTACAGAAAGAATACATGCGCCTTGCAGCCAGTCTGTGGCTAGGCGGCGAGACCTTTAACGCCGTGCCCATGAAAGACCGCGATATTTTTGATCTGTTGGGTTTTGATTGAGGCATACACCATGAGTAATGCAAGCTACCAGGAACGACGCGGCCAGATCGAAAACTATTTCGATCGCACCGCCGCTGCCGCCTGGGCTACGCTGACCTCGGACGCGCCCGTGGGCCGCATTCGCAGCACGGTGCGCGCGGGACGCGATCGCATGCGCGCCGCCTTGCTGTCTTGGCTGGGGGACGACTTGCACGGCAAACGTATTCTGGACGCCGGGTGCGGCACCGGCGCACTGGCGGTGGAAGCGGCGCGTCGTGGCGCGCAGGTAGTGGCGATTGACTTGTCGCCCACTCTGGTCCATCTGGCGCGTGAACGTATCCCGCAGGACGTGGCGCATCTGGTGGAGTTTCATAGCGGCGATATGCTGGACCCGGCACTGGGCGACTTCGATCATGTGGTCGCCATGGACTCCATCATCCATTACCAAATCGACGATGCGGTGCACGCTTTGGCGCAATTGGCCGATCGCACCAGTGGCTCTATCGTGTTTACCTTTGCGCCACGTACCCCGCTGCTTGCGGCCATGATTGCAGTGGGCCGCTGCTTCCCACGCGGTGACCGCGCGCCCTGGTTAGAGCCTATGGCCCAAGAGCGTATCGCGCGTTTGATGAAGGCCCATGGCGCTTTGGATGGCTGGGCTTGCGCCCGCACCCAACGCGTTTCTAGCGGCTTTTATAAGTCCCAGGCGATGGAGTGGTTGCGGTCATGAAAGCCAAGACCTTTGCCAAATACGCCAAGCAAATGCCGGCCAGCTGGCTGCCATTTGCTGATGTGGCAAGCGCCGGTTTACCGCTGGCGCGGCTGCTGCGTCTGACGCTGTTTAAGTTCACCATGGGCATAACCACCGCCTTGATGATTGGCACGCTCAACCGGGTAATGATTGTCGAGTTGGGTGTATCGGCCTGGCTGGTGTCTTTGATGCTGGCATTGCCTTTGGTCGTGGCCCCGTTTCGCGCCGTAACCGGTTACCAGTCGGATGTGCATGTTTCGGCTTTTGGATGGAGGCGTGTGCCCTATATGTGGGGCGGCACACTCATACAGTTTATGGGCCTTGCGGTGATGCCGTTTGCGCTCTTGGTCTTGTCCGGGCGCGGCCAGGTGCAGGTGCCTGATTTTGTAGGCCAGGCTGCGGCGGGCATAGCGTTTTTGCTGGTGGGTGCGGGCTTGCAAACTTCGCAAACCGCCGGACTGGCCTTGGCCACCGACCAAGCCAGCGAAGAGACCCGACCGCGCGTGGTCGCACTGCTCTACACCATGCTGCTGGTGGGTGCCGTGAGCGGTAGCCTGATCTTTAGCGTGCTGCTGTCCGATTTCACGCCAGAGCATCTGGTGCAAGTAGTGCAGGGCACTGCGCTGGTGGTACTCATACTCAACGCCATGGCGCTGTGGAAGCAAGAGCCGCGCAACCCGCAGCGTGTGGCCGCACTCAAAAACCAGGTGCAGCCCAAGTTCAGGGAAGTGTGGGCGCAGTTCATCGCCTTGCCCAATGCCCGCCGCTTCTTGTGGGCCACAGCCTTTGGCACCATAGCCTTCAATATGCAGGACATTATTTTGGAGCCCTATGGCGGCGAAATCCTCAAGCTCAGCGTGGGCGCCACCAGTGCACTCACCGCCATGCTCGCTGCGGGTGGCTTGCTGGGCTTTTATGTCTCCGGACGGCGTCTTGCCAAAGGCATTGACCCGATGCGACTCGCTGCATACGGCGCGCTGGCCGGCTTGCCTGCATTCTCGGCGGTGATTTTTTCTGCGCCGCTAGACGCCGGCTGGTTGTTCCGTCTAGGCGCACTGGGCATCGGTTTTGGGGGTGGCCTGTTTGCCGTCGGTACCTTGTTCACCGCCATGCGCATGGAGGGGCAGTTTGTCGGCCTGGCGCTGGGTGCCTGGGGCGCAGTCCAGTCCGCAGCCGCTGGTATTGCCATGTTTTTCGGCGGCGTTTTGCGTGACCTGGTCAGTGGCATTACCAACCAAGGCCTGTGGGGCCCTGGCATGACCGACCCTTCTATCGGCTACAGCATGGTCTACCACGTAGAGATGCTGTTTCTTTTCATTACCTTGATTGCGATTGGCCCCCTGGTCCAACGCCGCACTGTTTTTTCGCCCGTAGTCTCATCCACCCTCGGCCTGGCCGAGTTACGCACCTAGTTGTCATCGAAGGAGAAGTCGCCATGCAAACAATTGGAAACATCACAGGCTACGTCGATCTAGCCCAAATACTGCTCTATGTGTTTTGGGTCTTTTTCGCAGGCCTTATCTATTACCTCGTGCAGGAAAATCACCGCGAGGGCTACCCCATGGAGTCCGGCAGTAGCGGGCGGGCTGTGATCAAAGGCTTTCCCATTCCAGAGTCCAAGACCTTTTTGCTCGCAGGGGGTCATAGCGTCACCGTGCCCGACCTGAGCCGCAAAGAGCCACCCTTTAGCGGCGCCTCTACCGGCATGGGCTCTGGTTCGCCTATCGAGCCTACGGGCGATGCGATGACATCGGGCGTAGGTGCCGGCGCCTGGTCTCTGCGTGAAGACGTACCGGAGCGTAGCCTCGATGGCAAGCCCTTGCTGCAACCCCTGCGTCTTGCCAGCGGCTACAGCGTAGCCGAACAAGATGTGGACCCACGCGGCCTGCCGGTCATGGGCGGCGATGGCAAACAAGGCGGCACGGTCAAAGACATCTGGATTGACGCGGCCGAAATGATGTTCCGCTATTTGGAAGTGGAAATCGCTGGTGGCCGTACGGTGTTGCTACCTATACCGTTTTCGCTGGTGCGGCGTAACCAAGTGGAAGTGCATGCCATCTATGCCCGCCATTTCGCGGCGGTGCCGGCACTGCGCAACCCTGACCAGATCACCAAGCTGGAAGAGGAAAAAATCAGCGCCTACTACGGTGGCGGCACGCTGTATGCCGATCCCAAACGCTGCGAACCCTTGATTTGAGGGCCCCGCGCTTGATGTTCAGAACGTGAAGGAAAGACCATGTCCATAGAAAATCTCGGCCACGAATATGAGTTTGAACCCCAGTACGGACTGCCCGAGCGTTTACCATCCGATGAGCACATCGTGTGGCAAGGTTCGCCGGACGTGCGTGCCCTGGCAGCGTCGGCTTTTCATGCCCGCAAGCTCGTCTTTTACTTCGGTCTGCTGGTGCTGGCCTGTGCATGGCCAGCGCTCGAATCCGGCGCCGGTACCATGGCGCTGCTGCAATCGGTTAAGTGGATTGTCCCGCTGTCGCTCACGGGCTTGGTATGTGTTTGGACACTCGCCTGGATGACGGCGCGCACCACCGTCTATACGGTCACGAATAAGCGCATCGTGATGCGCCTAGGCATTGTGCTGACGGTGACTTTCAACCTGCCCTTAAAGCGCATTGCAGCCGCTGATGTACGCAGCCTGGACGGCGGCTTTGGCGACATCAGCCTGGCGCTGCAAGGCGATGACCGTATCGCCTGGGTGCACCTGTGGCCCAGCGTGCGCCCCTGGCGCATCAACCAGCCCGAGCCTACTTTGCGCGCCATTGCCGATGTGCAAACCGTAGCTACCCAAGTGCGCGATGCCTGGTCCCAAGCCACCGGCATGCAAGCCAAACCGGCGGTGCAAGAAAGCGCCAGCCGCCATGCCAGCGCTGAGCTGCAAGTAAGCCCCACATGAGCAGCTATACCTTGGTCGATAAGCCCGCCAACACGACGCCGGACAGCTTTCCCAAATGGGCGCTGTACTGCGCAGGCGGCATCATTGCGTTTTCCTTGATTTCAGTCGGCCTAATTCGTATCACCGGTAACGGGCCTGACCAGCTTGCAGCTGCGCCTACGGTACAGCGTTCCTTGCTATTTCAAGACCATAAAGACCATGGCGTGCTGGTGGCCGATGGCCTCACCGGCGAGAAGCTGACGGTGCTCTACGGCGAGCAAGGCTTTGTGCGGGGCGCGCTACGCGCCCTGACGCGCGAGCGCCATGCCCGCGGTATCGGCCCGGACAAGCCTTTTGATCTGATTGCCCGTGTCGATGGCCGGGTCACCTTGATGGATCCCACTACGGGCCAACGTGTCGATCTAGAATCATTTGGGCCGACCAATACGGCTGAATTCGCCCGTTTTTTGGCGATGCAGCCTGAATAAAAATAACCCTGACTTGGAGCAACTTCATGCAAGCGACCCCGTCCATCGATTCGGCAGAAAAAGCCTCCCAAAAAGCCGTCGAGAGCACCCTACTCAGCCCGCGCTTTTACACCACGGACTTTGCCGCTATGGACCGTCTTGACGTGTCCTCTGTGCGCACCGAGTGGGACGCGATGATGGCCGAGTACGAAGGCGACAACAACCACGACCACTTCCAACGCACCCCCGAATTTGCCAAAGAAGTGGCCGAGCGTTTTTCGCAAGTCAGCCCCGAAATGCGTCAGGAGTTTTTAGAATTTTTGATCTCGTCCTTAACCTCTGAATTTTCCGGTTGCATTTTGTACAACGAGATTTTTAAGAACGTCGAAAACCCAGACATCAAGCAGCTGATGCGCTATATGGCCCGCGACGAATCGCGCCACGCCAGCTTTATCAACCAGTCGCTCAAAGACTTCGGCTTAGGGATAGACCTAGGCGACTTAAAGCGCACCAAGGCCTACACCTACTTCAAGCCCAAGTACATTTTTTACGCGACCTATCTTTCCGAAAAAATCGGCTACGCCCGCTACATCACCATCTTCCGCCAGTTGGAAAGACATCCGGATAAGCGTTTTCACCCCATCTTCCACTGGTTTGAGCGTTGGTGCAATGACGAGTTTCGCCATGGCGAATCCTTTGCGCTGATCATGCGTGCCAACCCGCATTTGCTGCGCGGCGGTAATGTCTATTGGATTCGGTTTTTCCTGCTGGCGGTCTATGCCACCATGTATGTGCGTGACCACAGCCGCCCCATGCTGCACCATGAAATGGGTCTGGAATCCACTAGCTACGACTATGAAGTGTTTCGCATCACCAACGAGATCACGCGCCAGGTCTTCCCGGTCAGTCTGGACATCGACAACCCGGCCTTTCGCGATGGGCTTGCGCATTTGTTCCATGTCCAAACCCAGATGGACAAAGCCAAAGCGCGTGGTGGCCTGATCGGCGCCTTGCAGCGTGCGCGCTGGGCCGTATCAGGCGCAGCCACCTTTGTGCGCTTGTATTTCATGCCGGTGCTACACCATACCCTGCCCGCGCAAGTGCGCATGGCTCCTGCCTGGTGAGGCCTGCGGCTCGGCACCCAGAAAGCTGCGGATGAACGATGCCTCTATCGCGCTCGGGTTTGCGGTATTTATCTGGTGGTTTAGCACCGGCATCGTCCTTATGCTCAATCGCATGTCGCGCACTGCGGTGGTGCTCAGTTTGGCTCTATCGTCTTTGCTCGGAGCCGCCTCGCTGGTGGGCCTGGCCCACACCGCGCAGCAAACGGGTGTGGCTGGTGCCTACTGTGCATTCACCTGTGCGCTCTTGGCTTGGGGTTGGAATGAGCTGAGCTTTCTTACCGGTTGGATCACCGGACCGCGCACCACTGCGTTGTCGCCAGGTGCTATCGGTTGGCAGCGTTTTGTGCAATCGCTACGCGCGGTGCTATGGCACGAGTTGGCGATTATGCTGGTCGGGTGTGCCATCGTCGCTATTACTTGGGACGCCCCCAACCAGGTCGGCACCGGCACCTACTTGGTGCTGTGGATTATGCGCACCAGTGCCAAGCTCAATTTGTTTTTTGGTGTGCGCAATTTAAGCGAAGAGTTCTTGCCCGCGCACCTGGCCTATCTGGAAAGTTTTTTCCGCCGCCGCCGCTTCAACGCCTTCTTCCCCTTTGCCGTGGCCTTGGCCAGCGTCTGTTTGTGGTGGCTGGTGGCTTATGCATCCAGCCCGCTGACCAGCCAGGCGCAAGCCGTAGGCGCGGTGCTGGTAGGCACTATGCTGGCCTTGGCGATTTTGGAGCACCTCATGCTGGTGTTGCCGTTGGACACCACCGCCTTGTGGCGCTGGGCCTTGCGCAAGAAAAAAGGTCAAACCGTCGCACACGCCTTTGATGCCCATGCCGCACCCGTGCTGGCGCCCACCTTGGACAAGCATGACAAACTATTTCAAATCCATTGACGGCATCGGCGATGGAGGTGGCGATGCTGGTGGCGGCACACATGGCCCCGCCCTAGTCACCGGAGGCAAAGCCCCCACCGCCATCGTCATAGGTACTGGGTTTGGCGGTTTGGCCGCAGCCATACGCTTGTCGGTCAAAGGCTACCGCGTGCAGATGCTGGAAAAGCTAGACGCCCCCGGTGGCCGCGCCTATGTGCACAAGCAAGACGGCTTTACCTTTGACGCCGGCCCCACCATCATCACCTTGCCGCACCTGATCGAAGAGTTGTTCACCCTGTGCGGTAAGCGCATGCAAGACCATGTGGACTTGCGGCTGATGTCGCCTTTTTACCGCATCCGCTTTGACGACGGCACGCACTTTGACTACAGCAATGACGACGAGTCCATGCTCGATCAAATCGCCAAGCTCAGCCCCGAAGATGTGCCAGGCTTCAAGGACTTAATGCAGGCCTCCGAGCGTTGCTTTCAGCTCGGCTTTCAAGAGCTAGGCATGATTCCTTTTGAGACCCTGGGCGATGTGGTCAAAGCCATGCCCAACCTGGCGCGCATGCAAGCCTGGCGTTCGATTTACAGCCTGGTCGCGCAGCACATCAAGCACCCCAAGCTGCGTATCGTCATGAGCTTTCATCCACTGCTCATCGGCGGCAATCCGTATTCGGTCACTTGCGTGTATGCGCTCATCCATGCACTCGAGCGGCGCTGGGGCGTGCATTCGGCCATGGGTGGTACGGGCGCTATCGTGCGTGAACTGGTCAATTTGCTGCAGGCGCGTAATGTTCCTATTCGCTACAACACACCGGTGACCCGCATACGCGTCGAAGGCGGTCGTGCCAAGGGCGTGGAGCTGGCCAGCGGCGAATTTATCCCCGCCGATATCGTGGTCAGCAATGGCGACGCGGCCTGGACTTATCGGCACCTTGTGGAGCCGCAACACCGCAAGCATTGGACGGATAAGCGCATTGCCAAGGGCAAGTATTCTTCCGGCCTGTTTGTCTGGTACTTTGGTACCGACCGCCAATACCACGATGTGCCGCACCACATGATGGTGCTGGGCCCGCGCTATAAAGGCCTGTTACAAGACATTTTTAAAAATCACACACTGTCCAAAGACTTTAGTCTGTATTTGTACCGGCCCACCGCCACCGACCCGTCTTTGGCCCCGCCCGGATGCGATAGTTTTTATGCGCTGTCCGTAGTGCCCAACCTGAGCAGCGGCACCGACTGGGCCGCCGTCACCGAGCAATACCGCGACGCGATTGCCACCGCTTTGCAAGAGAGCGTGCTGCCCAATTTGAAGCAACATGTGGTGTCTTCTAAAGTGACTACGCCGCAAGATTTTCAGGACCGTTTATGGTCCTACAAAGGCGCGGGATTTGGGTTGGAGCCCATCCTCACGCAGAGCGCTTGGTTTCGGCCGCACAACCGGTCTGAAGACGTGCAAGGTTTGTTCATCGTCGGCGCCAGCAGCCAACCCGGTGCCGGTGTGCCCAGTGTGTTGATGTCCGCAAAAATGCTTCAAGAGGTGGTGCCCGATGTCACAAGCTTTGCCTGAAAACCATCGCCTTGCCGTTCCCAAGGCCTACGACTTGGACGCTTGCCGCGAGCTCATGCGCGGCGGCTCTAAATCGTTTTTTGCGGCCTCCAAACTGCTGCCCACGCGCTTGCGACCACCGGCTACTGCGCTGTACGCCTATTGCCGTTTGGCCGACGACGCTATCGACCTGGGCCAGGACCCCAAGCTGGCGATGCAAGACCTGCAACAGCGCCTGGACGAAATTTACGAAGGCCGCCCCGGCACCATGGACGCCGACCGCGCGCTGGCGCATGTAGTGCACCGCTACGGCATACCGCGCGGTTTGCTCGATGCATTGCTAGATGGTTTTTTGTGGGACACCCAAGACCGCCGTTACGAAACCCTGGCCGATGTCGAGGCCTACGGCGCCCGCGTAGCCGGTACCGTGGGCGCCATGATGTCCATCATCATGGGTGCATCCACCGACTCCGCTATTGCCCGCGCTTGCGAAATGGGCGTGGCCATGCAGCTCACCAACATCGCCCGCGACGTGGGCGAAGACGCACGCAATGGCCGCTTGTACCTGCCACGCGCCTGGTTCCGCGAAATCGGCATGGACGCTGATGCCTGGCTTGCTAATCCGCTGTTTGATGCCCGCATTGCCGGCTTTACCCAGCGCCTGCTGCTGCGCGCCGATGTGCTCTACCGCCGTGGCGAATTTGGCTTGGCCGAACTGCCTTGGGACTGTCGTCCCGCCATCCAGGCCGCGCGCTTGGTGTATGCCGAAATCGGTAAACAGTTAGAGCGCGAAGGCCTTAACTCCATAGACCGCCGCACCGTGGTTTCCACCAGCCGCAAGCTGGCACTGATCGCACGCGCTGCCTCGGTGGCGCTCAAAGCCCCGGCCATGCCGGCGGTGGCCATCAGCCCGGTGCCCGCGATTGCGTTTTTGGTCGATGTGGTCAGTCGCGACCGCCGCCCCAGCCACGACAACAAACCCTGGACCCTGCCCAAGCGCAGCTTTGACCAGCGGGTGGAATGGATGGTGGACTTGTTCGGGCGCCTGGAGCAACGCGAGCGGGCTAATCGCTAAAGCACCGTGTCGCTCAAGCTCGTCGAGGTGCTGGTACTGGTATGCGCAGGGGCCTTGTTCGTGTGGTGGCAAATGCGTGACCTGCGAATCGCCCGAGAAAAAACGCGCCAGCAAAGGCTGGCCGAGCAAGCTGCGCAGGCCACCGCGCCAGCGCAAGGTGCGTCCACTACAGCGGTAAGCAAACACAGCGCACCCGCTGCGGATAGGGAGCCGCATGCACCCTGAGCTCAAAGTCATCCACCTGGTGTGCGCCGCACTGTTTCTGGGCAATGTCATCGTCAGCGGCGTGTGGGCGCTGTTAGCTGAACGCACGCGCAATCACGCCATCATCCAATTTAGCAACACCATGGTGCTGATTACCGATGGCCTATTTACGCTCACTGGCGCTATCGGCGTCGTTTGGACTGGGCACGGCATGGCGGTGCATTTTGATGGTGGCGCGGGCCACCCTTGGATACAGTGGTCGTATGGGCTACTGAGCTTTTCCGGGCTGATTTGGCTGCTGGTGCTGGTGCCCATACAGTTCAAACAACGTGCCTTGCTGCGCGCCAGCGACACCCTGGGCGAAGAGTATTGGCGTCTCTCGCGCATATGGCAAATCGCCGGTGCCATCGCCACCGTGCTGCCGCTACCGATTGTGTATTTCATGGTGAACAAAACGGTGTGAGCATGGCAATTTCCGCGTCTGGTTTGCACGGGAAAGTCGTCCTCATCACCGGCGCGGCCTCAGGCATTGGCGCGGCCACGGCCTTAGAAGTGTTGGCCCAGGGCGGCGTGCCGGTGTTGGTGGATTGCGACGTCGAGCCCCTAGCGGCCATGGCTGAGCGTTGCGGCGGCGCGGTGTTGCACTTGGTGGCGGATGTGACCGACCTGCCCGCCATGGAGCACGTGGCCGCGCAAACCCTGGCGCGCCATGGGCGCATCGATGTGGTGTTTGCCAATGCCGGTGTCGCCGCTTTCGGGCCGCTAGCGCTGGTGGACCCGCAGGCCTGGAAGCGCTGTGTGGAAGTCAATGTGTTTGGCGTGTTCAACACCGTGCGCGCTGCGCTGCCTGCGGTCATGCAAGCGCGTGGCTATGTGCTCATCAATGCTTCGGTGTCCTCTTTTGCGCACCCGCCGGTGATGTCGGCCTATGCGGCCAGCAAATCGGCGGTCGAGGCCATGGGCAATTCCTGGCGTATCGAGCTGGCATCGCATGGCGTGGACGTGGGCGTGCTGCACGCGGGTTGGGTCAGCACGCCGCTGGTCACCGAAGGCGCACTGCACCCCGGCTTTGTGCGCCTGCGCGCCACCATGCCCGGCCCGCTCAACAGCGAAACATCGCCCCAAAACGCCGCCCGCGCCATCGTGCGCGGCATGCAAGCGCGCAAAAGCCGCATCTGGATACCCGGCTGGCTGCGCATCCTCTATGCCTTGCGCGCCTTGCTGCATCTGCCCTTTGCTGAACGCGAACTACGCCGCGCTGCGCCGGAAATTGAGGCGATTTATATCGAGGGCTTGGAAGCAGAAGGCGCGCTGGCTTCGTCGTTTGGGCCTAGGGAGAGGGACAGGACCTTGGCGCGGGGGCGCGGGGAATAATCCCACCTTCGGGTATGTATCCTATTTGCTACATTCGAGGCTATGCGGGCGTGACGCACAAGGGATTTGTTCTATCTTTGCTGACTTGAGAAATGAGCATTGGGCAAAACTCAACTGAAACAATGGGACAGCGCAGAGCACCTCAAAACGGAAGTAGACATGGCGCAGTATCTGGATGCATGTATGCAAGAGGCGGGGTCGGACGCGACATTTCTTGCCAAAGCACTAGGCATTATTGCGCGGGCTAAAGGTATGTCTCAACTTTCACGCGACACCGGACTCGGGCCCGAAAGTCTGTACAAAGCCTTGTCTGGCGAAGGTAACCCCAGCTTTGCCACCATACTGAAAGTGACTAATGCCCTGGGGATACGGTTGCACGCGCAAGCGGCCCAACGAGTGTCTAGCGACAAATTTAGTGTTGCTTGCACCAATATGTGTGTTCTGTGGACGAGGAGCATCGGGCCCACCTAAAACCGCTGGCCATAAATAGTCTTTTTGCTGCTACCGCAGCTCAGCATGTTTTGAGTATGGTCACGCGCAATTCGTGGGATTTTGCTGATCTGGGTTTGGATGTCATTTACCCTTGGAGTAATTAACCGAACCCAGCAAACACTTGCTAAGTCCGCGCGTTTTACACACACTCCCATAAAAAAGCGCCGCATCAGTAGCGCAGGCGACACCCTCGAAACCTTCGCCTTAGACCAAGCTTGTTAATCTTGGGGCTATGAAGATTTCAGAGCTTGCCAAGCGAACGGGAGTGTCCACCCACGCCCTGCGCCACTATGAGCGCTTGGGCCTATTGGAGCCAGTGCGCCATGCCAATGGCTATCGCGACTACACAGAAGCAATGTGGCGCGAAGTCGTGTTTATTGCCATGGCGCGCAAGATCGGCTTTTCCTTGACCGCGATTGCTGAGAGGCTACCAAGCTACCGCGCCGGACGGCTTCGCAACGCGGACATGGTGGAGGCTTTGGAGCTACGTGTTGCAGAAATGGATAAAGAGCTGGCCGCACTCGCCGCCCTGCGCTCGCAAGTTATTTCTCATATGCAGTGGCTGCAAAAACCACTGTTAAAAAAGATGGCGGCAAGCGCCACTTCCCACTCGCCACGCAAACGGAGTCTGCAATGAGCACTGTTTCTACAGAAAATAACCATGGATTTAACGCTTTGGAGCGCATGGTGCTGTCCATGCCCATGGCGCGCACGCTGGGCTTGCAATTCAATCGCATAGCGCCATCCGAGGTGGAGCTTGAAATCCCGATTCAAGAGGCGTTTACTTTCAGGCCAGGCCAGTTACAGGCAACGCCGGTATTTGCCATTGCGGACTTTGCTGCGGTGGCCGCTGCTGGTACCACGCTGAAACCCGGCTGGGTCAATGCCACTATCGACGCGACCCTCAAACTGATCGCCCCCGCCCAAGGTGTTGCGTTACGCGCCAGAGGGCGGGTGATTGACGCTGGCAAGCTTCTGACGATTTGCGCCGCCGATGTGTACGCCGTGGGCGGAGACGGAAGCGAGACGCTGTGTGCAACGCTTTTAGGCACTGCGCGCAATATCGATATGAACCCGAGGCCGCAGTAAATGAAAGAGCCGTGGCGATCGATGGATGCATGGACTGCCGCGTCGCTGTCGCTCCTCGCAGTGACGGATTTGTGCAGCCCCCCTGTCTAGAACGGGAAGCCATGGCACTTGGACTCACGAACTCTTGCCTGGAGTCGCCGGCGATTTTTGATCTCGGATTGTTTGATTGATCTTTGCCTTCAATGGCGTCGGGCAACTTCTAAAAGATGAGCTGAAGTACACCTGAAAAATTTTGCTGCGATCAGGGTCGCGGCATTGGTACTGGCAAACGAAATGGCCTTTTTCCCCCGCAACTTCGCTGGAGTCGAAATCACAGACCGTATCGATAACACGGGTGGGTTTTTTAGCAGCGGCTTTTTTATCCTGTGCATGGGTATCGCTCAAAAAAGTGATGCAGAGCAGGGCGGCTAATCCACTGCGCTGAACAAGTTTTAAATTCTTGATAGCCTGGCTAAGTAGCATCATTGACATACCCCATGCTGAACTCTTTGGCGTGTTGACGGCAGCGAAAAATGCAAGCAAAAAGTAAAAAATATTTTAAACACGCCGATCTACTTGGAGGAAATTGTGGATTTCCGCCCTCAAGTAAACCCTTGCCCGCATTAGTCAAATATGTCCTCTAACCAGGACTTCTTACGATGGCGCTGGTAACGCGAATCGTCTTTGTAATACGCCTCAGGGTAAGCTGGGCGCTGTGCATGCGCAGCCTCTCCTCGACCCGCAGCATTGCCAGCGTTTTCGGATTTGGATTTTTCAAGTAGCTTGTCCAATTCGCCTCGGTCCAGCCAAACGCCTCGGCAGTTGGGGCAATAGTCAATTTCAACGCCCTGCCTGTCAGCCATGACAAGATGGGTGTCTACGCAGTTCGGACATTTCATAGGGGTTCCTTATTTATACATTTGGCCTGGCGCGCAAGCAGGGTGTTAAAGATAGAAGGCGATACCGGTGCCTGCCAGGCTGAGCGCGCCTGTGGCAGCCAGCAAGCGTGCATCGCGCGGGTTTTTTGCTTTGAACTCTTGCGCTGCGCCATACAGGAATACGCCCGCCAAGAAAATTCCGGCCCACACAAGATCGGGTGCAACAAGCTCATTCATTCGAACCGCCAATGCCCAACAGGCTAAGAAGGCTGGTGAACAGGTTGAATACTGACACAAAGAGTCCAACGGTTGCCATCACGTAGT
>Ga0209358_10000906_pt1 | contig 24876 bp, 20 predicted proteins | sample LauGreFa1BDMLBSN_2_FD_187574 | JGI IMG/M metagenome (GOLD analysis project Ga0209358, IMG submission 187574) | Freshwater lake microbial communities from Lake Michigan, USA - Fa13.BD.MLB.SN (SPAdes) (version 2) | ecosystem: Environmental > Aquatic > Freshwater > Lake | place: Lake Michigan, USA...
GCTTAGCTGCTTTGAAAATGGTCTCGCCCTCAAAAGCGTGGATGGTTTGCGCATCGAGCTTGAACTCGATGGTTTTGAGCGTCACTTCAGACAGCTTGGTCGGTGCATTCATATCAGGCCACCTCTTGGGGGAAATATTTTTGAACGCAGCGCACCGGGTTGGGCGCTGCCTGGCCGAGGCCGCAGATCGAGGCGTCGGTCATGACGATGTTGAGGTCTTCCAGCGTCTCGTGGTCCCAATGCGTCGCTTGCATTAAGGTGGCAGCTTTGTCGGTTCCGACACGGCAGGGGGTGCACTGGCCGCAGCTCTCGTGGGCGAAAAATCGCATCATGTTGAGCGCCGCATCACGCGCTTTGTCTTTGTCGCCCAGCACGATGACTGCAGCCGAGCCGATAAAGCAGCCGTGGGGCTGCAAGGTGTCAAAGTCCAATGGGATATCTGCCATGCTGGCAGGCAAGATACCGCCCGATGCACCGCCGGGCAAATACGCATACAGGCTGTGCCCATCGGCCATACCGCCACAGTATTCATCAACCAATTCGCGCAGGCTGATACCGGCTGGTGCCAGCTTCACGCCGGGGTGCTTCACGCGGCCACTAACGCTAAAGCTGCGCAAGCCTTTGCGCCCGTTGCGCCCGAAGCTGCTAAACCATTGCGGGCCTTTTTGCACAATGTCGCGCACCCAGTACAGGGTTTCAAAATTGTGTTCCAGCGTGGGGCGCCCAAACAAGCCCACTTGCGCAATATAGGGCGGACGCATACGCGGCTCACCGCGCTTGCCTTCAATGCTTTCAATCATGGCCGACTCTTCGCCGCAGATATACGCACCGGCGCCACGGCGCAGATAGATAGTGGGCAGCGGGCACGGCGGATTGGCCTGCAAAGCTGCGATTTCATGCTCCAAGATGGCGCGGCAGCCGTGGTATTCGTCGCGCAGATAGATATAGCAAGCGTCTATGCCCACCACTTGCGCGGCGACCAACATGCCTTCTAGAAAACGGTGCGGATCTCGCTCCAAATACGTACGGTCTTTAAATGTACCGGGTTCGCCTTCGTCAATATTGACCGCCATAAGCTTTGGTGCCGGCTGGTCACGCACGATGCGCCATTTGCGCCCTGCTGGGAAGCCCGCGCCACCCAAGCCGCGCAGACCCGAATCTTCCATAGCTTTGACAACGGATTCACCGTCTTGCTTGCCCTGCGACAAGGCGGTAGCTAGTTGATAACCGCCTTGCGCCAGATAGGCTTGCAAGCCCACATAGGCAGGGGCTACTTGCACATCGGCATTCGCGGGAGACACGGCTTTTTCACTATGCGCTGCGGCATCAAATACGGCGTCTTGCGCGGCGGGTGGGTGTTGGCAGGCCTGCGCTTGCACGGCAGCGGCGATACGATCCGTAGTAGCAAAAGGCACGGGGTTTTGGTCCACCACCGCAGCAGGCGCTTGTTCGCAGCGGCCAATGCAAGGTGCGGCGATCACACGCACATCATCGCGGCCCAAAATAGCAGGCAGGCGTGCCAGCAAATCTTTGGCACCCGCCATTTCGCAGCTCAGGCCGTCGCACACACGCACGGTAATGGCAGCAGGCTGCGCATCACCGCGCAGCACTTCAAAGTGGTGATAAAAAGTGGCAACCTCAAACACTTCAGCCATGCCGATGCGCATTTGCTTGGCCAGTGCGACCAGGTGCCGGTCGTGCAAGCAGCGGAAGTGGTCGTTGAGCTTGTGCAGATATTCAATCAGCAATTCGCGTGGGTGCGGCCCCTCGCCGATCAAGGCCTGCACTTCCAGCACGGCGGCGTCTTCGGGCTGGCGGCCTTTGAGCTTGCTTTTGCTGCGGATGCGCTTGCGCATATCGTCCACCGTACCCAAAGAGACGGCGGCGGGACTGGAAACAAGGGTCTGGGTCATGGCGTTGGGGTACAAGTACCCAAGTAATTAGCGCCAGAGTATGGGTGCATACCGCCAAGGGCGTCCAATTGAATCCCTACATTGGGTCATTCGCGTACTGAATGACGCGATGCAGCAAACCGCAGATTCCAAACACGGTGCGTCGGCTCTCGGCGCCTGGCCCGCGCAAGGCTGGTGTGGCTTAAAGGCCTAAACCGGCCCGCCCTTGCCTTCCAAGGCCTGTAGTTCGTCGAGCGTATTGGCGTTAAAAAATGCCAGCGGGTCGTCGCCTGGCTGGTCGAAGGGCACGATTGCCAAGCGCTGCTGCGCGGCCCAGGCGTCAATCTTGCGCCCGCCCGCTTGCGTGAAATCCATCAAGCCGGGCAAAAGATCGGTGCGCATCAGGCAAAACACCGGCTGCTTGCGCAAGCGGGTTTCCCCACTTTCGTCGCGCTCGGGCGCAGCGGCCATGGCGATTTGGGCGTCTTGCGCCTGTAGCGCAGCACTAAGGCGCGGCACCAAATCCAGCGGAAACAAGGGCGTATCGCAAGGCAAAGTCAGCAGATACGGCGTCTGGCAGTGCGCCAGCCCCACCAAAAAACCGGCCAGCGGTCCGGCGTAATCGGCTAGGCCATCGGGCCAGACCGGTGCGCCAAAGGCTTGGTACTGTTCAAGATTGCGGTTGGCATTGAGCATGACCGGACCTACGCTGCCCGTGCCGCGCAGGCGCTGCAGGCTGTGCAAAGCCAGAGGCTGGCCTCTGAAGCTTTGCAAGCCTTTGTCTACCCCACCCATGCGGCTGCCACGGCCACCGGCCAAAACGATTGCGCTAATGTCCTGCGGCTTAATCATGCGCGGCCTGGGTCATCATGCTGTGGCATTGCGCTCAGGCGGAACCGGCTACGGGCGATGTCAGCATGCCGCTGTGCATGGCCGCATGCTGCAACCATTGCGGATCGTGCGCCAGGTCCATGGCGGTTTGCAGGGCCCGGGACGGGCGCACTTGGGCGTTGTACATAAAGCCGATGGGCGTACGCACCTCGGGCTCAACCAAGGGCAGTGCTTCCAACTGACCGTCGCCGCGCACCGCGCCGACCAGTGCACCGGGCAGGATGCCGCATATCTGACCCTGCACCACGCACAGCGCCATGGCCAGTATGGAATTGGTCTCCATAGCCGGGGCCACTTGCACACCGGCCTGGCGCAAGGCGGCATCCACAATCGTGCGGTTGTGCATCTCTGGCGTCAGCAAGCACAAGGGAAATCGACCCGCCTGTTGCCAGGTTAGGGGATGTCCGATGCGCAGACCGTCGGCTTGCGGGCTGTGGGCACGGCGCAGCAAAAAATAGTGTTCGGTGTATTGCGCAAAGGCACTGAGGCGCGCGCCTTTAGAGTCCATGCGTTCGATATAGCCCATGGCTAGGTCTAAAGACAAAGTCTCCAGGCCCTTTTCTATCTGGGCGGAGCTGAGCGATAAGACGATGGGCCGAATACCGCTTTGCCGGGACTGCAACATGGCGGCAAAACGCGCCGCCACGGGCACCGCCGTGGGAACTGCCCCGATGCGCACGGGGCCGTGCGGCGCCAAGGCATCGCCTTTGAGCGACTCTTGCAACAAAGCATGCTCGTGCAACATGCGCTGCGCCGAAGCCAAAATAATTTCGCCTTCGGGCGTGAAACCTACGTAATTGCGCTCGCGCTTGACGATGACCGCCGCAAACTCTTCCTCTAGCGCCCGCAAAGCATTGGACAGCGCCGGTTGCGTGATATGGCAAGCCTGCGCCGCCCGCCCGAAATGGCGGTGCTCATTCAAAGCTACCAAATAACGCAGGCTGGGGAGCAGGTTCATTGCAGGACTTTGGCCTTCTCAAGTGCCTTTAGAGATAGTGATCGACGGAAACTTAGAAGAAAAGTCTTTGTTCTTCGCCGCTATCGCCACCGCCACTTTGCGCGCCACGGCCATATAGATAGCTGCCACATTGCCCTCAGGGTCGGACACCACGGTGGGCTTTCCGCTATCGGCCTGCAAACGGATTTGCATGTCCAAAGGCAGCGCACCTAAGTAGTCCATCTCGTATTCCTCGGCCAACTTACGCCCACCATCGGCACCAAAGATGTGCTCCACATGTTTGCAGTTGCTGCATACATGCACGGCCATGTTTTCTACGATGCCCAAAATCGGCACGCCGACTTTTTCAAACATCTTGATGCCTTTTTTGGCATCGAGCAGCGCGATGTCTTGCGGCGTGGTGACCACGACTGCCCCAGTCATGGGCACGCGCTGCGACAAGGTCAGTTGGATATCGCCCGTGCCCGGTGGCATATCGACAATCAGGTAATCGAGTTCGCGCCAGTTGGTTTGGCGCAGCAGTTGCTCCAAAGCCTGCGTGGCCATGGGGCCGCGCCAGATCATGGCCTGGTCTTGATCCACCAAAAACCCGATGGACATCACTTGCACGCCATAGTTTTCCATCGGCTCCATGGTCTTGCCGTCGGCGCTGGCGGGTTTGCCGCTAATGCCCATCATCATCGGAATACTGGGGCCATAAATATCCGCGTCGAGCAAGCCCACGCTGGCACCCTCAGCGGCCAGGGCCAGGGCCAGATTCACAGCGGTAGTGCTCTTGCCCACGCCGCCCTTGCCCGAGGCAACGGCCACGATATTTTTTACGCCAGGCAAAAGTTGCACGCCGCGCTGCACCGCGTGGGCAGCGATCTTGGTGTGTAAATTGACGGTGACCTGCTTCACGCCATCTAAAGCCTGCACCGCCGCCGTGAGCGCGGTGCGCAGCGTCCCTAATTGACTCTTAGCCGGATAAGCCAGCTCTACATCAAAAGACACCGCGTCTTGCGCAATCTGCACATTACGCACCGCCTTGGTCGATACAAAATCGCGCCCTGTGTTGGGATCCACCACCTGCTTGAGGGCATCCAACACACCCTGTTCTGTCACTGCCATTGCATTCTCCGGAAAGGGGCGTAGTCTAGCCCTGCGGCCCATGGCCTTGGTGGGTAGCGGACTTGCGCTTGCCCCAGGGCTCGCTACTATTGGGCGCATGCCCACGGCACCACCTGCACCTTCCAAGTCCAGCGCGCACAACGCGCTGGTACTGAGTGGTGGTGGCGCGCGGGCGGCGTACCAGGTGGGCGTGCTGCAAACCATCGCCGCCATCCGCCGCGAGCAGGGGCAGGCCCAAGGGCCCAACCCCTTCCCTATCCTGAGCGGCACCTCGGCTGGCGCGATCAATGCCGCGGCATTGGCCTGCGGCGCAGATGACTTTGATAAGGCCGTGGCGCATATGGCCCATACCTGGCAACACATCCATGCCGAGCAGGTCTACCACGTCAGCGGTCTGAGCATGTTGCGTGCGGGCGCGCGCTGGCTGGGGCTGTTGTCGCTGGGCTGGTTGTTGACACACTGGTGGCGCATCAAGCCGCGCTCTTTGCTGGACAACGCGCCACTGGAAGACTTGCTATCTAACATGGTGGCACTAGGCCGCCTGCCGCATATGTTGCAAGACGGGCACCTCAAGGCCCTGGCGGTTAGTGCATCGAGCTACACCACCGGCCAGCATGTCACGTTTTTTCAGGGTGCCAAAGAGACGCAGGAGTGGCAGCGCTCGCAGCGCTTTGGGGTGCGGGCCGGTATCAGCCACACGCATTTAATGGCCTCGGCGGCGATACCCTTTATCTTTCCGGCCAAGGCCTTGCCGCTGCACCGGCACCAAGAATATTTTGGCGATGGGTCTATGCGCCAAAGCGCACCCTTGTCGCCCGCCATCCGGCTGGGGGCCGAGCGGATATTGGTCATAGGCGCCGGGCGAATGGCCGAGCCGCATGAACCGGCGCAGGCCCAAGCGGGGCAGTACCCCTCTCTGGCGCAAATTGCCGGGCATGCCATGTCCAGCATTTTTTTGGATGCGTTGGCGGTGGACGTGGAGCGCATGCAGCGCATTAACCAGACCATCGCCCTGGTGCCGCCCGAGGTACGCACCACCAGCAGCCTACGCCCGGTGGAGGTGCTGGTCATCGCGCCCAGCCAGCGCCTAGACGACATTGCCAGCCGACACGTGGGTGCCTTGCCGGTGGCGGTGCGCAGCCTGCTGGGCGGCGTGGGTATATCGGCGGCGCCGCAGGATGCCAAAGGCGCGGCCCTGGCCAGCTATCTTTTGTTTGAAGCGGCCTATACCGGCGAACTCATGGCCCTGGGCCGCGCCGACGCGCTGGCGCAAAGGGCCGCCATCTGCGGCTTTTTTGGCTGGGCGCACTAAAATCTGCCCCTTTTGCCTCGTACGGGCGGCTGTCAAAGCTGCCACGCCACCATGCCGCGCCACCTGTTTGTCACCACCGCCCTGCCCTACGCCAACGGCAATTTCCATATCGGCCACATCATGGAATACATCCAGGCCGACATCTGGGTGCGCTTTCAAAGGATGCAGGGCCACGCGGTGGACTTTGTCTGTGCCGACGACACCCACGGCGCACCCATCATGATCGCCGCCGAAAAAGCCGGCAAAACCCCGCAGCAGTTTGTGGCAGACATCGCCGCAGGCCGCAAGCCCTATCTGGACGGCTTTCACATCAGCTTTGACAACTGGCACAGCACCGACGCCCCCGAAAACCACGCCCTTGCGCGCCAAATTTATTGCGACCTGCGCGATATCCCCGAAGGCGAAGGCGGCTCGCTGATCGCGCGCAAAACCATCGAGCAGTTTTTTGATCCGGCGAAAAACATGTTTTTGCCGGACCGCTTTATCAAAGGCGAGTGCCCCAAGTGCCACGCCAAAGACCAGTACGGCGACAACTGCGAAGTCTGCGGCGCGGTGTATGCGCCCACGGATTTGATAGATCCAGTCTCGGTGCTATCCGGTGTGCGGCCTGAACTGAAAAGCTCAGAGCATTTTTTCTTTCAATTGTCAGACCCGCGCTGCGTGGAGTTTTTGCAAAAGTGGACGCAAGGCCTTGGCGAGGACGGCAAGCCACGACTGCAATCCGAAGTGGCGAACAAAGTCAAAGAGTGGTTCAGCGTGCGCACCAACCCCGACGGCTCGACCAGCGAAGGCCTGGGCGACTGGGACATCAGTCGGGACGCGCCCTACTTCGGCATCGAGATTCCAGACGCGCCGGGCAAGTATTTTTATGTTTGGCTGGACGCGCCGATTGGCTATTTGGCGTCGCTGAAAAATTGGTTCGACAAAGGCGGGCCAAAGGCTAAGCGCGGGGACACCCGTAGCTTTGAAGAATACATGGCCGCTGACGATACCGAGCAGTACCACTTTATCGGCAAAGACATCGTCACCTTCCACACCTTGTTTTGGCCAGCGCTGCTGCATTTCAGTGGCCGCAAAGCGCCTGACAAGGTATTTGTGCATGGTTTTTTGACGGTGAACAACGGCGAAAAGATGAGCAAGAGCCGAGGCACCGGCCTGGACCCGCTCAAATACCTAAGCCTTGGCATGAATCCCGAGTGGCTGCGCTATTACTTGGCAGCCAAACTCTCGGCGCGCAATGAAGATATCGATTTCAACGCCGATGACTTTATGGCGCGGGTCAATAGCGATTTGATTGGCAAGTTTGTGAACATTGCGAGCCGGGCGGCGGGGTTTTTGACCAAGCGCTTTGAGGGCAAATTAACCCAGGTGTTTGGCGAACAAGGCGACGCGCTGCTTTTTGAAATTCAGGCTGCTAAAGATGAACTGGCAAAAGCCTATGAAGCCCGCGAATTTGGCAAAGCCACCCGTGAAATCATGCTGCTGGCAGACAAGGTCAATGCGTATGTAGACCGGAACAAGCCCTGGGAGTTGGCAAAAGACGTCGCAAATAATGAAGCATTACACCAAGTATGCTCGGTGCTGATCAACGCATTTGCAGAGATAAGCCGCTATCTCGCTCCCGTGTTGCCTTCGTTGGCGAAGGCAGTTCAGGCTTTCGTTGGCACGAATATGGAACAGTGGAATGTCACTGCTTACGTCACCAGCATCCAGCCCTACACGCACCTGATGCAACGCGTCACCTCCGAACAACTCGACGCTCTCTTCGAACCGCCTGCACAATTGAGGTCAGAGCCCGAGTTTTCCGCTGGAAAATCGGGATCCGACCCCAATTCCTCCGGCTCCGCTACTAGCCTGCCTGAAGCCGTTTCAACGATCCCCGGCGGGGAAGCCATCGCCCCCACCATCTCCATCGACGACTTCGCCAAAATAGATTTGCGCATCGCAAAAATCGTGAACTGCGAAGCAGTAGAAGGTTCGGTCAAGCTCTTACGCCTGACGCTAGACGTAGGCGAAGGCCGGATGCGCAATGTGTTTTCGGGCATTGCCAGCATGTACAAGCCTGAAGATTTGGTGGGCCAGCTCACCGTGCTGGTGGCCAATTTGGCGCCGCGCAAAATGAAATTTGGCGTGTCCGAAGGCATGGTGCTGGCGGCCAGTCATGCGGACGAAAAAGCGGAGCCCGGTATTTACATCCTGAACCCCTGGCCCGGCGCGCAGCCCGGCATGCGCATTCACTAAGCCATGGCGAGCGCGCAGCCCATCACCTCGCTGGACTTTGACGTTCTGATTGTCGGCAGCGGCCTGGCCGGGCTGAGTTCGGCGCTGTTGCTGTCCAGCAAATACCGCGTCGCCGTCATTACCAAACGCGCGGTGCGCGAAGGCTCTAGCGGCTGGGCCCAAGGCGGCATTGCGGCGGTATGGGACAAGACCGATAGCTTCGCCTCGCATGTGGACGACACCCTGATAGCAGGCGCAGGTTTGTGCGATCTGGCCGCTACGCAGTTTGTCGTGGAGCAGGCGCCGCAAGCGATTGCCTGGCTTCAAGCCATGGGCGTACCCTTTAGCACCGAGGACAACGGCGACTTACACCTGACGCGCGAAGGCGGCCATAGCGCGCGGCGCATCGTGCATGTGACGGACGCCACTGGCGCCGCCGTGCAGCGAACTCTTATAGAACGCGTGCAGCAAACTGCCAACATCACGCTGTTTGAAAACCATACGCTGGTGGACCTGATTAGCAGCGACAAAGTGGCGGGCGAAAAAGGCATGGAGCGCCGCTGCCTGGGCCTGTACGCGCTGGACGAAGACAGCGACGAAGTACTGACCTTCCGCGCGCCGCACACCTTGCTGGCCACGGGCGGCGCGGGCAAGGTGTATCTGTACACCACCAACCCCGACACCGCCACCGGCGACGGCATTGCCGCTGCCTGGCGCGCCGGTTGCCGGGTGCAAAACATGGAGTTCATCCAGTTCCACCCCACCTGCCTGTACCACCCGCACGCCAAGTCGTTCCTGATCAGCGAAGCGGTGCGCGGCGAAGGCGGGCGTTTGCTCTTGCCCGACGGCACGCGCTTTATGCCCAAGCACGATGCGCGCGCCGAGCTGGCCCCGCGCGACGTCGTAGCCCGCGCCATCGACTTTGAGATGAAAAAAGGCGGCTTTGATTGCGTGTATTTAGATATATCGCACCAGCCGCTGGCCTTTATCCAAGAGCACTTTCCCAATATCTATGCGCGCTGCCTGGAGCTGGGCATCGACATCAGCCGCGCCCCGATTCCGGTAGTGCCGGCTGCGCACTACACCTGCGGCGGGGTGCTGGCCGATTTGCAGGGCCGCACCGATCTGACCGGTTTGTACGCCATCGGCGAAGCAGCGTGCAGCGGCCTGCATGGCGCCAACCGGTTAGCAAGTAATTCGTTAGTGGAATGCATGGTGTTCGCCCGCTCCGCCAGCCAGGATATTGAAAACAGCCACCTCAGCGCGCCGCCCGCCCTGCCCGTCTGGGACGACAGCCGGGTGACAGACGCCGACGAGTCGGTGGTGATTTCGCACAACTGGGACGAGCTGCGCCGCTTCATGTGGGACTACGTGGGCATCGTGCGCACCAACAAGCGCCTGGAGCGCGCCGCCCACCGCATCGCGCTGCTGCAAGACGAAATCAACGAGTTTTACGCCAACTTCCACGTCAGCCGCGACCTGCTGGAATTGCGCAACCTGGTGCAAGTGGCCGACCTGATTGTGCAAAGCGCCCGCGCCCGCCACGAAAGCCGCGGCCTGCACTTCAGCCGGGATTACCCGGACATGCTGCCGCAGGCACTGCCTACGACTTTGGCGCCGAGCAAAAAGGGCTGAAAACGCATCGTCCTTTAGTTAGGACGCATCGCCAAGTAATTTCAAAGACTTTTTTCTCAGGCCGCAGAAGTACGCGCCCGCTTGGCTTGTGGTTTCAGCCGTATTTCCACCGTGCGCCCTACCGCGCCTGCCGCTTTGATCAAGGTATCGAGTTGGATGGACAAATTACTGGGGTCCAGTACCCGGTCTAATTGCGAGCGGCTGGTGGCCATGCCAATGTCGCAACAACTCGACCCCGTCCCACCCATAACACCGTACTACCGCACGATAGAAATCTGATAAAAATATGTTAAATTCAAATAAATCTGTTTATTTGCCAAAATAATCAGATTAAATCCCTTGATCCATCCTCCACGAGGAAATAGTTCGTACATGACAAATCTGGACTGGCTCTTCGCCGCGACGCTGGTCATTGCCATGGCGGTGGGCGCTTACCGGGGTTGGATGCCGCAGGCGCTGTCGATGTTGAGTCTGGTGCTGGCGCTGTTTGCGGTGGTCTATTTGGGGCCCATCGTTGGGGCACATTTACCGCTGAGCGGGCCGGGTGAAAGTCTGCGCCAGGGTCTAGGGGCTCTGTTGGCTCTGGTAGTTACGCTGTATTTAGGTCATTTGGGCGTACGCCTACACCGCTATATGTTCCACCACAGTGGCGTTCAACCTGCACACCGCACGGTGGGCGCGGTGTTCGGCCTGGTCAGTGGCCTGATGATTTGCCTAGGGCTCAGCACTTTGATTGAGCTGACCGAACTGCGCGAGGAAAGTTGGTGGCAGGGTTCTGTCGAAAAGCACATGACCGAAGCCGTGCTGAACCGGCTCAAGGCCACGCCACCCGCGAATTAGTTCTTTTCAAGGCCAGGCAGGCGCTCCTGCATGGCGACCTGCACCGTGCGCCAGGCCTTTTCCATTTGGGCCACGGTCTCGCCCACGCCATAGGTTGCGACGCTCATGCCCAGGATAAATGCGATTATGTGACTCATGCTGCTAGCTTTCAGTGGCTGTACCAAATAGTGGGCCTACTTAGGTATCGGCATCAGCCGCCCAAAACTTGAGCCCGCGCAGCCCGCCTTACCAACGCTGTTGCAAAACCCCCGCCTGCAACTCCAAGCCGCGCGCACCCACGGCGCGGGCCTCGGCCTCGTCGTGGGTCACCCACACCACCGCCATAGGCCAGCTGGCAATATGCGCTGCAAACTCCGCACGCAAACTTGCGCGCAATGGGGCATCGAGCGCCGAAAAAGGCTCGTCCAGCAAGAGCACGCGCGGGCGTGTGATGAGCGCACGCGCCAGCGCCACCCGCTGCTGCTCGCCGCCCGATAGCTGCCAGACGCGGCCCACGGCATGGTCAGCCATACCAAAGCGTTGCAACACGGCCAGCGCCTGCGCGCGCGCCTGGCTGCGGCTTTGGCCCTGCTCCACCAGGCCAAAGGCCACGTTGTCCTGCACGTTCAGATGCGGAAATAAGGCAAAGTCTTGAAACATCAGGGCAAAGCGGCGCAAGTGGGCAGGCAGGGCGCTGATGTCCTGCCCTTCGCAAAACACGCGTCCGCTGTCGGCCAGCTCCAGCCCCGCGATGATTTTGAGCAAGGTACTTTTGCCGCCGCCCGAAGGCCCCAATATCGCCACGGTTTCGCCGCTGCTCACTTGCAAATTTAGATCATCAAGCAACACGCGCGGCGCAGCGCCCGGCGCCTGCCAGTGTTTGACGATGTTGCGTAATTCAAGCATGTGGCGAAGGGTTTAAGGGGTCGTCACGGGCTGGCCACTCCATCAGCATGAAGGCGCCAAAGGCCAGGGCCATTAATGCGCATGACAGCACTAACGCCGAAGCGTAATGCGTTTGCCCAGGCCGGCCCAGGTGCTCGTAAATCAGGGTGGTCAAAGTGGCCCATTCAGGCCGACTTAAAAACAAGGTCACTGCAAACTCGCCTACCGCCGTGGCCGCCGCAAAGGCCATGCCTCGGCGCAAAGCGGGCTGCAAGAGCGGCCAGCGCACACGCCAAAAGGCGCGCCAGGGCGATGCGCCCAGGCTGGCCGCTGCGTGCATATAGTGCGCAGGCATGCCGTCCAGCGCCGATGCCAGGGACTTGGCGATAAACGGGTAGGCCAGCAAAGCATAAGCGGCCACCAGCAGCGGCGCGCTGGCCGCCCACGCCGGGTAAAGCAACAGCAAACCAAAAGCCACCAACACCGGCGACACCACAAAAGGCAAAAACGCGATCGCCCGCAACAAGGCCCAGCGCTGCGCCGCCATGGCGTGGCACACCCCGAGCACGGTCGCCAGCACCAACGCCGATGCAGAAAAACGCAAGGTATTCCACAGCGCATGCAAGGTGTCGGGCTCCAGCAGCACGGCCCAAGCAGCAGCACCGGCCCCCACTGCGCGGGCCACAATCGCCAGCACCGGGGCCGCGCAGACCAGGCCCAGCATCAGCACCGTCAGGCACACCGCCAGCCACTGCCCGGTGCTTTGGGGCTTGTGGCGCGCGATGCGATCCGCACGCAGCGGCGTGGCCAACCGCCGCTCCAAGATCGCATACGCAAGCGCACAAGGCGCGGTGAGGCACAGTGTCCAGACCGCCAACACGCCGGCCTGGTTGATTTGGAGTTCATAGGCCACCAGGGTGTAAATCTCCACCTCCACGGTTGCATAGCCCGGCCCGCCCAGCACCAGGGCCAACCCGAAGCCAGCAAAACAATACAAAAACACCAGGCACAAGGCCGACATCAACCAAGGTGCAATAGCGGGCCACTCGATGCGCCAAAACGCGCGCCAGGGCGTCGCGCCCAGCGTGCGGGCGGCTGCCACGCGGGATGCGCTCACTTGCTCCAAGGCCTCGGTCGCAGCGCGCACCAGCACGCACAAATTGAAAAACACATTGCCATAGAGCAGCAAATACGGCGTGCCCTGCCAAGACGCGCCGCCCCAACGCTGCCACAAACCTTGCGGCCCGGCCAGAGCCAGCACACCCATGGCCGCGACCAAAGTGGGCACTACAAAAGGCAACATCAAAGCGCGCAATAGCCCACTGCGCCCGGCAAATTCCAGCCTGGCCAGCACCCAGGCCATGGGCAGGCCTAGCAACAACACCAAGCCACAGGTGATACCCGCTTGCAGACCCGACCACAGCAGCCGCCAGCGCAAATACGGGTCTTGCAAAGGCGCAAGCCAAGCCGCATCGCTACTGCCTACGTCAGCGGCCTCTGCCAGCAGGCGCAGTGCCGGCGCGATCAAGGCCGCCAGCAAAAACACGAGTGGCAGGCACGCCAGCGCCCAGTCGCCCGCCCTCGGCGGGAAGCCGAATCGCGACTTAGCCACAATGCCCCTTACACGCCAAGCGATAAGCGCCAACACCCCCAGCGGAAGGCGCCCGCAGCAAAACGGCCGGGGATTTGCACATGCAATGGCCCTACTTCAGCACCACTTGCGTCCAGCGCGCCACCCAGGTAGCGCCTTTGTCGGCGATGTCTTTGTCCGAAGGCGTATCGGCTTTGGCAGGTTCAGGCGCGAACTTCATCACATCGGCACGCGCTACACCGGGCTCGACCGGGTACATCCACATCTCGGTTTGCATTTGCTTTTGCACCTCTGCAGAGCGCATAAATTCGATAAATTTTTCTGCGGCGGGCCGCGCCTGCCCGCCCTTGACCAAAGCCACGCCCTCCACTTGTTTAAACACCGCGCCAGGCAGGCTGAGGCTGCCGGTGGGCGGCTGGGTTAGCTTTTCTTTGCTGTAAAACAATTCGGCTGCAGGGCTGGTGGCGTAGCTGATCACCAGAGGGCGGGTGCCGCCTTCGGCGCGGCTGAAGTCGGTGTAGTAAGCCTCGCTCCAACCCTTGGCTACTTTCACGCCGCCCTTGCGCATACGCGCCCACCAGTCAAAGGCTTTTTCCTCGCCCATCGCGCCAATTGTGGCGAGCAAAAACGCGTAGCCCGTGCTGGAAGTGGCTGGGTTTTGCACCACCAGCAAGCGAGCCATGGTGGGTTGCGCCAAGTCATCCAAGCTGCTTGGCAAAGCGAGATTGCGCTTGGCAAACCATTGCACGTCGTAGTTAATCGTCACATAGCCATAGTCCACCGGAACCAAAGGCGCGGGCAGCGCCTGCGCAGCGGCGCGTTGGCTGGCCGGGCCGCTATAGGCATCCAGCACATCAGCGGCAATGGCTTTAGCGGCCAGGGTGTTGTCGATGCCGTAGACCACATCGGCGATCGGCGCTTTGCGGGTCAGGATCAGCTTATTGAGCATCTCACCGGCATCGCCCGCTTTGCTGATGCGCAGCTTGACGCCGGCCTCTTTTTCAAACTGCGCCAATAGCGGTTTGGGCACGCCAAACGAGCTGTGCGTCAGTACCCGCAACTCCTGGGATGCACTCGCAAATCCAGCGCAAAGCCATGCGCCGCCCAACAGCGTGGTGATCAGCGCCTTGCGCCGTGAAAACAAAAAAATGCCGTGTTGCATGGAATACCTCTTTTAACGTTTCAAAACAATCCAGCATGGATGCATGAAACGAAAAAGAGGCCCACAGAACACGGCATTTTCCCCATCACACTTCCTACGCTGGCATGACCCAGATCAGGTTCATGGGGTATTTCTCAGTCCAGCTTGCGCCAGACACCCCCGGTGAAGCCGCGATCATACCCGCGCCTACGACAATCAGGCCATGCCCAACGCGATCTGGCCCCTCTTTACGACCTTTTCCTGGCAGGAATTGCGGCATCACCCCTGGCGCAATGGCGCGGCGGTGCTTGCGGTGATGCTGGGGGTGGCGCTGGCGTTTGCGGTGCATGTGATCAATGCCTCGGCACTGGATGAATTTGCCCGCGGCATGCGCAGCGTGGCGGGTCAAGCCGATGTGCAAGTACAAGGACGGGGCAAGCCCGTCATCGACGAGGCTTTGTATGGCCGCTTGATTCGCCACCCGGATGTACAACTAGCCTCGCCAGTGATTGAAATCAACACCTATGCGCTACTTGTGCAAAGTCGCGGCGATGGGCCTTTACAAGGCAGTAGCAAGCTGCCCCTACGCGTGCTGGGAGTGGATGCTTTGCAAGTGGCCGGCATTACGCCGGAAGTACTGCCCATCCCTGACAGCGATGCCGGTCGCTTGGATGTGTTTGCGCCAGATGCGGTGTTTTTAAACAGCGCAGCGCGTGCGGCTTTGATGCCGCAAAATGCCTCCAATGACGGGCGCGGCATAAATGCCACCCCTCGCACACTTCAAGACCCATCCGCAGCTGCAAGGACCGTGCGTCTGCAACAAGGGATGCGATGGCAAAACCTTCGCTTGGCAGGCCGCGTTGCAGCAGGCGGCGCGCCCTTAGCCGTGATGGATGTGGCGACGGCGCAAACGGTGTTTGGCATGGTGGGGCAACTCAGCCGCGTGGACCTGCAATTGCGTCCCGGCGTGGACCGCGCACGCTTTATGGCGCAGTTACAAGCCCAGCCCGATTGGCCTGCGGACGCCGTGCTGGCCGAGCCGGGACAGGCCATGGCGCGTATGGACAATGTCTCGCGCGCGTACCGCGTCAACCTGACGGTGCTGGCCTTGGTAGCTTTGTTTACCGGCGGCTTTTTGGTCTATTCGGTGATGGCGCTGAGCGTGACGCGGCGGGCACAGCCTCTGGCTTTATTGGGCGTCTTGGGCCTAGACCCGCGCCAGCGTTGGGCTTTGATCCTGCTGGAGGCGGGCACTTTGGGCCTGCTGGGTAGTTTGCTGGGGATCGCGCTTGGCACCGGGCTGGCCATGCTGGCCTTGCGCATGCTGGGCGGCGATTTGGGTGGTGGCTATTTTTCCGGCGGCCTACCGGAACTGCAATGGAGCGGCGGCGCAGCTTTTGTGTTTGGCGCCCTAGGCGTGGTAGCGGCATTGGTCGGCGCTTGGTGGCCGGCACGCATGGCAGCGCGCATGGCACCGGCGCAAACGCTCAAAGGCTTGGGGCTGTCGGCGCAAGGCGCGGGGCATGCCCGCGCGGGCTTGGCCTTGTTGGCGGGCGGTGCATTGCTTGCACTGCTACCACCCGTAGGCGGTGTGCCACTGGCGGCCTATGTCAGCGTGGCCTTGATCTTGCTGGGCGGCATCAGCGCCCTCCCCGTTTTGGTGGGCTGGCTGCTGGACCGGATCGCTCCATTTGTGGCGCATAAGCCCCTGGCCCTGCTGGCGGTAGAGCGTGCGCGGCGCATGCGCGCGGGCGCGGCCATTGCCGTGAGCGGCGTGGTTGCCTCTCTAAGTTTGGCGGTGGCGCTGACGGTGATGGTCGATAGCTTTCGCAGCTCCATGCTGCAATGGCTAGACACGGTGTTGCCCGCAGCCCTGTATGTGCGCACGGCAGGCACTACCAGCAGTAGCGAACATGCCTACTTTGACCCGGCGTTGGTACAGGCAATCGGCCAACTGCCCGGTGTGGCGCGCTTGCGCACGCAACGCAGCATGGCCTTGTCCCTAGACAGCACGCGCCCCACCGTGGCGCTGCTGGTGCGGCCATTGCGTGAAACACAAAGTGCGGATAAAGCGCCCGTGGATACCGACCTGCCTCTTTTGGCCCCGGCCTTGCAAGCGCCCACCGGTTTTATCGCGGTGTACGTCAGCGAAGCGATGGTGGATTTGTATGGCGCAAGGGTCGGCGCCGAGCTGGCGCCGCTGGCACAAGCCTTGTCTGCAAACACCCGTGCGGGCACCGACAGGCCGCGCTTTTATGTGGCGGGTGTATGGCGCGACTACGCAAGGCAGTTTGGCACTGTGGTCATAGACAGCCGGGACTTTGCGCGCCTGAGCGATGACGCGCGGGTAAACGATTTGGCGCTATGGTTACAAACGGGCGCCCAAAGTGGCCAGGTGGAACAGGCGATTCGCGACCTGGCTAGTGCGATGGCGGATAGCGAGGAAAAAGCGAGCGATGCCGCCAGCCTGCTGGAATTTGGCTCAGCCCAAGAAATTCGCAGCCGCACCATGGATATCTTTGACCGCAGCTTTGCCGTCACCTACTGGCTGCAGGCGGTGGCCATTGGCATCGGCCTGTTTGGCGTGGCAGCCAGCTTTAGTGCCCAGGTGCTGGCGCGGCGCAAAGAGTTTGGGCTACTGCTGCATTTGGGCCTGACGCGGGCGCAAGTGCTGCAAGTGCTGGCCTTGGAAGGCGCCGCCTGGACCACACTGGGCGCCATCGCCGGTACCGCGCTTGGGCTGGCGGTGGCAGCCGTGTTGGTCTATGTGGTCAACCCGCAAAGCTTTCACTGGAGCATGGATATGCAAGTGCCGCTGCTGCGCCTACTGGCACTGGCAGTTGCCGTCATCGCAGCCGGCACCCTTACCGCCTGGTTAGCAGGCCGCGCTGCAGCCGGGCGCGATGCGGTGATGGCGGTGAAGGAGGATTGGTGAACCACGATATGGCTTTCAGACTTTCGCGTAGAAATACGCTGCAAATACTAGCTAACGGGTTGACGGGTGCAGGCCTGGCCCACGCTGGGCAAGACAGCCGTGTACAAGGTGAAAAGTCCAGCCGTTCCATCGCCGACCGGGCGCTGCCACTGTGCTTCCCCCGGGACTCTGGCGCACACCCAGACTTTCAAACCGAATGGTGGTACATAACCGGTTTCATCCAGGCGGAAAAGGCATCCGGTGGATTCGGATTTCAGATCACTTTTTTTCGCAGCAAAGTTGCTTCGGCGCAGGGCTCGACATCCCGATTGGCGGCTAAACACCTCCTCTTTGCGCATGCTGCGCTCAGCGATGTGGACGGAAGAACCCTGCACAGTGACCAACGCATCGCGCGCTGGTCGGGCCTGACAGTCGGCAGCAACTCGGCAGACCAGTCCTGGGCGCGGCTGGACGATACCGGCCTGATGTTGCGCGACTGGTCATTGGCCCGCCAGAGCGACGGACGCCTTCGCGCGCAAGTGCAGAGCAAGGACTTCTCTTTGGATTTGCATCTATCAGAAACCCAGCCCGTGCTGCTTCAAGGCAAGAACGGCGTATCACGCAAAGGCCCTTCGCCCGCGCATTTCAGCTACTACTACAGCCAACCGCAGTTGGCAGTGCAAGGGCAACTCCGACTGCAAGGCGCCAGCCATGCAGCGGGCACCAGCAGCCTTGCTTGGCTAGACCATGAATGGAGCGACGCCTTGCTGCCGCCGGGTGCCGTGGGCTGGGATTGGATAGGCATCAATATGCTGGACGGCAGTGCTTTGACTGCCTTTCAGATGCGCGATAAAGCTGGGGGTGCTATTTGGGACGGCGGCTCGTTTCGTGCGGGCAGCACGCTCTATACCTTTGCACGCGGCGAAGCGGTTTTTCAAGCGACCCACTGGTGGCGCAGTCCGCGCAGCCAGGCGCGCTACCCGGTGCAGTGGCTCGTGCGTACCCCAGCGGACTTTTATACCGTTAAAGCGGTATTCGAGGCCCAAGAACTAGACAGCCGCAACTCCACTGGAACCATTTACTGGGAAGGCCTGTGCGAGGTGTTCGACAGCAAGCAGCGTCTGGCAGGCCGGGGCTATCTGGAGATGACCGGCTACGCATCCCCGCTGCGGCTGTAAATGCCGCGACAATAGGCGCTTCGGGCGCGCTTGCAGCTGCGCCCTCTGGCCCCATCTCCCAGCCCATGACGACCGAACGCCCCAAATCCCAAAGCCCCAAATCCTTGAGCGGTCTGATTCCTTTTTTACTGCCCTACCGCGGGCGCATCGGCTTGGCGCTGGTGTTTTTGGTGCTGGCGGCCACGGCCACACTTGCTTTTCCCGTGGCGCTGCGCATGCTGATCGACGGCGGCCTGGTGCGCCAGGACAAGGGCGAACAAATGGTGGCGATGCGCGAGCACTTTGCTTTGCTGTTCGGTGTGGCCAGTGCACTGGGCATTTTTTCCGCACTGCGCTTTTATATGGTGAGCTGGTTGGGCGAGCGGGTAACGGCTGATATCCGCAATGCGGTGTATCACCATGTGCTGCAACAAAGCCCAGAGTTTTTTGAAACCACGCAAACCGGTGAAGTGCTCTCGCGCTTGTCGGCGGACACCACGCTGGTGCAAACCGTGGTGGGCTCGTCACTGAGCATGGGCTTGCGCAATGCAGTGCTAGGCCTAGGTGCCTTGAGCGTGCTCATCTGGACCAACCCGATCGTGATGTTGCAAGTGACGCTGGTGCTGATCCTGATCGTGATGCCGAGCCTATGGTTTGGGCGGCGGGTGCGCAAACTCTCGCGCGCCAGCCAAGACCGCATTGCCGATTCCAGCGCCATTGCCGCCGAAGTGCTCAATGCGATTCCGGTAGTGCAAAGCTATACCGCCGAGGGGCGCGAGTCGAACCGATTTAGCCTGTCTACCCGCAATGCGTTTGACACCGCCATCCGCCGCATCGGCGCGCGCTCCATTTTGGTGTGTTTCATCATCATCGCCACTTCGGCCGCCCTGCTCTGGGGTTTGTATCAGGGTACGCAAGCGGTAGTCGCTGGGCGCATCACTGCGGGTGATTTGGGGCAGACCGTGGTCTATGTGATCTTGCTGGCCAGCGCTTTTGCGGTGCTGGGCGAGGTGTATGGCGACTTGCTGCGCGCTGCGGGTGCTACCGAGCGTTTGATGGAGTTGCTGCATACCCGATCGCCCATTGCATCGCCTTCTCATCCGGTGGCCGCACCTTTGCCGCGAGCCGGTAGTGCGGTGCGCTTTGAGGACTTGCATTTCCACTACCCCTCGCGCCCGCTGCAAGAGGCTTTGTCCGGCTTTTCGCTGAACATAGAGGCCGGTCAAACCGTGGCTATTGTGGGCCCCAGCGGCGCGGGCAAGAGCACGGTGTTTCAATTGCTGCTGCGCTTTTACGACCCGCAGTCGGGCAGCATCCTGCTAGACGGTGTGGCAAGCCACGACATGGCGCTGAGCGACTTGCGCGCGCGCATCGGCATCGTGCCGCAAGACGCGGTGATTTTCTCCAACAGTGCTTTAGAAAACATCCGCTATGGCAAACCCGATGCAAGTGATGACGAGGTGCGTCAGGCGGCCGAAGCGGCTTTTGCCCATGAATTTATCAGTACCCTGCCCCAGGGCTATGACACGTTTTTGGGCGAACGCGGATTGCGCCTGTCCGGCGGACAGCGCCAACGCATCGCCATTGCGCGCGCGATGCTAAAAAACCCGCCCTTGTTGCTGCTGGACGAAGCCACCAGCGCGCTGGATGCCGAAAGCGAACGCATGGTGCAAGCCGCCCTAGAGTCCGCCATGCGCAATCGCACCACCCTGGTCATTGCGCATCGACTGGCCACGGTGCAAAAAGCCGACTTGATTGTGGTGCTGGACAAAGGCCACCTGGTAGAACAAGGCACCCACGCGCAACTGGTCGCTCAAGGCGGGGTGTACGCCGGGTTGGCGGCGCTGCAATTTAACGTGTAGCGCTTGCGCCTTCAATAGCTATGGCTAGCATGGCTCGAAATAGCCAAGGCGCGAGGCGAGGCGCTACTGCAATGGCCCCTTGAGCGCCTCGGGCACGGCAAAGGGCAGCACGCCTATGCCCTCCTCCATCAACTCGCGCGCTTCGCGGGCGCTGGTTTGGCCGCGGATGCCGCGCTCGGGGGCTTCGCCGTAGTGGATTTTGCGGGCTTCTTCAGCAAAACGCGGGCCTACATCGGTAGTGTTGGCCATCAGGTGACGGCCGATTTCCATCCAAAGTTTGGCCATGTTGGCGTCTTGCGGGCCAGCAACGGCCAAGGCTTTGTCGCCCTGATCAGCCCCTTCAGACTGCTCAGCCCGGCCAGACGACTCAGGCGTTGAGGTGCGCGACAAATTCAGGCGCGGCGCGCTCAGCTTTTTGCTGATGCTGGCGTCGCCACACAAAGGGCATTGCACCAACGCACGCGCCTGTTGCGATTGAAAGTCTTCCTCAGAACCAAACCAACCCTCAAAGCCGTGGCCTTGGGCGCATTGCAAGTCCAGCACTTTCATGCGGCGTCCTGCCAATGCAGCGGCCAGGTGCCGGTGAGGTAGTTTTGCAACCAGAGCGCGCCAGTCAGGGTTTTGGCGTCGGTGATACGACCATCGCGGCACCAGGCAAAAAATTCATCGGTGCTGGCGCTGAACACCTCTAAAAATTCACCAGCGTCCAACTGGCTCGGACCGGCCTGTAGGCCTTGGGCAAACCAAATGTCGATGTACTCGGTGGAATAGGAAATGCAGGGATGCACTACCCCGGCGTGTGCCCATTGCGTGGCGCTGTAGCCGGTTTCCTCGCGCAATTCGCGCTGGGCGCAAAGCAGTAAATCTTCTTGACCATCGCGCTTGCCCGCAGGCAGTTCGATCATCACCTGGCCCACCGGATAGCGGAACTGGCGTTCTAGCACGATGCGGGTTTGGCCTTGGTCATTCATCAGTAATGGGATCACGATCACTGCGCCCGGATGCACAACATATTCGCGAAAACTGCTAGTTCCGTCTGGCAGCACTACCTGATCGGCAAAGACTTGCAGGAAGCGGCCAGACAATATTTTTTCGCTGCTCTGGCGCAGCTCGCGCAAGTGAGCGTCATGGTCGGATGCCACGTCGGCTTGCTCGCTATAGGGCATGGCTTGCTTTGGGGCGTAGAAAACCCGGCAGGCTTCAAGTACCGAGCATTTGCAAGACGGACTGTGCGGACAAAGCCATCAGTCCGGCGGGGAAGATTCCCAGCAGCAGCACCAGCGCGCCATTGATCGCTAACACGATGCGCACATCGGCACCGGCCACCACTTCGCTGGCGGTAATCGGCGAATCAAAATACATAACTTTGACCAAGCGCAGGTAGTAGAAAGCGCCCACCAGCGACATCAAGACCGCGTAAATTGCCAAGCCAATGTGCATGGCCTGGCCCGAGGCGATCAGCGCTTGCAACACCGAGAGCTTGGCGTAAAACCCTACCAGCGGCGGGATGCCAGCCATAGAGAACATGCAAGCGGCCATGACACCGGCATACAAAGGGCTGCGTTGGTTCAGGCCGGCGAAGTCGGCAATCTCTTCGCTTTCAAAGCCTTCGCGCGCTAGCAACATGATGACGCCGAAGGCTGCCAGCGTAGTCAATACATAGGTGACGACATAAAACATGGCCGAGCTGTAGGCATTGGCGGTGGAAATGGTGTTGCCATTGATCACGCCCGAGAAGATGCCGATCAACACAAAGCCCATCTGCGCGATGGTAGAAAAAGCCAGCATACGCTTGACGTTGGTTTGCGCAATAGCAGCAAAGTTACCGATAAAGAGTGACGCTACGGAGAGCAACATCAGCATTTGCTGCCAGTCGATGGCCAGCGGCAACATGCCTTCCACCAACAAGCGCATGGTGACGGCAAAAGCCGCCAACTTAGGTGCGCCGCCAATCATCAGGGTAACGGCCGTGGGGGCACCTTGATAGACATCGGGGATCCACATATGAAAAGGCACCACGCCAAGCTTGAAGGCCAGTCCCGCGACGATAAACACCAAGCCAAATACCAGCACTTGGTGGCGAACATGGCCGGTGGAGATTGCGCTAAAGACTTCGTTGATATCCAGCGAGCCGGTGGCGCCGTACAGCATGGACATACCGTAGAGCAAAAAGCCCGAGGCCATCGCGCCCAGCACAAAATACTTCATCGCCGCTTCGACGGCTTGTACGTTATCGCGACGCAAGGCGACCAAGGCGTAGCTGGACAGCGTCAGCAACTCCAGGCCCATGTAAATGATGAGGAAGTTATTGCCTGAGATCATGATGAACATGCCCAGCAGCGCGAACATGGACAGGGTAAACAACTCCCCACCGCGCAGCATGTCACGCGCACCCGCATAGGGGCGCCCATAGACCAGCGTGACCATCACTGCCACGGTAGCAAAACACTTCAGCCAAGCAGCCATGGTGTCGGCGATCACCATATTGCCAAAGCCGTAAAGCGTGAGGCCGGTGCTAGCGAAAAAGCCTTCTATCAGGGCAACGAGGCCCAAAGTAATCAGCGTCAAGGTATAGGTGTAGCCGCGCAGTGGGCCTTGGGGGCGCAGGTCCAGCAAGGCGATGGCGCAGGCCATGGCCAAAAGAACGGCCTCGGGGAATATGGCAAACCAGCTGATTTCGTCGATCATGGTGTATTTCTCAATTCGCAGCCATCAAGGCAGCTTGGACTGGGCCACGTGCTGCAGCAGGCCGGCCACCGAGGCATCCATCACATCGGTAAAGGGTTTGGGGTTGATGCCCATATAAAGCACCGCGACAGCCAGTAGCGCCAGCATGACAAATTCGCGGGCGTTGATGTCTTGCAACTCTTGGACGTGATGGTTGGTAACCGGGCCCAGATACACGCGCTTGAACATCCACAAGGTATAGGCGGCGCCAAAAATCAGGGCGCTGGCTGAGGCCATCCCGATCCAGAAATTGAACTTCACCGCGGCCAGAATGACCATCCATTCGCCTACAAAGCCTGCGGTGCCAGGCAGGCCGCAGTTGGCCATGGCGAACAACAAGGCGAAGGCGGCAAAGCGCGGCATGGTGTTCACGACGCCGCCGTAGCTGGCGATTTCGCGCGAGTGCACCCGGTCGTACAAGACGCCGATACATAAAAACATGGCGCCCGATACAAAACCATGGGCGATCATTTGCACTATGCCACCGGCCATGCCCAAGTCGTTAAAGATGAAAAAGCCCAAAGTAACAAAGCCCATGTGCGCGACCGACGAATAGGCCACGAGTTTTTTCATGTCTTGCTGCACCATAGCCACCAGGCCCACATAGACCACAGCCACCAAAGACAAGGTGATCATCAAGCCCGCCCACTCATGCGCAGCATCGGGAGCGATGGGCAAAGAAAAGCGCAGGAAACCATAGGCGCCCAACTTGAGCATGATCGCCGCCAGCACGGCTGAACCACCGGTAGGCGCTTCGACGTGGACATCGGGCAACCAGGTATGCACCGGCCACATCGGCACCTTGACGGCAAAGGCGGCAAAGAAGGCAAAGAAGATGGCGGTCTGTGCGGTCTGGCCCAGTGGCAGGGCATGCCAAGTTGCAATATCAAAACTGCCGTTAGACGTGATGTAGAGGTAAATCAGCGCGACCAAGGTCAGCAGCGAGCCGAGCAAGGTGTAGAGGAAAAACTTGAAGGCCGCGTAAATTTTGTTCGGGCCACCCCAGATGCCGATGATCAGGTACATGGGTATCAGCGTGGCTTCGAAAAACACGTAAAACAAGAGGCCGTCCAAAGCGCAGAACACGCCGATCATCAGGCCCGACAAAATCAGGAAGGACGCCATGTACTGGCTGACTTTGTGGGTGATGGATTCCCACCCAGCAATGACTACCACTACGTTGATAAAAGCGGTCAGCAGTACAAACCAAAACGAGATGCCGTCCACACCCAAGTGGTAATTGACATTGAAACGCTCGATCCACATGCTGTTTTCAACGAACTGCATTTCGGCGGTGCCGAGTTGGAAACCTGCATACAAAGGCAGGGTCACCAGGAAACCAGCGAGCGCCCCAATCAGCGCCACCCATCGTACCGCACCGGCTTGATCATCCCGTCCCAAGGCCAAGAGCACGACACCAAAAACAATTGGCGTCCAAATAGCGAGGCTCAACAATCCCATAGGTATTTTTTCCTTATTTGTTGAGCCAGACGAAGTAAGTCATGAGGACAAAAATGCCCAGGATCATGACCAGCGCGTAGTGGTACAGGTAGCCAGACTGCAAACCACGCACCCGCTTGGATACCCAGCCCACCAGCTTCCAAGAGCCATTGACAAAAAAGCCGTCGATGATGGCTCGGTCGCCGCCCTTCCACAAGCCATCGCCCAACATGCGCGCACCGCGCGCCAACACGTTTTCATTGAACCAATCCATGTAGTACTTGTTCTCCAGTACGAGCACAATCGGGCTCAGGCCGCGCCC
>Ga0209358_10000910_pt1 | contig 24792 bp, 20 predicted proteins | sample LauGreFa1BDMLBSN_2_FD_187574 | JGI IMG/M metagenome (GOLD analysis project Ga0209358, IMG submission 187574) | Freshwater lake microbial communities from Lake Michigan, USA - Fa13.BD.MLB.SN (SPAdes) (version 2) | ecosystem: Environmental > Aquatic > Freshwater > Lake | place: Lake Michigan, USA...
GGGCGCCAGAAAGTCGCCAACTATCCGGGCGTCACCGTCGAGCGCAAGGAGGGCGCCTTCATCGGCCCCTCCGGATGCCGGTATCGCCTGCTCGATCTGCCGGGCACCTATAGCCTCACGCCCACCACGCTCGATGAGGCGATCACACGCGATGTCGTCTTGGGGCGCCTTGCCAGCGAAGCGCGGCCCGAGACCATCGTGCTGGTCGCCGATGCGACGCATCTCGCGCTCTCCGTGCGCCTCGCGCTCGAGGTCAAAAGTCTCGGCTTGCCGATGATCCTCGCGCTCAACATGAGCGACCTTGCACGGCGGCGTGGGTATGCGCTCGACCGTGAGCGGCTGGCGAGCGAGCTCGGTATCCCCGTGGTCGAGACCGTCGCAGTGTCGCGCGGCGGGGCGCAGGGATTGATCGATGCGCTGGAGCGGGCGCCGGCGGCCCCATCGTCGCAGATCCGTCATTGGCAGGAGCCGAGCGCCGAGCAGGTCGGCGATACCCATCGTGAAGCGGCCCGCATCCTCGAGGCCGCGGGATACCACGAGAAGGCGCGCAGCGACCTTGTAGCGCTCGCCGACCGCGTGCTGCTGCACCCGGTGCTCGGCATGCTAGTGCTCGCCGTGCTGCTGTTCCTGGTCTTCCAGGCGGTGTTCAGTTGGGCCGAAGCGCCGATGGGCTGGATCGAGTCCGGTACGACGGCGCTCGCCGGATGGGTGAACGGTGCCTTGCCCGATGGGGCGCTGCGCAGCCTGCTCGCCGACGGCATCATCGCGGGCGTCGGCAGCGTCATCGTGTTCCTGCCGCAGATCGTCATCCTGTTCCTCTTCATCCTCGCGCTCGAGGACAGCGGCTATCTGCCGCGTGCGGCGTACCTGCTCGACCGCCTCATGGGGGGTGTGGGGCTGTCGGGTCGGGCGTTCATCCCGCTGCTGTCGTCGTTCGCCTGCGCGATCCCCGGCATCATGGCCACGCGCACGATCCCGAACCTGCCCGACCGCATCGCGACCATCATGGTCGCGCCGCTCATGACCTGCTCGGCCCGCTTGCCGGTGTATGCCTTGCTGATCGGTGCGTTCATCCCGGGACGCGATATCGGGCCGTTCAACCTGCAGGGCCTCGTGCTGTTCGCCTTGTACTTTGCCGGCGTGCTCGCCGCGCTCGCTGTGGCGTTCGTGCTCAAGCGGTTGCGCGGCGGTGGCGATGCGCATCAGTTGATGCTCGAACTGCCCGATTTCCAGTGGCCGAACCTGCGAAACCTCGCACTCGGCTTGATCGAACGCGTACAGATCTTCCTCGTCCGCGCCGGCGGTCTGATCCTCGCCTTCGTCGTGTTGCTGTGGTTCCTCGCGACCTATCCCGCGCCGCCTGTGGGCGCCACCTTGCCTCCGATCGAGTACAGCTACGCCGGCATGATCGGTCACGCGCTTGCGCCGCTGCTCGCGCCGATCGGCTTCAACTGGCAGATCGCCGTGGCATTGGTGCCGGGTCTCGCGGCACGCGAGGTCGCGGTCGGGGCGCTCGGTACGGTGTATGCGCTGTCGGGTGACGAGGCGACGGTCGCCGAAGGGCTCTCCGGTGTGATCGCTTCGCAGTGGAGCCTCGCCACGGCGCTCGCGCTGCTTGCCTGGTACGTTTTCGCCCCGCAATGTCTGGCGACGCTCGCCGTCGTGAAGCGCGAGACCAACGGTTGGCGCTATCCTCTGATCATGGCAGCCTATCTCTTCGCGCTCGCATACGTCGCAGCGGGCATCACCTACCACACCGCTGTCGCGCTCGGCGCCGGCTGACCGGCGAGCCATGCACCCCTGGCTCGAAACATCGATCGTCGCGGTGCTCGTATCGGCCGCTGCGGGATACCTGGTTTGGGTGTTGTCGCCCAAGGTGGTGCGTATCTGGCTGGCGACGCGTCTGGCGACCTTCCCGCCGACCGCTGCTCCGGCGCGGCGCGCCCTCGCGCGCTGGCAGGCAGCGCAGGGCTGCTCGGCGTGTTCCGGCAACGCCGCTGCTGCGGCGCCGAAGCCTGCTCGTACCGCGTTCCGCATCCTGCCTGTCGTTCTGGTTTCTTTGGTGTGCACCGGTCTCATCGGTGCGGCGGCGGCCGTCGTGCAGGCGGCGGCTCCGATCTCTCCTTCTGCAAGGGCCGTGCTGTTGGACGACACCGGCGCCAAGGTCACGCTCGCAGGGCCGGCGCGGCGCATCGTCAGTCTCTCGGCCGGCGCCACCGAGCTGTTGTTCGCTGCCGGGGCCGGTGATCGTATCGTCGCCACCGTGACGGGTGCGGATGAGCCAGCCGCTGCGCGGCGTATCGAGCGCATCGGTGACGCGAACGCCATCGTCTATCCGCGTCTGCAGGCCCTCAAGCCGGATGTGGTCGTGGTGTGGGATGACCTGATCGCCGAGGGCATCGTCGAGAGTCTCGTCAAGCTGCGCATCCCGATCTACCGTGTCAGCGTGCGTGAACTGGCCGACCTGCCGCGCACGGTGCGCCGGTTGGGCGCATTGGCCGGTACGGGCAACGCAGCTGACACCGCTGCGCGCGCGTTGGAGGCCAAAGTCGAGCGTCTGCCGCTGAAGCCTGCGGCGCAGATCGCCGCCGGTGCACGGCCACCGCTGCGTGCGTTCTTCATGAAGTGGGCCGAGCCGCTTTACACGGTCGGCAGCCGCCATGTCATGTCCGACGCCTTGGCGCGCTGCGGCGCGCGCAGCATCTTCGACGACATCGACTTCCCCGTACCGATCGTCGAGTTCAAGGAGATCCGCAAGCGCGATCCCGAGGTCATCCTGATGGCTGCGCCGCCGGTGACGGCGCGCGATTGGCGTGAACGATGGGCCGGATTTCCTGATGTCGACGCGGTGGCCAAGCGGCAGATGCTCGCGTACACCGACCCGCGTCTCGATCGGATGGGGCCGACCGCCCTCGATGCCGTCGCCGATCTGTGCAAACTGATCGCGGGCGTGCCGCGCTGACGATTCTTCACTTGCGTCCGGTTCGGGTTCCGGGTCGAATGCGCGCCGTGGAAAACCGACCGTCCTGGATGCTGCTGTTGGGTGCGACGCTGCTTGCGTTCTGCGCCGCCCCGGCCCCTGCTCAATCATCGCCCCCTGAGGGTGATCTCGAGGAAGTGGTGGTCAGCGGACGCCGGTCCCCGGGTTCCGTGATCAGCGACATCCCGCCGGAGACCACGCTCACCTCGCAAGACATCCGCGCCCTCGGCGTGGGTTCCGTGACCGAACTCATCGCTGCGCTCGGACCGCAGCTCGGCAGCAGCGGTGGCCGCGGCAGCGGCCGGCCGGTGGTGCTGCTCAACGGCGTACGGATCTCTGGCTTCGCTGAAGTGCGTGACCTGCCGACAGAGGCGATCCAGCGGGTCGATGTCTTCTCTGAAGAGGTCGCGCTCAGATACGGCTATCGCGCCGATCAACGCGTCTTGAACTTCGTGCTGCGCCCGCGGTTCCGTTCGGTCACAGCGGATGCTGGCGCGCGCGGTACCACCGAGGGAGGGCGCGAGGGAACCAACGTTGGAGTGGGTGTGCTGCGCGTGCAGCGCGACACCCGATGGCAGGCGGACTTCAAGGCCAGGCAGGACGACCGCCTGCTCGAGAGCGAGCGCGAGATCGTCGGTGCGGATGGCGTGCCGCGACCTGATGCCGCCTATCGCACGCTGTTGCCGGCGACGGACCAGCTGTCGCTCAACCTCGTGTACGCGCGTCCGTGGGGCGAGGGTCTGTCGGGCACAGTCAACGCCACCGTGGACGAGACGCGACGACGCTCGCTGCTCGGATTGCGACCGTCGCTGGAAGGTGGGCAGGCCTTGCGTCGAGATGTGGACACCCGAGACGCGCATCTCGGCGGACTGCTGCAGGGCGCGAATGCAGGATGGCGTTGGTCGGCGGTGCTGAACGCCGACCGCACGGACGCGGCGACCCGTGTCGGCGGTGGCGATCTCGCCGGCCGTAGCCGAAGCGACAGTCTCGATCTCGAACTGCTGGCCATCGGCGCGCCGCTGCAACTGCCCGCCGGCGATCTCGGGCTGACGGTCAAGGCCGGTCTCGGCACGCGCGGCATCGAGAGCGTCGCGCGCCGCGTCACGGGCGATGTGCGTACCGACCTGTCGCGCGGCCAGCGAGACCTGCGCTTCAACCTCGACATCCCGCTTCTGCGCACGGAGGACACCGATGGTCGGGTGACGGCAAGTCTTGGTCATGCGATCGAGGACGTCGCCGAAGTCGGCGTGTTGTCGACCACCAATGTCGGGCTCAATGCATCGCTCGGACGCAAGTGGCGCGCGCTTCTGTCCGTGATCGACGATGAGAACGCGCCGACGATGCAACAACTCGGTGCAGCCGTGATCCCGACGCCGTCCGTACAGACCTATGATTTCGTCCGTGGCGAGGCCGTCGAGATCATCCGCATTGACGGTGGCAATCCGGTGCTTCAGGCGGACAGCCGCCGGATATTCAAGGTCGCGCTGGGTGCACGGCCTCTCGAGGACGTCGACCTCGACCTCAACGGCGAGTTCACCCGCAGCCGCCTGCAGGGCTTCATCACCACGGTACCCTTCGCGACCCCGGAGTTCGAGCAGGCCTTCCCCGGCCGCTTCGTGCGGGATCCGGCTGGACGATTGCTGTCGATCGATGCCCGGCCGGCGAACCTCGACGGCCGCGAGCGCGATGAGCTGCGCTTCACGGTCAACCTCAGCCGCCCGTGGGGGCCGCAGCCCGAGATGCCGACGGCGCCGGCGCGGGGCGGCACCCGTAACCGCGACGGTGCGTCGGGTGGGCCGCCCGCCGGTTTCAATCCGGCAGCGATGGCGGAGCGCTTCCTCTCGGTCGCGCGGCGCGGGAGCGTGCAGTTCACGCTCGTCTACACCGAGCGTCTGAAGGACGAGGTGATCATCGCACCGGGTCTGCCGAAGCTCGATCTGTTGGCGGGCGATACGCTCTCCGACACCGATGGCAGCCCTCGGCGTGAGCTTGAGATCCAGGTGGGTGCGAACCGCGACGGTTTCGGTGGTCGGGTCATCGCAAAGTGGCGCGAGGGCAGCCGTATCACCGGTGGCGCCACAGCGGCCGGCCCTGTGGACCTGGAGTTCGAGCCTCTCTGGAGCGTCGACCTGAGGTTGTTCGCAGACCTCGGACTGCAGCCCTGGGCGCGTGACAAGGCCTTCCTGCGCGGTGTGCGTGTGACGTTCGCCGCTGAGAACCTCTTCGACGAGTTGCCGCAGGTGCGTGACGCCGTCGGTGCCGTGCCGCTCAACTACCAACCGTCGTTGCTCGACCCGCAAGGCAGAGCGATCCGGTTGTCGTTCCGTAAGCTGTTCTTCCCGTCATTTGTGCCACCTGTCCGCGACACACGGTAAGCTTACGGTGTGGCAAGGACGCGCAAGCCACGGAGGAGTGCATCCCATGATCCGTCTGCGAAACCCGTTCTCTCGCGCCAGACTATCGAGCCTGATGGTCAGCGCCTTGCTCCTCGCCGCGCCGTCCGCCGCCCGCGCTGCTGACATCGACAGCCTGCAGAGCCTCACGCAACCGCAGTTCCGCATGCTCGCCGAGGACCTCGTCGCCGCACTGTCCTACAAGGCGATCTCCCCGGCGGAGCCGCTCGGCGTCACGGGTTTCGACCTCGGCGTGGGCTTATCGGTCACGGACACTTCGGGCAGCGTGTGGAAACTCGCCACCGGCAGCGGCACCGATTATCTGCCGATGCCGCGGCTGATGCTGCAAAAAGGCTTGCCCTTCGGCATCGATGTCGGCGGCTTCTATGCTGCGGCGCCGGGCAGCAACATCAAGCTCTGGGGCGGTGAGCTCAAGTACGCGATCCTCGAGGGCAGCACGGTGATGCCGGCGCTCGCGGTGCGGGGTGCGGTCACCGGCATGTCCGGGGTCGACGACCTCGACCTCGAGACGCAGAGCCTCGAACTCGTGGTCTCCAAGGGACTGCTGAACATCACCCCTTATGGCGGCATCGGACAGATCTGGAGCAGCGTCACGCCGTCCGCGACCTCGTCGCTCGGCCTGCCGCTGAGAAAAGAATCCCCGTCGATGACCCGCGTGCACGCCGGCCTCGGCTTCAAGGTGATCCTGGTGAACTTCGCCGTCGAGGTCGACCACACGGCCACCGGTTTCGGCGCCTCGACCCGCTTCGGCCTGCGCTGGTAGCCGCTACTCGCGGAAGTTCCCGAAAGAGATCGGCCGATCGAAGGTCTCGGTGCGAAGCAGCGCGATCGCCGATTGAAGGTCGTCGCGCTGCTTGCCAGTCACGCGCACCTTGTCGCCGTGGATGCCGGCCTGGACCTTTATCTTCGAGTCCTTCAGCAGCCGGACGATCTTGCGACCGCAGTCTGCGTCGATGCCATGGCGCAGCAGCACGTCCTGACGGGCCTCGGCGAGGTTGGTCTGTGCATCTTTCACCTCGAGACAGCCCACATCGATGCCGCGCTTGGCGAGCCGGGGTTTGAGGATTTCCAGCATCTGCTTCAGCTGGAACTCCACCTCGGCCTTCATCTGCACCGTGAACTCCTTGGCCTTCAATTCGTAGGCCGCACCGCTGTCTTTGAAGTCGAAGCGCTGCTGCAGTTCGCGGTTGGCCTGGTCCACGGCGTTGGTGAGCTCATGGAGGTCGATCTCGGATTGGACATCGAAGGAAGGCATGGTGTTCTCAGACCTTGGGGATCGAAGGTTCGGTCGGCGGCAGGTCGGGCTTCGGTTCTGCGAGCAGCCCGTCGACTGTGCGCTCGAACTCGCGGACCATCTTGGCGTGGTGTTCGCCGGTCGCGGGCCCTGCAAACCCGGTGTGGATCTTGCGCACCTTGCCGCCGCGGTCGATGAAGATCGTGGTCGGGAAGGCGAACACGCCGTTGAGCTGCGGCAGCCGCGTCGCAGCGTCGTCCTTGTCGGAGATGCCGGCGATCAGCGTGGTGTACTCGATGCCGTATCGCTCGCGGAAACGATAGGTCGCCTCGGCGGCACGCTCGAAGTCGCCGAACTGCTCGAACATCAACGACACCACTTCGAAGCCACGTGCCCGATTCCGCTCGTGCAGATCGACCAACAGCTGCGCCTCGTCATGGCAGTTCGGGCACCAACTGCCGGCGAGCGCCACCACCACGACCTTACCCTTGAAGAACTGGTCGCGCAGCGAGACATTCACGCCGCCGAGATCCGGGAAGCGGAAGTCGAAACGATCACCGGAGACGAGCTTCGTCGCTTGGTCGGCATCCCCGAGCGAGGCGTTCTCGTCACGCCGCGCTGTGAAGCGGTCCTCGAAGGCGATGCCGGACCAGAACTGGCCGGCGAGCGTGTCGTCCGCTGCGAGCGTCCCGTGATAGAGGAACACATGGCCGCCGTCGAACTTCGAGAGGCGCAGCTCGCGGCCGCGCAGTTCGCCGGCGAGGAAGCGATGATCACCGGTGGGTGTGAGAAAGGTGCCGGTGACGAGGCGACCGGTCTGCTTCAATTCACCGATCGCCGGAGTGTTCTTGCCGCTGTCGACGAAGGTCACTGCCCAGCGGCCGCTCACATCCGGTGCACCGGATTCCGCCGGACCTTCTGCGCCCGGGCCGAAGCGGAACGCGTCACCGTAGCGCGCGCGGAACGGGATCTGCTGGTCTTTGCCCTTGGGCTTCACCATCAGCAGCGTTCCCGAGAGCGTATCGCCCTCGAGCTTCGCATCGATGCGGTTGTTGAAGCCCGGCATGCGCAGCGTGACCGCATCGCCGTTCACCGCGATCTCGTTGATCCGGGTGCGCTCTGGTCCGTTGATCAAGTAGGCGACACGGCCGCCTTGCTCACGCACGAACTCGATCCCGAACGGCAGTTCGCCGCCCGGCACCTGCAGCACGGCGCGCCAGATGCCGTCGCGTGGTCCGTCGTCGGTGCGTGAACAGGAAGCGAGGCCGAGCATGGCGATCATGGGCAACATCCAGAAGAGCGGCCGTTTGGCCGTGTTGGGGGAGGGCATGACAGGTACCGTATGATGAAAATTTGGGCGGCAGGCTCAGAAGTCGGCGACGGGAAAGCCATCGTCGTCCTTGCGGAAGGGCGCCCAGACGAGCGCCACCTGACCGACGGAGATGTCGGACTTGCGCGGCGTGACGGAGACTTCGCGCAGCGCCACGGCCTCGCCTTCGAACGAGGCGGCGAGCGCCGCGATCTCGGACTCGCTCTGGGCCTGCAGGTCGGCAAGCCTCTGGCGCACCACCTCGAGGCTTTCGTCGGCACGCGCCACATCTTGCGACTCGCGGCCGATGCGGCTCGCCGAGCGCGCTGCCGAACTGGCGCGACCGATCGTACCTACAGAGACCGCTTTGCGCCCGAACAGGGCGCCGAGGATCCCCGCGCCGACCGACACCGCGGTGTTTATCTTCTGCTGCGAGAGCTGCGCCTGTTCGCGCTGGACTTTATCCTCTGCGCGCGCGACGCGGTCCTGAAGCGTGGCGAGCTTCGGCGCGACCTTGCGGCGCAGCGCTTCGACGGCCTCGTCGCGCTTCTCGCGCAGCGACTGCGCAAGCCGCATACGGAACTGCGCTTCGTCCTCGCCGGGCGCCGAGGCGAGCTTGATCGCATCGCAGAAGAAGACCTCCGCGCGCGCCTGCTCATAGAGATGGCTGGTGAGCGTCTTACCCCATGCCGCGTAATTCGCCGCGCGCATCGCCGCGCCCGGGAGGTCCGCGAAGGCCGCGCCCGTGGCGGGCGACTTCGAGAGCCGTGCCTTGAGGTCGGGGTGCGCGGAGCCGGCGGCCCAGTCGACCGACTTGCCGTCATCGCCGAGCGGGGCGAGCCAGGCGGTGGTATCCCACTGGTCGAGGCCGAGCTTGGCGTCGACGAAGTGCAGCTTGGCGAGGCCCATCACCATCGGGCGGTACTCGGCGGCCGGTTGGCCGCTGCGGCCTTCCAAAAAATACTCGGTGATATCACCGGGTATGGCAGGGCGTGCAGTGACCGGCGCTGCCGCGCTCGTCGCAGCAAGTGCTGCGGAGGGCGCCGCTGTGGGTGTCGATGCGGGTGCCGCGGCACCGCGCTTCCTCGCCATCACACGCGTGATCTCGGGGCCCGTCAGCGGGCCGCGCAGGAACGACAGCGCCCAGCGGCTCTTCATCAGATAGGGCGCGTCTTGGTGCACATTACGCATGAGGAACACACGCTGCGTGAGCGCGGACATGAGTTTGTCGAGCGTGCTGCGGTCCATGCTGCCTGTGCCCGCGCGCGCGCTCTCGAGGCCCTCGATGACGCGTGCCTTGTCGCGCTCGGTCTGCAGGCGGCCGATGAGCCAGGTGCCGCAGTTGGCAAGGCCCTTGTAGTCGAGGTCGACCGGGTTCTGCGTGGCGAGCACGCAGCCGAGACCGAACGCGCGCGCCTGCTTGAGCAGCGTCAGCATCGGTATCTTCGAGGGCGGGTTCGCGGTCGGCGGGAAGTAGCCGAAGATCTCGTCCATGTAGAGGATCGCGCGTAGGCTGGAGGTGCCCGACTGGTTGCGCATCCACGAGATCACCTCGTTCAGCACCAGCGTCACGATGAACATGCGCTCGGTGTCGGAGAGATGCCCGATGGAGATGATCGAGAGCCGCGGCTTCCCCTCGGGTGTGTAGAGCAGGCGCTGCGCATCGAGGGGCTCGCCTTTCATCCAGGTGGCGAAGCCCGGCGAGGCGAGCAGGTTGTTGATCGCCATCGCAAGCCCGAGACGGTCCTTGGGCGGGAAGAAGGTGTCGAGATCGAAGGCGCCGACCTTGTCGAAGGGCGGTTTCTGCACGGCGTTGATGAGCCCGGCCATGTCGAGGCTCTGGCCCGAGCGCCAAGTCGTATCGAGGATATTGGCGAGCAAGATATGGTCGCGGCTCTGGATCGGGTCGGCATCGCGACCGAGCAGCGAGAGCAGCCCCGACACCACCGCACCCACACGATCGCGCAGCGCGGCAGAATCAGCCAACAGTTCCGCGGGTGGCGGCGCGAAGGAGCGTAGCACCGAGAGCGGCAGCCCGGTCTCGGCGCCCGGCGTGTAGATGTTGATGTCCACCGCATCGCGGAAGCGTGCGATGCGCGCTGGCTCTTGCTGCCACTCAGCGAGGCCCTTGCGCCAGGTGTCAGCGGTCTTGGCGGCGAGTTCCTCGACCGTCAGGCCTTTGCGTGCGGCGTCCGACGGATCGACCCAAGGCTGGAAGTCTGCGGGACGCAGTTCCGGGAAGGCGAGCATCAGGTTGCCGAGGTCGCCTTTGGGATCGATGCAGATCGCCGGGACACCATCGATCGCGGCCTCTTCGAGCAGCGACAGGCAAAGACCGGTTTTGCCGCTGCCGGTCATGCCGACGCAGACCGTGTGCGTGGTCAGGTCTTTGGCGTCGTAGAGGACCAGGTCGTCCTTGATCGCGTTCGCCGCAGGGTCGAACTCCTTGCCCAGATAGAAGACGCCCAGTTTTTCGTAGTCGACGACCATGGCACGATCCTAGATGGGGGGAAGCGACCCTGTGGGCACGATTGTACGAAGGCAACAGCTCCCCGTCGCGGGGTAACATGCCGATATGGAAGGTCTGTCCCCCGAATTCTGGCCGCTGGTGCTGGTCGGTTTCTTGGCCCAGCTCATCGACGGCGCGCTGGGCATGGCCTATGGGGTTTCGGCCAGCGCCTTCCTGGCGACGATGGGTCATCCGCCGGCCTTCGTCAGCGCCACGGTGCATGCCGCAGAGGTCGTCACCACCGGCGCCTCAGGCATCTCCCATGCCTGGTTCCGCAACCTCGACCGCAAGATCTTCTTCCGCTTGGTGCTGCCTGGCATGGCGGGTGGCGCCCTCGGCGCGTACCTGCTGACCAGCCTCGATGGCTCGATCCTGCGGCCGTTGGTCTGGGGATGGCTTTTCCTGATGGGGGTCCTGCTGCTGCGCCGCGCCTTCCGGCGTGATGAGCCCCGTCTCGCGCGCGCACCGAGCCATGCCTTGGGTGGCGTCGCCGGGTTCCTCGATGCCATCGGCGGCGGTGGCTGGGGTACGGTCTGCACCCCGACCTTGATCGCGCGCGGCGTGCCGCCGCGTTACGCCATCGGCACCACCAATGCCGCCGAGTTCTTCGTCACGCTTACGATCTCGGTCACCTTCCTGTTCACTTTCGACTGGCAGCGTTACGACCTCGTGATCGCGTTGCTCGGCGGCGGCGTGATCGCCGCGCCGCTCGGCGCTTGGGTGGCGAAGCATGTTCCGCCGCGCACCGCCATCATCGCCGTGGGGCTCGTGGTGACGGGACTGTCGGTCCACGGCATCATCCGTTGGGCGATGGCGCTCGGGTGATGGGACGTCTCTAGGCCACGGACCATGGACGCCATCGCGATCGATACTCTGCGTGAGCGCGCACGACAAGGGGATGCGCGAGCGCTGAGCGTCCTCGGCAGGCGGTTGTTGCTCGGCCTCGGGACGCCTCCCGCGCCGCAGGAAGGCCACGCCTGCCTCGTGAGCGCCGCTGCGCGTGATGACGGCGAAGCGGCGGCGCTGCTCGCGCGGCTGTCCGCTTGGGGGGCGCTGCAGCCGCAGAGCTGGCCCGAGGCGTTGCGTCATCTGCAACGCGCGGCCGAGCTCGGTTGGACCCCGGCGCAGCGGGAGCTGCGTTTCCTTGCACGTCACGACGGTGACGACTGGCCGGCGTTGTGCGGCCGCGTGGACATCGGTTCGTTGACCGCGTCCCCTACATCGCAGGTGCTCGCCGCATCGCCGCAGGTGCGGGGCATCAAAGATTTTGCGACGCCGGCGGAATGCGCGTGGTTGATCGGCTTGGCGCGTGACGACCTGCGGCGGGCCCAGGTCTATCGGAAGGATGCCGAGGGCTACATGGAATCTGGCACACGGACGAACTCGGAGGCGGACTACACCTTCATCAATGCTGATCTTGTGCTGCGCGTGATCATCGAGCGAATCGCCCGTGCCGTGGGTCTTTCCACGCGGCTTTTCGAAGTGGCCAAGCTGCTGCACTACGAGCCCGGCCAGCAGTTCGCGCCGCATCATGACTTCCAGCAACCGACCACACCCGCGTTGGCGCGGGAGATCGCACAGCGCGGGCAGCGTGTGGCGACCGTGCTCGTCTACCTGAACGATGATTTCGAAGGTGGCGAGACCGAGTTCCCGCGCATCGCACTGAAGCATCGTGGCGCCACCGGTGATGCCTTGATGTTCGCGAACGTCCGGCCCGACGGCGCGCTCGACCATGACTCGCTGCACGCCGGTCTGCCGACCACGCGTGGCGTCAAATGGGTGCTGTCGCAGTGGATCCGCAGCCGACCGGTGGATGGGGGCGCGGCCTGATCGTCGGGCGGCCGCCGACGGTGCGGCTGGGGGTGGCTGAGGCGTTAGAGCGGCGGCGATACGCCGACGCTTGGCGGCGCTCCCAATCCTCCCTTGACTCACCTTCTCTAGGAAAGGGATACTCGACCCCGATGAAAATGCAGCACACCCAGACCTCACACCTCGGCCTCGGCCGTTGGTGGTGGTGGCGTCCCTCCTGACGGAGAGGGCGCGGGCGCTGCTGTTCGAATCTCACACACGAGGATAGAACCACCCGAACCCATCTCCGGAACACTCCGGGGTGGGTTTTTGCGTTTATGAAGCCGCCATTCGACATCTCAGGCGATCTGGACACGCCCGTCTCGGCGTTCCTGAAGCTGCAGGCCTTCAAGCCGACCTTCCTGCTCGAGAGCGTGGAGGGCGGTGAGCGCTTGGGGCGCTATTCCTTCATCGGTTTCGGTGACGCTGCGTTTGAGCTGCGGCTCGATGCCGATGGCCACTGGTTCGGTAAGCAGCGGTTCGCGCTGCCGGCGGGACAGGCGGAGCTCCTGACCCTGCTGCGCGAGGCGCTCGCGCGGGCGCCGCGGCCGACGGCCCCCGGTGCCGGACCGGGCTTCCCCCTCGCGGGTGGGCTCGTCGGTTACTCATCCTATGATGTCGTGCGCTGGTTCGAGCGTCTGGCGCCGCGCGCGCCTTCAGCCTCGTCCGTACCGGACATGCATTATGTCGCGCCGGCCTCGCTCCTGGTGTTCGATCATCTGACGCGCGGCATAGCGCTGCTGCACTCGGGCAGCGAGGCCGAGCGGCAGTCGCTGCGGCGCGAAGTCATCGCCGCGCTGCGTGGCCCCTTGCCGCCGGCGCGTGCGTCGGGCGGGTTCTCGCCGGCGACAGCGTCCATGTCCCAAGACGAGTTCCTCTCAGGCGTCGCGCGCACCAAAGAATACATCGCCGCGGGCGATGTCTATCAGCTCGTGCTGTCGGTCCGCTTCGGTGGCCGGCATTCAGTCGATCCCTTCGACGCCTATCGCGCGTTGCGCCTCATCAATCCCTCCCCCTACATGTACTACCTCTCGCTCGGCGACATCACTGTGGTCGGATCCTCCCCCGAGGCGCTGGTGAAGCTCTCCGGTGGACATGCGCAGCTGCGCCCGATCGCGGGCACCCGGCCTCGCGCCGAGGACGATGTCGAAGACCGACGTCTCGAGCAGGAGTTGCTCGCCGATGCCAAAGAGAACGCGGAGCATGTGATGTTGGTCGACCTCGCCCGCAACGATCTCGGTCGCGTCGCTCAGGCGGGCAGCGTGCATGTGGCGCCCTACCGTTCCATCGAGCGCTACAGTCATGTCATGCACATCGTGAGCGGTGTGCGCGGCGAACTTGCGCCGGGCCGCGACGCCTTCGACCTCTTCGCGGCGGCCTTCCCCGCAGGCACGCTGGTCGGTGCGCCCAAGGTACGTGCGATGGAGATCATCGACGAACTGGAGCCGGTGCGGCGCGGGCTCTACGGCGGCACGGTCGGTTACTTCGGTGCGCAGGGCGACATGGACCAGGCGATCACCATCCGCACGCTGGTCTTCCGCGGCGATGAATACAGCTACCAGGCGGGTGCGGGCATCGTCGCTGACAGCGTCCCGCAGAGCGAATACGAAGAGGTGCTCGCCAAGAGCGGCTCGGCCGCGCGTGCTTTGTCGATGGCGGGAGAAGGTTCATGAGCGGCGTGGTATCGCATGCAGCGATGGGCGATGCAGGCCACGGTGTGCGCCTGCTGCTCATCGACAACTACGACTCTTTCACCTACAACCTCGTCCAGGCCTTCCTGATGCAGGGCGCCGAGGTGGCGGTGCACCGCAACGATGCACTCAGCGTCGAGGCGGCGCTCGCGCTCGCGCCCACCCATGTCTGCATCTCGCCGGGTCCGGGAACGCCCTACGATGCAGGCACCTCGATGGATATGATCCGCGCCTTCGCGGGGCTCGTGCCCGTGTTCGGGGTCTGCCTCGGCCACCAGTCGATCACCGAGGTCTTCGGCGGTAAAGTCGTTCGCGCCGGTCGGCTGATGCACGGCAAGACCTCGATGGTGACGCACGATGGCGCGGGTCTCTTCATCGGTCTGCCCAACCCCTGCGAAGTGGGCCGCTATCATTCCTTGATCGCCCAGCCCGAGTCGCTGCCGCCGGAACTGATCGTCACGGCGCGCACCGCCGAGGGCGAGATCATGGGTCTGCGTCACCGCGATCTGATGGTCGAGGGTGTGCAGTTCCACCCCGAGAGCGTGCTGTCGCCCGAGGGACCGGCGCTGATGGCGAATTTCTTGCGGCAGCGCGGAGGGCGTCGCGATGGCTGACCCGCAATCGCTGCGACCGCTTCTGGAGCGCGTGCTCGAGCGCGGCGATCTCACCGAGACCGAGGCCGTCGAGACGCTCCATGCACTAACCGATCCGGCGCTACCGCCAGCGCTCGCGGGTGCGTTGCTCGCGGCGCTGCGCAGCAAGGGCGTCGTCGCCGACGAACTGCGTGGCTTCGCCCGGGCCATGCGCGATCTCGCGCGCCGGCCGATCGTAGATCCGGCGCTGCAGGCCCGCGCCATCGATATCGTGGGCACAGGTGGCGATGCCTCGGGCAGTGTGAACATCTCCACCGGGACTGCGCTCCTGGTCGCCGCTTGCGGTCTGCCCGTCATCAAGCACGGAAATCGCTCGATCTCTAGCCGCTCGGGCAGCGCCGATGTGCTCGAACAGCTGGGTCTCCCGTTGCCGCTCGATGAGGCCCGCGCCGGGGCATGCCTCGCGGCGACCGGATTCACGTTCCTGTTCGCGCCGCATTACCACCCCGCGATGAAGGCCATCGGCCCGGTGCGCCAGGCGCTCGGTGTGCGTACGCTTTTCAATGTATTGGGTCCGCTGACGAACCCCGCCGCGCCGCCCTACATGTTGGTCGGCGCCTACAGCGAGGCGATGGCCGAGTTGATGGCGTCTGCGCTCGCGGGTCTGCCCGGCGTCCGCCGCGCCTTCGTGGTGCATGGTGCGGGCGGCTGGGACGAGCCGACACCGATCGGACCGTTCACGCTGTTCGACGTGCAGGCTGGCGCGGGTATCGTCCGACGCAGCACGCGCACGCCTGCCGACTATGGACTTTCGACCTGCACGCCGCAGGATCTCGCGGGCGGCGATGCGATGGCGAACGCCAAGGCGATGCGTGCGGTGCTCGAGGGACATGACCGCGGTGCGCACCGCGATGCATTGTGCATGGGTGCAGCGCTCGCCTTGGAGGTGGCCGGTGTCGCAGCGACAACCGTCGAGGGTCTGACGCGCGCCGCCGCGGCTATCGACGACGGACGCGCAACGGCTCTCCTGCGAGCGATCGCGGAGTTCGGCACGAGGACCCCGGCATGAGCGCCCTAGTATGAATGCTGGTGTGGAGGCGGGCGACTTCTTGGCTGGCATGGCGGCATCGAGCCGAGACCGTACCGACGCTGCACGCGCCCGCTTGCCTATATCGGAGCTGCGTGCACGGTTGCGCGATCTTCCGCCGGCACCGCGGTTACGGCTATCGCCGCAGGGGTTCGATCTCATCGCCGAGATGAAGCTCCGCTCGCCAGCGATCGGCGCACTGCGCGATGCACGGGACGAGGATGTCACGCAGCGTGTGCTCGCTTATGCCGATGCAGGCGCCGCCGCGGTATCGGTGCTCACCGAACCGTCCCGTTTCGACGGCGACCTCGCCCATCTGGCGCAGGCCGCCGCCGCGCTTGCACCACACGGCATCCCGGCGATGCGCAAAGATTTCCTCGTCGATCCGTATCAGGTGTTGGAAGCGCGCGCCGCCGGTGCAGGCGGAGTGCTGCTGATTCTGCGTATGTTGCCGCGCGCGGCGCTCGAAGCGCTGATGGATGCAGCGCTTGAGCACGGACTCTTCGTATTGCTCGAGGCCTTCGATGCCGAGGACATCGGACTCGCTGCGCAGCTGCTGGAGCCGCGGCGTACGGCCGACGGCGGGAACCGCGGCGAGTCGCTGCTGCTCGGTATCAATTGCCGCGACCTCGTCACGCTGCAGGTCGTGCCTGGGCGCCTCGAGGAGATGGTGGGTCAGTTGCCCTCATGGGTCGCGCGCGTCGCCGAGAGCGGCGTCGCGACGCCGGAGGATGCCGCGCGGCTCGCGGCCTGCGGTTACGATCTTGCGCTCGTCGGCAGCGCGCTGATGACGGGCGGTGCACCCCGTGAACTTGCCGGAGCGATGCTGGGCGCCGCGCGCGTGGCGCTGCAGCACAAAGCCCGCAGAGATGGTGCGGTATGTTCGTGAAGATCTGTGGCCTCACCACGCCGGAGGGCGTCGATGCCGCGCTGGCTGCGGGCGCGGATGCCATCGGTTTCGTGTTCGCACCCTCGGTGCGGCGCGTGACGCCCGCGGAGGCCGCGGCGTTGGCGGTACCCGCGCGTGGCCGTGCGTTCTGCGTCGCCGTCACCCTGCATCCAACGACCGTCGAGGTCGAGGAGATCTTCGACATCTTCTCGCCCGATCTGATCCAGACGGACATCGAGGATGTCGCGGCGCTCTCGCCCCGTGCCCGTGCGCGGTGGCTACCGGTGCTACGCGAGGGCGCGATGCTCCCCGAGTGCTTGCCCGAGCGGGTACTCTACGAGGGTGCGGTGAGCGGCACGGGCCGCACCGCCGATTGGGCGCGTGCCCAAGCGTTGGTGGAGCGTACCGAAGTGCTGCTCGCGGGCGGCTTGAATCCGGGCAATGTCGGCGATGCGATCCGCGCGGTCCGCCCGTGGGGTGTCGATGTATCGAGCGGCGTCGAGTCGACGCCCGGCACAAAATCGCCATCAAAGATCACTGACTTCGTGGCAGCCGCCCGAGCGGCTGCGACACAGCTTGACCTCGAGAAACCCAGACAATGAGCGCACCCACATGAACGCCAACGTCAGATTCACCCCGGCTGAGCAGCAGCAGTTGCTCGATGCCGAGCTCGCCGGCCGTTTCCCCGACGCCCGTGGCCGCTTCGGTCCGTATGGCGGCCGCTATGTGCCCGAGACGCTGATCCCGGCGCTCGAGCGTCTCGAAGCGGGCATGCGCGAGCACCTACCGCGAGAGGATTTCCGGCGAGAGCTCTCCCGGGAGCTCGATTCCTGGGTCGGCCGCCCGACCGCGTTGTCGCATGCGCCGCGGCTCTCGGCAGCTTGGGGTGCCGAAGTCTGGTTCAAGCGCGAGGACCTCGCGCACACGGGCGCGCACAAGATCAACAACGCGCTTGGCCAGGCGTTGCTCGCCAAGCGTCTCGGTGCCAAGCGTATCGTCGCCGAGACCGGCGCCGGCCAGCATGGCGTGGCGAGTGCGGCGGCCTGCGCGCGCCTCGGCCTGCCCTGTACGGTCTACATGGGGGCGATCGACATGGAGCGCCAAGCGCCCAATGTCGGTCGTATGCGGTTGATGGGCGCCGAAGTGGTGCCGGTGACGGGCGGCGATCAGACGTTGCGCGCCGCCATCGACGAGGCGCTGCGCGATTGGGTCTCCGATCCGAACGGCACCTTCTACCTGCTCGGTTCGGCGGTGGGACCGCATCCCTATCCCTATCTCGTTCGCGAACTGCAATCCATCATCGGTCGCGAAGCCCGGGAGCAGTTCCTGGCGCGTGAGGGGCGCTTGCCGGACGCCGTGTTCGCTTGTGTGGGCGGCGGCTCCAACGCCATCGGCATGTTCCACGCCTTTGTGCCGGATCGGGATGTCGCGATCATCGGCGTCGAGGCGGGTGGGCGCGGCAGTGCGCTCGGCCAGAACGCCGCGAGCCTCTCTTACGGCTGGCCGGGCGTGTTGCAGGGCTGCTATTCGTTGCTGCTACAGGACGAGAACGGACAGATCTACGAGACCGACTCCATCTCGGCGGGCCTCGACTATCCCGGCGTCGGCCCCGAGCACGCGCTGCTGCTCGCCGCAGGTCGTGTGCAATACGAGTCTGCGACCGACGAGGAGGCGCTCGAGGCGCTGCAGGAGTGCGCTCGCATGGAGGGCATCCTGCCTGCGCTCGAGACCGCACACGCCCTGCACGGCGCCAAGCGCTGGGCCGCACGGAATCCGGGCAAACACGTGCTGCTCAACATGTCGGGACGCGGCGACAAGGACATGCCGACGCTGCAGCGTACGCTGCTCGACGGCAAGCGGGCAGGCGTCCACGCACAGGGAATCGAGCGATGAAGCCGCATGACCGCTTGAGCGCGGCGATCCGCGCCGCATCGGCCGACGGTGGCCCCGCCATCGTCGCCTTCCTCACCGCCGGCTTCCCCGAAGCCCAAAAGTTCCGTGAGCACCTGCACGCCGTGGCAGCGGGCGCGGATGTGGTCGAGATCGGCGTACCGTTCACCGATCCGATGGCCGACGGCATGACCATCCAGCGATCGAGCCAGGTGGCGCTCAAGCAGGGCGTGAGTCTGCGCTGGATCCTCGCCGAACTCGGTGCGATGCAGCGGCCGGCGGCGCCGCTCGTCTTGATGAGCTACCTCAACCCGCTGCTGCAGTACGGCTATGAGCGCCTCGCCGCCGATGCGGCGGCGGTAGGCGTCTGCGGCTTCATCGTGCCCGATCTGCCGTTCGACGAAGGCGACGATCTGCGCGCTGCGTTACGGACGGTAGGCGTCGCGCTCGTTCAGATGGTGACCCCGGTGACGACTCCCGCGCGTCTCGCGCAGGTCTGCACCGCCAGCGAGGGTTTCGTCTACGCTGTCACCATGACCGGTACCACCGGCAAGTCCGTCGAGGTGCCCGACAGCGTGCTCGAGTACCTCGCGCGCGTGCGTGCCGCGTCGCCGGTGCCGGTCTGTGCGGGTTTCGGCATCCGCTCGGCGGCGCAGGTCGCGCGCCTGCGCGGTACGGTCGAGGGTGCGGTGGTCGGCTCTGCGCTCGTCGAGGTGCTGGAGCGCGGAGAAGACCCGACCGCTTGGCTCGGCGCGCTGCGCGGGGGTTGAACGAACGGAGCGCTCAGCGCCGCCGTGCGCTCCACAGCACGACCGCAGCAACGATCAGCAGCAGCCAGCCGACGATGCCGGGTGGCAGGCCGAAGCCGATCCACAAGAGGCTGCCGAAGCCGAGCGCAGTGCCGATGAGGGTGCGGTTGCGGCGCTGCTCGGACTCGAGCATCTCGCGCCGCAGGGTGATGATCTCCTGCGACCGCACGCCGAGCGCGAGCGAGCCGTCTTCGGCCTGCTGGACGGCCACTTTCATGAGTGACGGTAGTGCGTGCAGCGAGGTGAGGATGTCGGGGAGGTTCCGGCGGATATGCTTGAGCTGCGCCCGCGGGCTGATCCGGTCCGACATCCACTCGCGCAGGATCGGCGCGGCGGTCTGCCAGATGTCGAGCTCCGGGTAGAGGTCGCGGCCGAGGCCTTCGATGTTGAGCAGCGTCTTCTGCAGCAGGATCAGCTGCGGCTGGATGCGCATGTCGAAGCGGCGCGAGATGTCGAAAAGGCGTAGCAGGATGGTGCCGAAGGAGATGTCCTTGAGCGGCCGGTCGAAGATGGGTTCGAGCACGGTGCGGATGGCGGATTCCATCTCGTCGACGCGGGTGTCCGGAGGTACCCAGCCCGATTGCACGTGTAGCTCCGCCACGCGACGGTAATCCCGGTCGAACACGGCGAGGAAGTTCTCGGCCAAGTAGTGCTGATCGCGGATATCGAGCGTGCCCACGATGCCGAAATCGATGGCGGCATAGCGGGGGTTCGCGGGATCGTCGATCAGCACGAAGATGTTGCCGGGGTGCATGTCGGCGTGGAAGAAGTTGTGCCGGAACACCTGGGTGAAGAAGATCTTCACGCCGTTCTGGGCGAGCATCGCGATGTTCGCGCCCTTGGCGCGCAGGGTGTCCATATCGCTGATGGTCACGCCGCGGATGCGCTCCATCACCATCACGTCGATGCGGCAGAGGTCCCAGTACACCGCCGGGACGTGCAGCAGCGACGACCCTTCGAAGTTGCGTTTGAGCTGCGAGGCGTTGGCGGCTTCTCGCATCAGGTCGAGCTCGTCGAGGATGGTCTTCTCGTATTCGTCGACGATCTCGTCGACGCGCAGCCGCCGCGCTTCGGTGGAGTGGGTCTTGGCGAGGCGCGCGAGTTCGTGCATCACCTCGAGATCGCGCGAGATGATCCCGCGCATGCCAGGGCGCAGCACCTTGATGACCACATCGGCACCGCTCTTCAGCGTCGCCGCATGCACCTGTGCGATCGAGGCCGCCGCGAGCGGTTGCGCTTCGAAGCTCGCGAAAGATTCGGTGACGGGTCTGCCGAGCGACTTCTCGATGATGGCGCGCGCGGTCGCATTGTCGAACGGCGGCACGCGGTCCTGGAGCTTGGCGAGCTCGACGGCGATATCGGGTGGCAGAAGGTCGCGACGCGTGGAGAGCGCCTGCCCGAACTTGATGAAGATGGGGCCGAGCTCTTCGAGCGCGAGCCGTAGGCGCTCGGCACGCGGGGCCTGTTTACGCCGCTCGAGCCAGGTCCAGGGTGAGGCGAGGAACACGAAGCGCAGCGGGCGGTAGAGGTGGGTCTCGCGCACGAACTCGTCGAGTCCGTGGCGCACCAGAACGCGCTGGATCTGGATGAGGCGCGCCATCACCTGAAGCTTCATGGTGCCGGCTCTGTGGTGGCAGCCAAGCGCGATTCGAGATGGACGATCCGCGCCTCTGCGCGATCGATATCCTCGCGCAGGCGGTCGACATCGCTCATGAACGCCTCTGCTTCGGCGGCAGGCACGAGGTCGCCGCGTTCATGGGCGAAATACTCGGCGGCGTTGCGAACCGCGGTGTCGGCGGCGTGGCGACCGAAGCCGAACATGCTGCCTGCTAACCGCATGACCTGATGCGCGGGCGCATCGCCGACGAAGCGGGACAGCTCCTCTTCGAGGTCCGGGCGCAGTAGAAGGCCGAGTTCACGATAGCGCTGCAGAAGCTCCGTGTCACCGCGCACCTGTACGGTGCCCGATCGCAACAGGTGCTCGGGTGAGGGGCCTGCTAGAGCGACGAGGTTCACAGGGCTGCCTTCGACCTCGGCGTCGAAATCGCCGTCCGGGTCGCGTGCGATCCGCAGCGTGCTGCCCAAGGATTCGAGCCCGATGCGCACGCCGAGGCCGCTGAGCGTGATGCGCAGGCGGCGGCCACGCAGCGCGGCGCAGAGCTCGCGCGCCCGGGGCGAGGCGCCAAGATTGCGATTCAAGAGGTTTTCGACGAGTTCGGTCAGCATGCGGACGACGGCGGTCAGTAACGGTAGCCGCGGTGCAGCGCCACGATCCCACCGGAGAGGTTGTGGTAGCGGCAATCCTCGAGACCCGCGTCGCGCATCATGCCGAGCAGGGTCTCCTGGTCGGGATGCTTGCGGATGGACTCGGCGAGGTAGCGGTAGCTGTCCTCGTCGCGCGCGATCATGCGGCCGAGGAACGGCAGGACGCGGAACGAGTAGGCGTCGTAGAGGGGCTTGAGGCCGGGCGCCACCGGTTGAGAGAACTCGAGCACCATCAGTTGACCGCCCGGACGCAGCACGCGGCGCATCGAGGCCAGGGCGGCCGCCTTGTCGGTGACATTGCGCAAGCCGAAGGCGATGGTGACGCAGTCGAAGCTGCTGTCCGCGAACGGGAGGCGCTCGGCATTCGCCTGCGCATAGGCGATGCCGCGGGTGAGACCGACATCGAGGAGCCTGTCACGACCGTGGGCGAGCATCGCGCCGTTGATGTCCGACAGTACGACGAGCCCCTGTTCGCCGACCTGGGCCGCGAGTCCGCGCGCGAGGTCGCCGGTACCGCCCGCGACGTCGAGCGCCCGCTGGCCGGGGCGCAGGTGGGTCTGGGAGAGCGTGAACTGTTTCCAGACGCGGTGCAGGCCGCCGGACATCAGATCGTTCATGAGGTCGTAGCGGGGGGCGACCGAGTCGAATACCCCCCTTACGCGCCTGGCCTTGTCCTCCCAGGCGACCTCCTCGAAGCCGAAATGCGTGGTTTTCCCGTCCTGCGGCGCGTCCATCCGGTCATTGTAACGGCTGCCTCTGGCAATCGGCGCCGCGACGGAACAAAACCGTGTCTGGACGTCTCCGACTTCCGGTCTAGCCTCCGGCCGCCGCCGCGGCCACCCGCTCGAGATACTGCGTCCAGAGCGCAGCCTGGTCCCGACCGAGCTCCTGCAGGTACTTCCAGCTGTACAGGCCGCTGTCGTGGCCGTCGTCGAACACGAGCCGCACGGCGTACTGTCCCACCGGTTCGATCTCGCGGATCCCCACCGTCTGCTTGCCGAGCACCAGCGTCTCCTGGCCTGGGCCATGCCCTTTCACCTCGGCCGAGGGCGACTGCACGCGCAAGAACTCGAAGGGCAGGGCGTACTGCTCATCCGGGCCGAAGGCGACCTCCAGCACCCGCGACTGGCGGCGTAAGCGCAGCTCGGTGGGGACTGGCATATCCAGGCGTTCGTTCCGGGGGGGTGTGTCCATGGGGGCATCCTAACGGTCGTACAGCCCTTGTCCACGGTGACATTTGTCCGCCGCTCTCCGATACTCGGCTGATGTGTGGTTGATCGTCAGACGGGGGTTTGATGGCTGTAACGGACACTTCGCATCCCGACTATTTCCATAAAGTCGTGGATTGCCAGTGGGCATGTCCTGCCCACACCGATGTCCCGGAGTACATCCGGCTGATCGCCCAAGGGCGTTTCACCGACGCGTACCTCGTCAACCGACGCTCGAACGTCTTCCCGGGCATCCTCGGGCGGGTCTGCGACCGGCCCTGTGAGCCGGCTTGTCGCCGCGGCCGCGTCGAGGAGAAACCGGTCGCGATCTGCCGTCTGAAGCGCGTCGCGGCCGACCATAAGGACGAGTTCCGCGACCGGCTGCCGCCCATCCCGACCCAGAAGAACGGCAAGAAGATCGCCTGCATCGGCGCGGGCTGCGCCTCGCTGACCGTCGCCAATGATCTGATGCCGCTCGGCTACGAGGTCACGATCTTCGAGCAGTTCGCGATCGCCGGTGGGCTGATGCGCACCAACATCCCCGCGTTCCGCCTTCCCGGGTCTGTGATCGACGAGGAGATCGCCGCCATCGTCGACATGGGCGTGGACCTTCGCCTTGGCCATCGCATCGAGTCGATGCGCAAGCTCCTCGAGGAAGAGGGCTTCGATGCCGTCTTCGTCGGATCCGGCGCGCCGAAGGGCAAAGAATTGAACCTGCCCGGCCGCCAGGAAGGCGCCGCCAACATCCACATCGGCATCACCTGGCTCGAATCGATCGCGTTCGAGCATGTGAAATCGGTGGGTGAGAACGTGTTGATCATCGGTGTCGGCAACACCGCGATGGATTGCTGCCGTAGCTCGCTGCGCTTGGGCGCCAAGAGCGTGAAGGTGATGGCACGCAAGCCGCGGCAGTTCTTCAAGGCGTCCGAGTGGGAGCTCGAAGACGCCGAAGCCGAGAGCGTCGAGATCGTCATCAACCGCTCGCCCAAATCCTTCGTGATCGAGTCCGGCAAGCTCAAGGGCATGCGGTTCGATGTAATGGAGTACGAGGTCGACGCGCGCGGCCGAATCACCGCCGAGCGCGTCACGGCCGAGGAGTTCCTGCCAGCCGACGACGTGATCCTCGCGATCGGCCAGGAGAACGCCTTCCCCTGGATCGAGCGCGACCTCGGCATCGAGTTCGACAAGTGGGAGGTCCCGAAGATCGATGCGGTGACGCACGAGAGCACGCGTCCGGGCGTGTTTTTCGGCGGCGACGCGGCCTTCGGCCCCAAGAACATCATCTGGTCGGTGGAGCACGGCCACCAGGCCGCGATCTCCATCCATCAGTATTGTCAGGGCAAGCCGGCGAGCGAGCGCATGGCGCCCGGGGTCAACCTGCAGAGCCGCAAGATGGGCATGCACGAGTGGTCGTACAACAACGACTACAGCGGCATCGAGCGTCGTCTCGTGCCGCATGTCTCGCTCAAGGAGCGCTTCAAAAATATCGATATAGAGGTCGAGCTCGGCTTCACCGCCGAGCAGGCCATTGCCGAGGTGCAGCGCTGCCTCAACTGTGATGTGCAGACGGTGTTCGACGCCAAGCTCTGCATCGAGTGCGATGCCTGCATCGACATCTGCCCGGTCGATTGCCTGACCATGACGCCAGACGGCGAGGAGGCCGATCTGCGAACGCGGCTCAAGGCGCCAGCGCAGAACATCACGCAGGCGCTCTATGTCAGCGAACCGCTCAAGCACACGGGCCGCGTGATGGTGAAGGACGAGGACGTCTGCGTGCACTGCGGGCTCTGCGCCGAGCGCTGCCCGACCGCCGCCTGGGACATGCAGAAATCATGGGTCAAGTGGCCGCATGCGATCGATCAAGAGGTCGCCCGATGAGCGCTGTGCCTTCCCGCGTCAACGACTTCGCCATCAAGATCGCCTCGGTCAACGGCACCGGGTCGGCGAGCGCCAACACGTTGCTGATGAAGTCGATCTTCCGCAGCGGCATCCCGGTGATGGGCAAGAACTACTTCCCCTCCAACATCCAGGGTCTGCCGACCTGGTACGAGATCCGTGTCTCGAAG
>Ga0209358_10000911_pt1 | contig 24792 bp, 24 predicted proteins | sample LauGreFa1BDMLBSN_2_FD_187574 | JGI IMG/M metagenome (GOLD analysis project Ga0209358, IMG submission 187574) | Freshwater lake microbial communities from Lake Michigan, USA - Fa13.BD.MLB.SN (SPAdes) (version 2) | ecosystem: Environmental > Aquatic > Freshwater > Lake | place: Lake Michigan, USA...
TCTATCCTCCACTTACCGCCAACCGATCACGACCCACCGCTTGCTATCCATCTCTGATACGTGACATGAGGCCCCCATCCATGATCCCCATTCATGGGGATGGCATCACACACTCAATGGACAGGGAACTTCCCCTCTCTATGGCCCCCCCTCTCTAATCCATTTTCACCCCATCAAACAAGGCGATAATCTCATTTAGTTTATGGCTACGCCCATCCATTGTCGCCGACCCAGTTCCCCCCGCCACCCGATCCGTCCCTTCCTGAGAGTCCCCGACCACATAAAACGAATGGGCCGGCCCATAGACCTGTTGAATCGCCGTCGACAAAATCTGACGATTCGTCGGTTCATTGAGCTTTTCAATGAAAAATGAAAAGGTCTGCCTCAATTGAATGGCCAATACCCCCCCACCCTCTTCCATCGCCCTGGATCCCATTAAAATCGAATACATTGGCTGACTGTCTGTCTGAACCAGCTGCAACACCCTGGCCCAATGACCCCCTCCCTCCCCCGATCCCACCGGTACAACAGGCACACCCTCGCCTCGGGCGGCGTTGGGTGCGGCCAAAGCAGATGCCTGTGCCGGCGTGCCCATCCCAGGCACCGGAACACCGGGTACCGGCCCGCCTGATCCAGCAAGTCCCACCGGCACACCGGGCACACCCTCGCTTCGGGCGGCGTTGGGTGCGGCCAAAGCAGATGCCTCATCGGGGGTGCCCATCCCAGGCACCGGAACACCGGGTACCGGCCCGCCTGATCCACCAAGTCCCACCGGTACAACAGGCACACCCTCGCCTCGGGCGGCTTTGAGTGCGGCCAAAGCAGATGCCTCATCGGGGGTGCCCATCCCGGGTACCGGAACACCGGGTACCGGCCCGCCCGATCCAGCAGGCCCCACCGGTACACCCTCGCCTCGGGCGGCTTTCACCTTGGCCAACCCCTCAACCTGTGCTGGCGTGGCCATCCCAGGCACCGGAACACCGGGTACCGGCCCGCCTGATCCACCAAGTCCCACCGGTACAACAGGCACACCCTCGCCTCGGGCGGCGTTGAGTGCGGCCAAAGCAGATGCCTGAGCAGACTCACCCACCACCCCATCCGAAACCAAGCCGGACGAGGCCAACCGGACAGAACCCGAAGGTGACATGGGCACCGGTGCAACCGATGCAGACGCCGTTACAGAAGAGGGCAACGTTTCAGAAACCAAAACACCCCCCCCCCTCGCCTGTGACGCTTGACCGCCGGCAATGAAGGACAGCAAGCGCACACGAAACACCGTATAAGGATCGGGGTATTGCCTAAAATCCAACAGCAACTGAGATAACACATCCAACAACTGACTCACCGACTGAATGGTCCCGCCATCTGGCAAACACAACGATCCCTCGTTGGACTCAAACCCCGTCAGCAAGCAAGTGGTAAGCCACTGAATCATATCGTCCGCCCATTGCACCGGATGAATACCCGATAACTCCCCCTCCCGTAAATGAGCCAATACCCCTTTGACATCACCCGCTAAAATAGCCGATACCACCGACTTGACCACCGCCGGATCACTAACCCCCAAAATACCTTGAACATCTGACAGGCTCATGTGTGAGCCACTGTATGCCACCAACTGCTCCAAGACGGAAATGGCATCCCGCATCGACCCACCCGCACGACGGGCCACCACGTCTAATACCCCATCATCCACCGTCAATGACTCTTGACGAACAATATAATCCAACTGTGCCACCAACTCTTCGTGGGTCAACCGACGAAATTGCAGATGCTGACATCGACTGTGAATGGTAGACGGCACCTTATGTGGTTCAGTGGTCGCCAAAATAAACATCACATGCGCAGGTGGCTCCTCGAGGGTTTTAAGCAAGGCATTAAAGGCCCCGCCACTGAGCATGTGCACCTCATCAATGATATACATGCGATACCGGCACTCTATCGGTTGAAATATCACCTGTTCAATAATCCCCCGAATATGGTCCACCCCTGTGTGGGACGCCGCATCCATTTCGACCACGTCCGATGAATGACCATGGGTGATCGCCACACAATTGTGACACCGCCCACATGGGGTCACGGTCATTCCCTGATCACAATTTAAAGACGTCGCCAAAATACGGGCGGTGGAGGTTTTGCCCGTTCCCCGGGGTCCCGAAAACAAATAGGCATGCCCCACCCGCTGGGACGTAATGGCATTACCTAAAATCTGAACAATATGCGATTGCCCCGCCAATTCCCCCAACTGCTGACTACGATACCGATGGTACAATGCCATATCTAAAACCTGAACTTAAGCCCTGTGACGATCACCGGATCGCCTTTTACCAAGGCCACCTGGTTCAATAAGGGGGACCCCACTGAACTGGATGATGAAAACCGATTTTGAACGCCCACATACGCATAATGATACGGGGAACCGGCTATTTTGATACCAGTAGACCCCATCCAACTGTCTTCAACCAAGGTCGTCGCTCTCATGATCTGATTATACTCTGCATCCAGATAAAACCAAGTACCCGACCACCATTCCATGTCCCATTTGGTTCGAACCGACCAGCCCAATACCGGCTGAGACGGTCCCGCTTTGAGCAACATCGTCCGATAGTTGTAATAATCAAACTCTTCATCCAATAAACTGGGGTATTGTGTCATGATCGCCCACCCATTGGTTTGACGACGACCCACCCATGCCCCAAACCCTTCGTTGGCAACCGTTATCGATCCGACAATCGAACCAAACAAGCCTTTTGTTTCAAAACGACGAGACAAAGAAAGCAATCCCCCGGCCCCCACATCGGTATTGCCTGAGGCCACCACCCCCGCTACTTCCGTGGACAATGACCACTCAAAGGGCAAGGCAACCGTGCCATACAACCCCGCCGCCCCCATATCAAACGCCCATTTGGCATCTCCCGGACGCCCCCCCACCACATAAACGCCCGCCTCCATGGGGGCAGTCCCAATCGACCAATCCAACCCCAGCAGCAGGTCATGAGGGGTCCATACATTCCCCCACCCCATCATCGTCATTCGTTGATCACCCAAACGAAGCGTCACATCCACCCCGTCGGTTAACACATCTTTGACCCACAAAAACCGACCCAACCCCCGGCGACGTTGGGCCCCCGCCACCACCTCGCCGGTCATGGTAGGCCAAAACGTGTCAAACTGAGCCCGAATCAACAACCTCGGGATCAAATACGTTGAATTAGAACTGGAATGGATCATCCCCAACGTATCAGGCCGAATCACATGAAAGCGTAATTCCGATGAGATGTACGCATTGGCCGTTACCTTGACATAAAATTCGGTGTCCATGGCACGGGCCCATAATTGATCCGGATTGCCCCATAAATACCGTACATGACCCAAAGCCCCTGCTGACACCCGAATGGCCAGGGCATCGGGCATCATCAGACCGGAGTCAAGGGGTGAGCGGGTCACCAATGGACTAGACCCAGTGGGGGGTAACACCGATGACATCCGGGTAGACTTGGGAATGGGCACCTCATTCACACGACGGCCCACACCCGATTGGGCCATCACCACCCCCATACAACCCAACACACCGATCACCATCCCAGCAGCCTGCTTGATCATCATGACGCCCTTTCTTTTGATACCCAATGGGTGACTAACGGTTTCCCTCTTGGGATTGACCAAGAGAAAATGGCCACGAAACAGGACAGGGCAAGGTGGCATCAAACCATTGCCTCAACGACTGGTTCAGCTTGTCTACTGGTAGAAAAAGGTTGGAGACAAAATCCAAATGAGACCGTCCCTGCCGATAGGCGGGCTCCCGGCTGGGGTGCAACAAATACGTCTCAATCATCGACAACTCAAGGTCACATAACAACGTTCCATGAAACAACACGTACTCGCGCAATCGGCGCTGGGCATTGCCAGATATTTTACGATCTTGCCACACCAAATCAGAGGTGCCTTGAATGGAAACCGATATCCCCCAGAATTGACACAACATGTCACGCAATTGCCCCATGACCCAAGCTGTCACCCCGCCAATCGTATCCCAAGATGGGATCTCACGCGACGATCCAACCAAGGTATAACACAAGCAGCCAGGCCCCAACACCACCGCCCCGCCACCCGAACAACGACGCAATACCGGAATACCATCTTGGGCACACCGTGGCATATTAACCTCCCGGTCCGGATGATTACCATAACCCATCACCACACCAATCGAAGGGGGTTCCCAGCATCGCAACGCCATCGGCCATTGGCCATCGGCCGCCATTCGAAGCAAGCACTCATCGGCCTGCACATGCTCCGCAAGCGTTTCGCACCCCCATCCCACCCCTATGATGGCCATAATGCCACCATAGGACTCAGTTCAGTTTGAACATAATGGTGATAATCAAGGGGGTGCTCCGGCAACCGCATGGTGACCGGGGTAGGGCCATCCATCGTGTAGACATAGTGAATGGTTCCGGAATGTTGACGGATTTTTCGGGCGGCAATCACATAGGGAGGTACGGTCCCCTTGCGATAATGCAAGCCCCTCACCCGATGGGTATAAACCAACTCGTCATCCCAAGTACCCGTATACAAGGCCTCGATAAAACGTGACGCAGTGGCCGAAATGGACTCACCATTGGCATCCGCACGCAACAAGGTATCCAAAAATCGCCGAACAATCGGTAGATTAAATTGAATGGGATCACCCAAAGAACGGTAAGACACCGCTTCCCCATCGACCACGCCAACCCATATGCCCCGTTGCCCATCCCGACACACATAGGCATAAGGAGCCAAGGGATCAATCTGTAACTCAAAAGGCGTATGACCCGGCAAACGCTGAGCCCACTCCTGAAGAGCATCCTCAAATGCATGAGAAGACCACCCGTCCGCATCGGGCAAACAAAAGGCCATGCATGACTCGGTGGTACACACCATACGACCACCCTGTTGCCGTACCCATGCCGCCACCCACTCCCCACACGCTGACCATGCCGCCAACAACCGCGTGGGAAATGCCAGGGTCCGAACCGGGGATTTGGGGTGATACACCAAAAAACGCAATTCAGATTCTAATAACGCCGGCTCACTCAATGCACATTCCAACTGATCCCGAAACACCGTGTGATCAGGCACCCAACTCAGCTGATCGGGGGCATCATGAAGGGGATTTAAATCAAACGAACGGCACAATTGGGTGAGTACACAAGGCCAATTTAGCATCACAAGGTGTTGGGTACGGCCCAACTGGACCGAGGTAGGGGGAGGCGACACCCGAGGCGGTGCCTCGCCCAAACCAAAGGGAAGCTCCCCTAATGACAGTCGGCTACCCCCAATATGAGGGGCGATTAACAGGCCGTCCCCCATCGCATCCCAGATGGTACCCCCCCAAACCGATGTCGCCGCCACCAAGCGTGGCAACAATTGCTGGGACTCAAAAATTTGAGATACCAATTCGGAATCCAATAAATTATAACGACCCAAGGCCACTTTATCCTCACGAAACATCCGTTCAATTTCTTTGATTTTATCCATCCCTGAGGTTAACGTCTTGCCTTGACCCAACAACTGATGGGCCACCACATCCAAGGACTGGCCCTCTAATCCCACCCCCAATCGATTCAAACATACCGCCCCATCCAAAATGAGACGACCCGGAATGATGGGTAAGGCTTTCTCCGTTGGCAAGTACACATCCGAACCCCCAAACCGACCGATGGGGCATTCAAACCCGTGTTGACGGCATTTTTTAACCAAATACCGAATGTCAAACTCTCGGATATGCCACCCCAATAACACATCTGGATCACGGGCATTGATTAAGTGACACAATTGTTTTAATAGGGCCGCTTCAGTCTGAAAATACATGATAGGAGGGGAAGGATCGCCCGATCCCATCATGAAAACATGGCGGTACTCCCCCCATGAATCATACCCATGAATGGCCACCGAATAGAGTTCTTCAGCCGACCCACTGGCCTCAACGTCCAATGACATAACCCGAAAATCCAATGGAAATGTCGGTGTGGCCACCCGTGCCAAGCCCCCATCATCCCCATCATACTGAGTAAAAGAAGGGGGCATGTGGGTCATGCGCCACCACATCACCGGGTCAATCGATGCCGTGAGCAACACCCCTTCTTGACGGTAATGGGTTGCCCACACCTGTCGCTCCAAGGCCGAAGAAAAAGACAACACCCATACCGATTGACCATTCATCTCATACGGGTCATATCCCATCGAGTTCGGCAAACTGACCCCCCCCTCAGGGGGGATCAATACCAGCGGAAACACCACAGGCTCATTGATCCCAATGCGTTGGTTATCGTGTGAAATCAAACTCACCATCAAGCGATCCCGAATCAATTGAACCGCTAACACATACACATCAGATGGCATCGGAGAGCCATTTCATCATCAGATCCGCCGACTGCAACGCACCCCAGGTATCGCCTTGTATCGTCCAATCGCCCACACGCCCCAACCGAATGCCTGGATCCAAGACAGGGGAATCCGGAGGGGTCACCACACTGGCATATAACCAACGGTGAACCTGAACACCCAACACCTCCCCCTTGTGTCCCGTGACATCTCGAAACACCTGGGTGAGTGTTTCTGCCACCCATTCCAAGGGTTGGTCCACCTGACGGGTCGACCAGGGAACAGTGGCATGCAAGGACCACAGCCCCCGATCGGCCACACGCCCAGGCTTGCGATGGGTGGCCACCAGCGTCCCCATTACCTCATCACCCCACACCCAATCCAATGCCATCGCCACATCGGGATGGGTTTCGAGCATCAGGGTAAACGTCGGGCCCATCTGGGTGGTTGGCTCTGGCAAAAACCCCGCCGTTATCGCATGGGATTGAATAGGGGGCACCGCCGTTACCACCCAATCAAATACGGTCGCATACTGGCCGTCATCCGAAGCAACCTGCCATCCATGAGCCGATCGGGTCAGGCCCGTGACCCGAAACGATGGGATAAGGGTCAATCCAGATGCCAGATGATGGGACAAGCGGTTATGATAGGGAACCCCGACCCAGCGCGGGGGTTGGGGTGGCAACGGGATACACTCCTGACCATTAAAACGGGCCACACGAGGAGACCATCGGGCCAATACACCCGCCTGTTCCCATTCCAGTAAGCGATCAGACCATGGGCTTTCGGTACGATCCGATACATAAGGTGCCCCCATGTCATGTTGACCGGTTGCCACGCGTCGCCCACACAAACGACCGCCAGGCCCACGACTTTTTTCAAATACCGTCACAGCATGCCCCGCATCATGAAGCAGACGAGCCAAATACAAACCCGATACCCCTGCCCCCACAATCGCAACCGAACTAACCATGTGATACCCCTCCTGGCTCGTGCAACGCCGATAAAATACGTTCCGCCACAATACGATTAATATCCACGGTCATGCGAATGTCGGCGTCATAGTCAATCGAGGCCACCCGACCATGCTCATGCAACTGGTGCACAATATCCATGCGTTGATAGGGGATTCGAACGGTAATGAGATGACGAAACGATGCCAATTGGGCATCCAATAGGGTCAGCAGGCTTTCTAAGCGTTGTCCGGTGCGTGCAGACAGATGGCAAACCGGTATCCCAGGCGGCCCTTGGGGCCAATCAGGGCCATCGATGGCATCCACCTTGTTAAACACCATCACCTGAGGTGTCGTCGCCGCACCCAATTGAGTGAGCACCTCATTGACCACCGACACCATAGCAGGCCAACGGGGATTGGTCGCATCGATGACATGAATCAACCAATCTGCCTGGGTCACTTCTTCAAGGGTGGTTTGAAACGAGGTCACCAACTGATGCGGTAATTTTTGAATAAACCCCACCGTATCCGTAATCAGAAGCTGGTCAGACGATGGCAGGGACAATCGACGGGTGGTCGGATCAAGGGTGGCAAATAAACGGTCTTCGGCCAAGACATCCGACTGGGTCAAGGCATTTATTAGGGTTGATTTACCGGCATTGGTATACCCAATAATGGCAGCCGATAACAACGGCACCTGAAACCGCCGGTCACGCTGAACCGACCGTTGCATCCGAATGGCCACCATTTTGTTTCGAATCACCCCCATGCGCCGTCGGATTTGGCGTTTGTCCACCTCCAATTGTTTTTCACCAGGGCCCCTTGTCCCCACCCCACCCCCCAAACGGGATAAATGGGTCCATAAACGGGTTAAGCGAGGCAATAAATAGTCCAATTGGGCCAATTCAATTTGCAACTGAGACTCTGCGGTACGGGCACGCAACGCAAAAATATCCAAAATTAATCCGGTACGATCCATGACCTTCAGACCCAGGACCTTTTCCATGTGACGCATCTGAGCCGGGGTCAGCTCATCATCCGCGATCACCATGGTGGCACCCCGATCAAGGCACATGGCGTGAAGCGACAGTAACTTACCAGTGCCCAAATAAGAGGCTGGATGGGGCGTCTGTCGTGCCTGGGTCATCTGCCCTACCACCGACACACCGGCGGTACGTGCAAGGTCACGCAACTCAACCAGGGATTCTGATAAGGGCCACTCAGAATACGGGGTATCAATCCCCACGATAATGGCCGATGGCAAGTCCCCACTCGACGGGGTGACTACAGCAATTGGTTCAACCTCTGCAAATCAGGATTGGGATTTTGGACCATCATTTGCTGTAAATTAGCCTTGGCCTTTTCCACCTTCCCAGAGCGACGAACGGCGTCAACAAACGGCATAAAAAAGGTGTCGGAACCCGGATTTAGGGCAATCAACTGAAAATACAATGAGGCCACACGGTCCCAATCTTGCCGCTTGGTATGCAACGTAATTAAAAGCGATATCCCCTCCACAAAGTCAGGGCGACGGGCCACTTCACGTTGCATGGCCTCAATGGCCTCATCAATACGATTCAATCGGCTGTAGGTATCCGCCAAGCCCACATTAATGTTGGCAAAGTCAGGGTTATGCTTATAAATGTATTGGTACTGAAGAAGGGTCAGATCCAACCGGTTGCGACGACGATACAAATCCGCCAAATTATAGCGTGCTTCCATCATATTGGGGTCCATTTTAATGGCCGTTAAATACAAGGGAAGGGCCTCATCCAAGCGGTTATTGGTATGCAAATGATGGGCGTAATTCAACTGAAACAATGGGTTCTGAGCGTCCAATCGGGCAGCCAATTGAATCGCTTGGGTGGCCTTATCAAGGTAAAATTGAGCATCTTGAGTGGGCAAGAGGGCGGCACGTGCAGTCCACACCGCCGCCAAGCGGTTTTGTTGCCAGGGGTTAAGTGAATCCAGATCAACACAGTCTTGATACAACGATTCCGCCTTGGTTAAAGCCGCCAAACGATCCGGAATCGGCAAGCTTGCCTGGGCCGCCAGCGACTCGTAGGATTTGGCCAATGTCATAATGTACTGGGTTTCCCAAGGGGTATATCGAACCGCCTGTTCTAATTCGCGAATGGCCAGCTCATATAACCCCATTGCATCATATTGAAACCCGTCACGATAATGACGCTCTGACAAGAAGGGATAAAAAAACCACACCGACCCAACCAAAAAAAGAATCAACGACACCGAAAGAAACAGCCACTGAAGAGGTGAAACAACAGCCAAAGAAATCTCAGGATCGTGGGAAGAAGAGGAAGCGGGGGGATGGGTCACCGGTGAGGATGAGAGGGGGAGCGAATGCTGAGGTTTGGGTGACTTAGTGCGACGTTTTGTCATGAGAAGAAGAAGGGTCTTGATCCGAGCATTCAAAATCAGGGTAGATCGAAATGGCCCATGAAGCCCCCACACACAAATAAAACAACACCATGGTGGCCACCACCCCAAAGTTAAACATCACTTGACCCAAATAAATTAACCCCCCCGTCATCAGTGCCAACGAAAAAAAGCGATAAGGGGACCGAGACAACCGAGGCAACGCCTTTAAAACCAACAACAACCAACCCAAAATAATGCCGCCATAATAAATAAACGTGGCCAAAACACCCCGGGTGGCAAAATTGTTCAGGTACTCATTGTGCAGACGATCAGGCGTAAAATTATGCCCGCCTTCTAAAATCCCATAATCAGACCGACGATAAATAGGATACATATACTTAATCGTATCCAGACCGGTACCCAGCCACCAATGATCCAAGGTCCACTGAACCGAGGACTTCCACATCGATACCCGGGCGGATCCCGAATCGGCCTTCAATCCCTTCACACGACCCCGCACGTTATCCATGGCCAACAATTCCGTGGTCTTATCTTTAGGATCAGGTGGGGACAAGGACGCCAATAAACCCGGTAAAGCGGGCAACAGCACCACCAAGAAGAAAGAAGCCAACACCGCAAAGGACCAGCGTTTCTGTTCTCTCCCCTCTTCATTGGGATCAGAAAACAACAGATAAAAGACCCCGCCTATCACACACAACTCACCCCACACATTCGAAAACGACAACACCATGTATTGCAATTTAAAAAACGCCAAAATGACAAACAAGCGTAATACAAAACGCCGAAATGACATCGAAAAGTATCGGGTTAACACCAAGGGAACCAAAATGGCAATCGTTTGAATGGCAACCAATGCCAATTGCTTCACCCCTGTCCATTCACCCTTATAAACCGCCCCGACATACAATGATAGCAAGGCCAGCATCACCGCCCCCACATTGGCCAGTGGCGTACGTAGGGATTCACCCTCATAAAGCCGTGTCGCCACCCACCACACCGTCAAGCATGACACACACACCACAAAAAACAAAATGCCCACCATGGGGGCCATTTTATGAAACTCAAATACGTAATAAAGTGAAAAAACAAACAACCCCAGCAAGGCAGACAAGGAATCAGCCAACATCAATCGTGGACGATGGAGCGGAATCAATCGAAATAAAAACAAATAAAAAAATGGCATGGCCAACACAAACCCAACCCAAGTAGCCCGTGAAAAAGACAAGTACTGGGCATAAAAAATCAGGGCACAAAACAATACCGTACCAATTTTATACCCCCATCTTGAGGAACCAGGAAAACGGTGACAAACATACATCAATAACGCCACACACAACGGAACATTCATGGCCATGTAAGCACAATAATGAACAGGGTTATTGATACAAGCAAACACCCGATAGGTGGGATCCGCACTCCATGTTAAAAAATCGATCCCCAAACTTTGCAACACCCCATACACACCCGATAAAGCCGTCGCCACAATCAAGAACACAACCAGCCAGGTAATTTGAAACCGGGAACGCATCGTCTTAACAGTCATGACCAATAAAAAGAGGTAATTCATGGCCATGATAATACCTTCCCAGCGATCATAAGACCCAATGACACTGAGGCGAACGTTTTGAGAAAACACCGTCGATAAAATGTTAAACACAAAAAAGAGTAACAAAAAAACATCTAACCCTATTTTTTCCCACCGAAGCCATCCCCATCCCACAGATGGTCGATGGCTTGGAATCCGGTTGGCAGCCAACACGACCATACGAACCAGCCAACCCAACATGAGTGCCAGTGTGGCATACCGCATCACCAGCATTTTATTCACTTCAAATACCGAACGGGTCAAAGACGTAAAGGCCAAAGGGGTCCCAATGGCTAAAATAGAAAAAATGACCAAATTAATACGGTCAATATATGACTCAAATTGGGAAAGACGCATGAGGTGATTGTAAATCCGGAGCCGCCAGATCGTAAAGCCCCCAATCTATTCGAAACGCTTGATACCAGGGGGCCAATTGTCCCGATTCAATCCAGGTTTGAACCGCTTCGATAGCCGGCCCCCATCCCGGATAATACCCCATCATGACCAAGGCCCCCGCCACCGGCAAGCAAAGGGAGTCGGATAACGCGGGTACGCGATCAGGATGATAAAGCCAGCGTAAAAACAAATCCCGATTGACCAAGGCATCCCCCACTGGCAACAAATGGCGACAACCCAACACAGGCGGCGACTCAAGCAAACGCACCCGCCCCTGCGAGACTTCCCACACCGTGGTGGGGTGAGTCAGCGAAAAATCATCCCCCCCATCTCCCCCTACCACCACCCACCCCTTGCGATGAGGAAACAAGGCCATCGTATGGGCCATCAACTCCCCCATGGAATAGGACGGACATCCAATGACCTGACACGACGGCATGGCAGGGTTACACAATGGCCCCACCAAATTAAAAATCGTGGGACCCGAAATCAAGGCCCGTGCCGCCGCCACATTGGCCATCAGGGGATGAAAGCGACGGGCATACAAAAACACCACACGGTGATCCGTCGCCATGCGAGAAAGATCTGAATCGGGGCACATCAAATCCATACCCAAGGCCATTAAAAAATCCATGCTGCCATTGGATTGCCGGGATCCCTTGTTCCCATGCTTGGCCACGGATAACCCCATTGCCGCCAAGACCATCGCCACCACCGTGGACACATTAAAACGCGGACGACCACTTCCCCCCGTACCACAACAATCCAATTGCATAACCGGCAATTCAATCGGTACCCGATGAGCCCACACCGCATCTACCACACCGGCCACCTCTTCGGGGGTTTCGCCACGGTCTCGCAAACCCGTTAGAAAAGTGGCCATCTCAGCCGGAGGGGGAGGTGTGAGCAACCACCCTTCACACCATTCCCTTGCGTCTTCACGACTCATCACCTGACGGGGATCACGCATCGGGGGACACCTCTTCTTTACCAAACAAAATCAGTTTGATGGTATGCACCACATCCACAAAATGATGCAAATAGCGTGTCACCTCGCGTTCGATCTCTTCAGATCCCAGCGGCCCATCCGATTCCAGCCACTCTTCTAACTGCTCGTTGAGACGACTGGCAATCAACAATGACATGTTCGATCGGTTGGCCAAACTGGTCACACGGTCAATGGACACGGTAGGGGCATATAACGTGGCCACCCGTTTGATGAAAGGCAAGCGCCCCAAGGGAATGGCTTCAATTTCAGACTGGATATCAATGGCCTCTACCCATTTCATCTCCCCATCTATTCGATATTCAAATTCAATAAAAACAGGAAATTGTTCCAAGGATTTAAGATGGGCATGCGGTCGTTTAAACCCTTGCAATTGGTCATTCACCACAATCAATTCGGGTTTTAGCAGCGGATGTTTGCCCCCCCATTTTTCAATGCCATACTCTGAAGAAATACCGGTATACCGTTCATGATACATCACATAAATATACCGCTTTAAGAGCAAGGCCAATTGATCGTATTCCATGGCCCCACCATACACCCAGGCCCCTATTCAATCAACAAAGGTATGGGCAATGATTGACCCGTATATAACTCAAACACATGAGAAAAAACCGCCTCATGAGGTAGGCCCTCTACCTGTAAAAACCCCTCTTGAAAACCGGTTAGTGCCACTTTAGGTGGCACTTGTGTATCAAGCCGCTGCAACAAGTCCAGCAACAACGCATACAAGTCAGGGTTAGGCTGCTCAGGTACCGTCGCCAATCGACAGGCTTGAATCCCATACATCGCCACACTAATCGCATTAAAACTCGATCGCAATGACACAAAAGAGGTCACCACCTCACAATCCAGCAACATGGGCATGCCCCCACCCTGCAACTGAACATCCAATACCGTCGTGGGCTCTAATCGACCACCAAATCGTTTTTGACTACGCGAGGCCCCTTTGGCCCGCACCATGATTCGACCCTCAGTCAGGGTAAACAGTTCAACCCGTTTATCGGTTTCATACAACGGGGCAATGCCCGTTACGATGCCACGTAGCCGTCGGGGGGCACGCACAGTTTAATCCATCGGTGGGTCTCATCCACCCAAGACAATTGGAGGTCGTAATCAAAGGACAAGCACCCAAACGACTGCTGGGGCCATTCCACAAAAGCCAAGGACACCCCCTCTAACACGGCAGACATATCGAGCATGTCAACCGCCTCCTGAGAGTGCAAGCGGTACAAATCCGCATGCAAAAACCGACCGTTCGGATGGGAATAAGTCCGAATGATATCAAAAGTAGGCGAAGACGTGCGAATGCCCCAGCAGGCCGCCATGGCCCCTATCAAGGTGGTTTTTCCGATGCCCATCTCCCCCCGAACCGCCACGATCGAGGGTATCGGCAACAAGGCCATCAGATGGGTGGCAACGTGGGGTAGCCCATCCAACGACACCAGGGTAGACCACGATGCATCAGTGTAACGCGATAACCGCTGGTTGGTACGAGGGTCAGTGGCGTCCGGCATCAGATGCAACAATGGTTCTAATACAAACGATCGCTCGTGATACCTCGGGTGGGGTACGATTAAATCAGGGTCTTGGATTACCAGATCCCCATAAAACACGAGGTCCAAATCAATCGGACGAGACGCCATCCGCTCGCCGATCAATCGACCCATTTGTTGCTCAATGGCTTGAAGACAGGTTAACAAGGCATGGGGGGACCGATCCGTCTCCAACTGCAAGGCCGCATTTAAAAACCGAGGGGTACCCGGTGACATCCCAACCGGTTCGGTTTCAATCAACGGGGACACAGACAGCACACGGTCACCCGGTTGGTGGGTCAAGCACTGAATGGCATGGCGCAAGTTGGCCTCACGATCGCCTAAATTGGAGCCTAGTGCAATGGTTGCGATCGTAGCCATTCAATCAACACTTGCACCCCAACACCACTCATGCCCTTCACCCGATGCCCAGCCGATTGGGTGGTCTTCATCATGCTGGCAATGTCAATGTGGGCCCAAGGGGTCGATCCGACAAATTGTTTTAAAAACACAGCCCCCGTACAAGTGCCCGCTTTACCCGATTCGGAGGCATTGGCCATGTCAGCACTATCTGATTTGAGATAGTCCATGTACTCATCCCACAATGGCAACTGCCACAACCGCTCATCGACCCGATCTCCCGCCGCTATCAACGATTGAATAAGCGTCGCATCCGTCCCTAAAATCCCACAGGCCATCTCACCCAATGCCACCGAACAAGCCCCTGTGAGGGTGGCCATGTCCACCACCATGCGGGGTGCATCACTCTCAATGACATAGGCCAAGGCATCCGCCAACACCAAGCGGCCTTCGGCATCGGTGTTGATAATCTCAATCGTTTTACCATTGTAAGCCGTCACCACATCACCGGGCCGTTGGGCACGTCCCGATACCATGTTTTCGGTTAACGCCACCATTCCCGTGACCGAAAGAGGAAGGCCCATGGTGGCAACCGCCACCATGGTAGAAATAATCGCTGCCGCCCCACTCATGTCGGCCTTCATATCGGACATCCCCTTGGCGGGCTTAATTGAAATCCCCCCCGAATCAAAGGTAACCCCCTTGCCAACCAAGGCAATCGGGGCACCGGCTGTCGGACGATAGCGCATGATGACCAAACATGAGGCTTCATCCGACCCTTGGGCCACCCCACAAAACGCCCCCATTTTCAATTGCTTGGCACGATCCGCATCAATCACCTCAATATCAATGGGTAACCCACTACACGCAGTGGCAATGTACTGGCTGATATACCGGGGGGTGCACTCGTTGGCCGGCATATGGGCCAATTCACGGGCCTGACAGGTGGCCTGTGCCATCACCGTAGCCTCGTCAATCCAGTGGGTCAACTCAGGATGATCGGCCACCAGCCTCAGTTCTGTTAGCGGCTCTTTTTTGGGTGTATCCGAGAAATGGGTGACCCGATACCCCCCTAAAACCCATCCCACCACCGCCGCCTGAACCAGTGCGTGATGACACTCCGGCAGCACCACCTGAAGATGGGGCAAATGGGCAACCGAACGGGCCAATTCTCCCATGGCATATCGAATGGAAGCGGGGGTCAGGGTGTCGCCCACACCCACGAACCAAATAGGGGGTGCCGCCTGAACCATTTTAATTTCACCCCGCTTAGAGGCAAACTGCGACCATGTGAGTGCCGATTGATACGCCGACGCCCAAGCTGGAATACCCATATCTTGAGAGAGAAGATACGCCAATGGCTCGGTGGTAAGGGGATGGGCTTGGGTGGTAATCATCATAACACTCCTTTTTGATACTGGTTTAAAATGATACTAGCACGTCTTGGCGACGATGATAGGATTTTTCTTTCGTGATCCGATGAAAGATCCCCGTTTCGTCCACCGGCATCTCCGGCAAAAGGTGAGCCTTAAAGGTGGCGTCAACCGAATAAGATGGGGCCACATCCCACTCATATATCCCCTGTGAAGGCATCAGGTCAGACGATCGATCGGCCACCACCGATGCCAAATGCAAGGCCATGTGTCGACCAATGGCCGACTCATGCATCCCCCCCACAAAACAGGCAAGCCCCAGCAACTGGGCACGTCGCCATACAGCCAAAGCGGGCCCCAATCCCCCCAAGCGGGCAGGCTTAATATTGAGCAGGGTGGCCGCACCCCATCGCGCACATGTCACCACATCGCCCACTGTTTGCAACGATTCATCCAAGGCTACCGGCACCCCGTCAACTTGGGTCAGGGGCTCCCAATCCCCAACCGGAAACGGTTGCTCCACATACGCCACACCCGAGTGTTGGAGTTGGGCCATGTCGTGCAAGTCAAACCCCCCATTGGCATCAAGGGCCCATCGTCCTTGATAAGATGCAAACGCCGAGAGAATCAGGGGGATATCCGCCGGACAAGCCTTTAACTTTACCAAGGGGTAGCCTGCATGCAACCAATCAAGGGCCGCCTCAATCCCCCCTCGACCCACCACTGGGGTAACCGGAATCGCATCGCGATGGGTACCCAAACAAGCAGCCAGCGATGTTGGGGATTGACGGGCAAAGAGGGCCCACATGGCCATTTCGAGGGCCGCTTTGGCCATGGGGTGGCCCACCATCACCTGATCTAAAAAGGGGGATACCTCAGCAGGATGGGCAAACCCCGGATGGGCCAACAAGGCCGGGATGAGATACTGATCCAACGCCCACCACGCCGTCTCGGTCGTTTCATAGCAATAATCCGGGGTTGGCAAGGCCGAACATTCAGACCACGCCACCTCACCTGCCACCCCCGTGCAACGGAGCAACACCAACAGGCGCTCAGTCCGTGTCACAGACTGGGTCACAAAGGGAGTCCGATACATCAGGGGCAGCACCATCATCTGAATGGCACAACACGCAATCATCGGGTCATTCGTTTCACACAATACCCACCCCCATACAAGGTCGTTAAACACAAAATCATGGTGGGCCCTGATGGCATATTAAACCAAGTGGTCACCCACAACCCACCCAACACACAAGCAACTGCCACCCCCACAGACACCCACATCATGGAAGGCAAGGTGCGACACACCAATCCCGCAATGGCACCCGGTATGCTAAGCAAGGCCATCACCAATAAAATCCCAACCCCTTTGCTGGCCAATACCGTGGTAACGGCCAAAACCGACAACAGGCATCGATTGACCCATCGGACCGGTACGTGCCGAATCAGGGCATACTCATCATCCAAACACACCAATTGAATAAGCTGAAAAAAGACGCCCATCACCCCCATCACCCCCATGGCCCAGCCCATCATCACCCATGTATCGATGCGACTCACCAATAAAATATTGCCAAATAAATACCCGAACAAATCCGCCGTATAGCCCTGTCGAAAATGCAACAGCAACAACCCCACGGCCATCCCCACCACCCACACCAATGCCAGCAACGTATCCTGGTGATCACGGGTTTTGTGTTGAATGATATCGATTAACCACGCCGCCAATACCCCCGATAGCAAGGCCCCCCACAATGGATTCACCCCCCACAACACCGCTGCCCCTATTCCTGCAAATGACGTATGCGACACACTACCAGTCAACCCCGATAAGCGTTTGACCACCACCAAGGGGGACACCAAGCCACATACCAAGGCCAAAAAGAACCCTACCAAGTACGAATCAAGAAACATCATGACCGTGCCGATGGGTGTTCAAATGAATGGGAAAATCATACAGTGATTGCATGGTATCGGTGGTGATATCGTGGGCATGATGCAACACCAAGCGTTGGTTGAGACAGGCAATATGGGTGGCAATTTGAGGAATGGCCGTTAAATCATGGGTCACCATGACAATCGGAATGGTCAACGACAACGACGCCACCATCGAAAACAAGGTGGATTCCCCCCCGGGGTCCATGGCACTGGTGGGCTCATCTAGCACCAGCATGTCTGGCTGGTTGCTCAACAACCGGGCCAACAAAACCCGCTGCAATTCACCCCCCGATAGGACCGACAACGGGCGGGTGGACAACGACTCAATGCGTAACGAGTGCATCCAATGTGCCACCGCATCCGATACAGGAGGACGGATCCCAATCCATGGGCGCTTTAGTTGGCCCAAGGCAATAAAGTCCAAGACCGATATCGGGTAATGACGCAAATGAGTGGGCCGTTGGGGTAAATAGCCGATTCGGTGCCTTACCCTCACAGGGGCGTCACCCAACACCGTTACCTTGCCCACAGTGGGTTCAATGAGACCCACCAACAAACGAAGCCAGGTGGTCTTTCCTCCCCCGTTGGGACCTAAGACCACCAGACAAGACTGACCATGCCATTCAAGTGTTATATCTTGTAACACCTGAATACCCGCCACCTCATAAGACACCCCCGCCATCCGAATCACCGGCACCGTCATGAAACAGATAATCGAGCCAATGGCCGCCATCCCATTCGGGACAAAGCCCACGAACGCCAGGGGGAGTGGATATAGTGGTTATAGACCTCAATACAAGCGTTCACGCGATGTATTTCATCCTGCAACAACCCCCATGCCTGCTGATCGTCATACCGATCGATGGGCCCCATGCGATTCCACAATCGCTGACGGTGGCGAAGACACCCCATCTGCTGGGCACGTACCCAATCCAATTGCTCTTTGACATTGGACGGTGGTGGCGAAATGGGTTCAACTGATGTATCCACCCGATGATACAACCCATTCACGGATTGAAGATGGCCTACCAAATGAGATGTGCGGGTATCAATGGCCGCCTGCAATGTGATCGCACGATGATGAATCGACAAAAAAAATGACACCACCAACATCCCCATGATCACCACACGTGAGGGACTAACTTTAGAAAACAACCAACGCATGCCTACCCTTTCTTAACCCAAGCCATTCATTTATGTAAGGCATGTTATCTTACGGCCCAGGGCAAGAAATCGACAACCCCTTCGTCATACACCCACTCAACGCCACCCCATGACAAAATGCCCCCCCACCCTCACACCTCACCCTTTAGGAGCAAACCCATGCACCATCCCCGTCTGACACTGTTTTGAACGGGTGAACCCAACACGTCCCCCCTCCTTTTTTCGTTTACCCGTTCATTGACGTATCGTCATGATCGTCGGTCATATCCCTCATGACCTATTACACCCCCACACATGACCCGCCCCCTTGCTTGGGCATCATAACGGCACCACCCCCTCCATGCAGACAATAAGTAGGTGGGCAGGGGATTCCATCAACCTGATGGGGTCAACCCATCCCCACCGACACAATCGAACCCAACGATGGGGCGCCCATTTTTATTCAGTCCCAAGACCCATAACTACCCCTCCAACTCAGTGTGCCAGCACACACAATCGAGTACATCCTACACGTCGATGTCACACAGAACGTGCGCCGCCCAATCCGCCTACGCCCCATCCATTTCCGTCATATTCCGTCATAGAGGGCCTCTCATGTTCAATGTCCCACTAACAATGGGTTGCATCGAGCAGACTGGGTGTTAACTGGGCTTGGTGTTGAGGAAAGGATCGTGTTTTGATTGATTCCAAGCAAACCCAGATCATGATAGGATACGTACTTGTTTACTGGTTGTTTTTAGTTCGGCATCAAAGCAAATGCACCAACCCACTCATCACCCAACGGAGGAAGCCATGCACCATCATCACGACCAAGACCTACAGCAGTTAATTCAACGTGAAATGAACCGACAAAAGCATACGCTGGAACTGATCGCCTCAGAAAACATTGCCTCAGAAGAGGTCATGCAAACACAGGGGACTTGGTTAACCAATAAATATGCCGAAGGCCTACCCGGCAAACGGTATTATGGGGGCTGCGAGGTAGTCGATGAAGTGGAACGCTTGGCCATTTCACGTGCCAAAGCATTGTTTCACGCCGAGCATGTCAATGTTCAGCCCCATTCAGGTGCCCAAGCCAATATGGCAGTCTATTTTGCGTTGCTACAACCTGGCGATACGGTGTTGGGGATGAATCTGGCCCACGGGGGTCACCTGACCCATGGGTCACCGGTTAACTTGTCCGGCTCTTATTATCGGTTTATTCCGTATGGGGTCAGGGAATCGGATGAAACATTGGATTACGATGCCATTGCCCAATTGGCCGAACAACACCGCCCCAAAATGATCGTGGCCGGGGCATCTGCCTATTCCCGGATCATTCAATTTGATCGCTTGCAACACATTGCCCAATCGGTCGGGGCCTTGCTGATGGTAGACATGGCCCACATTGCGGGGTTGGTGGCCAGCGGCCATCATCCCAATCCTGTCTTATATGCCGATGTGGTCACCTCCACCACCCACAAAACACTAAGAGGTCCTCGCGGGGGCATGATTTTATGCAAAAAAGAATACGCCAAAGCCATCGACAAAGCGGTATTCCCCGGCATACAAGGCGGGCCATTGATGCACGTCATTGCCGCCAAAGCCGTGGCCTTCAAAGAAGCATTGGATCCCACCTTTGCAATGTATCAAACGCAGGTGATAGCCAATGCCCAGCGTCTGGCCCATTGCTTACAAGAAAGTGGATGCCGCATTGTATCGGGCGGGACAGAAAACCACTTGTTATTGGTCGACTTGCGGTCGTATGGCGTCACAGGAAAATGGCTCGAGTCCGCATTGGATCAAGTGGGTATTACGGTCAACAAAAACGCCATTCCATTTGACACCGAAAGCCCCTTTGTCACATCCGGTATTCGAATTGGGACCCCCGCCGTGACTACCCGTGGTCTCAAAGAAGCCGAAATGGATCAAATAGCCGATTGGATACTCCAAGTCCTCAGCCAGCCCGACACCACCACCCACTGGGAGGTGATACGCCAAGCGGTGCGGGCACTCACCGATCGGTACCCCATTCATGGATAAGGACCCAGCGATTGGGTGCTTGGGGCCCGAAGGAACCTTTAGCGACCACGCCACCCAACAATGGATAAAGTGGCAGCGACAGCCGCATCGCATCCACTATTATCACAGTATCCCGTCACTGATTCAGGGCGTTGAAACAGGGGAAGTGGCACGGGCCGTGGTACCGGTTGAAAATGCCATTGAGGGCCCCGTTCACGCCGCATTGGATCATTTGGCGGTTAGCAAGCAGAGCCCCATTCAGTGCGAATTTTTAATCCCCGTGGCACTGTGTTTGTTTGCCCTACAACCCACTAAACTGTCCGAGATTCGATGCATTGCGTCTCATATCCAGCCCTTGGGACAATGCGAACAGTTCATCCATACCCACTTTGATCCCCTTCCCGACTTACATGGGATGCCCTCCACCGCCAAAGCTGCGAGTGAATTGGTCAGCGGCACCCCGTCTTTTTCGCACGGCAACCCATTGGATGCCTGTGCCATTATTGGCGGACAATGGTTAGGCCCCATGTTTGGATTGCACCCAATTGCGGAAAACATTCAGGATATGAAACACAATCAAACCCGGTTTTGGGTCATCGGCAATCCCATCACACTCCCCAACGCCCCCAATAAAACCAGCGTGGTATTTACATTGCCACAACATGTTCCGGGGGCATTGGAGCGTGCATTATCGGTGTTTACCCAGCACCAGATTAACCTGAGCAGCATTGCATCTCGGCCCACCAAAACCCGATTGGGTGTCTACCGGTTTTTTGTCGATGCAGAACATGAAAGGCACTCAATCAATCCGGTATTATCCGAATTAAAAACCGTTGCCCAGGATGTATCATGGTTAGGTACTTATCCCTGCTTCCAGGAGATGTCAGATGATTGACCCACGGTTGCTACGTGAACAGCCGGCATTGATCACCCAGAGTATGGCCAATCGACAAATGGCCCCAGATTTGGTTGAGGGCCTCATAGCGGTTGATGCCAACTGGCGACAGAAGAGTGCCGAACTCGATGCCTTAAAAAACCAACGCAATACCCTCACCCCCAAAGGCAAACCCAGCCCCGCCGAACAAGCCCTACTCAAACAATTGTCGCAGACCATCAAAACCCAGCAAGATGCCGTGTCAGCACTCGAAGCCACACGATACGACTTGATGATGCAGCTCCCCAACCTCCCCCATTCTTCGGTACCGATTGGGGCATCAGAAGCGGATAACGTGGTGATTAAAACCGTGGGAACCCCACCAGCATTTGATTTTACACCCCAATCCCATGATGTCATTGCCACTGCACGGGGACTGATCGATTTTGAAGCAGGTGCCCGCATCACAGGTAGTCGGTTTGCGGTCTACACGGGTCCCGGTGCCAAATTAGAGCGGGCATTAATTAGCATGATGTTGGATCATCATACCGATCGTGGTTACACCGAATATTTACCCCCTGCCATTGTTCATCGCAACAGTTTAGAAGGAACCGGGCAATTACCCAAATTCGAAGATGATTTATTTGCCTTGAGCCATACCGATTATTTCTTGAGCCCCACCGCCGAAGTACAATTAACCAATTTATACCGTCATCAAATCATTCCCAGCGACCAACTCCCCCTCAACATGGTGGCCTATACCCCTTGCTTCAGAAAAGAAGCCGGAAGTTATGGGCGGGACATGGCCGGGATTATTCGTCAACACCAATTCAACAAAGTGGAACTGGTTAAAATGGTTCACCCCGAGCAGGCCGCAGATGAATTGCAACGTCTGTTACAGGATGCCGAATCCATCTTACAAGCCCTTGAACTACCCTATCGGGTGGTGCAATTGTGCACAGGGGACCTGGGGTTTTCGGCTGCCATCACATACGACATTGAAGTCTGGTTTCCATCACAAAACAAATACAGAGAAATTTCATCGGTCTCTCATTTTGGGGATTTCCAAGCCCGTCGTTCTATGATACGATGCAAAAATGTCATGACCGATGATGTATGTTATGTTCATACGTTAAATGGATCAGGGCTTGCGGTTGGTCGCACATTAGCAGCGATCTTAGAAAACTTCCAAACATCAGATGGTGCCGTGAAATTACCGGCGGTGTTATCTCGATTCTTCAAACAAAGTGCTTCTGGGGTGTGGTTCTGATGACGCAATTTAGACCAAAAGACAAAGGTGAATACATATCGTTTTTTAAGGCATTGGCCAACGAAGAGCGTATGGCCATGGTGCAGTTGTTACATGAAAACAATGAGATGTTTGCACAAGACATTGAACGAAAATTTTATCTGGAGCAGTCGACCACATCGCATCATTTAAACATTTTGCGTCGGGCGGGTATTATGAAAACCCGAAAAGATGGTCGGCGTATTTTTTATTCATTGGACTATGACCAATTCAAAGTCAAATGGCAAGAAATCGGGAATCGCTTTTTTGATCCTAACCCAAACGGGTTATAAATATCGCTTTTTTTCGATACATTTGACCGGGCTTTTTTGATCGATTCTATGATAGTTAAATGGGGGAAGATCAGCAAAGGAGACGCTCAATGTTAGAAAAAACCAATAACAAAGCGCCGCAACATGATAGGGGGGATAGCCTACCTGACAACCGTTCAAAATATATTGACATTTTGAAAGGTATTTTGCCCTACATCCAGACTGACGAGGCCAAGGTCATCCTGGCACAGGTCATGATTGCACTCAAAGTGGAAGGGGTGATTGGAGAAGAACTGACCCCCCAGTCCAAAAAAATGGTCACCATTATTAGCCGATCGATTATGGACCAACCACGCAAAAAACAAGAAGCCCTGTTATTTGCCCGAAAGCTATTGTCGTCATGACGGAGGCAGAATGGGAAACAAACTCACCGAATCACCGATTGTTTAAACCCCGATTATCCGAACAATTGGCTGATTTAGCCAAATCCGCACTCGAAAAAAAAGGGCTCATCTATCAAGCAAAAAAAATCGATCGCTTGTTCATGCGTACCCAACAGGGATCCGAAAGCGGACATCCCCCCCCCGTCAATTCCCCAGCAAAAGGCGGAACAGTGGTATGAACCCCATCCAGGGGATGCAACCCAAAGAGCAGCCCCCCGTCGTGCGGCACAGCACGACACCGCCCGGGTCACCGGGGTTTGCATCGGCATTCCAAACCGCCCAAACCGAATGGTTGTATGCCGTACACGCCACCAATCCTCATCTTTCAACCGAGAAAACCAAGCGAAAACGAATCAGTCCGCCCCCGTCAAGAGATGAGAGGGCCAACGAAACCGAGTCTCTGGTGAGTGCCATTTTATCTACCCTATCCGCCATTATAAACGAGGAAGAACATAACCCAGATAAAACGTCATAGGGCGTGCTGTAACGCAAAAAAACAGACGTGCCTCATGCGATGAGATCACACAAGACCCCACGCATACCGACTCATCAGCCCAACAGATGGCATCGCCTGTTAAGCAAAACCCACCTGCAAAATGGCACACCGATCAATCGGCATCATCAGCGGACCCCACCCTACCAGTGACAGAAAATCCCACTGCCCATCAGCAGTAAAAAGAAAACAGAGACATGACCCTCATGTCAGGGATGGTTTCCCTCAATACCTCCCTCAATCAGGTCATTTGGCCGCCCTCCCACCATCGAACGGGTCGACCCGAAGATAATTCAAAAGTAAGGATTGTTTTACACAATCAGGTCATCGGGGTCACTCCCACCAT